>Ga0181520_10000487_pt1 | contig 87708 bp, 84 predicted proteins | sample PEATcosm2014_Bin_29_FD_132451 | JGI IMG/M metagenome (GOLD analysis project Ga0181520, IMG submission 132451) | Peatland microbial communities from MTU Mesocosm Facility, Houghton, MI, USA - PEATcosm2014_Bin02_30_metaG | ecosystem: Environmental > Terrestrial > Soil > Wetlands > Peat | place... | reverse complement strand
TGACCCGCAAATCGTCCGAATACGCTCGTCCCATCGGTTTCACGTCGCGGCGACTTCACCAGAGAACTTGAGCATAAATGACGATTGCGTTCCTAGGGTATATCTATCTTGATACTGCTCTAAAGCTTCACAGTTTCGATAAACCGGTAACCTGGAATGCACCACTTTCACGGACCGAATGCCGCCGCGCAGACGGCGTTCCATCCTTTGCTTTTCCCTAGTGAACAATAAATCTCCTGGCGCGTAAGCGCCGTCTGCCGCACCGCAGGTGCCGCGTAAGCGCGTCTGCCGCACCGCAGGTGGTTTAAGCTGAAGGAAGCATGAAAGACTCTGCCGTACTGCTCATTGACTGCCCGGACCGGAAGGGCCTGGTGGCCCGCGTTTCCACCCTGCTCTACGAACGCGGCGCCAACATCCTCCACGCCGACCAGCACCAGGACCACGAACTGGGCCTCTTCTTCATGCGCGTCGAATGGGCTCTTTCAGACAGCGGCCCTTCTTCGCAATGCTTTGATTTGGAAGCCTTTAAGGCGGAGTTCTCCCCGCTAGCCCGCGAGCTGGGAATGCGCTGGAAGCTGACCTCGGGCGCCCGTCTGCCGCGCGTGACGCTCTTCTGCTCCCAATACCTGCATTGCATGGCCGATCTGCTCTATCGCTGGCGGGCGGGTGAGTTGGAATGTGAGATTCCTCTCATCGTCTCCAACCACCGCGAGGTGGAAACCCTGGCCGCCTTTTACGGCATCTCCTTCGAGCACATTCCAGTCACCGCGGCCACGCGCGCCGAGGCCGAACGGCGCCAGCTCGAAGTGCTCGCGCAGTACGAAGTTGAGCTGGTAGTGCTGGCGCGCTACATGCAGATTCTTTCTCCGGCCTTTGTCGCACGCTATCCGGCCGCGATCATCAATGTGCACCACTCGTTCTTACCGGCCTTTACAGGGGCCAAGCCCTACCATGCCGCTCACGCGCGCGGAGTCAAACTGATTGGCGCCACCAGCCACTATGTCACCGAGGTTCTCGACGACGGACCCATTATCGAGCAGGATGTGGCCCGCATCTCGCACCGCGATCAGGTGGAAGACCTTGTGGCGCGGGGGCAGGATCTGGAGCGCATCGTCCTCTCTCGCGCCGTCCGCTGGCACCTGGACCGGCGTATTCTCTGCTACGGGAACAAGACGGTGGTGTTTGATTAAGTCAGGGACAGAGGGACTATGGACTAAGGGACTAGAAAAATGCAGCGGGAGGGTATGGTGGAGCTGAGCGGGATCGAACCGCTGGCCTCCTCGTTGCGAACGAGGCGCTCTCCCAGCTGAGCTACAGCCCCACGACATTCTTATCTTACCAGCGAGCGGCTCCCCGGGGAAGGGTGGCAGTCACAAACGTTCCTCGGCGCCAGAATCCTGCTGATTATGTTGAAACCCCATCACACAGGCCGCATCCAAGGAGCACTGGGCAGAACGGTACGACCTGGGAGGCAACCCTTGGCGGCCACAACAACAGTTCTCCGCATCAGCCCCATGCTGGCCGTCGCTGACATGGATTCGACGCTCCGTTTCTATCAGGAGATACTAGGCTTCTCGGTTGTATTGCAATCACCAGCTTATTCGATTGTACAGAGAGACGGACTCACCATCCACTTTCAACGAGCCGCCGGCGAGGATGTGCTGCGCAGCATGAGCGAGCATACCGAGTTTTACATCGAAGTGCGCGGAATCCAATCGCTGTGGGAGACAGTGAAGGCACACAAGGACCGCTTCCGCATCCGCGACCTCTTCGAGCGCGAATATGGCATGACGGAGTTCCACTTTATCGATCCAAACGGAGTGCTGGTTTTTGTAGGAGAAGTTACGGAGCAAATGGAATAATGCGACAGAAGGTCAGTGAGATTTATGCTTCGACTCTAACAGAAAAGCCGCTCCGAAAAGCGGCTTTTCTGTTGACCCTATGGCCGGCTCACAGCTGATTCATATTGGCCAGGAATTCCGCGTTGTTGCGGACCTTTTCCAGGCGACTGATGAGCAGCTCCATGGCCTCGACCGGCGAGAGCGGATTGAGCACCTTGCGCAGAATCCAGATGCGCGAGAGGTCCTCCTTGGGAATGAGCAGCTCTTCTTTGCGGGTTCCGGAGCGCTGAATGTCGATGGCCGGGAAGACGCGCTTGTCCACCAGCTTGCGGTCCAGGATGATCTCCATGTTGCCGGTGCCCTTGAACTCCTCGAAGATGACCTCGTCCATGCGCGACCCTGTATCGATCAGCGCGGTGGAAATGATGGTCAAGGAGCCGCCCTCCTCGATGTTCCTGGCCGCGCCGAAAAAGCGCTTGGGGCGTTGCAGAGCGTTGGAGTCCACGCCGCCGGAGAGCACCTTGCCCGAAGGCGGAACGATGGTGTTGTAGGCTCGCGCCAGACGGGTAATCGAATCCAGCAGAATCACCACGTCGCGCTTGTGCTCCACCAGCCGCTTGGCCTTTTCGATGACCATCTCGGCCACTTGCACATGGCGGGCCGCGGGCTCGTCAAAGGTGGAACTGATGACCTCGCCCTTCACCGAGCGCTGCATATCGGTGACTTCCTCGGGGCGTTCGTCGATCAGCAGAACAATCAGCACCACGTCGGGGTGGTTGGTGGAGATGGAGTTGGCCAGCGACTGCAAAAGCATGGTCTTGCCGGTGCGCGGCGGAGCGACGATCAGGCCGCGCTGGCCCTTGCCTACCGGCGTCAGCAGGTCCATCACCCGGCCGCTGATCCCCTCGCGCACCGTCTCCAGCCTGATGCGTTCCTGGGGATAGAGCGGGGTGAGGTTGTCGAAGAGGATCTTGTTGCGCGTCTCCTCGGGCGACTCGAAGTTGATGGCCTCGATCTTGACCAGGGCAAAGTACTTCTCGCCCTCGTGCGGCGGACGGACGTTGCCGCTGATCGAGTCGCCGGTCTTCAGATCGAATTTGCGAATCTGCGACGGGGAGACATAGATGTCGTCCGGGCCGGGCAGATAGTTGTAGTCGGGCGAGCGCAGGAAGCCGTAGCCGTCGGGCAAAATCTCCAGTACGCCCTCGGCAAAGATGTGGCCTTCTTTTTCGCTTTGCGCCTGGAGGATCTTGAAGATCAGATCCTGCTTGCGAAGACCGCTGGTGCCCGGGATCTCCAGGCTACGCGCGATGCGGGTTAATTCCGTGATGTTCTTCTCTTTGAGTTCGCCGATAGTCATGTTCACCTGCAATAAGGGAGGATGGGAGTGGGAGGGACCGGAAGAGGGAGGTGCTCCGGGGAATATACAGACGGGAGTTTAATGCTTGCGGCCGCAATTTGCTGCGTTGGAGGCTTCACTGGAAACCAAGGGTAGCCTCGAAGGCCTACAAGCGCGGCTGCCCTTTAGTGAGGGAGGCCGGCAGAAGCCGCCGCCTGAATCAATTATACCTTTCGCGTATACCTTTCGCGAAGCGCGATCAGGCGGCTCGGCGGGTTTCGACCGGCTGTTCCACCGTGGCCTGGTAAGGCACAGCGTAGCCGGGGTTGGAGGTTTGGAAGCGGGCCAGGACTTCATTAGCCGTGTCCTGCAGCCGTGTGTTCGGCTTGTGCAGCTTGCGGGTCGCCTTGCTCGCCAGTTGGCATAACTGGTAGCGATTGGAGACTTGAGAAAGAGCCCCAAAAACCAAATCAGAACGCATTGCGAATTTCTCCTTCAAAAAAATTGGCCCCGGCCGGAAGACAGACTCCCGCCGTTACCGCAGGGTAGCCAACGCAACGCGGGCTGCCCCAAATTCCTCCCCCAAAGATATAGACGCACGAGGTGAACGTACAGTTCAAAATCCTGACGCACTCTCGCAGATTATGGAACAGGCATTTGCCGTATCAGAGATACAGATTGCCCCCTTGGGAACCATCCGCCCTGCATTCCCGTTCCGGAAGAAACCAAAACGCACCGGGGCATCAACCAATGAGCCTTAGCACAAAACTGATGCGGAAAACAGCAGGAAAGCGCTCACGAGCGCTCAGGATTATCTGCCCTTTATGGATGGCAAACATTAATATATACAGAGTTGGCTTCGAGGTCAATAGTTTTTTTCACGCCCAGTAGCTGCGGTCGAGCGCGCGATACTGGATGGCCTCGGCCAGGTGGGAGACGGTGAGGTGCTCGGCGCCTTCCAGATCGGCGATCGTGCGGGCGACCTTAAGGATGCGGTCGTGGGCGCGGGCGGTTAGGCCCTGCTGCTGCATGGCGCGCTCCAGCAGACGCTCGGAGTCGGCTCCCAGCTCGCAGTGGACGCGAATCTGGCGAGTAGTCATCTGTGCATTGGAGTAGATTTTATCGCCGAATTTGCGGAAGCGCTGCCGCTGGCGTTCGCGGGCGGCCAGCACGCGGGTGCGAATCTCGGCTGAGCCTTCCGCCGCCGCCCCGCCGCGCAACTCCTTATACTGCACCGCGGGAACCTCGATGTGAATGTCGATGCGGTCGAGCAGCGGTCCGGAGATTTTGGCGATATAGCGCTGAATCAGTGGCGGAGTGCACTGGCACTCGCGCGACTTGTCGTTGAAGAAGCCGCAGGGGCAGGGGTTCATGGCCGCAGCCAGCATGAAGCGTGCCGGGAAGCTGAGCGACATGGAGGCGCGGGCGATGGTCACCGTGTGGTCTTCCAGGGGCTGGCGCAGGACTTCGAGGACGTTGCGGGGAAACTCCGGTAGCTCGTCTAAAAACAGAAGCCCGTTGTGGGCCAGCGAGACCTCGCCGGGGCGGGGAATGATGCCGCCGCCGATCAGCCCGGCGTCGCTGATGGTGTGATGCGGCGAGCGGAAGGGGCGCTGCGTAACCAGGCCGGCTGCGGCGTCCAGCACACCGGCGACGGAGTGAATCTTGGTGGTCTCCAGCGCCTCCTCGAAGGTCAGCGGCGCCAGAATCGAGGGCAGCCGCTTGGCCAGCATCGTCTTACCCGAACCGGGCGGGCCGATCATGAGGATGTTATGGCTGCCTGCGGCGGCTACTTCGAGCGCTCGCTTGGCCGTCTGCTGGCCGCGCACATCCTTGAAGTCCACGGAAAAGTGTTGCAGCTCGCCGAGCAGCAATTCGGTCGATACGCGATACGGCTCGCGCTGTATCACGCCCACGACCATGGTGTTGAGCAGCTCCAGCACGTCGAGCAGTGAGCTGGCGGGATAGACGTTGACACCCTCGACAACTGCGGCTTCAGCGGCGTTGGCAGCCGGCAGAATCAGGTTGGCGATGCCTTTTTCGCGGGCCATGATCGCCACCGGTAGCATACCCGGAACGGCTCGCACGCTGCCGTCCAGCCCCAGTTCGCCCACCAGCAGAAAGCGGCTCAGGTCGTTGGTGTGCAGCGCGCCATAGGCGCCCAGAATGCCCACTGCGATGGGCAGATCGAAGCCCGAGCCTTCCTTTTTCAGGTCGGCCGGCGCCAGGTTGATGGTGATGTGCGTGGGCGGAATCAGGTAGCCGGAGTTCTTGATGGCCGCGCGCACTCGGTCGCGGCTCTCGCGCACCGCGGCGTCGGGCAGGCCGACCGTGTGGAAGACGTCCTTTTCCGCAACCACGCCGCTATAATCCACCTCAACATCGATGAGGCTGGCGTCGATTCCGTAAACAGCCGCGCTATGAGCCTTGAAGAGCATCTTCTTCCAGATTGCAGCGAGTGTAGCAGATGAAAGGGATGAGGGGATAGAGAATCCAGATCGGATTTGTTGTATTTCAGCCGCGCTGGTTTGACTTCCCAACCCCGCTTTGCTCAGATAAACTTTCTGGTGTTCGATGGATTGGGAAGAGCAGGAACGAAAATGAAGATTTTAATTTTGGGTTCGGGAGGCCGGGAGCACGCGCTGGCCTGGGCGGTCAGGCGCAGCCCGCGGGTGAGCGAGGTGGTCTGCGCCCCCGGCAACGGCGGCATCGCGGAGAGTGCGCGCTGCGTTGCGGTGGATTTGAAGGACGTGGCAGCGATGGTTCGCCTGGTCGAGGCCGAGCAGCCGGGATTGACCATCGTGGGGCCGGAGGTGCCTCTCTCGCTGGGCATTGTGGATGCGCTTCAAGAGCGCGGCCTGCGCGTCTTCGGGCCTACACGGGCGGCGGCTATGCTGGAGTCCAGTAAGGGCTTCGCCAAGCGCTTCCTGCAGCGCCACAAGATTCCCACCGCCAACTATGCGGTCTGCGTTACCGCCGCTGAGATAGAAAAGGCTATCGACTTCTTCCATCCGCCCATTGTGGTCAAGGCTGACGGGCTGCACGCCGGCAAGGGCGTCATCATCTGCGAATCGCGCCACGCTGCCATCGAGACCGCCGAGGAGCTGATGAGCGGAAGGCTGCTGGGCGCCACGGAGTCGCACATCATCTTCGAGGAGTTTCTCTCGGGCGACGAGATCAGCTTCCTCTGCCTCAGCGACGGCAAGCACGTGGCCCCGCTGGTTCCCGCGCAGGATCACAAGCGCATCGGCGAGGGCGACACTGGCCCCAACACCGGAGGCATGGGCGTCTACTCGACAGACGCGATGCTGCAGCCCGCAATGACTGAATGGATTCTGCGCCACATCGCCGAGCCCACGGTGCGCGGCATGGCCGAGGAGGGAACGCCCTTCATCGGCGTGCTCTACTGCGGGCTGATGATGACCGCACGCGGACCCGAGGTGCTGGAGTTCAATGCCCGCTTCGGCGATCCCGAGACGCAGGCCATTCTGCTGCGCCTGGAAAGCGACCTGGTGGATGCGCTTGAAGCCTGTATTGACGGCCGACTGGCGGCGACCGAGCTGCGCTGGAGCCCCGGCGCTTCGGCCTGCGTGGTGGCCAGTTCATCGGGCTATCCGGGCGCTTACAAGACCGGCTTTCCCATCACCGGCCTCGACCAAGCCGCGCGGATTCCGGGGGTGCAGGTCTTCCATGCCGGCTCATCACAGTCGGCAGAAGGGCAAATCCTCACAGCTGGAGGCCGCGTGCTGGGCGTGACTGCCGCCGCGCCGACGCTGGAAGAGGCGCTGGCACGCGCCTACGAGGCCATGGATCTGATTCATTTTGAAGGGATGTACTATCGCCGCGACATCGGCCATCGCGCTTTGAAGAAGCATTGAGATTCCTTGAGGAGGAAACCATGACACCTGCAATCACGCTGGAAGAGCTTCTGGCCTGGAACCAGGAGTCCTCCAACTTCTGGAAGGCACATCTGGACGCCAACCCCGCGCTGCTGGAGCTGCCCTGCGGCATCGGTGGAACTGCCAATGTGAAGGAGTTCGCCGGCCACATTTGGGGAGTGGAGTTGCGCTGGGGCCAGCGTATCGCCGGTCTGCCTCAGCTATCCAGGGAAGACGTTCCCGTCCATTCGCTCGATGCTCTCTTTGAGCTGCACCTCAAGGCTGTTCAGGTCTTCCGCGCGCTGCTGGACGACCAGGCCCTGGACTGGGAGGAGACCATGACGCTGGACTACAACTGGCTGCCGCCGCAGGCACGAACTTTCTCGCGCAGAAAGGTCGCGGCCCATGCGCTCTTCCACAGCCAGCGCCACTGGGCGCAACTGGCCACACTGGTCCGTGCGGCTGGCTTTCCATCGGGATTCAAGGGAGACCTGATGCTCAGTTCGGCTTTGCTCTAGCACCGATTTTGGAATTATCTTGGCTGGCTTCCTCAAAGTTGAAGCAGAAAGAAAAATCGTGACAGGCCGCCCCGGCTTGGGTCTCTGGCGTTCAGTCCGCATCTCGATGCGGAAGTCGCCAGGGCGGCGTCTGTCACGATTGTTGTGGAACTAGTCAGCCTCTTTACGAGCCTTCTTGCGATTCCGCTTGCGCGCCAAAGCCGCCTTTACGCGTTTCTTTTCACCGGGCTTCAGGTAGTAGGAGTGACGCTTGACTTCCTTGATGATGTCCTCCTGCTGAACCTTCCGCTTGAACCGGCGCAGCGCATTTTCCAGCGGCTCGCCTTCTTGCACTCGAACCTCTGCCAAAAAAATCCACCTCCAAACCTGCCTATGGGCACCTTTAATGATACGGGAAAGATTGGGCCTGTGGTCAAGCAGGAGGGAATATTCGCTGAAATTCTCCTGGATTTGCAGATCATTATCGGCGGAATCGTGCATCCTGGCCTTGTCGGGTCCGAATTGGAACGGCATTGCACCCCCGGAGGACGGCTCCGGAGCGGCGCATGTCCAGGGAGTGCCAATCGTAACAAGCCCGTTGCGAGATGGGTGATGCTTTTTCGCATTTGACCGATAGGCAAATTAGTTTCAGAATCTTGTGCGGTTCCCCATTTTTTTGGTGCTTCTCCAGGGAATCATGCGTCAAATAATCCAACGGTGAGAACCGGCCAGCCCCGGAATCCGTAACCCTTGTCGGAAGACAGAGAAAGGCAGGCTCGCGATGCAGCCCTCCCCCCAAACCGCATCCATCTCCATGCCGGCGCCCCCCGCTGAGCAAGCGTGCTCCGGGCAGTCAGAGGACAGGGTCTACCAGGCTGTTACTGTTGCCGCCATCCTGCTGGTGTTGCTAAGCCTTTGGGTGTTTTGAGGGCTTGAACCGCCTGTCGCCAAGGCTCCTGATCTGATCGCTACATAAAAGAATTGAAGCGCAAGAGTCGTTGCGAGCACGGCCTGATATTGTCGATTTGACCGTATCGAAACAATACCCAGACCCGGTGAGGTCTGCGGCGCTCAGGGCTGGCGCTGCGCGGGTCAAGACAAAAGTGGCTTCTCGCCGAAGCTGGCGCGTTTCACGCTCTGGCGGTAGTCCTCGCCGGTCATCTCGACCCGGACGCACATCTCGGCCAACCTGGATCTCATGCGGTCGCCGATGCGGTCGCCGAGAGTTTGTTCGCGGGAGGCGCGTTCAACATCGGTCAGATTCCCGCCGCCGGCCGGCAGGTCAGCATAGTTGGTGGTAATAATCGTCGACAGTTTGTCGTTGTATCGCGAGTTCAGAATCAGCGCGACAGTATCCCAGACCCACTCATTCGGCTTCTGCGCGCCCAGGTCGTCCAGCACCAGCACCTCGGCGGCGAAGACCGGCTTGAGCAATTCGAGTTCGGTGGTCTGTACCTGGGAGTTGTAGCTATTCTGGATGCTTTTGAGCAGTTCGCGGTAGTCGCAGAAGAGGCCGGTGACGCCGCGCTCCTGCACCAGCCGGCTCAGTACACCCACGGCCAGATGAGTTTTCCCCACGCCGATTGAGCCGGTAAACAGCAGCCCCTTGCCGGCGGTGCCTACCGGGTATTCATTGACAAACGAACAAGCAGTCCTGCGCGCTTCACGCTGAGAAGTATGCGTTTTGGAACGGACAGTGACATAGTTGTCCAGGGAACAATGGCGGTAGCGCTCGGGGATGTGGGCGGCGGCCAGGCGACGCTGCTCGCGCTCCATCTCCTGGCAATCGCAGGCGCGCGAAATCCACTTGCCGGCGGAATTGACCACCCGCACCAGCCCCACTCCATCGCAGATCGCGCAAACACTCATCTCTCCAAGCGTAGCGCACCGGCTGGCTCATGGCGGCGGTGCATCGGCAGTCCGTTAATGTGGAAAAAGGCTTTGCTGTGAGCCCGGCAGAATTGCCTACAATCAATTGACGGACGATCCGGGAGAGTTCCGAATGAATCGAATAGCTTTGCGCCTTGCATTTCTTCTTCTTGCCGCTTGCGGCCTCTTCAACGCCGCCGTGCTTCCGGCTCAACAAACCATGGTCGCCGCTCCGGAGGTCAAGACTCCCGGCGCGGTGCCGCAGGCCGCGCCCGTTTCCGAGTGGCAGAAAGAGTACAACACGCGCCTGCTCACGGATTTCCCCTGGCTGACGAGGTACAAGGAGGCTGATTTGAAGCTGGCGCCGCCCGCCGCGGGCGAAAACCGCCTGGTCTTCATGGGCGACTCGATCACCGAGGGCTGGCACTTCGAAGGCCCGGATGGTGCCTTTCCCGGCAAACCGTACATCAATCGCGGCATCAGCGGGCAGACCACGCCGCAGATGCTGGTACGCTTCCGCCAGGATGTGATCGCGCTCCAGCCCAAGGTGGTGGTGATTCTGGCGGGCATCAACGACATTGCGGGCAACACCGGGCCGATGACGCTGGAGCAGACCGAAGACAATCTGGCCTCGATGGCCGAGTTGGCTGCGGCCCACCACATCCGCGTGGTGCTCTGCTCGCTGCTTCCGGCCTTCGATTTTCCCTGGAGGCCGGGTATGACGCCCGCGTCCAAGGTGCTGGCTTTGAATGCCTGGATCAAGGCTTATGCGGCGGAAAACGGCCATGTGTATGTGGACTACCACACGGCGATGAAGGATGAGCGCGGCGGGCTGCCGGCTTCACTGAGCGCCGATGGGGTACATCCGCTGCCCGCCGGCTACGCGGTGATGAAGCCGCTGGTGGAAGCGGGGATCGAACAGGCGTTGAAAGCAGGGACTAGAAACCGAGGGACCAGAGATTAATCCCTGAATTGCTAAACCTGCCGAATCCCCCTACAATGGAAGAGAAGCATTGCAGGAAAGGTCTGTCTAGCGAGATGCCCAAGGAAAAGATTCATCCCAACTACGCCGCGGTGCAGGTGAAATGCGCCTGCGGGAACCACTTTGAGACCCGTTCGACCCACAAGGGCGACATCCACGTGGAAATCTGCTCGGTATGCCACCCGTTCTACACCGGCAAGCAGCGCCTGGTGGATACAGCGGGCCGCGTCGAGCGCTTCCGCCGCAAGTATGCCAAGTCCGACGAGGCTGTGGCAGCGGCAGCAGCCAGCAAGTAACCGCGCCCCGGCAAACGGTTCGCACGATTGGGCCTCCGCCATGGCGGGGGCTTTTTCGCGTCGTTTTATGCGAGAATGGTTTTACATGATCGAGGCGAGTTTCACCGTTTACTATCGTCGGGCAACGCAACTTGCAGGCGCTATGAAGCTCTGTCAAGACGATTTACCCGCGTATGCTTCTGCTGCTGTATTGCTGGCGGTTCATAGCGCAATCTCGTACAGTGATGCGCTTTTGATTGGGCTTGGAGACAAACGGCCAAGCTGTGAGGACCACAAGAAGGCAGTCCCTGCTCTGAGGCGGGTATGCACAGGAGCGAAAATCGAGCCACGGGGAATTACTCATCTCGATAAGCTGCTGGGAGCAAAGACAGATATCTCCTATGGTGACAAGCAAGTCGAAGACGAAAAGGTCGCAGCGCTCTGTATTGCCGCCGAGAGATTTCAGAGGTGGGCAGAAGAGATTCTGCTAAGGCGGAAAGGAAGGTTATCCTAATGACCGTAATTCGGGAGCTGACGTTACGTCAGAGAGAGGGACGTGCAATCAATGCGGTCGCGGAATTGCTGCGCCGGAAATTATCTGTTCCCAATATCTATTTGGAACCACCACCCTCCCTTATCTCGGCGGACGTACTGGCAGTGGATCGTGGCGGTGCGGGCGACCTGCACGCCGTCGAAATCAAATTAACGCGCGATCTCAGCCCAGCCGAGGGCCAATGGCGGAAGCCATCTAACTCAAAAGAGTTACAAGCAAACCTTGACTCGTGGTTTCCGAAGTATAGTGAGAAGCTACAGAAGATACATCACCAGGTGATGTCAATGCAGGCTCACTACCGATACCTTGCCATTCCGGCAGAGAGCTTCGATCTGGCTTTCGGTGAGCTCACGCATTTTGGTCTATTTCCTGTGGATGGGATTGGACGTCTAGGCGTTATTACGATCGAGGAGAGGGGCGTGGAATCTCCTACCGCTGAAATGGCTGTCGTCCCCGAACGGTTTCGTGTGGACCCAGCGAAGCTCAAGTCTATTGAAACTCGGCTGTTAGCGAAAAGTCGTCCGGATATCGAAGTAAGAATCTAGAATTGCGGACGAACGGAGAGAACTCAACTGAGCAGATGATGCTCGTGGGGCCGATAACTGCTGCTTTAGCCTCGATTTCGCACTAATAGCTGGGGTCGCAAACATGGACTTCCGGCGGTTCATTCACCATGCAAGCTTGAGACTATATGGCGGGCAAGGGCTTTACCGTAAAAAAGGGCTGGGATGAGCCCAGAGAGCACGCGATGCCAGCCGAAGCGCGAGTGCCGGCGGAGATGTGCCTGGGGCCGGTGGTGGTGGCTCCGGCGGCGGTGCTGGCGCCCATGGCCGGGGTTACCGACACGGTCTTCCGGCGCTTCATCCGCCACGCCAGCTTGTTTTCCAGGGTACAGGGATCAGGGAACAGGGATCAGGAAAGCATTGACGCCGCCGTCAGCAACGCCCAATCCGGCTGCGGACTGCTGATGACTGAGTTCACTTCCGCCGATGGCCTCGCGCGGATGCGGGAGAGCAAGCGCCAGCGCTATCTGACCTTCTACGACGACGAGCATCCCATCGGCGCGCAACTCTTTGGAGCCAATCCGGAGACACTGGCCGAGGCGGCGCGTATTGTCGAAGACACCGGCTTCGACCTGGTGGACCTGAATCTGGGCTGCCCGGCCAAACGGGTGGTCGGCTCGAACGGCGGCTCGGGCCTGTTACGCGATCTGCCGCGCATCGGCGAGATCTTCTGTGCCGTGCGCAAGGCGGTGACGATTCCCTTCACAGTGAAGTTCCGTCTGGGCTGGAATGATGCCGACATTATTTGCCTGGAGCTGGCGCGGATGGCCGAGGCCGAGGGGCTGAACGGGGTTGCGCTGCACGCCCGGACAAGAGAACAAGGTTATAGCGGCCAGGCGCGCTGGGAGTGGATTGCGCGAGTCAAACAGGCGGTCAGGATTCCGGTGATCGGCAACGGAGATATCAGAACTCCCGAAGACGCAGCCGCGATGGTGGCCGAAACCGGCTGCGACGCGGTGATGATTGGCCGCGCCGCGCCGGCAAACCCATGGATTTTCAGGCAGATTGCGCAGTACACGGCTACCGGCAGTTATGAACAGCCCACGGTGGAAGACCGTTATCGCATGATCCGGGTTTACTTTCAGATGCTGCTGGACGAGGTCGAGGCGACGAAAGACCTGCCTCGCGCCGCGCGGCTGGGCGAGACCGCCGGCAAGATGAAGCAGTTTGCCACCTGGTTCACCCACGGCGTGACGGGTGGGGCCAAGCTGCGGGGAGCGATCTATCAGGCGCGGAGCGGCGCCGAGGTGCTCGCCCAGGTGAATGCATTCTTCACGGCCCAGCTTGCCAATGGCGCGGAGCCGGATGCTGCGCCCGAAGACGCAGCGGCAACGGAGTTTCCGGAAGATATGCTGAGTTGTAATTAGTTTTCTATCTTATAGAAACTTATTTCCAAGTGTTGTGTTTATAGGTTCAGGTGGCTCACGGTACGCTTCCGCGCCGATGCAGGATGCAGAATCGCAGCCAGCATGCCCTTTACGATCCATGATTGATCAACGGAGACGCGGTTGATCCTTTCGGGGTTGAAGTTCGCGATCAAGCGGCTTGCTGCCCTTCGGCAGCCACGTTCCCAACCGTAAATTTGAAAGGATGCCCCATGCGTTCTTCCTCTCCTCTCTGCTACTGCAACTCGCCGATTTCCCGTCACTTTCGCCTGTTGTTGGCTCTTACCGCAGGGCTGGCAGCGGCCTTCACCACGGGCTGCGGCGGGAGTTCATCTTCGACTTCAACCGTGACCGGGTACACTCCGGTGACCGTTCTGGCGACAAGCACCGGCAACGATCAGATGACCATGTTTCACGTTTCCTTGAACAGCCTGGCCCTGACCAGCCAGTCGGGCAAGACGGTTACGGTCTTTTCCACGCCCCAGTACACGCCCCAGAGCGCCGAGTATATGCATCTGAACGGCAGCGTGGCGCCGCTCACCACAGTAAGTATTCCGCAAGACACTTACACCTCCGCCAGCGCAACAATTGAACAAGCCTATGCCATGTGCGCGGGCGTTGAACCCACCGGCGGCCTTCTCATCAATGGGGGGTTTTATGGCGCAACCACTGTTACCGTGAACGTGCCGGGGCCGATCGCGATCGCCGGAGACAGCATGGGGCTTGCGCTGGATTTGCAGGTTGCTCCTTCGCTGGTTCTTCCCACCTGCGTAACCACAGTCTCCGACACGCCTCCCATCATGCCGGTCTTCAATCTGCGCCCTGTAACCATCGCGGCCCAGCCCACGAACAGCTCGAACGGCATGGCGATAGGCCTTCATGGGTTGATCGACACTGTCTCTGCAAGTGGAGCCAGCTTCAGCCTGACTGCGGCGGATGGTCCTGTCTGGGAGGTTAGCGCCAGCGGCAGCACCGTCTTTCAGGGAGTTACCGGCGCTTCACAACTTGCCGCCGGAATGCCAGTGGATATGGACGCCGCGATTCAATCGAATGGTTCGCTGCTGGCCACGCGGGTAGCGGTCTATGACACGAATCCGTCCGATTTGTCCGTATCAATTGGCCCGCTACTGAATTCATATTCCCCAACGACTAGGCTGGATGAACTTATCGTCGAAAGCCAGGGTTTAATTCCATTGAACCAAACGAACAGCTTCACCTATAGCAATACCGTCTTCCAAATCTCGGGTCAGCTCTCCAATGTGCAGAGCCTGCCCTTCACTGCGAGTTTCAATGCAGCGAACATGGTTCCCGGTCAGAATGTGCTCACCAGCAACCATGCGCCTACACTTCCGAGCCAGTACTTTCCGCTGACCACCATGACGCTGCTGCCGCAAACCATCAACGGAACAGTCAGCGGGGTTTCAAGCAGCGGCAGCTTTACCACCTACACGGTTGCACTTGCTCCGTATGACCTGTTTACGATTCTGCCAGTGCAGCCGGGCGAGACAACAACCTTGACCAATCCCGGCAGCGTCGTGGTTTACGTGGACAGCAACACCCAACTGCTCAACCCGGGTTCCATCGCCGTGGGCAGCATGCTGCGTTTCAACGGCCTGGTCTTCAACGACAACGGAACACTGCGCATGGATTGCGCGCAGATCAACGACGGAGTGGAGGAGTAGCGGGTTCAAAAAAGGCTGTGAATGCGTTCGGCCCTTTGCTGAAAACCTCATAGCCGGGCGCATTTATTGTGGCGTTTAAAGCAGCGTCCCGCGGTGTGGGTAAGTCAGTTGCTCCAGAAGGTGAGCCATGCCAGCACGCACAAACTGGCAATCGCCAGCAGGAAGACCGTCAGAACCCACTTGAATGCGAGAGGGGGATGTTCGCTCCGAATGGGAGTATCGGGAGGTGCAATCAGCCGCGCCACCTCAATACCAATGTTGTTGTGGCCGCCTGTGGTGAGGGCTAGTTCAAGCAAATTGTGGGCGGCGGCCTCCACGCTGAGACTGGCTGCCGTTGTCTGGATCTCCAGCTCCGGGACGAATCCCCAGAGGCCGCGGGAACAGAGCAGAAGTGTGTCGCCGACGGCGAGGGGGAGCTGCTCGATTTCCATCTCCACATCGAGTTGATGGCCTAGGCAGCGGGTCAGCACCAAGGCGTCGGGATGGTCCTTCGCCTCTTCCGGAGCAATCAGGTTGCGGTTGAGCAGGGTCTGAACGGCGGAATGATCGGTGGTGAGGCGGTGCAGGCGGCCGGCGCGCATCAGGTAAGCGCGGCTGTTGCCGATGTGGCCGATCCAGGCATTGGTAATCTCGCCGTCCTGCTGCAGCAGAGCTGCCACGACCGTGGAACCCATGCGCGGATACGGCGAGTCCGGCGCCCTGGCAGCCGCCATAATGTTCGCATTGGCGCGCGCCGCTGCCTCGCGGAGAGCGTTGTCGGCGGGGTAGTTCTGCGGCAGGGCAGCCAAGTGCGCGTAAAAATACTCGACCGCCATCCGCGATGCAGTGGCTCCGCCCGCGGATTCGCCGATGCCGTCGGCGACGATCAGCAAGTCGCCCAAGGCGATACGGATATGGAGGGCGGAGTCCTGATTGTCCTCGCGCAGTGTTCCCCGGTCGCACTCCTCGGCAAAGAGGATGATTGGTTGCCCATGAACCGGTAAATCGCTCATGTCTGAATTTCACCTATAGGACAGAACCTGACCTGCGCTCTCGGGGTAAGCGCGAACGGGTGTGCAAACTCTGTTTTACCTCCTGTGGAAAACCTTCCCGATCACACTAGCGGAAGGTTTGCCGCGGTTGGCCGGCCTTGTTCATGCCGATGAGGTCTCAGGCCGGAGCTTGCAGAACATCGTACTGCTACGCAGGCCGCCGCGCAACGCCTTGCGCTCCGGCCTGCCGGCTTGAGAGATTGCGGGCATAAAAACAAGAAACATTGAGATTGAACCAACTGTAACACGAAAATCTCCGACCGGAGCAGCAGATTGGTATTCCGCGCAGGTCCAACGCATATTAATGGTACCGGGCATATTGCGCACCAAGAAGTCCGGAATTGAATCCGCCGCCTTTCTGAATACTGGAAAGAACGAACCCCGTGGGAAATCCTGACGCGTTAAAATCAAAGACAATATGCCTGCCGCCGCGCTTTCTCCTCACGTCCTGGCCAAGTACGAGCCCGTGATCGGACTCGAAGTCCACGTGCAACTGCTCACCGCTACCAAGGCCTTCTGCGGTTGCGCCAATCACTTTGGCTCGGCGCCGAACTCGAACGTCTGCCCGGTCTGCCTGGGTCTCCCCGGCGCCCTGCCGGTACTGAACGCCCAGGCCGTGGAGTTCGCCACACTGGCATCGCTGGCCATCAAATGCCAGGTGCGCGAGCGCTCCATCTTCGCCCGCAAAAACTACTTCTATCCCGACCTGCCCAAGGGCTATCAGATCTCGCAGTTCGACAAGCCCATCGCCGAGCATGGCTGGATCGACGTGCCCATCGCGGACGGTTCCATGAAGCGCATCGGCATCACACGCCTGCATATGGAAGAGGACGCCGGCAAGAGCCTGCACGACGGATTTGCCGACTCGGCGACGCGGACGTATCTTGATTTGAACCGCTGCGGCACGCCGCTGGCGGAGATTGTCTCCGACCCGGATATGCGCACGCCGGATGAGGCCTTCGAGTACCTGACGCGGCTCAAGGAAATCCTGCTCTACTGTGGCGTCTCCGACTGCAACATGGAAGAAGGCTCGCTGCGCTGCGACGCCAATGTCAGCGTGCGTCCGCGCGGCCAGACAGAATTCGGGACCAAGGTGGAAGTGAAGAACGTCAACAGCTTTCGCTTTGTCCGCCTGGCTCTGGAGTACGAGATCGAGCGGCAGATCGAGGTGATCGAGTCTGGCGGCCATGTGATCCAAGAGAGCCGTTTGTGGAACGCCAATGAGGGACGCACGTACTCGATGCGCTCCAAAGAGCAGGCGCACGACTACCGCTACTTTCCCGAGCCGGATCTGCCGCCGCTGATTGTGTCGGCGGAGTTTTTGGCCGAGGCGAGGAAGAAGCTGCCGGAGCTGCCCGAGGCGCGCCGCGCGCGCATGATCGCCGAGTACGAGCTGAGCGCGCAGGATGCGGCGACGCTGACCGCCGAGCGGGCCTTTGCCGACCGCTTTGAAGCCGCAGCCAGGACCGCGCGCAACCCGCGCCGTGTCGCCAATGTGCTGCTCAGCGAGGTCGGAGGACGGCTGAAGGCGCTGGGCCTGGAGCAGGCACAATCGCCAGTCTCGATGGTCGGCATTGTGCAGGCCGCCGATCTGCTCGACGAGGGAAAGATCAGCTCCAAACAGCTCAAGCAGCTCTTCGACGTCTGCTTTGAAAAAAGCGAGGACTTTGCTGGCGTCTACGAGCGCGAGAAGCCGGAGCAGATCAGCGACGCGGGGGCGATTGAAAAGCTGATCGACCAGGTGATCGCCGCCAATCCAAAGCAGGTGGGACAGTATCGCGCCGGCAAGACAACTTTGGCCGGTTTCTTTGTCGGCCAGGTGATGAAGGCGACAAAAGGCCAGGCGAATCCGGCGCTGCTCAATGAACTGGTGACGAAGAAGCTGGAAGGATAGACCAATGAACGAAGCTATGGAGACTCAGATTCTCGCTGCTGAAGAACAACTCAGAATTGCGATGCTGAATTCTGATCTTCATGCCTTGGATGAGTTGCTCGCTCCAGAACTGATCTTCACGAATCATCTAGGGCAAAGACTCGGCAAAAAAGACGACCTTGACGCCTATCAATCCGGTCTTCTCAAGGTGCAAGAGTTAACTCCCTCCGAGCGGCATATCCAGTTTCATGAAAAGATGGCTATCGTGTCAGTACGGATGCGATTGTCCGGCACGTACAATGGCAGCCCAGCCAATGGCGATTTCCGTTTCACGCGTGTTTGGGCAGCCGCATTCGGCAAGAGTCGCTGGCATATCGTAGTCGCTCATGCTTCACTCGTGAGTTGAATTGACAATTGATCACAACAGCGCGCAGGGGGGCACGCCGGTCTCGCGATTGGTCAGCCGAATGAACATTCCTGGAACTATTTCGACAGGCCTTCCGTATAGCCTCTTGAGTCTTGATCTGATTTTTATCGGGAGATCCATGCGATGACAATTCACAAACCGTCTGTCGTGATTTTGCTCGTCCTCACCGGCGTAATCTCAGCCGCTTTGACTGGCTGCAAGCACCACAGGTCGCGGAGTCCGCTCGATGCGGAAGCAGTCACGGACACAGGCGCGATCAGCGTCAGCAAGATGGGCGGCGAGATCGATGTTGCGGAGGCGCCGCATGGAGCAACCCTTTCGACGATGGGCGGCGACATCCATCTGGGAAGCGTGGGTGAGTTCGCGAGCGTCAAAACCATGGGCGGCAGTGTCACGATTGATCACGCCGAAGCCTCCGTCGACGCAACCACGATGGGCGGCAATATCACTATCAAAGGTGTGGATGGCCCCCTCCGGGCGACCACCATGGCCGGGGATATTACAGCACGCATGGTTGGCTCATCCACTGCCCAGCGCGATGTTCATCTGACTTCGAATTCCGGCACGATCACGCTGATCGTACCCAAAGACTTCCCGATGGACGTTCGCATCAAGCTTGCCTACACCAGGAACGCGGACAAGACCTTCGACATCATCGACCACATGGGCCTCACTCATCGCCAAAGCGCTGACTGGGACACCTCGCAAGGCACACCGCGCAAGTACATTTACGCCGAAGGCCGGGTTGGCAGCGGGCAGAATCATGTGGAGATCGGCACCATTAACGGCGATGTGATTCTCAAGCAGGAATAACGCTGCCCAACAGGTTGGACTTCCCCCTACTTCAGTTTCAGATCCACCTCAATCTCCTTGCGCGCATCCCAGGAGCTGATGCTCTTGACCGCGCTCTTCCTGCCGTCCTTTTCCGCCCAGAGTTCATGATCCTCGGCCATATTCACCTGGGCAAAGCGGAAGCGGCCGTGCTCGACAGAGGTAAAACTGCGAATATTCTTGGACTTCAGATCCCGGAGAAAGACAGTGGCGCCGGCCACCGGAGTGGAATTGGCGTCCACTACAGCGCCCATGACAGCGCGCTGGCCCAGGTTCTGCGCCTCGGCCGCGAACGGTCCCATCAATCTTGACTCCAGAGGAACCAAACCGGCCATCAGAAGGGCAAATGCCACCCCGGCCGCCAAACGCGTGCGATTCAACCTCACTCTTCCTCCTCATCCTCGTCGAGCAGAACCTCGTCGTCCAGGCCATCGCCTACCCGCACCATCTCCAGCGGTTCAACGCCGACCACCTCGTACTCCGTTCCACATTCATCGCAGACGACGATGTCGCCTTCTTCCACCTCGTCCACATCAACGTCAAGACTATTCTCGCATTCAGGGCAGCTCGGCATGGCAGCCTCCTCTCTTTCGATGACATTCATATTGCGAAATGACGGCACTTCTCGGTACGACTGCCGCTATTCTTTGGCACAACCCGGCCTCCGGTCAAGAGGCTCGATCCCAATCCCGACAGGAACTCCCAAAGCGAAGAATACGCCATAAAGCTACAGCGCATCGATGAAAGTTTGCTCATCCGGACGCTTCCGTAACGGAACCACGCCAGAATCCCGGAAACGCGCAGGCCGCCTGTCCGCGCTGCCCATGACAATCGCCCGCCTCCCGGTTTACCCTGAAACTGGCTATGCCCCGATTCGGCTCCACTCCGTTTGCCTTCCCCGACTTCCGCGGCGCCACGCGCCGCCTGGTTCTGTGGAACCTCGCGGCGTACTTCGCCCTGGCGCTGGCGTTGATGGCTGCTCCGGCAGCCGCTGATGGGCTTGTTGTCTCTTTCGCATTCACTCCCGGCGCGTTCCTGCACGGCGCTCTCTGGCAGCCCTTCACTTACAGCTTCATCCATGCCGGAATCGGCGGCACGCTCCTCGAACTGCTCTCGCTCTTTTTCATTGCGGGATTTCTTGAGAACTTCCACAAGCCCGGATGGGTGACCGGACTCTATGCCGTCTCCGTGCTGGGTACCGCGGCCGCCGCCACTGCGATTGCTGTGTGCGGCCATTCGCTTGGCTATTCGGTTGAGGGAAGTCCACTCACCGGCTGCTTTGGCGGCATCTTCGGCCTGCTGGTGGCCATCGGCGCTCTCTATGGCGACACGCAGTTCATGCTCTTTCCCCTGCCCATCGGCATCAAAGCCCGCTACCTGGTGGCCGTCTATGCGCTGATCTCCATCGCCATGCTCTTCGGTACGCAGCGCCTATACGCATTTGCCCAGTTGGGCGGCGCGCTGACTGGCCTGGCCTACGTCCGCCTGGCTCCGCGCCGTGGCGTCTCCTTCGGCCTCAGCGAACGGTTGTATACCGTACGCAACCGCTTTTACAGCTGGAAGCACCGCCGCACCACCCGCAAGTTCGAAGTTTATATGCGCTCCCAGGACCGGACCGTCCGCTTCGACGGCAACGGCCGACGGATTGACGACGACGCCAACGACAGAAGCCGCTGGAACTGAGGACAGATCAACAGTCCAGCGCCAACCACCCCACCGCAGGTGGTTTGCAGAAAATAACGCTTCTCCGGCGGAGAATCATTCTATGAACAATGACCTGAGGAGCGGCCCATTACTGACCACTGACCCATCTGTCAGGGATCCAACCGGTCTATACCCATGCAGGACCTCTCCCCCCCTGCCCGATTTTTGGCATATTCCCACCGCTGTCAACCATGCAACCAATTGATAATAAGCGAGATAGTAAAGTTGCCTATTGTCAAATCAGTTAATAGAGAGGCCTTGTTTTCGGCCTTTTTTGCCCTTAAACCGTACCCAAATCAGCGCTTTTTACCCTGTTTTCCTCGAACTACACCGTCCGCGCCGTCAGGAACGGCTCAGGATTGTCGATTCAAGCTGTCGTCGTTTGCCGGCCGTTTTCTGCTAGCATCCTCTATGGAGAACCTTCCGCATGGATGCCCTACCCACAATGAACCTTGGCGCACGGCGCAATGAAGACATCGCACTTGATCTGCTCAAGTTTGTGGCTGCCACGGCTGGCGTGGGCCGCCCAGCTGCGCCCTCGACCGGCTTCAGCGGCGCCGCCGGAGCCAAGCCCGAAGAGCACGTGAATCAGTTGCTCGAACTCTACAACCGCTGCCTCAAGGCCGTCCAGGGCCAGGGGCCGGAGCCGGCAATCAAAGCGCCGGAGCCGCCCGTCCGGGCGCCGCAAGGATGGACGCCGCTCCCGTGAGCCAAGCCCCTCTACGCGTCGTCGTTGCCGGGGCCGGAGCCTTTGGCAAGAATCACCTGCGCGTCTACCGCGAGCTGGAAGCGGCGGGCAATGGCGTCGCACTGGTCGCGGCCGTCGAGCCGGACTCCGCGCGCGCCACCGAGACTGCGGAGCGCTACGCGATTCCCGTCTTCGCCAGCGTGGACGAACTGCTGTCTGCCGATCTCAAGCTGGACGCGGCCACCGTCGCCGTCCCCACTGTGCGCCACCATGCAGTCGCCTCGGAGCTGCTCGATGCGGGTATCGACCTGCTGGTGGAAAAGCCTCTCGCCGTCTCGCTCGCCGAAGCCGACGACCTGATTGCGCGCGCGGAGCATGGCAGGCACATCCTGCAACCTGGACACCTGGAGCGCTTTAACCCCGCGGTCCTGGCCATTCAGACGCAGCTTCATCGGCCCATGTTCTTCGAGTCGCACCGGCTCTCCGTCTTCACGCCCCGAGCGCTGGATGTGGACGTGGTGCTGGACCTGATGATTCACGACTTGGACATTGTGCTCACCTTTGCAGCCTCGCCGGTGCGCGAGGTGCGGGCTGTCGGATTACCAATTCTCTCGCCCAAGGTGGACATCGCCAACGTCCGCGTTGAGTTCGAGAGCGGCTGCGTGGCCAACTTCACCGCTTCGCGGGTCTCGACGGAAAGGGTACGGAAGCTGCGCTTCTTCGAGCCGCGCCAGTACGTCTCCATCGATTACGCGCGTCAGGATCTGCTGGTGATTCGCGTGGAGGTAGGTGCGGACAAGGCTTCGCCTGCTGAATTGCTTGCGTCGCTGCCGCCGCAAATTGCCGGCCTTCTGCCGCCGGGAATTGCGGAGGGAATCGCGTCGGGGAAGATCGACCTCAAGAAGATTAACCCGGCATTGATTGCGCAGTTTGCCGCAATGGCCAAGATTGATCCGTCGGTGATCGCACAGTTCACAAATTCCGCGGAACCGAAGGCGGGCTTGAGTTTTTCCAAGCCCCCGGTCACGCCCGGCGAGCCGCTGCGGCTGGAGATTCTATCCTTCCTCAATGCGGTGCGAACCCGGCAGCAACCGCAAGTAACAGCCCGCCAAGGGCGTAATGCGCTGGCGCTGGCACTGGAGATTCAATCCTCGATGGCCGCCCATGCCCAGCGCGCCGGGCTGGACAATTTCTTCAAGCCCGGCGCATAGAGATTCAGGATCTTACCTATTTTGAAGAGTGCTGGGATAGTCGCTATAAGCAATCCAGCCACGCCTGCGGAATAGGCAGCGGCCTTCCAGCCGGAGACGTACCCTTCCCTGACGGCAAGGACCACCAGCAGAGATAACACCGGCAGGTTCAAGACCACAGCCGTTGCAACACTTGGCATATAGCTGCGCAGCACCACGGTTAACGCGAGGTGCGGAATCAGGACGTTGGCCAAGGTAACAACCATACATCCAAAAGCCAAGTAGGTCCAGACTGTCTGTTTGCCCGATACTGCGCTCAACCATGTGATAGCGAAGGCCAGGACTGTCAAGACCGCTACGGTAAAACGGAAGGTACCCGGCGTAACGGGACTACGCCAGAGAACTGCCCGTTTAGACCAGCCCGGAAGCCAAATGGCCTCTTCGGCATTATGCAGAGTCACCACAATCGGAAACAGCCACAGTAGATTCTGAAAACTCATTGCCGTTTCCTTTCTGGTTGCCGAGGGCCGTGCTTGATCAGACAATTGCGCAAGGTGGATTGGATTCAGTGTGAAGACAAGGGAACACTCTTCTTCACGCAATCCCCAGCACCCGGTTGAAAAAGCCCACAATGTACTTCCACACCAGGTAATAGGCTGCCAGCGCGACCATGAAGCCGGGCGCGATCAACGTATAAGGAATTTCGCAGGTCTGGAACCAGGTTGCACCGTGAGTGCCCAGCACCAGCACTCCCAGGCAAGTCGCCACCAGCGCTCCCACCGGCGCTATCACCAGCGGCAGAATCGCCCCATGCACGCCAATCGGCAGATGCGTGCGCTCATGCGAGCAGAGCCAGAGCATGTTCCACAGCCCGAAGAGCGAAGGCACAATGGCCATGGGAAAGATGATTGCCTGTTCGATGGGAACCGGCACTTTGAGCACGATCCGCACCACGATAAACAAGGTGAGCAACAGCGGCAGGACCAGCGTGGGCAAGAAGATGCCCGCCAGGTAAGCGCGGAGATAGGGATGGGTATTCATGGCTTCCTCCTTGTGTGCGAGTTTGTTGGCGGACGGATCGCCCGCGGGTTACAGGTAGTAGAGAAAGACCGGGATGGAGGCTGGAAAGAGGACGGCAACCCCTCCAAGGCCAGCCAGCAATGCCCCGTCGAAAACTGCCCAGCCGGAGAAGGCCCGTGCTGCGGTCCGCGCATCGATTCTCGTATCGAGCCGCAGTCTCATGGCAGGCCACAGATCGCGCTCCGACCCGGCGTCACCTTCTATTGGCGGCAGCGCCTGCCGCAAAAGATCCTTCACTCCGTTCTCATCGTGTGCATTCATGGTGTGATTCCCTGCCTTTCCAGGTCTTTTCTGAGCAAGCGAAGCGCGCGGAAGACGCGCAGTTTGACAGCCGCAATCGAGATACCCAGCGCCGCGGCCACTTCTTTTTGCGGCAGCTCCTCGATCACTGCCAGCGTGGCCGCAATCCGCAGCTTCGGCGGCAGCCGATCAAAGGCCAGCGCGGTCTTCGCGCGAATCTCCGCGGTCACGGCCGGATCAGCCTCGGCCGGAGCCTTTACTTCGGCGCAGACTTCCATCGACAGTGCGCTCTGCGCCGGTTGCGCGCGCAGCCAGTCCAGCGCCGCATGGGTGGCGATGCGCCGTGCCCAGCCCTCGAAGCCCCGCGCCGGATCAAAGCGGGCGTGGGCCTGATGGATGCGCCAGAAGCTCTCGATGGTCAGCTCTTCGGCTGCCGCCGGATTGCGAACGATGCGCAGAATCCAGCCGTAGACGGCGCGTTGATGCTGGTGAAAAAGCGACTCGAAGGCGACCTCGAAGGTTTCCGGGCTTCCCTGCCAGAAGTCGTACAGGACGTCGCTCACGCCGCTCCGCATCCACCCTTCCCCCTTCTATCTACTCTTACGCTCCATGCATGGAAAAGGTTACATTCATTTGGCGGAAGGATTGTTAGCTGGCGGAATGGCGGTGAGGCCTTGCGCAGCGATATGGAACTGTAACGATAAGTATCCCGGCTTCGGCGCAAAGCCATGAGATGCGCCGATGGCCGGGCTCGCGTTGATAGAGACAATCTACGGGTGGGCGTTCGTCAGACCTGCATCACTTCCGCTTCCTTTTTGTGCGAAAGCTCTTCCATGCGGCGTATCTCCTCGTCGGTTATCTTCTGGACCTCTTCGAGCGCGCGCTTCTCTTCGTCCTCGCTGATTTTTTTTTCTTTGGCTAATTTTTTCAGGGCGTCGTTGCCGTCGCGGCGCACGTTGCGGACCGCGGTGCGGTGCTCCTCGAGCACCTTGTTCAGGTGCTTGCAGACCTCGCGCCGCCGCTCTTCGGTCATGGGCGGGACAGGCACGCGCAGCAGCTTGCCGTCGGAGATGGGGTTGAAGCCCAGATCGGCCGAGCGCACGGCCTTTTCGACTTCCTTGAGGATGGTGGGGTCCCAAGGGGCAATCAGGATCATCTGCGCCTCGGGCGAAGAGACCTGCGCTAACTGATTGATAGGAGTGGGCGTACCGTAGTAGTCCACCTTGACCTGGTCGAGCATATGCACGCTGGCGCGGCCGGTGCGCGTGGAGGCCAGATTGGCCTGGAAGGTGGCCACCGCGCCGTCCATGCGGCGGCGGAGGTCGGCGTTGAGTTCCTTGAGAGCCGGAATACCGGCCATGATCGAAGCTGCCATGGGGTTCGTCCTCGTGGTTCAGGTTGCCAACGAACATTCTACTAAATTGCAACGCCTTTGAGGCCACTATTGTGGTGCGTGTGAGGTCAATGGTTTGCGTGAACTGTGAAGCTAAATGCAGCCGGTTTACCCCTAAAATGAGCAGCTCCAGGTCACTGGTTTCGGGGAATGTGGCGATCGTCAGCTGTCCGGTTTTGCATGAATCGGTGTTCTACAGCTGTTCACTTTCAGGTGAATCGGTTGCAGATCATTCATTAGGGAAAGAGGAGAATCGGTTTCAGTGGACAGTGGACAGTGATCAGTGGTCAGCATGTCAGCAAGTGAACGGCTGAGGACGGGGAGAGGAGTGGGGTTATGGAATGGGAGTTGAGGGTGGCGGCGCAACGGGAGTTGGACCATACGCTGAAGCCGTACTTAACGGCGCGGCGGGTGTACCGGCCGCTGGGGGGATGGCTGCGCACGGTGCGCAAGGTGCTGGGGCTTTCGGCGGCGGAGATGGCCAGGGATTTGCAGGTGTGTCCTTCGGCGGTCTTTCAGATGGAGCGGGCGGAGTGGGATGACACGATCTCGCTGCGGCGGCTGGAGAAGGCGGCGATGGCGATGTCTTGCCGGCTGGTGTATGCCATCGTGCCCTTCCAGAGCAACTTTGAGGGACAGGGGATTGTGTGGGCTAAGCAGAAGCTGTGGAGGCGAAAGGCCGCTCCGCGGCGGAAGAAGAAGGCGGGGCAGGTAAAGACGGCTGCGGTTTGTTTGGCGGAAGAGGCGGCGGAGTAAGGTGCGATCCTGATCCCAGGTCCCAACCGCGGGACCTGGGGCGGCCAATTTATTGGGCCTCAGAGCTGCGCCACCCGCCACGAATCCCATGTGTTCAAAGCAACACCTGGACTCCCAGTCGCGTGGACAGTGCTAGAATTGCGCATGAGAGGAACGCCAGACCAATGAAATCTGAAGTCGTGACACCGAGCGAGCCTACACTCCAGGGGAATTCGGAGGAAGAAGAACAAATACAAGACCTTGACGAGGCAGCTGAGGTCATTGAAAGTCCATACTCTATAACTGCATATGGTGCGGATTACCCCGTCGACTCTCTTGTAAAGCGGATAGAAACAGGGGACATTATCGTTCCAAAATTCAGTTGGACAGCCCCGGAAAAGACAGAGATTGTTGGGTTCCAAAGAGAATATGTCTGGCTTAGGCCGAAAGCTGATCGTTTTATTGAGTCCTTATTGCTTGGATTGCCAGTGCCTGGAATTTTTCTTGTAAAGGAGAAATCTGGCCTGTTACTGGTCCTAGATGGTCATCAACGTCTTTTTACCCTTCAATCTTTTTATAGCGGCGTTATAAATGACGAAGTATACAAGTTGTCGGATTCGGTTCAGAAACGGTTTGTTAACAAGCGATACAAAGATCTTGATATTGAGGACAGACGTAGGTTGGACGACAGTATCATCCACGCTACGGTAATCAGGCAGGATGAGCCGACTGAAGATCAAAGTAGCATCTATACAATCTTTGAGCGCTTAAACACCGGTGGCATGAACCTACAACCCCAGGAAATCCGCGTTGCTCTATATCATGGAGAACTCGTCAGAGTTTTACAGGAACTCAATAATGACATAGCTTGGCGTTCTCTGGTAGGACCCAAGTCGAAACGGCTTAAAGATATGGAAATGATCCTGCGTTTTTTTGCGTTTTTATATTTTTCAAAAAAATACGAGGCGCCGATGAAGATATTTCTCAATCGCTATATGGCGACAAACAGAGAGCTCACAGTGCAATCCGAGAAGAGCCTGAAAGAGATATTTGCTCTGACTACTCAGACTATTCTCGATGGGATCGGAGTGAAAGCCTTTCGTCCTAAGCGTCCAGTTAATGCAGCCGTTGTTGACTCTCTTATGACTGGACTTGCGAAGCGTCTCATTGTTCACAAGCCGCTGACGGATATCGGCTCACTTAAGGCTCAATACGAGACCTTGATTGCGGATTCGGTATATCTAGACGCGACAGAAACGGGTACTTCTCAGCCGGCAAATATCACGACCCGTCTTACCAAAGCGGAACTGGCGTTTTCGCAAGTCCAATGACAGGCCGAGCAGAAGTCAATCGGCTAAAGCAACGGCTTGATGCGACATTCAAGCGCATCGGGGGTGTGGTCTCAGATCTTGAACTCCAATCGGATTTTGCCCGATACCTATGCATTCTGGTCTCAGGGTATCTAGAGAAATCTGTTTACGAGCTAGTTGTCGAGCATGCCCGCAAGACGGGTGCGCCATCACTCCAGAGGTTCGTAGATCAGCGAACAAAAAACTTTACAAATGCGAAATCCCAGAAGCTCTATAATCTTCTTGGTGACTTCGATCCAGAATGGCGTAGTTTGCTCGAAACCCATCTCGCTGGTGAACTTAAGGATGCAGTTGATAGTGTTGTGGACCTTCGTAATAATATCGCGCATGGTCAGTCTGTCGGATTAACTTACGCGAGAGTTTCCGATTACTATTCTCGCGTTCAAAGAGTAATCGACTACGTCGCCGATCTTTGTGACCCTTCATAGCAGGCAGGGCAAGTCTGATTATAGCTCGATTTTAGAATTACCCTACCGGAAATGCGCATAAAGACTATGTCTTAAAGTCGAGATATGAAGAACCCAGCCAAGATAATGCATACAGATATTTGTGGTATCGAACAGTTGCAGCGCGGCTTTGCCGCGCGGGTTGATTTCTTAAATCTTGTGGGTGGGTAGCGGCACAACTGAATTCGTGCCCTGACGCTTCTGGACTCTTTATCGAGTTTTTCCGCAGCGTTTGAAGTCGTGCCCTGATACAAAACGGCTTGTTGGGGTTCGTTGTTTCCCACCCATCGCTAGAAAAAGCGATGGATGGGGCACGGGGAGTGTCGGGGATTGAGTAAGTATTGGCGCGGCTTCGCCGCGTGGGTTGATTTCTAAAAACTTGTGGGTGGGTTTATGCCGGGGTTGAAACCCCGGCCTACCAGCCCGTACCCTTCAACGAAAAGCAAACGCAGGTCCTTCGACTTCACTGCGCTTCGCTCAGGATGACAAGTGAGGATGGGGTACCCAGCATATTGTCTTTCCGTGGCTAAAGCCTTCTGTCATACTATTGGCTTTACACGGGGGTTAAAACCCCCGTCTCCCTCCGTTTATAGAACCTTGCGGCGCGGCTCAAGCCACGCCCTGATACAAAGCATTCTTGTTGGGTTCCGTGGTATCCCACTCTTGCGCCAGGAATAAAGCGCAAGGATAGGGCACGGGGAGTGTCTGGGATTGAGTAAGTATTGGCGCGGCTACGCCGCGTGGGTTGATTTTTCAAATCTTGTGGGTGGGTTTATGCCGGGGTTGAAACCCCGGCCTACCAGCAGGTACCCTTCAACGAAAAGCAAACGCAGGTCCTTCGACTGCGCTTCGCTCCGCTCAGGATGACAAATATTTGTGGTATCGAACAGTATGCTGGCGCGGCTTCGCCGCGTGGGTTGATTTCTAAAAACTTGTGGGTGGGTTTATGCCGGGGTTGAAACCCCGGCCTACCAGCCCGTATCCTTCAACGAAAAGCAAACGCAGGTCCTTCGACTCCCCACCCCATCGACGAAGACCTGTCGCTGGGAACCCCGGTTTCGCTGCGCTTCGCTCAGGATGACAAGTTTATGGAGTGACGGAGGGAAATCCTTACACGAGAATCGGCCCGCTTCTCATGGTGAGGAGCGGGCCGGTTTGCTTGGAGCTTGTCTTGAGCGAGAATGAGGTTCGCCCCGATAGAGTGTTTATCCCTTGGCGGAGGTCAGCGCGCCTAAGTCGGCGGCTAACTTTTCGGTGGAGAAGGCTTCGATCAGGTCGCCTTCCTTGACGTCGTTGAAGCCGCCGAGGCCGATGCCGCACTCCATGCCGTTGGTGACTTCGCGGACATCGTCCTTGACGCGCTTGAGCGAACTGATCTTGCCCTTGAAGACCTGCGCGCCGTCGCGCGTGATCTTGATCTCAGCATCGCGGCGGATGACGCCGTCCTGCACACGGCAACCGGCGATGACGCCGACCTTGGGAATGCGGAAGACCTGAAGGACTTCGGCGCGGCCCGCGTAGTTCTCCTTGAAGGTGGGGTCGAGAAGGCCGAGCATGGCCAGGCGCATCTCGTCCTGGAGTTCGTAGATGATGGAGTGGAGGCGAATCTGCACGTTCTCCTGCTGGGCCAGCTCGGCGGCCTTGCGCTCCGGGCGGACGTTGAAGCCGATGATGATGGCATTGGAGGCGGTGGCCAGAAGGACGTCGCTCTCGGTGATGGAACCGACGCCGCTGTGGATGACCTTGACGCGCACCTTCTCGGTGGACATGAGGACCAGCGAATCGGCGAGCACTTCAACCGAGCCGGTGACGTCGCCCTTGATGATGAGGGGCAGATCCTTGATGCCGGCGGTGCGAATCTGCTCGGCGAGGCCTTCAAGGGAGACGCGGCTGCTCTTGGCGAGCTGGGCGTCGCGCTCCTTCATCTTGCGGTACTGGGCGATGCCCTTGGCCTTGTCGCGGTCAGCAACGACCAGGAAGGTGTCGCCGGAGTCGGGCATGGCTTCAAGGCCGAGGACCTCGACGGGAGTGGAGGGGCCGGCTTCTTCGAGGGCGCGGCCGCGGTCGTCGAACATGGCGCGAACCTTGCCGAAGGTGTTGCCGACGATGTAGGAGTCGTTGAGGTGGAGGGTTCCGTCTTGTACGAGGACGGTGGCGACAGCGCCGCGTCCGCGGTCGAGCTTGGCTTCCAGGACCGAGCCGACGGCCTTGCGGCCGGGAGTCGCCTTGGGAGCCTTGATGTCGGAGACCAGGCAGATCATTTCCAGCAGCAGGTCGAGGTGGATGCGCTTCTTGGCGGAGACTTCGACGAAGACGGTGCCTTCGCCGCCAGCCGCCCACTCCTCGGGAACCAGGCCGCGGTCGGCGAGCTGCTTTTTGACGCGGTCGGGGTTGGCGTTGGGCTTGTCGATCTTGTTGATGGCCACGATGATGGGGACGGCGGCGGCTTTGGCGTGGTCGATGGCCTCGAGGGTCTGGGGCATGACGCCGTCGTCGGCGGCGACTACGATGACGACGATGTCGGTGACCTTTGCGCCGCGGGCTCTCATGCGGGTAAAGGCTTCATGGCCGGGGGTGTCGAGGAAGACGATCTCGCGGCCGCTGGCGGGCGAGCCTTCCTTGGCGAATTTCACCTTGTATGCGCCGATGTGCTGGGTGATGCCGCCGGCTTCGCCAGCCGCTACGTCGGTTTCGCGGATGGCGTCGAGCAGCGAGGTCTTGCCGTGATCGACGTGGCCCATGACGGTGACGACGGGCGAACGGGGAACTTCGAGCTCGCCGGTGTTCTCGGCTTCGAGAACCTCTTCGATGGCCTGGTTGGCGATCTCTTCCTCGTAGCTGATGACGGTGGCGGCAGCGCCGAACTTGGCGGCTACGTCCTTGACCATTTCGGCGTCGAGGGACTGGTTGACGGTGACGAAGATGCCGCTCATGAGGAGTGTTGCGATGAGGTCCTTGGCGCGGACTTCGAGCTTTTCGGCGAGATCCTTGACGCTGATGCCCTCGGTGACGGTGATTTCGCGGGTGATAGGGAGCGGCTCGCCGCCGTATTGCACCCCGCCATAGCGAGGCGGCGGCACAAAGCCCTTCATCGGGCCTTCCTTGGTTTTGGGATACTGCTGCTGGCGGCCGCCGCGGCCACGGGAAGGAGCGCGCGCGGGGCGAGGAGGCGCCTCGCCGGTGGGCGGAGCGCCGCCGGGACGGGATGGGCCGCCGGGGCGTGCGCCAAAGGCGGGACGCGCCCCAAAGGCGGGACGCGCGCCGGGCGCTCCGGTTGCGCTGGCGCCCGCGTAGCCGCCGGGGGTGGTGCGGGTGGGATGCTTGGGACGCGGACCGCCGGTGGCCTGGCCCGGGCCGGGAGGGCCTCCGGGAGTGCGCTGAGGATAGGAACCCGGGCCGGTGGAGGGCCGGTTGCGGTCGAAGATGGGCCTGCCGCGCTGAATGCCGCCGGCGGCTGTTCCGGTGCTGGCCGAGGGCGGGAGATCAACGACCGGGGGCGCTGTGTACACCGGACGAGGCCCGGTTTGCGGCATGACCATGCGCCGGGCAGGCAGCGCCGTGGTGGGCGAAGGAGTGTGCGTATGCCCCTTGGCACGGTGAGCGGGTTGATGAGCGGGCGCGGGTTCGGACTCGGGCGCAACGATGGCGACTTCGGCAACAGGCGAGGCAGCCGTTACAACAGCGGCTTCCGCTTCCGGGGCTACCGCAACCGGCGCAATCGGCGGCTCCAGCGACGGCGCGGGGATGGCGGCGGGCGCAGGGGCTTCCGGAGCTGCCAGAGGAGGCGCGGCGGGCGGCTTGACGACGACGGGTTGCTCGGCGGCGCGCGGCGGGCCTTCGCGGACGATATGGGGCGCCGGCGGCTTGACCACCACGGCCACCACGGGCGGCACGGCGGCGCCGGCAGGACGCGCCACGGCGGCTCCAGCCGGAGCCTTGGCCACCACTGCGCCGACGGGCGGACGGGTGGCAATGGCGGGCGGCGGGGCTGGCGGGGCGACGATGGGCGGCGCGGAGCGGGGCTGGGGAACGATCTTGCGCGGCTCCGGGCGAATGGGCGCGACGATGGGCGGCGCGGCGGAGACAACCGGCTGCGCCGGACGGGCCGGCGCTGGCGGCGCAACCGGCGGGCGTTGCGGCAAACGGCTCTGCCGCGCTTCGGCTTCCGCTTCCAGCTTCTTGGCCAGGATGGCCTTCAGCACGTCGCCGGGCTTGGAGATATGCGAGAGATCAATCTTGGGCGTAATGGCCTGAGGAGCGCGAGAGGCCTGCGAGGCGGCTGTGCCCGCGGGCCGCGATCCGCGCTCAAAATGCGCGCGCACCTTGTCGGCCTCATAGTCCTCCAGCGAACTGGAGTGGGTCTTGCCGGCAGCCAAGCCGAGTTCCGCCAAAATATCGAGAACCTGCCGGCTCTTGACTTCCATCTCGCGCGCGAGATCGTTAATACGAACCTTACTCATCCGCCTCTTTTCAAATTGTTTTCCAATGCCTTTAGCCGCTCATAGCATCCTCATGGCATTGGCAGTTCTGAAAACTTCCGTGATCGCCTGAATGGGCTGGAAAGATGCGGCGCATGCTACGCGCCGCCCTCTTTGTCCGCCTCTTCGTCCGTGGTTGCGCTTGCGGTTTCAATCTCCTGAAGCAGCGGTTCATCGGCGCTTTGAGCATCCTGCTCAAGCGCTTCAGCCGGCTGGTCTTGCAGAGTCTCGACTTCGGCCTCATCGGCGGGAGGAATATTCTCGACGGCCGCTTCGGCCTCGGTACGGTACTCCTCCGCATCCTCTTCGGCAGCGGGGAGGTTCTCTTCTTCGGCGGCAAGAACGTTCTCCGCTTCGGTGATGACCGCGGCGGCGTTTTCCGCTTCCGCTTCGTCGGTCTCCAGAACAGCTTCGCTTTCTTTTCCGGCGACGGCCGCTTCCGCGCCTTCGTCCTCGGCGGTCTCCGCATCCGCTTCGGGCACGTGACCTTCTTCGCCCTCTTCAAACTGGCCGAAGTAGTGGCGCACGGCGATGCTGATCTTTTCCAGGGTCTTTTCACCGATGCCGGGAATCTCTTCCAACTGCTCGGGGGTCATGTCGGCCAGCGATTCGACGGTGGTGATGCCGGCGGCGACGAGCTTTTGAATGATGCCGTCTCCCAGCTCAGTCACCTGCTCGATGGGCGTGGAGGGACCGCCGGAGAGAGCCTGCATCTGCTGCTCGACCTCCTGGCGCTTCTCTTCTTCGCTCTTGATGTCGATCTTCCAGCCGAGGAGCTTGGCGGCGAGGCGCACATTCTGGCCCTTCTTGCCGATGGCGAGCGAGAGTTGCGTGTCGTCCACAATGACTTCGAGCTGCTTGTCGGTGAGGTCGGCGATGGAGACGCGGCTGACCTTGGCCGGCTGCAACGCCTTCTCGGCAAAGGTGGTGATTTCGTCGGACCACTCGATGATGTCGATTTTTTCTCCGCGCAGCTCGCGGATGATGGACTGCACGCGCATGCCCTTCATGCCCACGCAGGCGCCGACCGGGTCCACATCCTTGTCGCGGGACTGGACGGCGATCTTGGTGCGCTCGCCGGCCTCGCGGGCGATGGCGCGGATGACCACGGTGGTGTCGTAGATTTCGGGAACCTCCGACTGAAAGAGGTTCTGCACCAGCTCCGGCGCGGCGCGAGAGACGATGACCTGCGGGCCCTTGGCGGCGCGGTCCACCTTGAGCAGGACGACGCGGACGCGTTCGCCGATGGAGAACTGCTCGAGGCGGGACTGCTCCCTCTTGGGGCAGCGGGCTTCGGCCTTGCCCAGGTCGTAGATGATGTCCTGGCCTTCGATGCGCTTGACGGTCGCGTTCAGGACTTCCTTTTCGCGGTGGGCGTACTCGTTGAAGACCGTGTCGCGCTCGGCCTCGCGGACCTTTTGGAAGATGACCTGCTTGGCCAGTTGCGCGGCGATGCGGCCCAGCGGCGTGGTATCGCGATAGAAGCGCAGCTCGCTGCCCACTTCCACTTCGGGCGAGAGGGACTGAGCTTCGGTGAGCGTGATCTGGTTCAGCGGGTCCTCGCGGGGGTCGTCGTCGGCGACAACCGTCTTGTAGATATAGGCCGTGATCTGGCCGGTTTCCTTGTTCAGCTCGCCGCGCATATTCTCCTGCGTTTTGTAAAACTTGCGCGTAGCCAGGGCGATGGCCTCCTCGACGGCGCCGACAACGATGGCGGGATCAATGCTCTTTTCCTGGCTCAAGAGCTCGATACTCTGATACAAAACGCTGGCCATACTCTGCTTACTCTCTCTGTTTCGCTTGCGGCTTGCGCCGGTTCAGTTGATTGTGTTGAAAAAAAGAGCGCCGAAACCCGCATTCCCTCAGGGGCTAAAGCCCAACATTTGTTTTGTTGCACTTGCGGCCCGACTAAAGTCGAGCCCTGTTACAAAACAGGCTTGCTATCGAGTTTTCCGCAACCTGTAAAGTCGTGCCATTTCAAAACATCGACTTCATCAGAGAATCCCTAAATCTCCGGCACCAGTTGCGCCTTCTCGATGTTCACGAGCGCAATCTCCACCGTGCTGACCCCGGCTTTCCGGCTCTTGCTGTTCTGCTTGACCGCGTTGAGGTCGAGTGTAATGGTTTCGCCTGCACTGACTGTCAGCCGTCCCTGCCAGTGGCGATTGCCGCGGACCGGCTCGAAGGTCTGAACTTTGATCAGAGAACCCGTAAAGCGTTGATAATCCTCGGGTCTGACCAGCTTTCGATCAAGTCCCGGAGAACTGGCTTCGAGCGTGTACTCGGCGCCCGGAACCAAGTCTTCCACATCCAGCAGCACGCCGAAATCCCGGCTGAAGGATGCGCAATCCTCGTGCGTGATGCCGGAGAGCTGCTCAACCTTGAGCTTGCCCGCCTGCGTCTCCTGAATCAGCCGTTCGGGAAGGATTTCGTTTCCTTCTCCCACCGCCCCGGCTTCGATGGCCGCCTTGAGTTTCGCCCGCCCCTCGGCGTTCTTCTCAAGGAAAACGCGAAGTACGCGCTCTTTCGACGGGCCGGCCAGTTCGATTTCCACCACGTCCAGCCCATGCGAGGCGGCCACGCGGCTTGCCGCCGATCGAATTTCTTCCAGCCTTACTGCCATCGTTGCCTACTGCGTTTGCCCTGTTCTGTGCGAAAAATCAAGGAAAATCCCCGAAAAACGGGGATTTTTTCCGCAAATAAAAAGTGGGCCATAAGCCCACTCATCTCTCCGCCAGCCGGTGCGGTCACGGCAATTCTGGCGGACAAACTCGTCTGCATTCTCAGCATAGGCCAAAATGCCGGGAATTTCAATGGAAAAGTGGAGAAACAGGGAATAGGGATCAGGGAATAGGGAATAGCCTGTTCTCCGATAGCCTTCCCCTTACAAGGCGCACTGCTCTTTTTGAATGATGCCCTGATCTGCAATACTCTCTGGCATGAACCGGAAAGCTGTTCTGCGCATGCTAATTGTTGCCGCAGAAATGGACTTCGACGCTTCGCTTCTCGCGCTGGCAGACGACTTCAACCAGCGGCGATAAGACAGGCACGCCCCCTGGCCGGAGTGAAAGAGGGGATCGTGAAGAAAAACTCCCCTTTTGCCGATGGAAGGTGTATACCGGATGCTCGGAGGCTTTTTTGATTGGGAATGCCGGCTGAAGTTGGACGGTGGTCTAGCTGAATGAAACGTACCCTCAAGCAACGCGTTCTTGCCGCCTTCATCGCTACGCTGGCAGCGGCGGCGTTCGGCTTGCTGGCCGGCTATTGGGCCGGGCGGGTGATCGCGCTGCGGCTGACCGAGAGTAAGCTCAAGCAGTACGCAACTCTCACTATGAAGGAGGCAGATGCTTCGTCGCGGGAGTCGCGCACCATGCTAGCTGCAATGAACGCATCCACGTTCCCCTACTGTTCGGAGGCCGAAATTGCCTGGTTTCGCAAGCTGCTCTTCCAGTCGGAGTATCTGAAGGAAGCCGGGCGGATGCGCGACGGCAAGATTGAGTGTTCGGCCACACTGGGGCGCCTAGCTCAGCCGGTCGCCCAGCCCCAGCCGGGCTTCTCTCAAATGGACGGCACGAAGGTCTATAAAGGATTTGCCCCGTTCCGGGTGGACGATCTGACGGTGGTCAGTCTCGAACTGGGCGACTCCTATGTTATTTTCAGCCCCTACCTCGAGGCGCACCGGGGATCTCCTCCCATGTACTACACCTCGACGGCAACCGACGATCCGAGCCGGCAATCAATCCGGTTGATGGGCACGCCGATCCAGGCAAATGCGGCGATTCTCACCAGCGACGGCCAGGGCTACCTGGGCAACAACCTGTACGCAACGCGCTGCTCCGCCCGCTACTTCAATTGCGTCACGGCTTACATCTCGATTCCCGAAGCGTTCCTGGCCAATCGCGGCGAGATGAAGGTCATACTAGCTCTGGGCGGGCCGGCCGGCGGTCTGTTCGGCTTTGTCGTCGCCCTGCTCTACCGGCGCAACCGCAGCCTGAACCATCAGCTGCGGCGTGCGATTCAGATGGACCGGTTGCGGGTGGTGTATCAGCCAATTGTGAATCTGGCCAGCGGAGAAATCGAGGGGGCCGAGGCGCTGGCGCGCTGGACCGACGAGGAAGGCTTCGCGGTCGGCCCCGATATTTTCGTCAAGATCGCCGAGGAACGCGGTTTTGTGGGAGAGATCACCCGGCTGGTGGTGCGCCACGTCCTGCGCGACTTTGCGGTGACACTGCGCGCCCATGCGGATTTTCGAATCAGCATCAACGTGGCCGCGGCGGACCTGGGCGATCCCCGCTTCCTGCCCATGCTGGAGCAGTCTATGGATCAAGCGGGAGTTTTGGCTGCGAGCGTGGCGATCGAGATTACCGAGAGTTCCACCGCGCTGCACCAGGTGGCCATGGAGGCGATTCGCCATCTGCGCCGCCTGGGCCACCAAGTCCATATCGACGACTTCGGCACCGGCTATTCCAGCCTCTCCTACCTGCACGATCTTTCCGTGGACGCGATCAAGATCGATCGGTCGTTTACACGTGCTATCGGTACAGATGCGGTGACGGTTTCGATTCTTCCGCAGATTCTTGCCATGGCCGAGAAGCTGCACCTGCAAGTGGTTGTGGAAGGAATTGAAACCAGCCAGCAGGCCGCTTATTTTTTCGGCGGGGCGAAGTCGATTCTTGGCCAGGGCTGGTTCTTCGGACGCCCAGTCCCGCCAGAGGAGTTCCTTCCACTACTGGCCGCCTCGAAGCAACTTCGCTCGCAAGGCAGCATCGAGCAGGACGCGATCTACTTCGCAGAGGGGAGTTGAGCGCACGCGGGCGATGCGCAGTAAGCTGGTATGCATGCGATGGCGGTTCCGCAAAAACGACGCCACAGCGTTCTCACTCCAAGACATTTTCGTTTTGTGCCGAGGACATGAGCTATGACAATTGTGGCTGATGCGACAGTAGACAATTGAGGATGACATGGACCCGCAGGACGAAATCGAAGAGGTTCAGGAACCCGGCCAGCTGGAGATGCTGGCGCAGGCCTTCTGCGAGCAGCTGATGGCCTGCCTGGATGAGTGCGCGCGCGGGCGGCGGGGGCTGTTTTCCGACGTTGCGCTGCTGGGCGAGGACGAAGATTGCGCCTGGCCAGAGGCGGCGCGGCTGCGCGAACTGGCAGTGGCGTTGCAGGGGATTCTGGCACAGCAGGAAGAGCGGAATGCGCTGTGCGACGAATTTCTCGACCTGTGCTCGATGCATGGCGAGAGCCATCCGGGCGAACGCAAGCTGGCGCGGGCGCTTCTGGAGCGGATTGAGCGGGGCGAGGTGGGCGCGCAGCCGGAAGGGAAGAATCGGCCATGGTGATTGCGCATGCATTTCTGGCGCTCATAGCCGGCTTTGCCGTGATTGTGGCGCTGGTGATGGGGCTGGCGGCGCTGGTCGCCCGATTCGTGCCGAGCTGGACGGGCTCGGAGGCTACGCCGCAAGTTTCGTACGCTTTCGTCAGCCTGGGTTCCTCCTTTCTGGCATCCGCGGCGGGCGGATACGTGACCGCGTGGGTCGCCGCGGCCAACCCGCTGATTCATGTGCTGGCGCTGGGAATTATCGTTCTGGCGCTGGCGGCGCTGAGCGCGCTGCAATCCAAGGGCAAGCAGCCGATCTGGATTCAGTTGGCGCAGGTGGCGATTTCTCCCATCGGCGTGCTGGTTGGAGGACTGCTGCGGTTGAGGGTGGTGGGAGTTTTATAGATTGTACCACTTGATTGATCTGTGCCACTAGAGTAGAATGGTGTCACAGATCAAGAAAGGTGGCACAGATGGAAGTATTGGAACTTCAAGAGCAAGAGGTCGTTTGGGAACGCCCCAAGTTTGTAGAGGATCAACGTGCTCGGATGCGCATTGGGGCGAAAGGGCGGCTTGTGATTCCGGCGGCGATGCGGGAAGAGCTGGGGATATCGGACGGCGATATGCTCATCTTGCGCGTGGTGGACGGGGAGTTGCGCATTGCAACGAGGGAAAGCCGTCTTCGCCGTGCCCGAGAATGGATTCGGCAGCATATCCCACCGGGAGTCTCGCTTGCCGACGAGTTGAGCGCGGAGCGGCGCGAGGCGGCCAAGTATGAATGAGGTCGTACTCGATGCCTCTGCCATTCTCGCCTATATTCAAGAGGAACGTGGCGCGGAGAATCTGACCAAAGAAATACTCGATCATGCCGTCGTCAGCACGGTGAACCTCGCCGAGGTGCAGTCCAAGCTCGTCAAGAAGGGGCACGATCCCGAGGAAGCCTGGGAGGAAATTATATCGCTCGTAAAAGGGGAAGAGCCATTCACCAGCGATCAAGCCAGGATCGCCGGCGATCTGATCACGACGACGGAGAAGTATGGTTTGTCTTTGGGCGATCGGTCGTGCCTGGCGCTGGCGATTGCGCTCAAGGCTCCGGTCTATACGACCGAGCAGGCTTGGCGAGAGCTGAAGGTGGGCATTCCGATCCATGTGATTCGGTGAACGCATGGCCGCGCAATTCAAGCCCCAGCCGTACCACCACATAACGCCGAAGTTCCCATGGCCGAGATGCCGACCTACGGTACCCTTCTAACTTCCATTCGGAAGACCCCAGGCGTCTTCATCGTAAAAACTTCCCGGCTGGATTAATAATTGTCTGATTGGAACGTCATCACTATGAACAGACAAAAAGGGGAGCCAGTGGCCGCTGCAAGCCCAGTCATGCCGTCCATGGAGAGCTGTGCGATTCTTTCGCAATTGTTCGCGGAGCATCATCGGCGCGTTCTCATAGCGGCCTGGCGCATCACCGGCAGCATGGCCGATGCGGAGGATGTTGCGCAGGCGGTGTTTCTGCGTCTGGCCGGCGGTAAAGGGCCGCCCATCGCGAATGCCGGCAGCTACCTTTACAGGGCAGCGATCAACGGGGCTATCGATCTGCTGAGGCGACAGAAAGCCGCAGCGGCGGAACCGCTTGAGGCCGCAATCGAAGTCTCTGCCTGGCAGGGTAGTTCCCCTGAAGCAGAGGCCTCAAACCGGGAGATTGGCGCCTGGCTCAGGCTTGCGATCGGCGAATTGGCTCCGCGCGCGGCTGAAATGTTCACCTTGCGCTACCTGGAAGAGTTAGGGAATCGGGAGATCGCGGACTTGATGGGAACTTCGCAGGCGGTTGTCGCTGTGACCCTTCATCGGGCGCGAACCAAGCTGAAAAAAAGACTCAGAGAATTGAAGCGGGGAAGACAATGAGACGCGATGACGAGAAGCTTCTGAATGATGCAGTACGGGCAATGCAAGCCGACGAACCCGATGCCGCGCAGGTAGCAGCCTCCGCCGGGCGAGTCGCCGCCCGCCTGAATATCGACTTCGTCGCCAGCGGCGACCGGTTCAGCAACGCACTGCGGCTGACAATTGTGAATCGGTCCGCGCCCGCCACGACACGCGCGTCCGATTGGCAGCCACGGCGATTCGGCTGGGCGCTGGCCGCATGCTTTGCGCTGATGGCTTGCGCACTTTTTCTCTACAAGGCCTATTGGCAAATTCCGGCTGGAGTCCGGGCCGAGGTGCGATCCGTCGACGGTTTCGCCTATCGCATCTCCAATACGGGAGATCGTCCGCTCTCTGCCGGAGACAAATTAGCCGAGGGTGAACATCTGCGCACGAGCGGGGGCGCGCATGCCGTTCTTCAGCTCACAGATGGATCGACCGTTGAGGTCAATGAACGAAGCGACCTTGGAGTCGGAGCCAGGGGCCGCAGCATGACCGTCACGCTCGACACCGGATCCGTCATTGTGCAAGCCGCCAAGGGCGTCTCCGGTCATTTGTATGTAAAAACGCCGGATTGCCGCGTTGCATTCACAGAGACGATCTTCTCCGTCAATGCAGGAATCAAAGGCTCGCGGGTGGCGGTCCTGCAAGGCTCCGTTCACGTGATGCATGACGGAGTCGATACGCTGATCGAGGCCGGCGGCCAGGTGGCGACGAGCGGCAACCTGGGCGCCGCGCCGGTTGAAGATCAGATCGCCTGGAGCCATGATCGCGACAAGTACCTGACTTTGCTGGCGCAGCTATCCGCACCTCAGAACCAGGTCAATCAGATTCCATTTCCCTCGCCTGGATCCACCAGCGAGATGACAAACAGCCCCAATTCATCGAGAATCGATCATCCCGGCAAGAAGGTTCTCGAAAACAGCGGTAAGGGAGAAAGTCAGTATTCGATCGCGGAGCATCCCGAATCGAATGGCCAGCCCGAGAATCATATGAACCTGCAAATGGCAGGAACGAGCCAAGGAGTGGCCGTCCCCGCTCCCATGGCTTCGCACGACTTCATCACGCCGAAGGCGGCGATAGCTGCCCCGGTGGCCAAGTTTACGGTTGCGCAACTGGAGCAGACGCTGGCAACGGCGCATGACCGGCCGGATGCGGAGGTGGCGCGGCAGCTCTCCGGCCTGGAGCTTAGCGAGCGGCTGAACACAGCCAAGCTCGCGCAACTGAAAGCGGATATGCCGGGCGACAAGGCCCGCGAGCAGTTGGTGATCCTGGCCGATTCGGCGGCGTTTCTCGATCCGCCGGCGGCGGAGATTCCCGCGGACGCCGCGCCGGACCCAGCCGCGGCGCATCAGATGCTGACGCAGGTGGTGAATTACGTAAATACCACTACCCGCCAGTTGCCGAATCTCATCGCGGTTCGCGATACGATCGGCTTCGAGGACCAGCCGCAAGAAGATGTGCAGGGCGAAACCGGCATCGCCACAACGGCTGCCATGCCCCTACACACAGTGGGCAAGTCCAGTGTCTCGGTGACATATAGCGATCACAAGGAAGTGGTGGATAAGAAGGCGGTGAACCATGGAGCGCATATTAACGGCCTGGCCACTTCGGGCGAGTTTGGGCCGGTCCTCATCGTGGTAGTGGGGGATGCGCTTCAAGGAAAGATTACGTGGGGCCGTTGGGAGCAGGGCGCGAACGGGAAAGAAGCGGTCTTCCACTACGCGGTTCCCAGCGATAAAGCGCACTACCCGGTGCAGTTCTGCTGCCAGTACTACGGATTACGACAGGATACCCTTCCGGCCGTGAACCCGTTCAAGGAGATCGTCGGCTATCACGGTGAGATTGTCTTCGATCCTGCGAGTGGCGCCATCCTTCGCATCACGATGGAGTCTGAACTTCCCCATGGTGAACTGGTTACCAAAGCCAGCCTCATGATCGAATACAGTTCGGTTGAGATAGGGGGACAGAAATACATCTGTCCGGTAAGAAGCGTCTCCAATTTGAAGGCTTATGATGAACTGCCCACCGGGATGTTTTCCATGTCGAAATACAGGGGTCCTACAAAGAACTATTTGAGAGATGTTGCATTCTCGCAATATCGCAGCTTCGGCACGGAGTCGCGGATACTCGCCGGCGGCAGCTTGGCTCCAGGTGAGCCATCTGGCCCCGTTTCAGCGGATTCACCGAATTCCATCCCGTCCCGTGCTGTAACTCACTGATCGGGAAATGAACCCGGAGTTATCAAACAGGGCAGGCTGACCGGGTTGCGAGTCAATAGTAAAGAACATTAGACTTCAGCGGTAGCTCACCAAGGAGATATTCGGATGCGGAGACTTTTCACACTCTTCTTGCTGGCAGGATTAGCTCTGCCTGTGTTTGCGGCGAAAGACACCCCGGTGGCGAAGGTTACGGTTGCGCAACTGGAGCAGGCGCTGGCAACAACGCACGACCAGCCGGATGCGGAGGTGGCACAGCAGCTTTCCGGCATGGAACTTACGGAACGGCTGAGCACGGCCAAACTCACCCATTTGAAGGCGAATCTGCCGGGCGGCAAAGCCCAGGAGGCGCTGGTGATCCTGGCCGATTCGGCGGCATTTCTCGATCCGCCGGCGGGGGAGATTCCCGCGGATGCCGCGCCGGACCCGGCCGCGGCACGCCAGATGCTGACCGGGATTGTGAACTATGTCAATACGACCGTTCGCCAGTTGCCTAATCTGATGGCGGTGCGGGATACAACCGGCTTTGAGGACAGGCCGCAGCAGGATGAGCAAGGGCCAACCGGCATAGCCACAGTGGCCGCCATGCCCTTGCACTCCGTGGGCAGGTCCAGTGTAACGGTGACGTACCGCGACCGCCAGGAAGTGGTGGATGAGAAGGCATTGAAGCATGGTCCGAAGATTGGCGGGCTGGAGGTCAAGGGCGAGTTTGGGCCGATTCTGAGCCGGGTGGCTGCCGATGCGCTGCAGGGCAAGATAACATGGGGCCGTTGGGAGCAGGGTGCCAGCGGGAAAGTGGCGGTCTTCCACTACACGGTTCCCAACGAGAAGTCGCATTACCTGGTGCAGTTCTGCTGCTATTTTGACGGATTTGGTTCTGACGGAACTCCGATTATGCGCGTCTTCAGCGAGAACGCCGCCTATCACGGGGAGATCGCGTTCGATCCGGCGAGTGGAGCGATTCTGCGCATTGCGATGGAGGCTGAATTGACGGCTGGGGAACTGGTCTCCAAGGCCGCCATGCTGGTCGAATACGGGCCGACGGAGATCGCTGGGAAGACCTATGTCTGTCCTGTGAAGAGCGTCTCCATTTTGATGGCGCATACGGGGCAGCAGAGCGGGATGGTTTCCAAGGAGCATTACAAGGGGTCCGCCAAGACCTATCTGAATGACGTTGCATTTGGGCAATATCGCCGCTTTGGTTCCGAGACGCGGATTTTGGCCGGAGACGACGGAGACTCGAGCCAGCCGCGCGGGCCTGCCTCGGCGGATGCGCCGTATTCTCCTCCATCGAGGACGGCAACCCACTGAGCGTGGGATGAGGCGCGCCGCATTCAAGCTCCACCCGCACCCCGCATCGGCTACAATTGCCGGTGTTGGTATCGCGGAGGCCTGCCCTGTTTACTGCGCTTGAGATCTCGATGAATTCCGCCGCCAGTCTGCCGATCGGACTGGCGATGCGCCTCAGCGCGCTGCTGGCTTTTGCGTCCCCGAACAGCCTGCGCCACCAGATCAAGGCGATGCTGGACGCCGACCGGACCTTCACCGGGCTTTATCACTGGAACTGGTTTGACGCGTCGGTGCTGCTGCCCTACTTCCTGGTGATGATCGTGCTGGCGTTCTACGGCGTGCACCGTTACACCATGTGCTACCTGTATTTCAAATACAAGAAGAACTACCGTCCCGATCCTCCGAAGCACTTCGAGGAACTGCCGCGCGTGACCATCCAACTGCCCATCTTCAACGAGCAGTTCGTCATTGACCGGCTGATCGAAGCGGTCTGCGCGATCGAGTATCCGCGCGAGAAGCTGGAGATCCAGGTGCTGGACGACTCGACCGACGAGACCCAGCAAGTGGCCGCCGGCATTGTGGCGCGCTATGCGGCCCTGGGCCATCCGATCAGCTACATTCACCGCACCAATCGCCACGGCTACAAGGCGGGGGCGCTGGACGCCGGGCTCAAGGTGGCCAAGGGCGAGTACGTGGCCATCTTCGACGCCGACTTTGTGCCGCCGCCGGATTGGCTGATGAAGGTGATCCACCACTTCGCCGAGCCGGAGATCGGCATGGTGCAGACGCGCTGGAGCCACATGAACCGCAACTACAGCATGCTGACCCAGATTGAGGCGATCCTGCTGGACGGCCACTTCATCATCGAGCATGGCGCGCGGGTGCGCACCGGCGACTACTTCAACTTCAACGGCACGGCCGGAATGTGGCGCATCAAAGCCATCAGCGACGGCGGCGGCTGGCAGCACGACACCCTCACCGAAGATACCGACCTGAGTTATCGCTCGCAGCTGGCAGGCTGGAAGTTCAAGTATCTGCCTGAGGTGGAGTGCGCCTCCGAGCTGCCCATCGAGATGACCGCCTTCAAGACACAGCAAGCGCGCTGGGCCAAAGGGCTGATTCAGACCAGCATCAAAGTGCTGCCGATGATGTTCAAGTCGAAGGTGCCGCGCAGGATCAAGGTCGAGGCCGTCTATCACCTGACAGCTAACTTGAGTTATCCGCTGATGATTGTCATGTCGGTGCTGCTGCTTCCGGCGATGATCTGCCGCTTTTACCAGGGCTGGTTCCAGATGCTGCTGATCGACGTGCCGCTGTTCACCGCATCGACCGCCTCCATTGCTGTCTTTTACCTGATGGCCGAACGCGAGTTATTCCCCAAAACCTGGTGGAAGACTATTCTCTATCTGCCGTTTCTGATGGCGCTGGGCATCGGACTTACGGTGACCAACACCAAGGCAGTCATGGAGGCTCTCTTCGGCATCAAGAGCGCCTTCGTGCGCACCCCCAAGTATCGCGTGGCCAAGAAGGGCGAAAAGTCGCAGGCGTCCAAGTATCGCAAGCGGCTGAAGCTGACGCCGTGGATCGAACTGCTGATCGGCTGCTACTTCTTCGCGGCGATTCTCTACACCTTCTCGAACCATAACTACTTCACCGCGCCGTTTCTGATTCTGTTTGTGATCGGCTACTGGTACACCGGGCTGATGAGCCTGCTGCAAGGGCGCTTCGAGCGCTGGCGGACGGGCAGCGCTGGCGCCAACGCCGACGAATCCAGCCCCAAGCCATTTCCGGTGGGGGTGTAACTATCAGACGAAAGCTTCATCGCAGGTCTGAATATTCATGCCATAGCACTGCGCGCTGGCCTGGAAACATGGGATTCGGTTGTTCTTCGAAGCGTGTTCTTTCTAATACTTCTCTGTTGAACTGGTCTCATGCAGGGACGCTCCAGCTTCTCTGCGGGCCGCGCACCCTCCACCTCAATCCGCACCTTGAGCTTCAGCCGGTCCGCGTATTGACAGAGCTTGGTAATGCTGAAGAGATTCAGCTTGCCGCGGAGCAGGTTGCTCACATCCGGCTGATGAACATGCAAGAGTTTGACTAACTCAGCCTGGGTCATCTTGCTTGCCCGGATATGCTCCAGCAGAGACCTATGCAGATCGGACTTGATGGTCAGTTCCACGGCTTGCGCTGGTGAAAAACCCAGGTCGGCGAAGATGTCGCCGGTGGTGACGTGCTCGGTCTCGACGTTGATGGGCGCTCTAGCGTTTCGCATCTTTTCGTTCCTCTCTTAGCTGCTGCTGCACACGCGCGAGTCTAACTCTCGCCGTCTCCAAATCATTCCGCGCAGTTTTGCGGGTATTTTTGGTAAAGCAATCGAGGATATAAATGCGATCCTCGATCCGCGCCAGGTAAATCACGCGATACCATGCGCTCTCGTCCGCCTCTTTCAACTCAAAGACGCCCTTACCGATGGACTGCATAGGGCGAACCGCCAGTGCCGCCGGAAAGCCTTGCTGGAGCAGCCGCAGCGATTGCCCCACGCTGGCCCGAATCTCCTCCGGCCAATCGCGAAGCACCTGCCGCGAGTTGCCCATCCAGACAATCTCCGCCGGTGTTGAGCGGCGTTCCATTCAGTCAGATTATAGAAGAATATCTATATTGTCAATAGGCAGGAAAATCCTTGCCGGGAAGCCTGATAATCGTATTCAGCGAGGAGCAATATGCTGGCTGACCCGAACCAATTGCCGCCTTACATCGTGGTCATTATGACCATAGTCAGTCTGGCCGTCTTTTGCTTTGTATCTTTTCTCTCCAGCGTTCTCAGTGGCTGGCATACGCTCTCCAAGCGCTTCCGAGCAGAATCGGAGCCGTATGGCGTGACCAGGAGCGCGGGGCCATTTCCCTACACGGTCTATACGCGCTATTTATCGCACTACAGCTTTATCATCCGCATGACCGCGGCCGAGGATGCACTCTATCTTTCCGTGCTGTTGATTCTGCGCATCGGCCATCCGCCTCTTCGCATTCCCTGGAATGAGATCCAATTGAGCAAAACAACATACTTCATGCGGCCGTTGATTCTTCTAACACTCGGCGAGCAGGAGCGCATCCCCATGCGCATCTCCGAGAGCATGGCCGGCAAGCTGGGAATTCTGGAGCGCATACCGGCAAGTTCCTAGAGCATATTAGCCTGTTGGTATAGAGTCCAGCGTGGACCGGGAGGCCCACGCGACAGCCGGCTAGGAGGCCGACGCTACATGTTCTTGCAGCGACCGGCAACCTTGAGCCAAGCCGGAGATCCACTCTATACCAACAGGCAAAAAGCTCTAGTACTGCCTGCGACCCACCATCCAGCCGATCGCTACTCCAGCCGCGATGCCTACCGCGAATGTCGCCGCTACGGATTCGACCGGATGCTTTTGCACGCGCCGTCTGGTGTCAACATAAAGCTCTGAAGCGGCCTGGCTGCCTTGTTTTGCGGCACACCGTACCGCTCCTACGCCATCCTCCAGCGCATCCGCAACGGCAGATGCCGCACGCGAAGCCTTGCGCGTTGTTTCGTCAATTTGCTCGCCCATCTGTTCCAACACTGATTGCGACATTTTGTCCTGACCTCTCTCATTTGTTTGTGTGACGTTGAATTGCTTATGCGCCGACAGCCTTTTCAACCTTGCCTACAAAGTTCTGCACTTTGCCCGCGTTCTTTTCAGTTCTGCCGTTCGCTTCAAGGCTGGGGTTGTTGGTAAGCTGCCCTGCCGTCTGCTTGATTGCGCCTGTGACTTCGTGAATCTTGCCTGCTGTCTTATCGTCCGTACTGAGTTTTCTCATGATGCTGGCGATCTCCTTGCGCCCAAAGCGCCTGCGGCCCGGCAAGGCGCTCTTTGGGAAGCTGCCTTGGCGGATGCAGAGCCTTCTAACGACAAGTCTCAACGATCCTTTTGGTGAATGCTGATCGGAATTGCTCGCCGTGCTGCGCGGCGGCGGGAGACCCGGTCCAGGCTCGAACTTTGTGCGCGGGTGGATGGCAGGTGGAGGGTGGGGAACCCAACGAAGACGCTTTCGCTTCAATGGGTCAGCCGGGCGCGCAGCGGCGCCTTCACCTCTTCCCAGGAATAGGTTACGGCGGTTCCGGCATCAGACTCGGCGACGCGTCGCTTGACCTCCGCCTTCCACGAGGCGTCGATCTCGTCATCGCAGGAGCCGTCTCCAGCCTGGAGCAGTTCCCCGATCAGCCAATCCAAGTCGCCCGGAGGCAGGCGGCGAACGTCTTCGAGAACTTCTTGCGCGGAGCGGTTCATAGGGAGATTGTAGCGCGAAAACGAATGAAAAGCATGCCTCAGGGGTTAAAACCCCGTTGCGGGAGGGCCGCTGCATTGCCGGGGATAAATCCCCGGCCTACCGCTCCCGGCCTGCCGCGCGTCCAGCGGAACTTACGGGTCTCAATCTCCCATCAAAGATGGGGCACCACAAACATTTCCCCGCCGAAATCAAGACAAAAGAAGGAAGGCAGGGTGAGATTCTCGTATCCCGGACTTTTGGATGGCCAGATGCGGATCACACACGGACTCGGTTCATACTCGAATCTGCGCGTCGGTTCGGATCATCGTTCTGGCGGGGACCGTTCGTATGTTGTATACTTACCGGTTAGAAAATCAGTGGCCAAGGAGGCAGGATATTGGTCGCGTTGTTGAAGGTGGAAATATGGCCAGCTCGACAGCTATTCCGCAGTCTCCCGATAGGGATAGGGACGGTCCCATGGACAGGGCCGATGAGTTCATTCAATTGTTCAATCAAGTCGCGCAGTTCCTTTCCCGGCTTGTTAACCAAGCCGATTATGTGTCTTTCGAGAAGTTAGTCAGGGTTGCTTCGGAGAATAACGCTGCGGTGAAGGCAAACGCGAGCGCCCTGGGGCAATTTGCGAAGCTTCGAAACGCCATTGTCCATGACGCGGGCTATCCACTGCACAAAGTAGCAATACCCTCTCCTGAAGCCCTCTCAACATTCAGTCGGGTCGTTCGCGAGGTCATCGAGCCGATACCTTTGATTCCTACGTTCGAAAGACCAATACGCTGCTTTTCCCCAAGCGATACCCTGTCCGCTGCTCTTGGGTTCATGAGAGAGCATGACTTTTCACAGGTTGTAGTGAGGGGCGTCGATGGGAAGCTCGGTATGGTCACCGTGGAAGGGATTGCCTGGCGGCTCGCTGACGGCATTAGTGGGATTCTGCCCCCGGCGGACGCGGCGGCAATCGGCGAAATTCTCACCCTTGAGCCTCCGGGGGTTTTCAAGGTCATGGACGCGAGGAAGAATATCTATGATGCGGTCGATGCCTTCAGAAACTCAATCCGCCACGACTCCACCCGGTTGAGTGCAATTCTCATCACCAAAAATGGTGAACTTGGGGAAGAGCCGATCGGATTTATCACCCCATCGGATCTTGTGCACTACGCTCCCCTCCAGTAGTGGGTAGCGGATCAACTGAGCATCGCGTAACAAAATAGCAGGTACTGCGAATCCGCCATAGGCGCGTAGCTTGTTGGATGGTCGAGGTAGAGAAGTCCGACTTCATTGTCCGGAACGTCGTACGCAAAGAACACGGTTCTGGTTTTCGCTGAAAACATTCCCTGTACGTACTCCGCTCCCGACATACAATGTCCAGTCCTCAATTACTTGTCCACCGTCTTTGCGCAGTTTCATGAGCTTATAGCCGATTAGGGCGTCCCCGGATACCTGGATGCCGCCCTTTAACCCGTAAGCGTTGTTAATTGACGCTAGTTCGTCAACAGTGGGCCAGCGCCAGTCAGCGAAGCCAGCGAGCCGGAGCGTTGAGCAGTAGCTATAGGCCTCTTTCCACTTTGTTAATTGAAAACCATTGTCGTGCTTCGTCCACATGAACCCGGTTGCAGGGTCGATCCAGATCAGTTGATCAAGCTCTTCCTGCGCGGCCCGTTCCTTAGCCTGGCGATCCTTCTCCTGTTGTTCACGCGCAGCCTGATCCGAAACGACGTTGACTATGGCTTTTCCAAAGAAGCCCCTCTCCTGATGCTCGATCTCAGCCTGTATCTCCTTCTCGGCCTTGAGACGAGCATCACGTACCGGCTCGAGCTCGATGCTTACAATCGTTTGGCCGTTCGCTTTGATCTCGCTGAGTTGCTTGACCTGATCGGCTCCGTCTTCGGTCGCGGCAACCACCACGTGCTGGCCGAGTTCGACCTTCGCCTTGGCCGAGCCTCCGGCCTCGATGCGGCCTTTTACCTCGCCGTCCAGCTTCCAGTTGCAGGCCAGATCGCACATTACCAGAAGCGTCGCGCTCGCCGGCTTGGGTTTCGGCCGCAGAATCGGCCCCTCGTCCTGTTGGGAGAGAGCCGGCAGCAACGCTGCCCCAATAACCACGGCCAGTAACCAGCCGGCTATCTTCCTCTTGCGCATATCGTCCTCCTGTGACTTTTCTCTCCTTAAACTGTCCATTGTTCCACTCGTTGGTGGGGAGCGCAATGGGGTGCATGGATTCCCACCCTTCGTGAAGTACGCGAAGGATGGGCACGGGGCATAATCGGCGCACGTATTTTGACAAAGACAGTAAGCTAACTTCCGCTTCGCGGAAATAGCGAGTTAGCGAGTTCGCGGCAGCCATGTTCAGGCGAGCAGCTTGGCGGCGTCTTTGGCGAAGTAGGTGACGATGAAGTCGGCGCCGGCGCGGCGAATGCTGATTAACGATTCGAGGATGGCGCGGTCGCGGTCGAGCCAGCCCTTTTGGAAGGCGGCCTGGAGCATGGAGTACTCGCCGGAGACCTGGTAAGCGCCGATGGGAACGTCGACGCGCTCGCGGGCGGCGCGGATCACGTCGAGGTAGGGCATGGCGGGCTTCATCAGGATCATGTCGGCGCCTTCTTCGAGGTCTAGCTCGATCTCGCAGAGAGCCTCGCGCAGGTTTGCGCCGTCCATCTGATAGGTTTTGCGGTCGCCGAATTGGGGGGCGGAGGCGGCGGCCTCGCGGAAGGGTCCGTAGAAGGCGGAGGCGAATTTGGAGGCGTAGCTGAGGATGGGGGTCTGCGCGAAGCCTTCGTCGTCGAGGAGGCGGCGGATGGCCCTGACGCGGCCGTCCATCATGTCGCTGGGGGCGACGACGTCAGCGCCGGCGCGGGCCTGGCTGACAGCGGTCTGGGCGAGCAGATCGAGGGTCGAATCGTTCTCGACTTCAAAGCCGTCGATGGTTTCGACGACCATGCCGCAGTGGCCGTGGCTAGTGTACTCGCAGAGGCAGACGTCGGCGATGAGGACCAGCTTCTTCGAAGCTGGCGAGGCTTTGAGCGCTCGCAGGCCCTGCTGGACGATGCCGTTGTCGTCATACGCGCCGGAGCCCTGCTCGTCCTTGGATTCAGGCAGGCCAAAGAGCAGCAAGCCGCCAAGGCCGAGACGGGCGGCCTCCTCGGCTTCGCGAACGGCTTCGTCTACGGAGAGGTTGAAGACGCCCGGCATGGAGCCGACCTCGCGGCGCACGCCCTCACCGGGGCAGATGAAGAGGGGGTAGATCAGGTCGCCGGGCGTGACGGCGGTCTCGCGGACGAGGGCGCGGAGGGATTCAGTGCGGCGCAGGCGGCGCATTCGTGATTCTGGGAAACTCATGGTTCAGATTGTAGAACAGGGATCAGGGGTCGTCAGTAGTTTCCACCCTAAATCACCCCAGCGACGAAGACCTGTCGCTGGGAACCCCGAAGCCGCAAAAACAAGAACTCGGCGAGGGTGGGACACCCAGCTCAGGTTGCTGTATTCAAAGCTGGTCGTAGAGTGTGGAGTTGCGGTAGCCCAGCAGCACCACCAGGGTCCAGATGCCCATGGCGGTTCCGAAGGGGAACTTGATCAGGCTCAGGATAGCGGCTACGATGGCCACGATCCTGCCCCACTGCGCGCGCTCCATCAGGCCCCATCCGGCGGCCAGCGCCAAGGCAGCGCGCAGCACTAGGAAGACCCAGGCGAGATGCAGGATGGCCGGCATGAAACCGAATGGCGGCATGGGGCCGTTGGCCCAGGGACCTTGCATCCAGGGGCCGAAGCGACCTGAGAGGAAGGCGTTGGCGAAGGCCAGCCCGACGATACCAGTCAACAGGGAGAAGCCGGCATAGATATACCAGACGACGGCGAGCGCCTTGATCTTGCCGGCGTAGTTCTGGAGTTCGAACTCCAGGCCGGGCACGGGGGGAACCGGCGGCGCCGCCGGACGGCCACACTGCGGGCAGAAGCCCTGCCCCGGCTGGATTGCCTGACCACATCCGCTGCAAAACATGATTGCCTCCTTGAAGGAACCGATATGAGTTTACTACGCAACGGCGGTGTAGTGGGTTCCGCAGGAGTGATTGATCCGGCCCATCAACGGTGTCAGGCTGCCCACCCTTTGAATGTTATTGAGAACGAAGATTAATAATTGACACAGGATATGTGCACACGTATACTGTGTTCATGAATATTACTCTCTCCATTGACGAGCAGCTTGCCGAGCGGGCGCGGGAGAAGCTGCGCGTTACGGGCAAAAACCTGAACCAGGAAATTCGGGAGCATTTGCAGCACCTGACAGGGGACGACGATCTGGAACGGGCCATCGAGATTTTCGTGAAAACCTCTGGGAAGGGGAATCCCGATCCTGATTGGAAGTGGAACCGGGATGAGATTTACGAGGATCGGATGAAGTGGCCCCGGAAATGAGTATGAAGACTAGGCTGCCGCGCTCGTTTCTCGACACCAATGTTCTGGTCTATTCCGACGATCCAAGAGACCCTGCCAAGCAAGCCATGGCGATCGATCTGGTTCAGGATCACCTCCGCCTGCGGACCGGAGTGGTATCGCTCCAGGTGCTTCAGGAGTACTTCGTCTCCGCCACGGGAAAGCTAAAGCTTGATGCCGAGTTGGCTAAGGGAAGGGTTGAATTCTTCGCTAGGTTCTACGTAGCCGAGCCCACCGTCGGAGATATTCTCGCAGCCATCGACTTGCATCGGCTTTATAGGATCTCTCTTTGGGATACCCTCATTCTTCGCTGTGCTAAACAAGCCGGCTGCAGTGTGCTTCTCACCGAAGATATGCAACATGGGCGCGTTGTCGATGGCGTTGAGATTGTGAATCCGTTTCTGTGATGCCACGCTTTATTTCGCGGTAGAATAGAAGACGAAGTGGTTCTCCATCAGCCCATCCCGGCCCTGCTCTAGCGGCGCTCGCCGCCCGCACTTGCTCCTTGCCCTTTTTCAGATTCATCCCCACAACAGCAGCAACGCGCTCCGGCACAGGCGATTGAGTTCGGGCGTAACCATGAGGAATTTATGATTAACCGTTTGCAACAGATGGAAGAGCGCTACGAAGAGCTTTCCGCCCAGCTTTCACTGCCGGAGATCGTCAACGACCGCGAAAAGTATCAGAAGGCGGGCAGGGCGCTGAGCGCTCTGGAATCCCCGGTGATGAAGTTTCGCGAGCTGAAGCTGGTTCGCCTGGGCCTGGCCGAGGCGCGCGCGATGCTGGCCGACCCGGATATGCGCGCAATGGCCGAGGAGGAGATCGCCCAGCTTGCGCCGCGCGAGCCGGCCCTGGAAGAAGAGATCAAGATCATGCTGCTGCCCAAGGATCCCAACGATGAGAAGAACGTGATCCTGGAGATCCGCGCGGGCACGGGCGGCGACGAGGCCTCGCTCTTTGCCGCTGAAATCTTCCGCATGTACCAGCGCTTCGCCGAGCAGCACAAATGGAAGATTGAGTTGCTTTCGATGTCCGAGTCGGGCGTGGGCGGCTACAAGGAAGTGATCGCGATTATCGAGGGCGAGCGGGTGTACTCGCAGATGAAGTGGGAGAGCGGCGTGCATCGCGTGCAGCGCGTGCCGGCCACCGAGGCGCAAGGGCGCGTGCATACCTCGGCGATCACCGTGGCCGTGCTGCCCGAGGCCGAGGAAGTGGATGTAAAGATTGAAGCCAAGGATATTCGCATCGACACTTTCTGCTCCTCCGGCCCCGGCGGGCAGTCGGTGAACACCACTTACTCCGCGGTGCGCATAACTCATATTCCGACGAACACCGTAGTTAGTTGCCAGGATGAGAAATCGCAGATCAAGAACCGCGAGAAGGGAATGCGCGTGCTGCGTTCGCGGCTCTATGAGATGGAAATGGATAAGCAGAATGCGGAGTTAGCCAGGGAGCGCAAGCAGATGGTGGGCACCGGCGACCGCAGCGAGAAGATTCGCACCTATAACTTTCCGCAGAACCGGCTGACCGACCATCGCATCGGACTGACGCTGCACCAGCTTGACCTGGTGATGGAGGGCCGTTTGCAACCCATCGTGGATGCGCTGATTACACACTACCAGGCCGAGCAACTGAAGGCCGGCGGCCAGGCGTCCTGAGGCATTTCATGCCCTCGCTTCTCTTCCATCTCGAGTTAGCCACGCGCGCGCTGCGGGAAGGCGCGCATCCGGAGCGCGCAAGCCGCGATGCCGAGATGCTGTTGCTGCATCTGCTTGGCAAGGATCGAGCATGGCGGATGACGCATGGCGATGAGCTTCTCGCGAATGGGCTCGCAAGAAGTTATTCCGAGTTACTGGAACGGCGCTATCAGGGCGAACCTATTCAATACATCACCGGCGAGACGGAGTTTTATGGGCTGCCTTTTCGGGTTACGCCGGCTGTGCTGATTCCGCGACCGGAGACCGAGCACCTGGTCGAGAAGGTACTGGAGTTAGTAGCTAACTTCGCTGCTCCGCGCATTGTGGATGTGGGCACAGGCTCCGGCTGCATTGCCGTCGCGCTGGTGCACAAATTGCCGCAAGCCTCCTTTACAGCAATCGATCTCTCCAAGTCCGCCTTGTCCATTGCCCGTGAAAACGCCAAGCGCAACGGAGTTGACCTCCGTTTTCTTGAAGGCGATTTGCTCGCGCCGGTCACGGAAGAGAAGTTTGAATTTGTCGTCTCCAATCCGCCTTACGTGCCTTTAACGGACCGAGAGACACTTTCCGTGGAGGTGCGCGAGTACGAACCTGCGCTGGCGCTCTTTGCCGGTGAAGATGGCCTCGAAGTCTACCGGAGGCTCATTCCCGCAGCTTATGATGCGCTCATCCCCGGCGGCTTTGTGATCCTCGAAATCGGCTGCGGTCAATCGGGTGCGATCACTGAATTGCTCACACGCTACGACTTTGAGCGGATCGAATTCGTCGCCGATCTGCAAAGCATTCCCCGAGTGGCCTGCGCCCGGCGGCCATCTTGATCGACCCAACTGTTGTAGACTCTTTTTCTGAAAGGAATTTTCCCATGCCCACGACTAAAGGTTACGGTACTCCCAACGCACAATCGCCGCTTGCTCCCTTCAACTTCACCCGCCGCGAGCCCGGCTCGACGGAGATCGCCGTCGACATTCTCTACTGCGGCGTCTGCCACAGCGACCTGCATATGGCCCGCAACGAGTGGGGCAACTCGATCTATCCGCTGGTTCCCGGCCACGAGATTGTGGGCCGTGTCACGGCCGCCGGCAGCGCGGTGACAAAATTCAAGGTGGGCGGGATCGCGGCTATCGGCGTTATCGTGGACTCCTGCCGCCGGTGCGCCCCCTGCGCGCGCGGCGAGGAGCACTACTGCGATGAGGGTCCCACGCTCACTTACGCCGCCACGGACCGCGTGGACGGCTCGATCACGATGGGCGGCTACTCCTCAAACTATGTCGTGGATGAGCGCTTCGCCCACCTCGTGCCCGCGAATCTCGACCTGGCAGCCGTGGCCCCGCTGCTCTGCGCCGGCATTACCACTTACTCGCCGCTGCGCCATTGGAAGGTGGGTCCGGGCATGAAGGTGGGCATCGTCGGGCTGGGCGGACTGGGCCACATGGCGCTCAAGTTCGCTCACTCCTTCGGCGCGCACACGGTCCAGTTCACCACCAACCTGAGAAAGAAAGAAGACGCGCTGCGGCTGGGCACGGATGAGGTTGTGCTGTCCAGCGACGAGGCCGCGATGAAGGCCCACTTCAAGTCCTTCGACTTCATTCTGGACGCCGCCGCGGCCCCGCACTCGCTCGACCCCTACACCGCGCTGCTGAAGCAGGACGCGACGATGGCCCTGGTCGGCCTGCCGGATAAGTTCCCGGTTCTCAACGTGGGCAACCTCATCTTCAAGCGCGCCGCGCTCTCCGGCTCGATGATCGGCGGAATGCCGGAGACACAGGAGATGCTGGAGTACTGCGGCCAGCACAACATCGTCTCCGATGTCGAGGTGATTCCCATCCAGCAAATCAATGAAGCCTACGAGCGGATGCTCAGGCAGGACGTGAAGTACCGGTTTGTGATCGATATGAGTTCGCTGAAGTAGACAGACCCGGCCGGATTTCAGTCAGCCCGGCCGGTCTTGTTCAGCTCGCTATAGAAGCCCAGATCCTTGCCGCCTATATATTTGGCGATATAGAGAATCTGCCCATAGTGCATGCCGAAGTGCTCGACGACCTGGTAAACGGCTTCCAGGCCGGTGACTGTGTACCCCTGGATTTCAAACGGCGCGATCATGTCGGCCGGGGTCAGCAGAGCCAGCACTTCAGCGGCTTCCCGCATGGTTGCGCCAAGCGTTTCCAGCAGCGCGGATGCGGGCATCGACTTGGCGTCGCTGAACTCCGAGGGCCGGTCGCGGGTGTCTTCCTGCTGGTTGAAGGAAGCGACCAGCCACTGGTGGACATTGCCGTTGAGATGCAGGATCAGGTTGCCGATGCTGTTGCTGGCGCCATTGGGACGCCACCAGATTTGCTCTTCGGAGAGCCATTCGACGCATCCCCGCAGCCGGGGCCAGTACTGCTCCAGCAGCTTGCGGCGGGAAAACTCAAGAAAGAGCGTGGTTACATCCGCATCCATGGCGATCCTCTAAAACAATATCTTCTTGCCCATCCATTTTCTTAGTTATTCTTTTCGGATTGTATCGCCCTTGAGCGGGTTGTGGTTTATCTTTTCCTCTCCGACCGTCCGCCAGGAAACCGGAATTGCGTAAACCGCCCCCCCGGCTTAGAATCTTCACTGAATTCGTTTTCTACGAGGATTGACCATGCGCACATTCGCTTCGCTCTTTTTTGCCGCTCTTGCACTGACAGCATTTACCGCCGTATCGCAAACGCCCGCCGCACCGCAGGCGCCGCTGGCCCCACCGCAGGTGCTGGTGGCGCAGACGCCGCCGATGGGCTGGAACAGTTGGAACTACTTTGCCGGCAAGGTCACGGACAAGAACATCCGCGACTCCGCCGACCAGCTTGTGGCCACCGGCATGAAGGACGCCGGCTACGTCTACGTGAACATTGACGACACCTGGGAGGGGGAGCGCGACGCGAGCGGCGTGCTGCACACCAATGCCAAGTTCCCCGATATGAAGGCGCTGGCCGATTATGTCCACTCCAAGGGGCTGAAGATCGGCATCTACTCCTCACCCGGCCCCAAGACCTGCGGCGGCTACGCGGGCTCGCTGGGCCACGAGGAGCAGGACGCGCAGCTCTACGCCTCCTGGGGCATCGACTATCTGAAGTACGACCTGTGCAGCTTCATAGGCGACGTGCTGGAGAAGCGGGCGCCCAACGATAAGGCCGAGCAGATGAGGATCATGATCGCCGCCTACGACAAGATGAACAAGGCCCTCAAGGCTACAGGACGGCCCATTGTCTTCTCGTTCTGCCAGTATGGCTGGGACGCGGTGTGGGAGTGGGCGCCCTCGGTGGGCGGCAATCTCTGGCGCTCGACCGGCGACATCACCCCCGATTGGGATCGAATCTACGCGATTGTCAGCCAGCAGGAGGGCCTGGAAGCATACGCCGGCCCCGGCCATTGGAACGATCCCGATATGCTCGAAGTGGGCAACGGCAAGCTCTCGCTGGCGGAAAACCGCACGCACTTCTCGATGTGGGCGATGCTGGCCGCGCCGCTGCTGGCGGGCAACGACCTGCCCAACATGAAGCCGGAGATCAAGGCCATCCTGACCAACCGCGACGTGATCGCCATTGATCAGGACCGGCTCGGCAAGCAAGGCGCGCGCGTTTACTCAGATGGCGAGGTAGACGTTTGGGCGCGGCATCTGGCTGGGGGCGCGCTGGCCATCGCCGTCGTCAATGCCGGCAGCGACCGCTATGCAACACATCCCTTCCACCTAAACCTGCGCAAACTCGGCCTGGCCGGACAGCAGACAGCCAAGGATTTGTGGACGGGCAAGACGATGGAGCTGACCGAGAAGATGCCGCTGGAGCTGGCCAGCCACGACGTGCTGCTGGTGCGCGTGGATGCACCCAAGACGGCCAAGTAATCGCTCGATGAGTTGAGGTTCGTGGTTTCCCCGGTCCGAGAATCCGGAGTTCCGGACAGCGGCGTGATCCTTTCGCGGCGTCCGGCGCGGGGGCTATCAGCCCATGAACATTCCGCCATTCACGTCCAGTACGTGGCCGGTAATGTAAGACGCCGCATCCGAGGCCAGGAACTTGACCGCCTGTGCGACATCGAGGTCTGTCCCGCGCCGGCTCAGAGGGATATTGGCCAGCATCGCCGCGCTCACCTTCTCGTCGAGCACCGCGGTCATGGGCGTCTCAATGTAGCCCGGCGCGACGGCATTCACGGTGATCCCGCGCGAGGCTACCTCGCGCGCCAGCGACTTAGTCAGCCCGATCAGTCCGGCCTTGCTGGCTGCGTAGTTCACCTGGCCCGCTTGCCCGGCGCGGCCTACCACGCTGGCCATGTTGATGATCCGGCCCCAGCGGTTCTTGATCATCGGCCGCAGCAGGGCCTGGGTCAGCAGAAACGGCCCGGTCAGATTGATGGCGATCACCAGATCCCACTCCGCGCGCTTCATGCTCATCATCAGATTGTCGCGGGTGATGCCGGCGTTGTTGACCAGAATCTCGACCTTGCCGAATTTGTCCAGCACCGCTTTAGCGCCAGCCTCAATCGACTCCTGGTTCGACACGTCCAGCTTGAAGGCCGCGGCCGTGCCGCCCAGCGCCTCAATCTCGGCCGCGACCTGCGCCAGTTTGACTTCGTTGATGTCCGCAATGGCCAGCGTCGCACCTGCCTGCGACAGCTCCAGCGCGATGGCGCGCCCGATTCCCTGCGCAGCCCCGGTTACCAGCGCAATTCTTCCCTGCAAATCCGCCATATTCTCCCTTTGACCTCCGCGCAGAGAACTCCGCGCCCTTTCGAAGCTCATTATAAATGGGCCGATCAGCGCTTCGCAGGCTGCAACGCGGCTCTTCCCAGCCGCAACGCGCGATTGACGGCGCTCAAAATGGCGTCGAGGGATGCCGTAACAATGTTAGGATTCATTCCCGCGCCAAAGAGCGATTCCGATTCTCCGAATTGTATCTCGATAAATGCCATGGCGGAGGCGGATGCGCCTTTGCCGATGGCTTGCTCCTGGTAATCGACGACGTGTAGGTCAAGACTGAACTCCCGGTTCATGGCTTCGACAAAGGCATCGATCGGGCCATTTCCGTTCCCCGTGATCGCGTGTTCCGCGCCGCTATCATTGACCGTTGCGGAGATTGTAACGGCGCCCGCGCTGGAACTCTCGGAATATTGAATGCAGGAAAGCGGGCTGCGCCGATTGAGATACTCCTCCTCGAAGGCAACCCATAACTCCGCGGGGCGAATTTCGCGGCCTGTCCGGTCGCTGATCTTCTGAATGACTCGGCTGAATTCGATCTGCAATTTGCGCGGCAGCCGGAGGCTGTAATCGCGCTCCAGAAGATAGGCCACTCCGCCCTTGCCCGACTGGCTGTTGACTCGGATGATCTCCTGATAAGTCCGGCCAATGTCATTGGGATCCAGCGGCAGATAAGGAACCTCCCACAATGCCTTGCCCGCCTGAACCGCGAATCCCTTCTTGATGGCATCCTGATGGGAGCCGGAAAATGCCGTGAAAACTAACTCGCCGGCGTAGGGATGGCGCTGATGCACAGGCAGCTGATTGCAAAACTCGGCGCACTCGATCACACCCGGCAGGTCGGAGAAATCCAGCTCCGGATCGATGCCCTGGGTGTATAAGTTCAAGGCCAGAGTTATCAGATCGACATTGCCGGTGCGCTCGCCATTTCCAAAGAGCGTGCCCTCGACGCGATCGGCGCCGGCCATGATCGCCAGCTCCGCCGCTGCTACCGCGGTGCCCCGGTCATTGTGCGGATGCACGCTCAGGAAGATGGAATCACGATTCCTGAAGTTGCGGCCCATCCACTCGATCTGATCCGCATAGACATTGGGCGTGGCGTTTTCCACCGTAGCCGGCAGATTGATAATGACGCGATGCAGCGGCGTGGGCTTCCAGACTGCCAGCACGGCCTCGCAAATCTCCAGCGCATAATCTAACTCCGTCCCGGTAAAACTCTCCGGAGAATACTCGAAGATCCAATCGGTTCCCGGATACGATGCCGCGATTTCTTGCAGCATCTGCGCGCCCTGGACGGCAATCTGCTTCACGCCTTCGCGATCCATCTTGAAGACCACGTCGCGCTGCACCGTGGAGGTCGAGTTATAGAGGTGAACGATGGCGCGCGGCGCGCCCTGCAATGCCTCGAAGGTGCGGCGAATTAATGGCTCGCGAGCCTGCGTAAGCACCTGCACGGTGACATCCGGCGGGATGCGCCCCGATTCGATCAGTTCACGGCAAAAATCATAATCCGTCTGCGAGGCGGCGGGAAAACCCACTTCGATTTCCTTGAAGCCCAGCTTGACCAGCAGATCGAACATTCTGTTCTTGCGCTCCGCATCCATCGGATCGATCAGCGCCTGATTGCCGTCGCGCAAGTCAACGCTGCACCAGACCGGCGCCTTGTCGATGATTTTGCCCGGCCATTGGCGGTTGTTCAGCCGGACAGTGGGAGTCGGAGAGTACTTGGCTTTCGGATGATTCAATGTCGGTTCCTTTTCGCTCTTTCGCGGAACTCATGCGGCGAAAGATGCTTCAATTTAGTTGGATGCTGTGGTCCGATGGAAGACGCGCACAGCACAGGAGCTTCCAGCCCGCACACAACAATTTTAGAGGAAAAGGGACGGCAGTGGTTCCAGCCTTCGACTTTGGGCAATGGTGCAATCTCCGGTTATTGGTTCCTGCATAAATAATGTCCCTGCGCCGTCCCTACGGGACTCCGCAACGAATTTGTGGAATCCCTTTTCCCCACGCTGAAGCGCGGGGCTAACCAACTCTGTGCCTCCGGCGCATTTGTGCGGAAGTTTCTTATGCAATCCTCAATAACCGGTGATACGCTCGGGACCCGGAAGATTCAACTCTCAATTCCAACTTCCTACTCGAATTCACTATATGCAAGAGACTCAAGCGGGAGCTGGAACGGCCGCATAGGACAAAGTCAGAACAGTAATGTCATCGTCCTGTCCAAATGCCTGTGCCGCGCCGGCAATGGCATCTGCCGATTCGGTGCTAAGAGCAGCGGATCGATCAAAGCCAAGCAACGCACCGGACTGGTTGCGGGCTTCGACAACGCCGTCGGTGAGGAGGGTGAGTTGCTGGCCCGGCGCCAGTTGGAAGCAACATTCGGCATAGGATGAGTTGGGAGCGAGGCCCAGCGGCAGGCCATTTTCAAGCGGCAATTCTTTGCCCGCAACGTATGGCGCGACGTGACCAGCGTTGGCGATCGTCAGCTTTCCATGCGCGTCGCAGCGGAGAACCAGGCAGGTGGTAAACCCGCCGCTGCTACGCGCCAGCATGCGCTGGTTCATGGCGGTGAGGATTTCGCCGGGGCTTTGGGTGTAATGCGCGAGGGTTCGGAAGGTGCCGACAAGCAGGGAAACAGTCATGGCGGCGGGCATGCCTTTTCCACTGACGTCACCGATGACGATCAGCGCGCCGCCTTTTTCGGTGGCGATCACCTGAAAGAAGTCTCCGCCGACCTGGCTGGCGGGACGGTAGACGGCCTGGAGCTGGAAGCCAAGGACCGACGGAATTTCGTCGGCGATGAGGACGTTCTGCACGGTGCGGGCGGCCTCGAGTTCGGACTCCAGGCGCTCCTCGTCGCCGCGGCTGCGCGCGTAACCGAGGGCAAGGATCACGAGGACAGCCAACATCTCGAAGTCGCCGGTCAGGGTATTCGCGCTGACGGGAACCGGCCATGCGATTGGCTCATTCAGAAAATTCCGCATCCAGTCCGCCCAAGTTGTGACGCTAAGGAAAGGAAGGCGGATGAGGGCGTACATGGCTGCTACCATAATCGCCGTGCTGTATGGAACCAGGAGCACCGCTGCGCCGAAGGTGCGCCGGCGTGCGCCGCGCCAGAGCATGCCCAGGACGCAGGCCTCGGAAAACGCGCTTCCAAAGGCGGAGAGTGTGCCAAACATGCTTACCTGCGGATTTGCGACCCGGAGGACAATCATAGCCTCGCCCAGCAGCAGAAATAGAATCGCGCCCTGGTAGAGCCAGTCGTGGCGCTGGCGCAGAAATGTCACATAGAACTCGATCTGGAAGAAGTATGCCAGTGTGAAAAAGCAGACATCCAAACAGTAGTACCGGAAATAGGGGACGGGCTGGAAATTGAGGCTGAACAGCAACACCCCGAAGCAGGCCCAGAAGAATTGACTGATGCCCCACCACAGGTACGGACGCTCCTTGCGGCGCAGGAGAAAGAAGCCGAAGCCGGCGAGCGAGGTTAGGATATTGGCGTAGATTTCGACGAAGGTACTGGAGTGAAAAGCATTGTCGACCTGAAGCTGGCGCCACTCGGTGATGGCTCGCGGGTCGCCGATGCGCGGCACGGAAGACAGGCCGCCTCCCAGGCCCGCGGCTTTCGGCCAGAGCCAGACGCGAACGGCGAGGACGAGGGGCCGGCCGGAGGAGATGGCGTCGTCGGGAATCCGATAAAGAAGATTGCCGCCACGAACGACTTCCGGGTTAGGCGGCATCCCTCCGAACTGGCCAATCAGGCGGCCGTTGGCAAAGACCTGCGCGCTAACATCCACACCGGGAAAGTCGATGGCGAGGGGGCCCGAATGAGCGGGAAGGATAAGATGGAGCCGGTACCAGGCAACGCCGGAGTACTTGGTATAACCCTGTTGGGACCAGGGCTTGCCGGCAAGCAGCAGGGGCCAGCCGGAGTCGTCGAATGCGGGAGTGGACCAGGCGGGGTCGTCGCCGGTGTGGAAGCGCCACGGGCCGGCCAGATCGGTCATCGCCACGCGGTTCTGTTCGAGATCCAGCGTCTGCGCTATGGCGCAGGAGGCCATCAGCAACAATCCAGCAGTATAAACAAAGGCTCGCAGGCGCATCTTCAATCCAGAATGGAGATTGTGGGACCAGAACGGGGAACGGGCTAATCATTTCACACACATGACGGCAACGCAATGCGAAACTGCAATATCAAGTTACGAGTTCAGGCCAAGGCACGTTTTCACTAAGAATGTGGAAGAGAAATCCGTGTCCCGATCATGTAGACGCCGATTCGAAAACTGCACCACACCGCCGGAGCCTATTCCCTGCTCCCTGTCTTTTCACCCTGACGGGGTAGCCGCCACTGTTACGGGGCGCGCCACCAGCGACTGCCGCACCAGCTCCGCCGGCCAGACATAAACCGCCAGCCGCCGCGTGTAGTGCAGTACCGGTGCCTGCTCCGGCAATTGAATGCCGAGCACAGCGGCCAGATCGTTCTTCTCAATATCCGCTTCGGCCTCCTCTAGCAGCGACGAGACGTGATGGAGATTGGCTCGAATCGGCTGGCCGTTCCGGTTGCTGGAAAAGAGGCTGTAGCGCTCCATCAGGAAGTGCTCCAGCGTGCCCGCGCCGCTCTCCGCCAGCCGCCGCGATGGACCCAGCCCGCGGTAGCGCGCCTTGAAGACGACCGGCTGATCGCAGAACCGTCTGCGGCTGAAGAAGGAAAACTCCCGCTCCGAGCGCTGCTCTAGATACATCTCGGCCCAGTGGTAAGGCAGGTGGTAGAGGACGCACCCCACCGCTACGGCCAGCAGGTTGCTGGCATCCAGCGAGAGACAGACCACCCCCGGCGTACCGGTGCGCTCTTCGCGGACATAGGTGCGCAAACTCAGATCGGGAAAGCTGCGTACGCCGGGAAGCGGGGGAATGCCGCGCACCTTGATGCGGTCCATCCAGAAGGGCATCACTCCCAGCCACGCGGAGCCCTGGAAGGTGTCCACCTGCAAGCCTTCTGGAATCAGCGGAGCAAGCACAGCTGCGGGCATCGGCCAGTGGGCAAAGAGCAGATCGTTCCAGCGCTGCCTGATCAGCCATCGGCCCGACGGCAAGGGCCGCGGCTTGTGCGACGTGCGTACCAGATACTGCAGCATGGCTAAAATGCTCCTGACTGCCTTGTACCGACTTGCCGCTCTCGCATCGGCTGTTTAATAGACGCCGCACGCGGGAGCTAGGATGCACAACTCAATCCGCCCCAATGTCGTATTCTGTTCGCGAGCACACACGAATGTCCAGTGAAACTTTAATGCCCCCCGGCGCCCGCAATCAGACCGAAGTCTTCGCCGTGCATGGCGCCGATCCCGAAGTGCTGGCCTATGCGATGGCCAAGTACTCCCGCTCCGCTCTCTCGATGCGCGAATCGCTGGCCGAGATCAGCCGCCAGCGCGCCGAACAGTTCCTCAACACCTTTTATTTTCAATACGGCCATCGCTCCATTGCAGACCTGGCCCACGTTGCGATGGCTATCGAGCGGCTCAGCCTGCTGGCCGCGATCGTGCTGGTGGACGAGCAGAGGTGGGACGGCCAGGAACGATCAACTAGGTACCAGAACTTTCTCAAATCCGGCTGGTATTTTCCGGATTTTGGCGTGGATTCCGGTGCGGCGCAGCTATATTCCGATACGATTACGAGCCTTTTCGACGCTTACCAACGTACCACCGCGGCGGTCCTGGAAGCTCTGCGGAGGCGCGTTCCCTGCCCGGAGGCGATGAAGCCAGAAGCTTACGAGCGGACGCTCAAGGCGCGCGCCTTCGACGTGGCCCGCTACCTACTTCCGCTGGCCACCAACACATCGCTCGGCCAGATTACGAACGCGCGGACACTGGAGACCCAGGTCTCCCGGCTGCTCTCCCACCCCGCGGCCGAGGTGCGCGACCTGGGAGCCAAGCTGCGCGAAGCCGCCATCGGCCCCGCGTGGAATGTGAACGCACAGGCAACAGAGGTTCGCAGCGCTCCCACGCTGGTCAAGTACGCCCAGCCCAACGACTACGAGATCCAGAGCCGCGCCGAACTAGCCCAAGCCGCGGCCGAACTGTTAACAGGTCTGCATATTGAAGGCACCCCGGTAGTTGACCTGGTGGAGTACACGGAATCGCTGGAGGTCGAGTTGGCCGCGACGCTGCTTTACTCGGCCAGCCATCACCCTTACCGGCAGATTCGCGACCTGGTCGCCGGGCTTTCAGCCACGCGCGTTACGGAGATCGTGGAGCTAGGGTTACGTCACCGCGGCAAGCACGATGAAGCGCTGCGCGCCTTCCACGCCGGAGCGGCGCTGCGCTTTGACATTCTGATGGACATCGGCGGCTTCCGCGATATGCACCGCCATCGCCGCTGCACGCAGATCATTCAGCCGTTCACGGCGCTGCACGGTTACGAGACGCCTGCCTCCGGCGATCTCGGCCCAGAAGTGAACATACTCGCCGAAGCCGGCGTGCTGACCGAATTTCAATCCGGCGTCGACCAGGCCCATGCCGCCAGCGCGCAGATCGCGGCCAGCGAGGCTCCCGAAGCCGCTCAGTCGGCGCTCTACCTGCTGCCGCTGGCTACGCGCATCCGCTCGCTTTTCAAGATGGACTTCGCCGAAGCGCAATACATCATCGAACTGCGATCGGGGCCCGCCGGCCACTTCAGCTATCGCCGCGTGGCTTGGGAAATGTTTTTAGCCCTGAAGCGCCAGCATCCGGGGCTAACCCGGCAAATTCGTGTTACGGATTTCACCCAGCCCATCGACCTGCTGCAACGGTAACCGGTTGGCCGCGCTGCTAGAATCACTTAAGAGCCATCATGAGCGTAAGCGTCCTCTATCCCGGTACCTTCGACCCGCCGACCAACGGTCACATCGACCTGATCCAGCGCGGCGCCAAACTCTTTGACCACCTCATCGTCGCCGTCCTCAACAATCCGGGGAAGGATCCCCTCTTCACGGTCGAGGAGCGCGTCGAGATGCTGAAGGAATCGACCAGCGCTCTGGGCAACGTCTCGGTGGCCACCTTTGATGGGCTGACGGTGGAGTTTGCGCGCCTACAGGGCGTCTCGGCGATTCTGCGCGGCATCCGCGCCATCAGCGACTACGAGTACGAGTTCCAGATGGCTCTGATGAACCGGCGGCTGGCCCCGGAGATCGAGACCGTCTTTCTGCAACCCGCCGGCCGCTACTCGTTTGTCAGTTCGAGGATGCTGAAAGAGGTCTTCAGCTTCGGCGGCGACGTCAGCGGCCTAGTCCCGCCCAACGTGCTCAAGCGCCTGCGCGACCGCATAAGCACAAGCTGATTCCCGCATTTCAGGATCAATGCCTCTGCTGCGATTCCGGTCGTTCTACCCTCCTATGCAGAGGGTCTTGCTATAAACTGGAGCGCAGCAATCCGGGTCCGGCGCGAGCCTGCTCAAGGTTCCGCGGAAGCGTTTGAATTCTCCGAAATTGCTGCCGGAAAGGACCTTGCCGCATGGGAATTGTTGCAGATCCGAAGGATGAAGGCGCGCCCCTGGCGGTTCAGATTGCTAAGCCGCCTTCGCGCCTTGCCGTCTTTTTCTATGCCTTCGCGGCGGCAACGTTTTTCGGGGCCATCAATGCGGTGCAGATCATCAGCGTGGACAACGGGCAGCACAGCTGGGGCGAAGCCTTTACTCGTGCGCTCCTGCTCTGGTATCTGTTCCTACCCATCGTTCCTTTGGCCATCGCGCTAGCGCAGAAGCTGCCGGCGGCGCAGGGACACAGGCTGCGCAACCTCTGCATTCACTCCCTGATCGCTCTCGCCGTGGGCGCCATCCACCCCTACGCATACGTGCTGGCTTACTCGCTGGCGACGCAGCCGCGCTGGGCGATCGCGGTGGCCAGGTACTCACTGCCCTATGTGCACTACTGGTATATGCAGGACCTGCTGATGGCGGTGCTCGCTTATGCCATGACCGTGGCCGCCACTAACGCCTTTTATTACTATCGGAGTTTTCAGCAGGGCCAGTTGAGAGCCGCGCAACTGCAGGCGCAACTGGCCAACGCCAATCTGACCGCGCTCAAGATGCAGCTTCACCCCCATTTTCTTTTCAACGCGCTGCACTCCATCTCGGCGCTGCAGATGACGGATCGCGAGGCGGCGCAGAAGATGACAGCGCTGCTGGGCGATTTTCTGCGCATGACGCTGCGCGATCTCGACCGGCAGGAGATCCCGCTCCGCCAGGAGTTCGAGTTCCTTCAACGCTACCTGGCCATCGAGCAGATGCGCTTCGGCAGCCGCCTGCGCTTCAGCGTGGAAGCGGCGGTGGAGATTCTCGATGCCGCCGTGCCGCAACTTATTTTGCAGCCAGTTGTGGAGAATGCCGTGCGCCATGGCATTGCTCCCTACGGCTGCGGCGGAGAGATCTCCGTGAGCGCCGCGCGCGACGAGGAGCGCCTGCTGCTGACGGTTCAGGACAGCGGACCCGGAATGCTGGATGACCGGATCGACGCTCCCGCACCCGCCGGTCTCGGTCTTTCCAACACCCGCGCCCGCCTCAGCCAGCTCTATGGGACAACGCAGCGTCTGACCCTGGAGAACCTCGCCGGCAGCGGATTCCGCGTCCGGATCGAGATCCCATTTCATCTCTCGGAAGGAAAGGAGGGGCGCAGTTCGTGAATCCGCATCGCATCCGCACGCTGATCGTTGATGATGAGCCGCTGGCCCGCGCCATGCTGCGCAGCTTTCTGGCCGATGATGCCGGGGTTGAAGTGATCGGCGAGTGCGGCGACGGGTACACGGCCATCGAGATGATCGAATCCGCCGCGCCCGATCTGGTCTTTCTTGACATACAGATGCCGGATCTGGACGGCTTTGGCGTCTTGCGGGCCCTGGCGCCGGCGGCGATTCCCAATATTGCCTTTGTCACCGCCTACGACCAGTTTGCGTTGCAGGCCTTCGATGTTCACGCCATCGATTACCTTTTGAAGCCCTTCGACCGCGAGCGATTCCAGCGGACGCTCGAGCGCGCCAAGCAACAGATCTCCCTCCAGAAGCGCAAGGACGTGAATGAAGAGCTACTGAGGATGCTCAACGAGCAGAGCGCGCGTTCTCAACCGTTGAAGCGCTTTCTGGTGAAGACGGGCGATAAGTCCTTCTTTGTGCGTCCCGAAGAGATTTCGTGGATCGAAGCGCAAGGCAACTACGTTGCGCTGCACGTAGGAGCGCAGTCTTTTCTTTTGCGGCAGACCGTCAACACCCTGGAGAAGCAGCTCGATCCGGCCAAGTTTCAGCGCATTGAGCGCTCCACGATCGTCAACCTCGATGCCATTCGCGAGATGCATCCCGCCGGACGCGGGGAGTACGAGATTGTCCTCAAGGAGGGCGTCGCGCTCAAGCTGAGTCACACTTACCGCGAGTCTTTCCTCCGCTTCGCCTCCGGCTCGCTTTGAGCGGGAAATCATGCTCCGTCCAAACGTTTTCGTCCCTTCGCTGTGCGCCTTCGTCACAAACTTCAGAAAGATTGCCCAGCGTGCATGGATAATCGTTGCTGTGTGCGGGATGCATTTCCGCCGGCGAGGCGTTTGTTCATGAGAAAGACTTTCGGATTCGTTATTGCTTTGCTTTTCTGCTGCCTGATGGGCTGCAACGGAGCCTATCAGGCAGCAGGAAGCAATCAGTCGTCAGGTTCCAGCGGCTCCTCGCCGCAGATTCCGGCTGCGCCCACAACACTGACGGCCACTGCGGCCAGCGGACAGGTCTCGCTGAGTTGGACCGGCAGCGTGAGCGCCAGCGGCTACAACATCAAGCGAGGCTCGGCCAGCGGTGGGCCATACACACTGCTGACGTCCAGCACTCAGGCGTCCTATACGGATACCACAGTGAATATCGGAGCAACTTACTATTACGTCGTTACCGCGTTCAATTCCGCTGGTGAGAGCGGCAATTCCAATGAGGCGTCGGCGACTCTGACGCATACTCCGACGACTTATTACGTCACGCCCTCGGGCAGCGACTCCGCTCCGGGAACACTCGCCCAGCCATTCGCCACTGTCCAGCATGGGGTCAATCAGCTCCTGGCGGGCGACACGCTCATCCTGCGCGCGGGCAATTACTACGAAAATGTAACCGTAGCGCGCTCTGGCACGGCCGGCGCGCCCATCACACTCACCGCTTATCCCGGTGAAACCCCTGCGTTGATCGGCACGCAGACCGTTAACGGCCCGTGGTCGGTTTATAACGGCTCCATCTACAGTACGCCGTGGCCCACTCAACCATTGCAAGTCTTTTCCGACAGACATCTGTTGAACGAAGCGCGCTGGCCGAATTCGCCGATCGAAGACTTAGCCGGCATGACCTATGAAAGGGCTGACGCGGGCAACGCCACCTCGCTGACCAAGGCCAATCTTCCGCCCGTGGACCTGACTGGCGCGTGGCTTCGCGTCATGGCCGGGCAGTCCTGGGTGGGCTATGAGCGCCAGATTGTTACCGACAACCAGGCCACCGGAGAACTGGACTGGAACGAACCCGTGAACCAACTTCCCGAGCTGATTCCCAGGCGCGGCAACAAGTTCTTTGTGTTTGGCAAGCTCAACCTGCTGGATGCGCCGGGAGAGTGGTTTTGGGATCCGGCCACGCAGTTGCTCTACGTCTGGACGCAGGACGGAGCATCGCCGGTCGGTCGCATCGAAGCTGGAACCGCTCCCGCCGTGCTGAATCTGAGGAACCAATCGTACATCACCGTTAACGGCCTCCAAGCTCGCGGCGGCTGGTTCAACCTGCAGAACAGCACCTCCTGCACCATCAAGAACTTTCTTCTCTATGCGCCCAATTGGATACGCGGTTACGATGGGTACAACGTTTCCCCAGAGTTTTATGGCGGCATCGAAGTCACCGGTTCGGGCAATGTGATCAACGGGGGCCTGATCGAGTTCGCCGGGCGCGCCAGCATTTACCTGGCCGGCTCCAACAACACCGTCGAGCAGGTGACGATTCAGGATTCAGGACTGACCTGGAGCAACGATGCGGGCATCGTCGCCTCGGACGGCACTCAAAATCTGATTCAGAACAATACGATTCAGCGCACTTCCCTGGCGGGCGCCACGTTGGGAAGCCAATTGAAGGTGTTCAACAATCTCATCACGACCCCCTGCCTCTTCATGGAAGACTGCGGCAACCTCAACGCCTGGAGTGTGGATGATCAGGGCACGGAGATCGCCTATAACATCCTGCAAAACAATCAGGTCCGCTGGGGCGCGGCGATCTATCTCGATGCGGGAAGCCATGACTTCTATCTTCACGACAATCTCGCCCAGCAGATTCTGTGGAGCGGAACCAACATCACCGGTATCAACACCATCGAAAACAATACTTTTCTTGATGTGCAGCATCAGGGAATCAATTTTGTTCCTGGTGCAAATGTGATTGGCGCGGACTGGTCGGCGGGGATTGCCGAGCACAACCAGCTCGGCGAACCGTTCCCCATCGAAGTGGCGCTGGTGCAGCCCACCAGCATCATTCCCGACTACGCTTATTACTTCGCCTACGTTACGCTGACGCCATCGCCCGGCCCGCGGCGCGTCGAGGTGGATTTCTCGCAAATGGCGCAGCCGGCATGGAGCCAGAATCAGTTGCCCATGGATCTCTCCCAGGTCTGGGCGATCACCTTCGCTCTTGATCCGATTGCCGATTCATTCAACTACACGGTCAGCAATCTACGCCTGCTTCCCACGGGAGCCACCGGCGACACCGGCGCCGTAGCCGTTAACGGAGGCGACTGGACGGTAGGCTGCAACGGCGGCTCGACCTGCGCGCTGACCAATCCCTCGTCCACCACCTGGGGCGACACGGGAAGCAGCGTCTTCGACGGCCAGAATGTCCTGACCGCGCCCCTGCAATCGAGCCTGACCGACCTGACGGCCTATCGCGGGCTGGCCTTCGAACTGGCCGGCTCGGCATCGAGGACTTATAACTTCCAGGGCTATCAGGACGTGGACAACGGCCCCGCCGCCGAAGCGGGCCGCGGCGCGACTCTGCCCGCCAACATCGGCGCAACCCCGGGATATGTAGCGCCTTGATCAACACAACGGGCGAGTAGGCACGCATGGAGCGATGAAGACCGACTCGGGGTTGCCAGATCGTGATCGAGCAAAGCTACTCGGAAGTGGCCGAAGGCAGATTGCGCCAAACGGACATCTGGAGTAATTTCAACGCTCTATTTCGCCATCCCGGAAAATCTGTAAAAATAGAAGTATGATGACGACCGCAAGCTCTTCTCCCAAGATTTTTACCGACCGCATTGGCCGGATCGAGGTCTCCGCAACCATGGCCGTGGCCGCCGAGGCTGCCAAGCTGCGCGCCCAGGGCGCCAATCTCGTCGATTTCGGCGCAGGCGAGCCGCACTTTCCCACCCCGCGCCACATCAAGGACGCGGCCATCGCCGCTATCGAGGCCAACTTCTCCAAATACACCGTCGTGCCCGGCATTCCCGACGTGCGCAAGGCCATCGTCGAGCGCCACGCCGCCGACTTCGGCTCCGACTACGGCATCGACGAAGCTATCTTCACCACTGGCGGCAAGCTGGCGCTCTTCGACGCCATCCAGGTCCTCGTCGATCACGGCGACGAGGTGATCCTGCCCGTGCCCTACTGGGTCAGCTTCAAGGACATCATCCAGTACGCCGGCGGCACGGTTGTCTTTCTGGAGACGCAGGAGGCGGAGAACTTCCGCGTTACGGCGGACGCGATTGAGAAGGCCGTGACGCCCCGGACCAAGGCCATCATTCTGAATACGCCGTCGAATCCCTCCGGCTCGGTGGTGTCGACCGAGGACCTGGAGCGAATCGTCCATCTGGCGCATGAGCGCGGGATTTTCCTGCTTTTGGACGAGTGCTACGCTTACCTGAACTATACCGGCAAGCCGGTCAGCGGCGGCTCGTTCACATGGGCCAAGGAGCACATCGTCATCCTCGGCTCGCTGTCAAAGACTTATGCGATGACCGGCTGGCGGGCGGGCTTTTCGCTGGCTCCGAAGGCCGTGACCGCCAACCTCGGCAAGTTGCAATCGCAGAGCACCTCGAATGCCACCAGCTTTGTGCAGAAGGCGGCCGTCGCCGCTCTGACCAGCTCGCAGGTGTGCGTCAGCGAGTTCCGCGCCGAGTTCATCGATCTGCGGGATTATATGCTGGCCAAGCTGGCGGAGATACCCGGCGTCACCTGCACCAAGCCCGAAGGCGCGTTCTACGTCTACCCGAATATATCGGCCTATATCGGCAAAGACGGCATCAGGACGGCGACTGAGCTGGCCACGCGGCTGCTCCACGAGGCTCACGTCGTCAGCGTGCCGGGCGAGGCCTTCGGCACGGCGGAGCACATCCGCATCTCCTACCCGGTGACCAAGGCGAACATCGACGAGGGAACGCGGCGCATGGGAGAATTCCTGGGCAAACTGACCTAGCCAGGTCTTGCAACTTGCGTTGGCGCGCGCGCCGTTTTGCATCGTGAGATGGGCAAACCCTCTCCTTTCAACGCGCCACCGCGAGATTGCGTATGGCCTCAACAAAAATTGATTTTCCTCTGTGCAAACGTATCGTTTGTCGGGTAGGATGTGTCTTCGATGCCAAAACCTATGGATTTTCGCCCTGTAATTCTTGCCGGAGGCAGCGGAACGCGCTTCTGGCCCCGTAGCCGCCGCGCCCACGCCAAGCAGGTTCTCGCCCTGGACGGCGAGCGCTCGATGATTCAGCAGACCGTCGAGCGCCTCAAGCCCATCGCCGGGCCGGAGCAGATTTGGGTCATCACCAATGAGTACCTGGCCCACGAGATCACCGACCAGTTGGAGGGCGTGCCCGCCGGGCAGATCATTCAAGAGCCGGTGGCGCGCAACACCGCCCCGGCCTGCGGACTGGCCGCATTTCTGATCGAGCGCCAGAACCCAAACGCGGTGCTGGGCATCTTTCCCTCCGACCACGTGATCGCCGACGAGCCGCGCTTCCTCAAGGCGCTGCTAAAGAGCATCGCCGTGGCCGCCGCCGGAGACAACATGGTGGTGCTGGGCATTGAGCCCACTCGCGCCGAGACCGGCTACGGCTACATTGAGACCACCGACTTTACCAGGGACGACGCCGCGCTGCACGTCCGGCGTTTTATCGAGAAGCCCAACCAGAACAAGGCCGAGGAGTTCGTCGCGGCGGGCAACTACTACTGGAACTCGGGGATGTTTTTGTGGTCGGCGCGAACGCTGGCTAACGCGGTCCGCGAGCACCTGCCGGAGACCGCTCCGCTGCTGGAACGGATCGCCGCCGCCTACGGGACGCCGGAGTTTGAGGAGGTCTTCCGCGAAGTCTATCCCAAGTGCGAGAACATCAGCGTGGACTACGCCGTGCTGGAGCCGCGTTCGGCAAAAGGCGAGCACCTGTCGCACCTCTACTGCATCCCCGCCGAGTTCAGTTGGAACGACCTGGGGTCCTGGGCCTCGCTCTACGAGTACCAGATCGAGACACGCCTGCGCGGCGACGCCGAAGGCAACGTGACCGATACACAGGGCCACATGGCTCTGGACGCGGTGAACAACTATGTCTACAGCCCGGACAAATTCGTCGCTCTGGTTGGCGTCAAGAACCTGATCGTCGTCAATACCGGCGACGCGCTGCTGATCGCCCACCGCGATCACTCGCAGGACGTGGGCAAGATCGTGAAGGAGTTGGGGATCAGTGGGCGGACGGAGTTGATCTGAGGTACTTAGATGTGAAGTTTCAGGAGGTTGTCCATTCGATCTGAACGCGAGAAGCCGGTTGTGACGAGCAATCGGATTTTCAAGGAGAGATCGAATGGACTATCACCAGAATGCCCGACTTACCGTCTGTAGTCGAGAGCTAGAGCAAAACCAGGGATACTGTAGCCTGATTAGCCTCGTCGAAGGTCGCCGCTCCCTGATGGTCGCGTCTACTTGAGTGTGATGTTTTCGGGATACGCCATCCCTGGTTTTGCTATATTGGCAAAAATGGTCGTGGAGCGAGGCTGCACAAAGCAGTCGGCGGCCATATGCTTCCACGTAACGCCCAAGACCGCCGGCAAATGGGTATTGCCTTCCCGGCGGCTTATCGGGCGCCAACCGTGTAGATGAGCAGACCCTGCTCGGGCCAACTGAAGAGCTGCTCATGGGGCCGGCCTTCGAGGTACTCTTCCAGCGCCGCCGGGGCTTGCGGGTCCGCGCCGCGGCCGGAGACGCGCATCACCAGCAGGTGCTGGTCATCCGGCACGCCGTCCTCCTCGTAGTTGACCACCTCGCGATTGCGATAGAACGAAAGTCCGTATTCAACATCGCGCCGCACGCGAAAGACGGCGACTGTCTCGTCGCCGGGAGCCAACTTGGCCAGCCGCTCGGCCAGCGGGCGCGCGGAGTAGGAGCGATCCAGCAGGTTAATCACCCGCTTGGTTTGCGCAATGGCCGGAATGCCGAAGAACGGGCCGACGCCGAAGAGGAAGAAAGCCAACACCGCCAGTACCCCTGAAGTGACAAGCCGCAGCCTGGCGACGCCGTAGCCTTTCACAACAATCAGGATCAGCAGCACCGCGCCGGTTGCTGAAATCGCCGCCACCAGCAGCGCCGTCAGCGGCGGCATCTGCCGGCCGTGGGCCACAAACCAGGGCAACAGCAGCGCGGCCATTGTCATCACACCGCACAGCAGCGCATGGCCCAGCAACACCCAGCGGTTGAGTCCCTGCTGTCGTCGCCGGAAAAGATAGTCGCCGGTGAGGATGGTGATGGGAGGAATCGAGGGCAGGATGTAGCCGGGCAGCTTGGATTGGGAGACCGAAAAGAAGAGGATGGGGATCAGCGCCCACAGGACCAGAAACTCCGGAAAAGCGTCGCCGGGGCGGCCGGCGCAGGGTTTGCAAGTGGAGAAGTGGCGCGCCCGCCACTCGCAGAACGAGGTCTGGATGCCGTCGATCAGCGCCCGCACCGCGACCACCGTCCAGGGCATCACCGCCAACAGCGCCACCACCAGGTAATACCAGAAGGGCTGCAGATGCTCATAGCGATTAGTGGCAAAGCGCTCCAGATTGTGTTCCAGGAAAAACTCGCGGAAAAACGTGGGATTCTTATACTGCACCGCGATAAACCAGGGCAGAACCATGGCAAAGTAGAGCGCAGCCCCGGGCCACCAGAAGGAGCGCCACAGAATGGACCACTCGCGGCGCAGAAGAGCGAAGGCGGCCACAATCACGAGAGCCAGAAACGGCGCAACCGGCCCCTTGGCCAGCGTGGCCACGCCGGTAAAGAAGTAGATATCGAAGAGCCAGAACTTGGAGTCGGTTTCGTACCAGGCATACCAGCCCAGAAGGCCGATGGCCAAGGGCGCGGCCATCTGCATGTCTGTGGATGCGCCGCGGGCAAAACCCATGATGCCGGCGCAGGCGACGGTGATCAGCGCCGCGTCCAGATGGCCGCCCGGCCGGAAGCGCCGCATATGCAGGTAGATGAGCGCCACCATGATGAAGGCGAAGGTGGCCGAGGGCAGGCGCGCCGTCCAGTCGTGCACGCCGAAGTCCTGGAAGACGAACATCGCCCGCCAGTAGTAGAGCGCCGGCTTTTCCAGCCAGGGCTGGCCGTAGAGGTAGGGAGTGACGCAGGCGCTCAGCTTGCCCTTCAGGGTGTGCGCCGCATCGAAGCGGTCCAGCATCTCGTGCGCGATCTGCGCATAGCGGGGTTCATCGGCTCCCACCAGGCCCAGGCCGGCGCCGCCCGTCAGCGGGGTCTGCCCATAGATCAGAAAGAAGATGGTAAAGCCAAGAAAGACAGCGGCCTCGCGGACGGTGGCCCAACGGGGCAGCCGTCGGCGCCAACTTTGAGGCGAATCCGGAGCGGATGGTTCCTGAATAGTTTCCACTTCCAGCGTTTCTCCAACGGGGCCTTCACGCAGACAGGTAATCCCCGCTCCGGTCAGGTCAATGGGGGGAGCTGACCGGCCTCAGTTTGGGGTCCGCGCATCAATGCAACGCGGAGTTTGTGCTGCGCCTTGACAGGGTCAAGGCTAACAGATTCGGGCGGAATCTCCATAAGCTTATCCGTTCGCTTCTTCTTCCAGCAAGGCCACGCTGGGGCGCAGCAGGGCCAGAATTTCCTCGCGAGCGCGCTCCAGCGGCCCCTCCAGTATGCAGCCGGAGGCGCTTACGTGGCCTCCTCCGCCCAACCGCTCGGCAATCGCGGCCACATTCACATTCCCTTTGCTGCGCAAGCTCACTTGAATGAGCCGCTCCGGCTGCTCGTAGAGAAATACAGCGGCTTCCACCCCGGAGACGCACAAGGCAAAGTTCACAATGCCCTCGCAGTCCTCGTCGACGGCGCCGGCGCGCTCCATGTCCTGGCAAGTCACCCACAGCCAGGCAAGCCGTCCCTCGTGCCGCAGATTGCCCAGCGCCGCGCCCAGCAACAGCAGCTTCGAGGCGGGCGTGGAAAAATACACCTGCTGCGCGATGCTCAGCGGGTCGGCCCCGGCCAGCACAAGCTCCCGCGCCAGAGCGAATGTGGAAGCCTGCGTCCCGCCGTAGCAGAAGCCCCCGGTATCGGTCAGCACCGTGGTGTAAAGGCAGGTGGCCATCTCCGGCGTCACCTGAGCGCCGGCGGCCTTCACCAGCCGGTAGACCATCTCGCCCACACTGGCCACAGACCGGTCAATCCAGTTCAGGTCGGCGTACGCGCGGGCGGTGGCGTGGTGATCGATGTTGACCTGGAAGAACTGCTCCAGGCCGCTCAGCCGGGTGCGTTCCAGCCCATCGCACTCCAGCAGAATCACGGCGTCGTAGGGGCCGTCGACGCGCTGGGCGGTACGAATTCTGTCCGCACCCGGAAGCGCGCGATGGATCTTCGGAACCCGCTCCGCCGTCACCAGGTCAGATTGCTTGCCCAACTGCTCCAGAAACATTCCCATGGCCAGCATCGAGCCCACCGCATCGCCGTCCGGCCTAGTGTGAGAACAGACCAGAAACCGCTCGCCACGGCGCAATACATCGAGAATCTCTTCGATCCGGATCGCCGGCGCGGGATCGGCCGCGGAGCCCGGCATGGGAACGTGCGCCTCGTCCGGCGTGGCGGGCGCTGCGCTCTTCGGATGAAAGGCCAGATTGCGATTGGAATGATCCATGCGTGGCTACTCGACCTGTACCTTTGGCTCTGCCCCGTGAGTCTGCCCAACGGACGCCAGTTGCGCTTGGGTCTTCTGCCGCTTGCGCTGCCGGCCCATCAGTTCTTCGATGCGCGCCTGGAAGCGCCCCGAGCGGTCGGCCAAGAAGCTGAGCTCCGGCACATGGCGCACCCCCATCCGCTCCTTCAGTTCATAGCGGATGTAGCCCTTGGCCGCCTCCAGGCCTGCCACCGTCTCCTCTTCGGCCTTGGCAATGTCCTGGACGGCACTATCGACGGCGACATACACCCGAGCCGACTTGCCGCCGGGATTCAGCGCCACCTCGGTAACATAGCAGAGATTGATGCGCGGATCGACCAGTTCGCCCTCGATGAGCACGCCGATCTCCTCGCGCAGCGTCTCCGCCACCCGGTCCTGATGGTGCTTCCGTCCCCTGTGCTCCGGCATGACCCCCTCCTCGTACGGGGTGAACAATCAGCATAACAGAGGCGCGGCGAAGGGCGTAGTTAATTTGGTCGGGAATTACGCCTCGACAGTCGCAAGGAGCCGGGATTAATGCCAAGAATGTTGTAATACGCTTTTGGGATCGTTGTGTTTGAACAGGACGAAAGGAAGAACATAGCTGCCGAGCCGGTTCACGGGACCACGCAAACCTCAAGGATCGGCGCTGCCGGCATTTGCAAAACGCAAGTGAATTCGGTAGCTTGATTTTGCGGAGAGATTGCGCCGTTGAGCGATCATCCCGCGCCCCAGATTCCACCGTTCACTTCTCCATTCCATTCCCCGAAAGGAAAACAAACGATGAAACTGACCACCCACCTGCACTATGGCGGCAACTGCGCGGAGGCTCTTCGCTTCTACGAAGAGCATCTGGGCGCAAAGATCCTCTTCAGCATGACCTACGAGCAGATGCCGGAGCCGAAAAATATCCCGCCGGGATGCGAGCAGGGCGTTCTCCACGCCAGCCTGCGGATCGCGGACGCAACGATCATGGCGTGCGACGCTCCTTCAGACAGCTTTCAGCCGATGCGCAGCGTCTATCTTGCTCTAGCGGTTGACAGCGATGAGGAAGCGGAGCGCGTCTATGCCCTGCTCTCCGAGGGCGGCGAGATCATCATGCCGATGGCGGAGACCTTCTTCGCCCTCCGCTTCGCCATGCTCCGGGACAAGTTCGGGATCTTGTGGATGCTGATTCACGAACGTCCAATGCCGGCCAGTGCATGAGCAACGCTTCGGAAATTTGCATCGGATAGGGCGCAAGCTGATCCCTGACCCCTGATCCCTGTTTCTCAGCTCTCGATGTAATCCCAGAAGGCGTCGGCGATCTCCGCGCCCAGTTCGTTGGTCATCCGGCGGGCGGCGCGCTCCACCTCTTCGATGAGGCCGTGCAGGTAGTCGCGGGAGCGGGAGATCGCCACCACGCCGATGGTCGCCGACTGCCAGGTCACCGCCTCGTCCATCTCGGCCACCGAGACGTTGAAGCCCTGCTTGAGTTGGTCCTTGAGCGAGCGCACCACCTGCCGCCGGTCCTTGAGCGACTGGGCGTGCTCAATGCGGATTTCGAGCGTCAGTTGGGCGACGGGCATGGTGTCACAGGAGTTACACGGACAGTGTAGGCTGGTTTGCGGCAGACGGAAAAGAATTATTTTGCATTTGTTCGGGAAGTTTTTGGTTTTTTTAGCGGACGACCCTCATGGGACTCCACAGTGTAGACTGCTTCCAAAGCCTTTCTGCCGTAAGGAGCCTGTGGTGAAAGTCGAAAATGCCAGAAACCGTCCCTCAGGGGCTAAAGCCGTTTCTTCCTATCAACCATTTACGGCACGGCTGAAGCCGTGCCCTTTCAAAACCAGACTTTCACCGCAGGCCGTTCGGCCAGAAGGCAACAAGGGGGAAATTGATTGTGAGTCAGATCGTCGTCGATACGAATTTATGCAAGGGAGACGGCGCATGCATAGCGGTGTGCGCGGCCATGGTTCTTGCTCTTAATGAAGAAGGATTTCCCGAGGAGCTTCCAGAGACCCGTTGCATTCTTTGCGGCCACTGCGTTGCCGTGTGTCCCAACGATGCTCTGAAGCACACCGGCCTGCCGCAAGAGGCCTTTTTGCCCGCGTCCAAGGAGCTACCGGCATCGGCGGTGATCGACGGTTTTTTGAACAGCCGCCGTTCGGTGCGGGAGTTCAAGAATCAGCCTGTCGCCCGCGAGACATTGGAGGCGCTGCTGGACGTGGCGCGGCGCGCTCCGACGGCTTCCAACTCCCAGAAGCTGCACTGGATCGTCGTGGGAGGCGGGGAGAAGGTGCGCGCCTTGTCCGCGAAGGCGGTGAACTGGATGCGCGATTCGGGTACCAGTTCCGTTCTGCTGGCGCAGTGGGAAAGCGGATACGACTTTATCCTGCGTGGGGCTCCTACGGTGGTTGTAGCCTGTGCGCCGGAGGATTATGCATGGGGAAAACTGGATTGCGCTATCGCCCTGACCTTCCTTGAGCTGGCGGCGGAGGCGCGCAGCCTGGGCGTTTGCTGGGCCGGTTACCTGACGCGCGTCGCTGCCGTACATGCTCCTTTGCGGCAGGCGTTATCGGTCCCAGAGGGGTACGCCGTCTGCGGCGGCCTGATGCTCGGCGAGCCCAGGTACAAGTATCGGAAGATCCCTCCCAGAAAGCCCCTCAGCGTGCAATGGTTATAGCTCCCTAATCCGCGAACTGCGCCAACTGTTCCGGCGCCGGTCTGGGCGTACACAAGCTCACCACGATCATCGCCGCCACAGCCGCGAAGAGCGCCGGGAAGATGGCGTCGCGGTCGGCCAGGATGTGCGGAAAGAATCCCTTCACCGCAGGCACGTCCCAAGCCAGCGTGACCAGTGTGCCGCTGGCGATGGCCGCCACCGCGCCCCAGGCAGTGACGCGCTTCGAGTAGAATGCCGCCAGCACCACCGGTGTCAGCGCGGCGGAGTAGATCGTATAGGCCCACAGCATCTTTTGCAGGATGCTCTCGGCATAGACCGCCTGGTAGAGCGCCCAGCAGCCCAGCAGCACCACGCAAAGCCGCGAGACAATCAGCACTCGCTTGTTCGACGCCCCCGGCGCAATATAGCGCACGAAAACGTCCTCGACCAGGTTGGTGGCCGGCGAGAACAGGTAGTTCGAGGCCGTCGAAATCACCTTGGCGAAGACCGCGCCCAGCAGCACCGCGCCCATCACCGCGGGCAGCCCGTGGCGGGCCGTATAAGGAATGATCTCGCGCGGATGCAACGCGACCTCGCCGCTGGGGTAGAGCGCCCGGCCGAAGACCGCGATGGCCACGATCAGCGTCTCCAGCAGCACAGTGCCCAGAACCCAGCCGACGACCGAAACACGCGCATCCCGCTCGCTCCGCGCGGAGAAGAACTTCTGGTACATCACCTGATTGCCCAGCATCAGCAGTAAAACCGGCACCAGGAACTCCAGGCCGCGGATCACACCCATCCCCGCCGACTGGCGCACATGTTCGGGGCTCATCCGGTAGTTGCCCAGCACCTGAAAGTACTCAGGCGGCAGCGCGTGGTGCAGCCCCGCCCATCCGCCGGCCTGGAGAAACAGGTAGGGCGCGGCGATGATGCAGATGACCGTGACCAGCGAGCCGATGGCCACGTCCATGTAGGCCACCGACGACATTCCCGCCAGTGCCGTGGTGAGGATGACGAAGACGGCGATGATGTACGTGCCCAGCTCCGGCGTTACCGTGTCGGGAAAGATCAGGTGCAGCACGTCGCCGCCGCCCTTGAACTGGTAACTGGTGATGCCGATGTAGGCAAAGAGGATGGCGATAGTGCCCAGCACCCGCGCCGTCTGGTTGTAGCGGGCTTCCAGCAGATCGGGCAGCGTAAACTGCGCGAAATTGCGCGCGCGCGGCGCAATGAAGTAGATGAGCAGCAGCCCCAGCCAGCCCCCGGCCGGCTGCCAGAGCGCGGCAAAGCCGTTCTTGTAGGCGTTCTCCGCCCCGGCGAAGAGGCTCCCCGCGCCGATCCACGAGGTTAGCAGCGTGAGCACCAGCACCACGGCCGGAAGCGACCGCCCGGCCACAAGATAGTCGGCCTTGGTCTTCACCAGTGAGGTGCGATAGAGCGCCACAGCCAATAGCACTACGACAATGACAGCCAGTACAGCAACATACAAATGAGACACAGGCGGGGCTCCTCGCGCGAATGACCGGGTTCTATGCAGTTTATCGGAAGCGGCCGGCTCCCGGCACAAGCCTCCATTTGACCCCCATGCAAGCAGTTGGTAGATTGTATCTGCGGGGTGGAGCAGCCCGGTAGCTCGTTGGGCTTATCACTCAAAGGTCGCTGATTCAAATCCAGCCCCTGCAACCAAGAAACTCAAGATTCTAAATGGCTTCCGTGATTTATCCGGAGGCCGTTACTGCGTTTGGAAGGAGGGTAGGCATATCTTGGGCAAGGAATTCCTTGTCAAGAAATGCTCCCAGCACCCCGGCAATTTTGATTCGCCGTGCATATCCAACAATATCCAGAGATCACCGCTCTTAATGCACGTTCACTCATCATGAGCCGCCGCCCGCCGCCAATCGCGCAGACCCAGCACCGCGAGCGCGACGAGGAACGCATAGAGCGCAGCCGTCAGCTTCAGGCTCTTATAGACGTATTCGCCGATGTAGACCAGATCCACGGCAATCCAAAGCCACCAGTTAGCGATGTGCTTGCGCGCCGCCCACCAACTGGCTACCAAGCTATAACTCGTCAGCATGGCATCCAGAAAGGGCAGAGCCGTGCCATGAATCTGTTTCATCAAAAAGCCAAGAGCAAAGCCTCCCACAGCGCCCGCCGCCAATCCAGTCAGCAAGCTGCGTGCGGGCAGCCGAACGATGCGCACCTCGCCCTCATCGCGCACACCGCGCCACCAATACCACCAGCCATAAAGCGTGAAAGCTAGAAAGAAAATCTGCAATAGGGCATCCGAATATAAATTAACCCGGTAAAAAACAATCAAGTAAAGCACGTCGGAGATTAACACCACCGGCCAGCAGATGAGCTTGCGGCGCGTGGTAAGCCAGATGCCGGCAACGGTTGTGACGACACCAGCATCCTCCATCCAGTTTGCCGCAAGATAGCTCGCGATTGTTGTCCAGTTCATTACTACCTAACTCCCGGCGACTGGCGTTTGCGCGTCCCTGCCCAACGGCGAATTGCATCCAGCAGCTTAAGACCGCCCGTGCCGCGAAACCAGCGCGCATGACCTATAAGATAATCGACCAAGGCCACGCGCGCCTCATCCTCGGAAAGCAACACGCCGAGAAAATAATCCGCTTCCGTGAGCGCAAACTCCGCGTGGCAGAGAGCGGTCATCGGCGCGAGAGCCGCGGCCTCTTCGTCTGTGAGCGGGCGCACTTGCTCGTAGCCGTCCAGCAGCGCATGCAAATGATCGATGTGTATTGGCACGTCTTCTCCGCGCGCGGAGTCTTGCATCAGCTCAAGCCACTCGACGATATTGCGCTCGATGGCCTGCGCCAGGTCATGCACGGCGTTGGTGCGGTCGGCAAGACCGAAGTCGATGATGGCCACGGTTTGCGCATCGTCGCTGGCATTGCTCCACAGCAGGTTCGAAGCATGCAGATCATTGTGCGTCCATAACGGTTTGAGCTCCGGCAAAAGCGGCAGAAGCTCCGCATGAAACGGCGCAAGCAATTCAAGCGCTTTATCGCAGCTTGCGCGTGTAACAGCAGCATGAGCCAGAGCGGGTCGCGCGGCCAGGTAGCGTTCCATCGCCGCTTTCGGATCTTCAGCCGCAAAAATCGTGAAGCCCGCCACCAGCGGCCGAACCTTGCGGCGCGGCGCGTCAAATCCTGGCGCGGCCAGATGCAGCCGCGCCAGCGCCTCTCCCGCGGAGCGCGCGTGAGCTATGGAACGAAATGGCGTCCACGAGAGCGCGTCTTCATAAATGTCCACGCCGGCGGGCGCTTCATGCACCTCGTAAGTCCATTCTCCGCGCTCGATAGCAGTCTCGCCCGAAGAGGCCGCAAGGACGCGCGGCACCGGCGCGCCGTGCTCGCGCAGATGCTTCATGAAGCGATGCTCTTCAAGTAATCCTTCCCAGTCGCGGACCGTTCTGTAATGGCGCTTGATGAAGACTCGCCCGGTGCGCGTGGCCACCACGCTGGCCGCAGAAAACGGTCGCGGACTCACTGACAAAATCTCGATAGCTTCGCCGCAGTTGGGGAAGTCATCGAGCAGCGCACGCACTTCGGCGAGCGTGAGCGGGGGCCAGTCCGCTTCCACCAGCGTTCCGTCCATGCCGTGCGCCTTTGCGGTTGTGCTCATCGCTCGAGCATCCTTTGCCTTCGCTCGTTCCCCTAGAAAGTGTAGTGCGCCGAGAGCCGTACCGTCGTGGGCGCGCCCAGGTGGATGAAGGTGTCGCCATAACTGGCGCCGGTATCCTTCCAGTAGCGTTTGTCCGTGATGTTATCGGCATAGAGGCGCAGAGTTATATGGCCCTGCTCGCCGCCGGGCGTGTAGCGCGCGTCCAGGTTGAAGAGATTATAGCCGGGCACACTGACCAGGTCGTCGCGCGTGGCTTCCTTGCGGCCAGTGTAGCCCCAGCCGGGCATCAGGTGCAGGCCGCGCGCATGAGGCACCAGCAAATCCGCAAACAGAGCCGTGCGCAGATGAGGCACGTTGATGACTTGCTTGTTATTAAAAGCCGGCGTGCTGGAATCGTCCGAGAGTGCGCGAATAGCCGCCGCCGAGGCCGTCAGCCGCAACCAGTCCGTTACCTTGCCTTCCGCGTTCAACTCAACGCCGTCGTGCGTTTCGCGGCCATCGGATTCAAAGCACAGATCGCCGGAAGCATTGAATACATTTGCCGGGCAAAAACTGTCTGGCGCCTGAATAATTCTCGGATAAAAGAACGGCGCGCGCATATGGAAGATCGCCGTCGTGAGCAAAATTCGCTGGCTCGGCTCATACTTGGCGCCAACTTCGGCCTGGCGGGTCAGGAACGGATCGAGAAACTGGTTGGCGTTATCCATTCCGTACCATGAGGGCGCCTGCGGCCCAAGCGACAGCATCACGCCATAGTTTCCGTAGAGAGTCAGTTCCTTGAGGGGATTATAAGTGACCGCGTATTGCGCCAGCCAGATAGTTTCATTCTTCAGCTTCGGTAAACAGTTGCTCGGAGTCTCGTAGACATTGCCCGGACCCAGAGTGAAATTCGCGCAAGTTGCATACAGGGAATAATTATGGTCGCGCAGGCCGTCGAATCGGCCGCTGGCCAGCAGTTGAATGTGGCCGGGAAGGTGAACGCGGTCCTGCATAACAGCGGAAGACTGGTGATTGTCTTCCCAGAGCCGGCGCGGACCAGCGGATTGTTGCGGAGATTCCATGGGAAATGGCGTGATAGGCTGAAAGATGTTTTCAGAACCGACGTAGGTATATACCGACCCATCCTGAACGATGCCGTCGGAAGAATATGGATTTGCCTGCGTGAAAAAGCCGGGCTGCTGCACGCTGCGCAAGTATAACTCACCGCCGCCGGTCAGGTCGTGCGTGATAGCTCCGGTCTTCAAGCGGCCGGTGACAATCGCCTCGGCCTGCGCGTCGATGCGCAGTTCGCCGGGATCGCGATAGTCATAGATGTCATAGGTACCGTCGGGCGCAAAGAACCAAGGATAGGGAGCCGAGCCGGTATTGCACTCGGCTTCGTTGTAACAGCCATACGCATAAATTACGTTGTCGTCGATCAGCGAATGGCTGTAACTCACTGCGGCGAAGCTCTTCCACTCATGCGGCAGATCGTAGTCCAGCCGCGCGCCGGTGTTGAATGTGTCGAAGGTGTTGGGCTTGGACCATGGCTGCTCGCCCAGCATTGTGGAAGGATAAACCTGGTCGAGATTGGGCACGGTTGTTCCGCCCAGCAACTGATAGCCGCAGACCGAGCGCTCTACCTTGTGCTGGTATTCGAAGTCGCCCTTCAAAATTGCAACCGGGCTAATCTTCCAGTCCGCCGCGCCCGCGCCCATCGCGCGCCAGCCGTTGGCGTCGCTGACATAACTCATGATCTGCTCGCCGGCCACATTCGCGCGCACACCCACCTGCTTGCGGCTGCCGAACAGATGCCCCAGATCGACGGCGCCGTAAGCAGTCCCGCGATGATCGGTGGCCAGATCGGCTGTTTTAATCATCGCTGGCCTCTTGGTCACGTAGTCTACGAGCCCGCCCGCCGAGGCCACGCCGCTTTCCACGCCGGCGATGCCTTTGAGAAACTCGATGCGCTCCTTGTTTTCCAGCGGCACATCCTGCTCGCCGGCGATGGTCATACCGTTAATCTCCAGGCCCGTGGCCAGATCGATGGCAAAGCCGCGAATCTCGTAGTCGCCGTAGTAGCCCACCGGCGCGTAATCCTCGCCAATTGAGGCGTCGTTCTTGACGACGTCGGAGAGCAGGCGCGCGCCCTGATCGGTGAGCAGTTCGCGGGTGACGACTGTCGCCGAAAGCGGCGTCTCCAGCAGTGTTGCGCCGTCCAGAGTGCCCACCGTGACGGCCTCGGGAAGATAATTGTTCTCAGTCTCGCCATGCACCACTACGGTAGTGATCACGCGCGGAATCTTCTGCGCGGTTGCGGCGGGCTGGGTCGCGGTAGGAGGTGGAATAGCGGGCGCGGGGCTTTGCGCGATTGCGCTCAGAGGCACGGCGAGGCAGACGAGCAAGGCAGCGAATGAAACGGCGCGGAGCGGCAGGGCGGCAGTGAAACGAGACATGAATTCCCCTTGTTTGAAGCACCTGAAACAAGAGAACTCACGCGAGGATTCGAAGATGAAGGTTGCCAGAATTGGAAAGCTTCCCACGCCGGTATTATCCGGATCGGGTTCGAGGGTATCTCTCAGCCCCACTTCGTGGAGCACCCCTGTTTCAATGCTTTAATTGGAACACTCCCGGCACGATTTTGCAAGCCGCGTGCTCACGCCGGCTGTCGGCGGCAATGCGCTCGGCGGGAGTCCCGGCAGCCTCCCGCACGGACGCCTATCAATGCACCAGCGCAATCTCAATATGCCGGTGGATGGTGTGCGGCTGCGCGACGCCACACTTGGTCAGCGTTGCATCCTCGCAGGTGCGGCTGCTCGTCACCACGGGGTTGTCCATGGTCGCGGAGAGGATTCTGCCGTCTGCCGTGCTTACGGTGATGGTGACGTCAAAGGTCTCCTTGCCAACTCCTGCTTCGTACTTCCCGTCTTTGGTCTTGGCAACTTCGACCCAGTTGTTCGCTGTATCCGCCACCGGAGCCTGCATCCATTCCGCTGGAAGCTGCAAGTTGAGTTTCGTCGGCGGCACATGGTGAACCACCACCACGGCCGTTTGCTTCACCGGGTCGATCGACTGAAGATTCAGGTCGAAGTCGAATTGATCTTTGCCAACAATCACCCGTGTACCATCCGCCCAGGAGCTGACCTGCGGATTTGGCACGAGAAAGCGATCTCCAGCGTGTTGCAAAAATCCTATTTTATTCATGAGCCACAGGTCTACGTAGAAGGTCATCAGATCCGTAATCGGCCCCACCATCTTGGGGTCCGTTTTGCTTAGATCGGGCATGGAAGGCATCCAGTTGGGATCGAGGGAAAGAGGTTCGCTAAACTGAATCATCGCCGGCGTCAGCATGATGGGCTGGCCGTTGGAGGTCATGCCGGTCCAGTGAAACTCTTCGATAGTACTGCCGCTGACCGTCTTCTTCACTGTGCCGGAGACATCGGCGGTGTAATGCCATTCATCATTGGCTGCAGTCATGTGGTAGTTGAGCATCTCACCGTCGCGATAATGGCGCATGAGAGGGTTGCCACCCGTTGCGGGCGCTTGCGCGGTGGCGAGCGTGGAGGCGAGAAGAACTGCGAGCGTGGTGAACGAGTTTTTCATTATGCTTTCCTCAGGATTCCTTCTGTGAAGAACTGCATTTGTTGGTGAACAACCAGGGTGGTTCCCTGAAAAGGCGGGCCTTCGACGGCCCAAAGAGCCGTCAGTCCCAGTTGCATGGTCTTGAAGCTCAGGACGAGTTGCGGAATGTCGATGCCGGCCTGGAGCAGCCCGCGCTCTTCGAATGTGGCGAAGAGCGACTCAAGCGGCGGATCAACGTACTTCTGCATTTCCACCATGTACGGAAGAAATCGCTCGGTATTCATGAACATCTGCGCCAGAAAGACGCGCACAAAGGCGAAATACGGCTCCTTCAGCCGGAAATGCAGAAGAATGTAATCGGCAAGAATCAAATGCACTGGCCGCTCTCCGGGCTGGAAGCGGGCAATTTCGGAGGCCATGCGCGCCTCCAGATCGGCCATGAACGCCACCACGATGTCCTCTTTAGTGGCGAAGTAGTTGTAAATGGTCCCTTTACCGACATCGGCCGCCAGCGCAATCTCTTCGATGGTTACGGCGTCGAGGCCGCGCCGCGAGAAAAGGTCAATAGCCGCGGACAATATTTGAGCCCGGGCGGCAATCTTCTTCCGTTCACGTCGAGATATGACCATGGTCATTTATGACTATATTCATAATACACTCCTTTTCGTATGTCAAGAAGTATTTTTTCAGAACGCCCAGGCACACATGGAGGCGCATCGCACTCAGTTGCGTGTATGTTGCATACCGAAGTAAACAGGAAGGCTTCCCGCGCAGATTCAAGGCAGGGAACTCTCTAGGACTATCTGGGTGTGTGCCCCACGAGCTGCGTTACCGCGACAGCACCCGGCTCAGATCCTGGCGCTTGGCGGCAACCTCATTGACCGTGTCCTGCACCTTGACGAGGACGTCCTGCACCTGGTCGATATAGCCGGGAAGCGCATTCCACCAGGAGCGCAGCGTCTGCTGCTGATCGAGCAGGGCCAGGGCCGTGCCCGAGGCGGCGGCCACCATTCCGGCGCGGCGCTCGCCTGCCAGCAGCAGCAAACCGGCTGTCACAAGGGTTCCACCGGCCGCAAATCCGATCCAGTTCATGGTTTCGGATTCGACGATCTCCGGCGTTGCGGGAAAATCAGTCACTGGCTGGGAAAGCGGAACTACCACCATCTTGTCTCCTTCTGCCCGGACCGCGGTCTCGGGATCGGTGCATCCAGTATCACCCTAAATCGCCGCCCGTGCCTAGAATAATCAAAGCCTGCCGGCAAACTGTGGGTTGCCTGCAACCTCAGTCCAGGTCAAACTCACGAAACGGCTTGCCGTCGGGGGCGTCCTTGGCCTTGCGCAGCGCCTCGGCAAACTTCTTCTCGAAGAGGTCTTCCTTGTTCTTCTCCGCCTCAACCGACTGGCGGAAGATCGACTCCTTGCGCTCATCCTGCTCGCGCATGGCCTTGGCCGCCGTCTCCAGGTCCTCAAACATCCGCTTGCGCGG
>Ga0181520_10000486_pt1 | contig 87720 bp, 80 predicted proteins | sample PEATcosm2014_Bin_29_FD_132451 | JGI IMG/M metagenome (GOLD analysis project Ga0181520, IMG submission 132451) | Peatland microbial communities from MTU Mesocosm Facility, Houghton, MI, USA - PEATcosm2014_Bin02_30_metaG | ecosystem: Environmental > Terrestrial > Soil > Wetlands > Peat | place... | reverse complement strand
AGAGCATTTTAGAAACCGACCGGACCGGTCGGTTTTTTCCATCAACTCAATTGTTGATATCAAAAAGGAGTTTCCCTTGGCCACTATCTTTTACGCCCATGACGCCAAACCCGATGCGCTGAAGCGCAAAACCATCGCCGTGTTCGGATACGGCAGTCAGGGTCATGCCCAGGCGCTCAACCTGCGTGAAAGCGGTTACAACGTGATCATCGGGATCGACCCCGCGCGCGGCAGCGCCAAGCTCGCTCGCGAAGATGGGTTCGAAGTGGTTGCCCCCGCCGAAGCCGCCAAGCGCGGCGATTACCTTCAGATACTGACTCCCGACGAGACCCAGGGCGAGTTGTACGAAAAGTTCATCGCCCCCTATCTCACCAAGGGAAAGGTGCTGGGCTTTTCGCATGGCTTTGCCATCCACTTCAAAACCGTTGTGCCTCCTGCCGACGTGGATGTGGTCATGATTGCCCCCAAGAGCCCCGGCCACCTGGTCCGCCGCCAGTATGCCGAAGGCCGCGGCGTTCCGGCCGTCATCGCCATTCATCAGAATGTCAGCGGCAAGGCTCACGAACTGGCCCTGGCCTATGCCGATGGCATCGGCTCCACGCGCGCCGGAGTTCTGCAGACCACCTTCAAGGAAGAGACCGAGACCGATCTGTTTGGCGAGCAGGCCGTTCTCTGCGGCGGACTCACCTCGCTGATCAAGAAGGGTTTTGAAACCCTGGTCGAAGCCGGCTACCAGCCCGAAATTGCCTACTTCGAAGTTCTGCACGAGATGAAGCTCATCGTGGACCTGATCTATGAAGGCGGCTTGGACCGTATGCGCTTCTCGATCTCCAACACCGCCGAGTTTGGCGACCTCACCCGCGGCGATGCCGTTGTGGGCGATGCCACCCGCCAGGCGATGAAGAAGGTTCTGGCAGAAATTCAGGATGGTACGTTTGCCCGCGAATGGATTGCTGAATATCGCGGCGGCAACAAGAACTTCACCAAGCTTCGCGAAGCCGAGAAGAAACTTCAGGTGGAAGAAGTTGGAGCCAAACTACGCAGCATGATGGATTGGCTGCCCGACGCCACCAAGAGCACCGTGAAAAAAGAAACCACCGCTACCAAGGCCAAGGCATAGATCTGCAACTGTTCACTGCGCCGCGCGTCTCATCCACGCGCGGCGTTTTGCATCTACGCTCTTCTTCTTGCTTTCGGGTGACTGCATCTCTCAGAGCGGCCTGAGCACTATGCAGACAGGCTTTTGCGCTGCTTCAGATCCTGCAACATGCGCTCGATCTCCTGCTCCCGTTCGAGCTTCTCGAACCTGCGTTCGATATCTTCTCCGCTCAACTCCACCGCAGCCTCGGTCATGGCCTCTTCGCGCATTACCTTGTTGCTCATGCGCTGAAAAGCTCCCGCCTTGTCTCCGGATGAGGCTTTCTGGCTGGCGTCTGCCGCCCGCCCCACGGCCTTTGTGCGGCGATGCTGCGCGATCAAAACCTCGGCCCGCGCTTCAGCTTCGGAAATCTTGCGCGAGAGTGCATTCATCGCTTCCTTGAGCACTTCCACCTGCGATTTCTGATCCTCAATCTGTTCCGCAAAACTAACCGCGAGTTGTTTGGAACTCATGGCGCGATCCAGCGCGGCGCGTGCCAGTCCGTCATCTCCCTTACCGACGGCAAGTTGCGCTTTGCGCATCCATTCCTCCTCGCGCCCATTGATTTCCTTTTGTTTCTTTTCCAGGAGGTGCAGATCGGCAAGCGCAATTGCTACCTGTGTCTTCACCTGCATGAACTGGTTTTGCATGTCGAGGATGATCTGCTTGATCATCTTCTCCGGGTTCTCGGCTCGCTCCACCAGTTCGTTGAGATTGGCCCGGATCAATGTTGCCACTCGCTCCAGCAGTGCCATACCGTACTCCTTTTCTCGTACAACAAACCACTTCTCGCGGCGACGTGTCATCCCTAGAAAAGTAGGGCGCAAATCACGCGCCCTACCACCTTCCGTTACTTTGTGACGATGTCGCCTTCGCCTGAGCCGCCGTCGCCGGGCTTCGGTGCTTTGTCGCCGATCCCACGCACCTTCGACAGCATCTCCTGCAGGTTCATTCCAGAGAGCGCTTCAAACAATGCCGGAACCTGAGCGGCCATCTGCGCGATGTCGCCGGTAATCTTGTTCACCCCGGCGCTGTGCCCATCCCCGGTCGACACAACGGTGATGCGGTCGACCTGTGCGAGCGGAGCAGCCAGCGCACGAACAATCTCTGGCAGCCCCGTGAGCAGCTTATCAATCACCGCCGCTTGGTTATATTCCTGGAAGGCCTCGGCTTTTACGTTCATCGCCTTGGCTTCGGCCTCGCCCTTCTTAAAGATGATCTCGGCCTCAGCTTCGCCCTGCTCACGAATATTTGCGGCCTTACCCTCGGCTTCAAGAATCAGCCGCTGTTTCTCGGCGCCAGCCAGTGTTTCGATCCGCTGGCGATCGATTTCGGCAGGTTTCAGCACGGTTGCAATCAGCTCTTTTTCGCGGCGCGCGATTTCGGCTTCCTGCACCAGCACCTGCTGCTCCTTCTCAGCCTTTTGGACCTTCACGGCCTCGACCACCAACTGCTGCTGCATGATGTTGGTCTGAATTTCGTAAGACTTATCTGCCGTTGCCTGCTGCTTTTTCACGGCCTCGGCATACTCGGCTTTCTTCACCTCCAGGTCGCGTTGCGCCTCGGACTGCTTGGCCATCGAGAGTGTCTCGGCCAGCACACGCTCCTGGTCGGCCTGGGCCTTCGCCACTGCGGCCTCGCGCTGCGCAATGGCGCGCCGCATTGCTGTATCGCGCTCAGCTTCAGCCGTTGCCACATCGGCATCGCGCTTGATACGCGCAACGTCCGGCCGTCCCATGTTGGTGATGTACTCATTCTGATCGCGCACTTCCTTGATCGTAAACGAGATCACCTCCAACCCCATCTTGTTCATGTCCTCGGCGCAAGTGGAACGCATCCGGTCGCTCACCATCTCCGGCTGCTTCACAATTTCTTCCACCGTCAACTGGCCGATGATGCCGCGAAGATGTCCCTCCATCACCAACCGAATCAACCCTTCGCGCTCATCCGGATTTTTCGTCAGGAACTGCTCGGAGGCGGTCATGATCGATTCGACATCTGATTTCACCTTGATCTGCGCCACCGCCTCCACGGTCACCGCCACGCCTTGCTTCGTATACAGGTCTTGCTTCGGGGCCACATCGAATGACATCAGTTCCAGCGAAAGTTCGCGGGCGTTTTCAATCATCGGAATGATGACCGTACCCTTCCCCTTGATAATTCGCGTTCCGCGGAAGCCATATACCACCAGCGCTTCATGCGGCCCAGCCTTGCGATACAAACGGGCAAAGGCAGCGAAGCCGAAGACGACAACAATCACGCACAGACCAGCTACCACCTGCACTTCTATCGGGATTTGAAATCCCATATTGCCTCCTCAGGCACAGACAGTTTTCAAAAGCTTATGAATGCAACGAACCGACATCGACTCCTGCCGAAGCCGCCAAATCGTCCCACCGCCGTACATACGCAATGCCACGCTCGAAGCGCGTGACTACCACTTCCACATCCTTTTCGATTTCCGTACCATCATCACTTCTGGCTGCAATCGAACAGCGCGAACCTTGCCGCGAAAAAATGACCTCACCCGTTCCGCCGGTGCGCAGCCGCGAGCTCACCCTTCCCAGCACGCCGATCATCTCGTAGTCCGCTGGGTCCATTGGCGCCTCAAAGTGCAGAAGAATTCGTGTTACCAAAAGAAAGACCAGCGTCGCGCCCACCAATCCTCCGCCAATCGAAATCAGCAGCGCTGCCAGCGCATATACATGCGAGTGCCGTGTCAGCAGGAATCCGATGCCGCCAAACCACGCCAGAAACGCAGTCACCGTTCCCAGGTTTACTGCAGGCAAGTCTCCCGTTCCTGCGCCTGCGTGAGCAGCGGTCCCCACATGTCCCAGATGAAAATGGAACGGCAGGTGCACGTGCAAATGAACTCCGCCCAGCAGTACCGACGAGGCGCTCAGCGTGAAGCCGACCAGAAAACACGTCAGATACAGTTCAGCTATTGTCACCTGGCCCCGTTTCCTTTCCGCCTTCTTGGCAGCTCATCCCGTGCTACCTCGGGCTTCAGTACCTCAGTCAAGCGCTCCACTAATTTCGGGACCTCCAGGATCGCGCCGAGCAGCACGAGGCAGCGCCGCGAGTCCTCGTGTTTGGCGACTTGCAGCAGCGCGTGGTAGACCTTCGGATCGCGGCGAAACCGTTCTGCTCCATCGATGAGCCAGAGGTCCAGCGTGTCCTCCAGCACACGCGCATCGCTCACCAGCTCCGTGTGATAGCCCTCCGGATCGTCCACCATGTAGCCAGGGTGCACCTTGAAAAACTTCGCCAGCAGCATGCGTGTAGGGTTAGTCAGATGCGGACGTGCGCCGCTCTCCAATTGAGACAGATAGCTCTGACTCAGCGCCCTGCCTGCTTCTTTCCGGATGGCGCGCACGGTTTCCTGTTGGGTCATCTCCCGGCCGAGGCCGCGCAGAGTGCCCTCCATCAGGCGCAGGTAGCGAAGTTTCTCTCCCAGCCTCATATAACGGATTGCGATTTTAGTATCGCAATGTGCAATACGTCAAATAAATTCTAGATGAATACGCGAGCTGCGTATGTGCAGAATGGCTGGTTTCTAGTTACTTTCCCTTGGAGATTTCTCCGGGATCAACGTGGGTTCTGGCCTGTTCTCCATTGCTGGCAGGCTCCTCGGCGGGCGCTTTGTCCAGGTATTGCACTATGAGCGAGATCCTCCGGTTGGAAGGGTCATCGGGCCGCTCTTTGGTTCGCGGCCGTTGATCGGCGAATCCCCGAACTTGTGAAACCTGTTCTATCTTCAGCCCGGAACTTTGCATGATCTTGCGCGCTGCATTGGCGCGGTCCACTGAAAGCTCCCAGTTGCTGTACCCGCTCAGACCGCCCGAATATGGCGTCGAGTCCGTATGTCCCTCGATTGAAACCTGATTGGGAAGCTTCCCTACCTCCTGCGCCAGCGCTACCAGCAACTCCTTTCCGCTGGAGCTCGGCACGGCACTTCCTAATTCGAAGAACGTACCGGTTTCACTTTCGGTCAACTCAATCCGCAGTCCTTCGGCAGTGATAGTCATGTCGATGTGCTTCTTCAATATTTCGAAGTCGGGTAGCGACTTTACCTGCTTCTCCAACGTCTCCTTGATCTTCTTCATGTCTTCTTTTCGAAGATCCAAGTTTTGCCCCGCTCCTTGTGAATCGCTGCCAATTTGCTTGGAGTTGCCCGAGGGATCTTTGAAGTATCCGCCTACGGCCTCCTGCACCTGCTTGCTGGAGTTCAAGAGCCAGAGCACGATGAACAACGCCATCATCGCCGTAACAAAATCGGCGTAGGCGACCTTCCACGCACCGCCGTGGTGACCGCCATGTGCGGAGATTCTCTTGATGATGATTGGGCCGCCCGGCACTTATGCTCCTCCCGAGGCAGCCTCTACCGCACCGCCTCCTTTGCAGGATTTCTCCATATCGTTGAACGTCGGCCGTAGATGTTCTGGAATTGCCCGTCTTCCGAATTCCAGCGCCTGGATGGGAGCGGCGCCTTTGATGAACGAAATCAGCACCACGCGTATCACATACACATAGGCGTGCTCGTCCTCGGCTCGCTTTGCCATGCTCGCCGCCAGCGGTCCAACCAAACCGTAGCAGAGCAGGATGCCAAGAAAGGTGCCTACCAGGGCGGAGGCCACCTTGTGCCCAATCTCTTCCGGTGGGCCGCCCAACGCTCCCATGGTGACCACCACTCCCAGTACCGCGGCCACAATACCCAGGCCCGGAAGCGAGTCAGCCACTGTACTTAGAGCGGCGATCGGAGCGTTTTCTCCCCGATGTGAAACCTCCATGTCGAGTTCCATCATCTGGTCCAGGTCAAACGGGTCGATGCCCCCAGTCACTGCCATTCGCATCGTGTCACACACAAAATCCCGGGTGTGATGATCTTTGAGAAACGTCGGATACTTCGAAAATACCGGGCTTTTATCAGGCTCTTCGATGTCGGATTCAATCGCCAGCAACCCATCTTTTCTTGCTTTGTTCAGGAGTTCGTAACACATCTTCAGCGATTCCAGATAAAAGGCCTTCTGCAAGTGCGAACCTTTAAGGCTGCCCGCCACGCCGGCGGCGATCTTCTTGATCACCTGTAGAGGGTTTGCAATCAGCAAAGTTCCAATCGCCGCTCCTCCAATAATGATCAACTCCGCCGGCTGCACGAGAACCTTTAGGTTCCCGTGCTCCATGAGGTAGCCAGAAACAATCGAACCGAACACCACAACAATGCCAATGATGATGAACATCGTTTCACTCTTCTCCGTTTGTGGTGCTTATTAAGTCAGGCTCTAACCCTTGAATCAGTGCATCCACGGTTTGTGACGAGTCCAAGTAACGCGCCGCCGCGCGTATTCCGAGCACGACTCGATCACCCCACCACTTCACTGCGCACGAGGAGCCCACTCCTGCCAGTTTCGACTTCACTCCTTCCAGCATGTCGAGATTGCACTCAGGAATGATGACTACGAGCCTCCAATCGCTCCAGCAGCCAATGTAGCTCCGTGCGGGTACAAGCCCCGCAACGGTCTTGGCCAGCACGCGAATCGCATGGTGAAGCATCGCCGCGCCTCTGTGCTGCAGAATTGCATGGCGCTCTGACATGCTAATTACGATCAGCGCCGAGGAGGACGCCGCTCGTGAATGAAGTAGCGTCTGCAGATGCTCCCTGCTTTCCTCCACGGCAGGCAGCCCCGTGGCCATCTCGAACTCGCGCTCCGAATGTCCGGCCCAGCCAATGAGCTCCTGCTTACCCTGCGACGCATCGAGTATCTCCCCCACTCCGCGCATCTCTCCCATCGAGTCTCGCAAGGGAAAAGCGCAAACGTGAACCGACACGCGATGGCCATCCTTATGACGGAGAAACAAGTCAGCTACAACCGCTCTGCCATCGCGCAGCACTTCCAACACCGGGCATTGCACCTCGGCGCCCGCGCTGCTGTCCGCACAGTGAATGAGCAGGTCTCCTCGATAGGTGCGGCCCAGAACCTCAGGCCCCAGATACCCAGTAATCCACTCCGCAGCCGCATTCCAATAAAGTATCTTGGCTTGAACATTCACCAGGCACACGCCCAGAGGCATGGCATCGCTGAAACTTCTAAACAGTGGGTCGCCGGTCTCTGTCATCCAGATCGCTCCTGTCCGACCCATCGGCAATCCCACCGGCTCACTTGAGCGCAGCAAAAGGAGGGCCGCGGCCCTCCCATGTTTCGCATCGCTCCTCGAATCTATTTCACTTCACCGGTCACCATTTCAGCAGCAATGAAAGTCCATGCACGGGAATTTCCACCCACTCTGGACGATGCTCCAGCTCATAGGCAATCTCCATCAGCGCTTTCTCGATCAGATGTGCGCGCAGCAAGATCTGTTTTTCGGAATCCGTTTGCGGTAGAAACTCCATTCCCCGCGAAGCTTCCAGGTATCCCTGCAGAAATCTTGCAGAAACCCATTCATGCCAATGCTCCGCCCAGCGGTCGATGTGCGTTGCCTGCTCCCTGCCATTGACAACGCCGGGAACGTAGCCGAACGAGACTGCATGGGCCGCATAGTGCAGCGAGCGAATCATACTAGCCACGTCGCGTAGCGCCGAGCGCTTGATCCGCCTCTCGCTCAGCGGCCGCCCTGCTGGACCGTCGAAGTTACGAATGATCGCATCGTTGCCGGTGAACAGCAGGTTGCCGAGTTGGTAGTCGCCATGAATCCGAATGCGTGCTCCCGAGATGCGTTGGTCGCGCAACGGCAACAGCCCGTCGCGAATCTCGGCTTCGCTGTCGAGCAGCGCTTCGGCCGAGGCTTGGACCTCTTCGGGAAGCGTTTGTAATTGGAAACGCAGCGCATCCAGTGAGCGGCCCATCTGCCCCAGCATGCCGTGATAAAGCCCATGACGGTAAAAATCCGTGTACGGCTCTGGCGCGAAGTCCTGTACCTCCGGACGGCTGCTCAATGCCGCGTGCAATTCTGCGGTCCGAGTTCCAAGCAAGTGCGCCATATTCTCGAAGTTTCCCAGCAGGTCCGCCATCAGGGTTGGCATCGGACGCTGCGCCAGCAGCAGCGGACTACCAACGGTCACTTCTTTCGCGCGCGAGTCTTCCTCGTGTACGGCCATGGCACGTTCAAAGTACAAGCTCAGGTGATCGATCGTATATTGCCAACCCTGGGTCGCATCGCGCACATAGCTGGTCACCAACCCCATGGTCGTGCGCTCTTCTTCCTCCTCGTCGCGCCTGCAATACTCCAGCCAGCCCAGAGCTCTTGGCATATGGGAAAAGCTGGTTCGCTCCGTCAGAAACTCCGCAATTTCGCGATCCGGATTCGTGCCGGCCTCTACTTCACGATAGAGCTTCAGCACGAAGTCTTCCCCTAGGTTCACAAACGTATTCACCGAATCACTTGTTTGCACCTGCGGCTCGCGATTGGAGCGCACATGCGACCACGCTTGGCGAAATGCCTTGGTGTGCCCGGCCACTAACTCTCCCCGCGCCCCTTTGAACTTGCTGCGCTTCAGCACTGCGGTTAGCAGCGCGTCGCTGAAACCTCTCTCAAACAATGCGCTTTGCAGCAGTATCCAGGTCCGGTCCTGGAATTCCAGCTTCACTAAAACTGCTTCCGGACGGTCGCGTACGATTGCCTCTGCGTGCTCGCCCGCAGCTACGGCCACGGGAATCGTGTACCTCTCGTCCTCGCCGTCGCTATACTCCACACGAACCAGCAGCATGGCCAGTCCACCGAGCCCCAGCGGAACTGCATCTTCCACCGCGACCTGCGTGATGGTGCGGTTGCGTCCCTGAAACCATCGCCGCTTGTGCAAAATGCGCGGCAGAATCCGCGCAATACCTTCCAGCGTCAGCTCGCTCCACGTCTCCTTGGCCGACTCCAATGTGAGCGTCGTAATCTGTTCGGAGCCGTTGTCCTCCTCCACCAATTCCTCGCCCGCCTCCTTCGGCAGCAGCCTGAACCAGTAGAAGGAGTACGGCGCCAGGGAAAAGAAATACGGGGCCTGCGTTATCGGCGGAAAGCGGCTGACGCCAAAAATCTCCCACAGCGTCGAGCCCTGAAATTTCTGTAAATCAAGCTCCACTCCCTGGCTGAAGCGCGAGAGGTTCGCCACCACCAGGATTCGCTCATCGTCAAATTGCCGGAAAAACGCCAATACCTTACGGTTCGAAGGATACAAAAACTCCAGCGTTCCCCGCCCAAAGGCGCGAAACCGCTTACGCTGCGCAATCGAGCGCTTCATCCACCAAAGAAGTGAGTGGGGATTGCGTTGTTGCGTCTCCACGTTCACCGCCTCGTAGTGGTACTCCGGATCGATGTTGACCGGCAGGAATAGGCGTTGCGGATTTGCCCGGGAGAAGCCGGCGTTGCGATCCGCGCTCCATTGCATCGGCGTGCGCACGCCATTGCGATCGCCCAAGTACACGTTGTCGCCCATGCCGATCTCGTCGCCGTAGTAAATAATCGGCGTTCCCGGCAGTGAGAACAGCAGTGCGTTCATCAGCTCGATTTTGCGGCGGTCATTCTCCAGCAGAGGCGCCAGCCTGCGGCGAATTCCCAGGTTAATTCGCATCTGCTGGTCGCGCGCATACGTGCGATACATGAAGTCCCGCTCTTCGTCGGTTACCATCTCCAACGTCAACTCGTCATGATTGCGCAGGAACAAAGCCCATTGGCAATTCTCCGGAATCGGAGGCGTCAATTTCATGATGTCGGTGAGCGGATAGCGGTCCTCCAGCTGCAATGACATGAACATCCGCGGCATGACCGGAAAATTGAATGCCATCTGGCACTCGTCGCCCTTCCCAAAGTAGGCAACAGCATCTTCCGGCCACTGGTTGGCCTCTGCCAACAGCATCTTGTCGTGATACTTCTCATCCACGTGAGCTCGCACTTCGCGCAGCGCCGCATGAGTTTCCGGCAGATTTTCGCAGTTTGTACTTTCGCGCTCGAACAAGTAAGGCACAGCGTCCAGCCGCAGCCCATCCACCCCCATATCGAACCAGAAGTCCATCGCAGCCAGCATCGCCTGCTTTACTTCCGGATTGTCCCAGTTCAGATCCGGCTGATGGGCGTAGAAGCGGTGCCAGTAATAGGACTTCGCAACCGCATCCCAGCTCCAATTCGAGGCCTCAAAGTCCTTGAAGATGATCCGCGCTTCAGCGTACTTTTCCGGCGTATTGCTCCAGACGTAGAAGTTCCGCCAGCGGCTTCCAGGGGCCGCGCGCCGCGAGCGCTGGAACCACTCATGCTGGTCGCTTGTGTGGTTCAGCACCAGCTCGGTAATCACCCGCAACCCGCGCCGGTGCGCCTCTTTCAAAAAGCGATGGAAGTCCCGCAGTGTGCCATAGGAGGGATTTACGTCGTTGTAGTTTGAAATGTCATATCCGTCGTCACGCAGAGGCGATGGGCAGAACGGCAGTAGCCATATCGCCGTTACCCCCAAGTCCTCAAGATAGTCCAACTTCTGCGTAAGTCCGCCAAAGTCACCGATCCCATCGGTCACGCTGTCATAGAAGGATCGTACGTGGACCTCGTAGATGATGGCGTCCTTATACCAACCCGGTGCCGAGCGCAACGCCATCCCTGACCCCGTGCTTCCTTTCGCCACCCCTGATCCCCTACCCCGCCGCTCTAACCGCTAAGCCCATCCACTTCTCCATTTGAGCCTTCAGGCGTCGCAGCCACACCACAGCCCGCACCTACCAGCAGGCACTTCAACTAAGATGAGCGCGGTGCAGCATGGGTTGACCAGCGTCGCTGCAGGATTTGTGCAACTCCTCTCTTCCACCCAGCGGAGTTTTCCATTATCTTGTCCCGATGCAGCGTACTGCTTCCCAGCACGGTGATACCCTTGCTGCTGCTGTTTTTCCCGGAGAGTGCAGTCAGAATGAGAGCTTCTAAAGGAAAGCAAGCGCAGCTCAAGATTGCCCCAAAGCCGCGCACCGTCGGTGATAAGTATCAGCGCATTCTCGATGCGGCCGTCGCCGTCTTTGCAGAGAAGGGTTTTCATGCCGCACGCGTTTCCGACGTAGCCGACCGCGCCTTGGTCGCAGATGGCACCATCTATCTCTACTTCCGGAATAAGGAAGAACTGCTCATGACCGCCATCAACACAGCCTTTGATGCCTTCATGATCCGGGCCCGCTCGGAACTGAATACCATTGCCTCCCCATCCGGAAAATTGCGCCGTCTTGCCCGGCTTCACCTGGAAGCTCTAGGTTCAAATCGGGACTTGGCAGTGGTCTTTCAGATGGAATTACGCCAGAGCGCGCGTTTTCTCGCCCCTTTTTCTCATCAACACATGATTGAGTACTTCGGCCTGGTGCGCTCCGCGATTCGTGAGGGCCAGGCACAGGGCATCTTCCGCCCAGAGCTTCGCGAGAAGATTGCGGCAAACTGCTTTTTCGGGGCTCTCGACGAGATGGTTACCTCCTGGGTGCTGGACGACACACATTATGTGTTATCCGAAGTAGCCGATATCGTCGCGGACATCATCATACTGGGGTTAGAAACGTAAGCTCGTCAAACGCTGCCGCACAAGGACGGAGCATGAACGCTGAACATGATCCACGCACGTTGGCTGACATTTTCTTTCGGATAGTGGAGCGTAACCAGTCCCGCGTCATGCTCTTCGAGCGTAACTCCACGTGGCACGCCATATCCTCAGCAGAGCTCTATCGCCGGGTCATGGGCGTTGTCCAGGCGCTCCGCAGCCAAGGCATTTCGCACGGCGACCGGGTCGCAATCCTTGCCGAGAATCGTCCTGAGTGGACCATCGCCGACTTCGCCATCTTGCTCACTGGCGCCGCCACTGTGCCTATTTACGCCACGCTCACTGCGGAGCAGATTTCCTTTCTGCTAAGTCATTCTGGCGCCAAGACCGCCTTTGTTTCCACCATCGCGCAGTTTGCCAAGCTACGCTCCATTCAAGCGGAGACCGCTGTCGAAACCATCATTCTCATGGATGAACCAGCACCGGATTCCCCCGCGCTCTCCATGTCAATCCTCATGGAGGCTGGTCCTCGGCAGCGCATGCCTGAGCTCGATGCCCTCGCCAGCTCGATTACGCCGGACGATCTTGCCACCGTTATCTACACCAGCGGTACTACCGGCGTACCTAAGGGCGCCATGCTCACCCACGGCAACATCGCATCCAATCTTTCCGTCTCCCTCAATGAGTTCGACTTCCGTACAGACAGCGACCTGGCCGTCAGCTTTCTACCCCTTTCGCACATCACTGCCCGCCACGTCGACTTTGCTGAACTCTATCGCGGTGTCACCATCGCATATTGTCCTTTCATTGAGGAAATGCCTCGTGTGATGCGACAGCTTCATCCCACTCTGTTCGTTGCCGTGCCCCGTGTCTACGAGAAGATTTATAACCAGGTGCAGCGCGGAGTTGCTGTCGGCTTCAAGAAGGCGGTATACCGCTGGGCGATGTCCGTGGGCCGGGCGCATCTCGACCAGGTACTAGCCGGAAAGCGGCCATCGGCGCTCGTCTGGAAGCTGGCCAATCGCCTTTTCTTTTCCAAGGTGCTAGAGGCCATGGGCGGAAAAGTTCGAATCTTCATCTCCGGCGGAGCTCCTCTCGGAAAGGAGCTTGCCGAATGGTACGCCCAGATCGGCCTTTACATTCATGAGGGGTACGGCTTGACGGAAACTTCGCCGGTGATCTCCGTCAACTCGCCACGCGCTCACAAACTCGGCACCGTTGGCCTCCCGCTCTCAAACGTCCAGGTGCGCATCGCTGACGACGGTGAGCTGCTCGTCCGCGGTCCCAGCGTCTTCAAAGGGTATTGGAATATGCCCCAGGAAACCGCCGCTGCCTTTGATGGAGACTGGTTTAAGACTGGGGACATTGCAAACCTCGATGCCGACGGTTTTCTTTCCATCACCGACCGCAAAAAAGATCTCATCAAGACCTCAGGCGGCAAGTTCATTGCGCCCCAGCCCATCGAAAATTCCCTGAAGTCGAACCACTTCGTGGCTGAAGCCGCAATCCTTGGCGACCGCCGCCGCTTCCCGGCCGTAGTCATCGTGCCGGCATTCGCGGCACTCGAGGACTGGGCAGCACAGAACATGATCTCCTTCCATTCGCGGCAGGAACTCGTCGCCAATCCCAAAGTGCAGTTGCTCTATGAAGCCATCGTCGAGCAGATCAACTACAACCTTGCCCGCTTCGAGCGCCTCAAGAAAGTGCTGGTGGTGCCAGAAGAGCTCAGCATTGAAAACGGTACTCTCACTCCCACCCTCAAGCTGCGGCGCCGTAACGTCGAAGCCCTCTACAAGGAGCAGATCGAAAAACTTTACGCCGAACCCGCGGCAGCCGACAAAGCTTCTGCAACTTAGCGAGGCGCAGAACCGTAACTTCTTCTTCTCTCGCATTGCCACACAGGATTTACAATAGTTCCATGGACTCGCTTGTAATCGCAGGAAAGTCGTTCCGCTCCCGCCTGATCGTTGGCACCGGAAAATATAAGGATGGCCCGCAGACAGCAGCAGCTCTTGAGGCCGGCGGCGCTGAAATTGTCACGGTCGCAGTCCGCCGCGTGAATCTTGACCGCAGCAAGGAATCGCTGCTCGATTTCATCGATCCCAAAAAGTACTTTCTACTGCCCAACACCGCCGGTTGCTATACCGCTGACGAAGCGATCCGTGTTGCCCGCTTGGGACGCGAGGTCGGCCTCAGCGACTGGGTCAAAATCGAGGTAATCGGCGATCAGAAAACCCTCTACCCTGATGTGGCTGCCACCATCGAAGCCACTCGTATCCTAGTAAAGGAAGGCTTTACAGTTCTCCCGTATACATCTGATGATCCAGTAGTTGCGCTTCGCCTAGTCGATGCCGGAGCCGCCGTCGTCATGCCCTTGGGCGCGCCCATCGGGAGCGGCCTCGGCATTCAGAACACAGCCAATCTCCGCATCCTTCGCGAACTCATCACTTCGATTCCGCTCATCGTTGACGCTGGTGTCGGCACACCCTCGGATGCTGCGCTTGCCCTCGAACTCGGCTATGATGCCGTGCTTATGAATACAGGCATCGCCGCCGCTGCAGATCCGGTACTTATGGCTTCTGCCATGAAACATGCCGTTATCGCCGGACGCCAGGGATACCTCGCCGGGCGCATGCCGCGCAAACTCTACGCCTCGGCCAGTTCGCCCGTGGAAGGAATCTCCCGGTAGTGGCTTTGGCAGTCACTGCCCCGCTGGAAGCCGGAGCCAAAGCCGCTCCGCTTCCGGGCCTGCGCCCGTCATGGTTGCCTACTTTCATTCCTGCCTTCGATGGATTGCGGGGCGTCGCAATCCTTGCCGTCGTCCTCTACCACTGCCAAGCCCGTTTGCAAGGCACCGTTCTGGAAAGATTCGTCGTCTGGGGATGGAGCGGCGTCAGCCTCTTCTTCGTTCTCTCCGGATTCCTCATCACCGGCATCATCCTCGATGCCGGTTCATCGCCGCGCTTCTACGCCAATTTTTATGCCCGCCGATTCCTGCGCATCTGGCCAGTCTATTGGCTACTGCTCTTCCTCTTTTACTTCTTTTTCCCTTTCATTTTCAGTGGCTACCGCTGGATGTTTCATGACATCGCCGGTGCGCCCTGGCTTTATCTTCTGCTTTTCGTCCAGAACCTCTGGCCCATCGTGCTACCTGGAAGCATCGGCCCAACATGGAGCCTCGCCATCGAACAGCAGTTCTACCTTTTCTGGACACCGCTCGCGCGCCGAATTCCACCCCGTTGGCTGCTCCTTGCCGCCGCCCTCATGCTGACCATCTCGCCGCTGGTGCGCCTTTTCCTCGGAGACCGACTTACCCCCACCAACACCCTCATCCATCTCGACGGTCTTGCCGTCGGCGCTCTCGTCGCAACCGCACTGCGCGTGTTGCACTGGCAGCCCTCCGCATGGAAGTGGATTGGCCGCGCCGCGCTGGCCGTGGGAGCCGCCGGAATCGCGCTCATGCTCTATCGCGGCTCGGCGTGGACTGATACCCTTCTAGCCATCGGTTTTGGCGGAATGTTGCTCGCTGCCCTGCTGGGTCAGGCCGCTGCGCGTCCTACGCTGTACTGCCGCGCACTCACCCTCCGGCCGCTCCTGTTCATTGGGAAGATCAGCTATGGTCTTTACGTCACTCACATCCTGGTTTTTTCCATGCTCGGAGGCTATGTGGATAAGCCACTCGACCACTTGGGTATTCCCGGCAATCTGGCGATTGTCATCATTCGTCTAGCAGCTTCCATCGGCTTTGCCGCTCTCATGTGGCATTACTTTGAAAAACCTATCCTTGGCCTCAAGCGTTACTTCAACTTCCGGTAGTCAATAAAAAAGCCACCGGGATCGCCTGTGGCCTGTGTTTTCGTTTTCTTGATTTATCTTCGCGCCGACTCGTTCTGCGGAGGAGCTTGTGCTGCATGTTGTCCGGGTTGTTCCGGCAAAAGGTAGATCACCTCACCCGGCTTGGCGTAGCGCAACTGCTCGCGAGCTTCCTTCTCAATCGCCTTCGGATCGCTCTTCAGCGCCTTGATCTCCGCATCCAGCCGTTGGTTTTCCTCATCCATGCGCTTCAGTTCCTGTTGCAGTCTCTGGTACTCCGCTTTCTTCTGCCGATACGTCATCCATCCATTGTTTCCCAGTAGAGCGTGCGCGCAAATACCCACCGCAACGGCCGCTAGCGCCGCGCTGGCTATCAGCCTGCGCCATCGCACCAGCTTCCGCACGAACTCTTGAAACCAGTTCACTCCATTCCCTCGTAAAGCAATTTAGTCGTTCGCCCAATGTTTGGCGGCGACGCTCAGTTTAGCCAGATCTTCCTGGCTCCGCGCCTCGGTATATACCCGCACAACCGGCTCCGTGCCACTCACGCGATAACATACCCAGGAGCCGTCCTCCAGCACCAGCTTCAGGCCGTCGGTCCGCACAATCTGCGACACCTTGCGGCCCGCAAACTCCGTCGGATTACTCCCTAACTTTGTAGTGAACTTCGTTTTGCCTTCCTCAGTCAAGCGGAAGTTCTGTCTTTCCGGGTAATACGAACCAACTTTGCCAAATAATTCTTTCAATTGCGCTCCCAGATTCTTGCCTCGCTTGGCTACCATCTCGCACATCAACAGTCCGGCAAGCACTCCATCCTTCTCCGGAACATGGTACCGGATCGTTAATCCCGCGCTCTCTTCCCCGCCGATAGCGATCTTGTCCTGCTTAATCAGCTCGCCGATGTACTTGAATCCCACCGGCGTCTCAAACAGCTCTATCTTATGATGCGCGGCCACAGCGTTAATCAGGTTAGTAGTCGCAACACTTTTTGCGACGCCGTTCTTCCAACCGCGAGTCTCTACCAGGTAGTCGAACAGCAACGCGATTACATAGTTGGGAAAGATATAGGTCCCGTCCTCGTCCACAATACCAAAGCGGTCAGCATCGCCATCACAGGCGATTCCAATCTTGGCGCCCGTCTCCTTCATCTTCTGCCGCAGCTCGTTAAGTAGCTCTCCGTCCGGCTCAGGAGCGTGTCCGCCAAACAGCACGTCGCGAGTGTCGTGAACCACCGCGCACTCGATTCCCTCATCCGCGAGCACCACGTTGCTGTATCCTCGCGATGCGCCCCACATCGGATCGAACGCGATCTTCAGCCCACGCTCGCGAATCACTTTGAAATCCACGAGTTCCTTGATGCGTGCCAGGTAGTGGGACTTCACTTCAATCGCCTTGCGCTCCGTTCTCCTTGCACCCGCCGGAGCGGCTCCGCCATCCGTGTCTGCCTTCACCACTGCCGCCTCAATCTGCGAAGTGAACTCCGGCAACGCCGGCGCTCCGTCCGGCGTGGAAAACTTGATACCGTTGTACTCCGCCGGATTGTGCGACGCAGTAAAGTTGATCGCACCATCGGCTTTTTGCCGGATCACATCCCAAGCGATTGCCGGCGTCGGCGCCGGATCGGAGACTACCAGCGGAGTTATGCCGTAGCTCTCCAGGATCGTCGCAGCAATGCCAACGAACGTCTCTCCCATGTAACGCGGATCGCGTCCCACGACCAGCTTCGGATCATCAGCTCCCGTGCCCGCCACATAGCGCGCAATGCCCGTAACTGCGCGCTTCACGTTCGCCACCGTAAATTCATCTGCTATCACAGCCCGCCAGCCAGACGTTCCAAACTTGATCTGGGTTGTCATCGCCTTTTCCTCTTTCAGACCGTATGAAGGTCACTCGATCCAGCCAACAAAGCCAAACTTTCGCGCAGCGGTCAGCACAAATTCTACCAGCGCAGCACGCACTCTGGCTCATCTCCAACGACGATCGAATTGCTCTTGCCGTAGCGCTCATCCTCGGGTAGCGTATTTCTGCTCATCCATGGAACTCTACAATGACCGATAAACGACTCATGTTAACTACTGCTTCATCGAGTGAGGAAGCAAACGCAATCGCCTCCGAACTCGTCTCTCGCCGCCTTGCCGCCTGTGTAAACATCCTTGGCCCCATCTCCTCGGTCTATCATTGGCAGGGCGAGGTCGAGCACTCCGAAGAGTTTCTACTCCTCATCAAATCCACCGAAGCCCAGTCTCTCCCGATTCAGGAGTTGATTCGCGAGTTGCATTCCTACCAGGTTCCGGAGTTGCTCTCCTTTACTGTTGAAGCCGGTCTGGAGTCCTATCTCGACTGGATTGCCGCTTCCGTTCGCAAATAGCAAATCTCTGGTTACTTGGCAGAAAAAGCCGGGCAGCAGATGCCCGGCTCTCCGCATATGTCATGAGATCCCGCTAGATCGCCGCCAGCGCCTGCTCCAGGTCCGCCAAGATGTCGTCCGCCTCTTCAATGCCCACTGAGATGCGCACCATGCCATCGGTCAACCCGATCTTTGCGCGTCCTTCTGCACCCAGCGCCGCATGAGTCATTGTCGCCGGATGCGAAATCAATGTCTCCACTCCACCCAGCGACTCGCCCAAGACGCACATCTTCAACTCCTTCAGCAACTTCTTTGCGTTCTCCAGCGACCCGGTCTCAAGGAGGATCATCGAGCCAAAACCCTTCATCTGCCGCTTTGCCAGTTCGTGCTGCGGATGCTCCGCCAACCCCGGATACAACACGTGTTTCACCTTAGGATGCTTGTGCAGAAACTCAGCCACCAGGCGGCCATTCACATCATGCTGCTTCATGCGCACTGCGAGAGTTTTCACTCCACGCAGAACCAGCCAGCTCTCAAACGGCGACATGATCGCACCGGAAGCCTTCTGAAGGAACGCCAGATCCGCTGCCTGCTCCTCGGTCGAACACACGATCACACCACCCAGCCCGTCGCTGTGCCCGTTCAAAAATTTCGTCGTCGAGTGCAGGACCATGTCCGCGCCTAGCTCCAATGGGCGCTGGAAATATGGCGACATAAACGTGTTATCCACGATCACCTGCGCGCTCGCGCTGTGCGCCACCGCGCTCACCGCCGCAATATCAGTTAGCGCCATCAGTGGGTTCGTCGGCGTTTCCAGGAAGACGTAGCGGGTGTTGCTCTGCATCGCCGCTGCCACGTTCTCCGCGTTCTTTGTATCTACATATGTAAATGAAACACCGAACTTCGACATCACTTGGTTAAAGAATCGCGGAGTTCCGCCGTACAGATTGTCTCCGGCTACCACGTGGTCGCCCGCCTTCATCATTTGGCAGAACGCGGTCACCGCAGCCATGCCGCTCGCAAATACTCGCGCCGCTACTCCGCCCTCCAGTGATGCCAGGTTTGTCTCCAGCCGGTCGCGCGTAGGGTTCGAGACCCTCGAATACTCGTATCCCTGCCTCGGTTGTCCCAACCCATCCTGCTGATAAGTTGAGGTCGCATAGATGGGCACCGCGACAGCTCCAGTCAGCGCCTCGGGCTCCTGCCCATCATGAATCGCCCTCGTTGCGAACCCTCTTCTCTCGGTCGTCATCTCTAAGCTTCCCTTGGCTTCCCTGCCGCCGCGCTTTGGTAGTTGAAGATATCTTTCGACAAATACCGCTCCGCCGAATCCGGTATTAGCGTAACCACCCGTTTCCCCTTGCCCAGCCGCTTCGCGATTTCGATTGCGCCGCACACGTTGGCGCCGCTGCTCGACCCTCCCAGCACGCCCTCTTCCACCGCCAACCGTTTCACCATCGCAAACGCCTCAACATCCGGAACGATCACCGTCTCGTCGCACACCGAACGATCGAACACCTCTGGAATAAAACTAGAGCCGATTCCCTCCACGTCGTGCGATCCCGCAACCTGTCCGCTATAAACCGAATTCTGCGTATCGCTCAGCACAGTCAAAACCTTCGCATTTTGCTCTTTCAGGTAACGGGCCACGCCGGTGAATGTCCCACCCGTCCCCGCGCCGCAAACGAATGCATCAAGTCGTCCTTCGGTCTGCTCCCAGATCTCACGCCCAGTCGTCTCGTAGTGAATCTGCGGATTCCCTTGATTGGAGAACTGCGCCGCGAACCAAAAGTGCTCGTTCTCTTCCGCCAGTTTCCGGGCGCGGCTGATCGCGCCCTCCATTCCTTCGGCGGTTGGAGTCCGGTGCACCTGTGCGCCGAACGACTCCATCAGCATCACCTTTTCCTTCGAGAATTTCTCCGGCACAAAGAAGACAACTTTGTATCCCTTTTGCACTCCAACCAACGCGAGCCCCACACCGGTGTTGCCCGCCGTTGCCTCCACAATCGTATCGCCCGGCCGCAATACACCTTCGCGTTCCGCCAGATCAATCATGCCGACCGCCGCACGATCCTTCAGGCTAAAGCCAGGGGTGAAGGTTTCCAACTTCACCCAGATCTCCGCGGCGCCCTCAGGCACAACTCTTTTTAGCCGCAGCAGCGGAGTAGAACCGATTAACTCCAGAACGCTATCTACCACCCGCATCGAGCAATTCATCAAGGCAATCCCGTTCACACTGATTTGAGCAGCGACACTTCAGGCTACGGCCTCCGGCGATACTGGTCAACCCGCTCTTTCGCACCAAGAAAAAGGCTCAAAGCCGAAGCCCGAGCCTTTTCATCACTCTTCCTGCTTCAATGCCCGACTGCTGGCGCTAATTGCTGGCTTTCTCGCCACTTGTCGCGTAATAGCCGCTTCTGGTTCGTACCGAGAGTCCGCGGTACCCGCTGGCCACGGCCTTAACCTTCACCTGCCGGTAACCACCTGCCGTCATCGGCGTGGAAGGCTTGTATCCGATCGTGTACTGATTGCGAATGTCATGCGCAATCTGCTGCGAGATGGCTTCCACTTCATTCACGCTGGCAGGAAAGAACGAGACACCCCCCGTCTGCTCCGCCAGGATTCGCAGTGCGCGGCGTGCTTTCTTTTCGCGCTCTTGCCCTAGCAGTCCGATGGTGTACACCGTAGGGCCTCCATCCACGGCAATCGCTCGAACCGCCTGCTCCAACGTGTCACGGCTGGCCGTATCCTCGCCGTCGGTCACCACCAGGATGATTTTCTTTTGCAGCTTTGCACTCTTCATCAAGTGGTCGCTGGTCGCCACCAGCGCATCGTACAACGCCGTCCCGCCGCGCGACTCAATCCGTTCCAGGGCATCGCGAAGCAAACTCACATTGCCCGTGTAATCCTGATCCAGGTAGTACTCGTTGTTAAAGTTAACCACGCACACCTGGTCCTGCGGATTGCTTGCCCGAACCAGATTTAGCGCCGCGGCGTTCACGCTCGGCCGCTTGTCGCGCATCGAGCCAGAGTTGTCGATCACCACCGCCAAGGCCACTGGAATATCCTCCCGGCGGAACGAAGTGATGCGCTGCGCTTGTCCATCCTCAAACACTTGGAACGCAGTTCGGCTCAGCGTCGTCACCGGATGCAGATGATCGTCCACCACCGTCGCGTGCAGCGTCACCTCCTGCACCTCGGTCTTGAAGACGAATGTGCCATTGCTACTCTTCTCCGGCGCACGTCCCTGCGGCGACAGACTGACCGTATCGCCTGGCTGGTTCACCGGCCCCTGCGCCGGCGTTGCCGTCGCCGCCCCTTGTTGATCCGGGTTCACACCCTCCGGAGGAAGCAACACATCGTCATTTTGTTGCTGCGCAGATTGTTGCTTTGTAGCCGCACCCTGCTGCGTAGTGCTGGAACTCTGCGCCGCCGTCACTCCGGCGCACAGCGCCAACAGCGCGCTGAAAACCAGCGCGATCATCCATCTGCTTCTTCTACTCACTTGGAGCATAGTACCCCGTCTTCGCGTACACCGTCAGTTGTGGCAATCCTTTCGGAGCATTCAGCTTCACCCGCACCTTGCGCCACTTGCCATCGTGCGCCGGCTTGGAAGGACGGTAGCCGAGTACATATTCATTGCGCAGCTCCACTCCAATCTTGGTCGCGACATTGCCTAACTCGTTTGGATTATCCACCGTAAACGTTCGGCCGCCCGTAACGTCGGTCACCTCGGCAAGCAACTGTGGCCCAAATCGTTCCTCGTCGCTACGTGGATTACGATCGAATACTCCAATCGCAAAAATCTGAACATCCGCTTCTTTCACCATCGACTTGATTTCACTCTCCGTATATCGGCTGCGATTGTCTCCGCCGTCGGAAATGATCAGTAGCGCTTTGCGCTGGTGTTTGGCCTGGCGCATCTTCGCTATGCCCAGATAAATCGCGTCCAGCAGCGCCGTCCGGCCCTTCGGAACCGTATACACCAGTTGTTCCTGCACCGTCTCCACGCTGTTCGTAAAATCGCTGATCAGGGTTGGCTTGTCATTGAATGCGATTAGGAAGAACTCATCTTCCGGATTGGCCGTCTTGAAAAACTCAACGACTGCCTCGCGCGCCTTCTCGATCTTGTTGGACATGGAGCCACTCATGTCGAAAATAACACCCAGTGATATCGGCGCGTCCTCGCTGGAAAAGTGCTGGATCGCCTGCTTCTCTCCGTTATCCAGGAGCACGAAATTATCTTTTTCCAGCCCCGTCACCAGCCGATTCATAGGATCGGTGATCGTCACGGGCACCAGCACCAGATCCACGTCCATCCGAATCGGTTTAGTATGTGTCCGCAGACTAGGATCTATCTCCGACTCAGCCTTTGCCGCCGAATTTGGATCGAACTTCGCAGCGTCATCCGATTTCACCATCGGCTTCACGTGCACTTCGTCGTAGTCCGATTCCGACGGCAACTTGCTCCTCGTCGCCATCGCCGGTGGCATCACCCCAGCCGCTGGTGGCGCAACCTTCGGCGCGGTGCTTGGATCTGCACCTGTCGTGCTTTTCTGCTCATTCTGCGGTGAGGAATTCTTGGAATTTTCTGAATTTGTGCCCTGCGCAAACAGCGTGCCCGTTATAAGTGTTATTGCCAGAATCAATACAAAATCGCAAATAAGCGACCCACGCCGAATCATGCGCAATCTGCGTGCCTCCGCTCTGAACCACGCTGGCCAACGTGATCCTCTACATCCGGAACTGACCTCGCGGAGCATGCCAGACCTCGCATTTTGCTTTTGAATGCAGCTTCGGCACCGCTCTGGTCCACGTGCTTGCGCTCACGCCGTCGGCTGCCTGGCCTCATCCCTGTCTACGTTCGATGTGCCTCGACCCGCTATGGTTACTTTGCCGACACTCACAATTACGCAATTTCACTCTTACAACCCGTATCTTCGGTGCTCCTTCAGGATGCACTTGTCCATTACCACCAGCACCCCGGCGTCGCGCGCTTTTCTGGCGGCCTCTTCATGCACCACTGTCTCCTGCAACCACAGCGCCGGAATCCCCAGCGCCAGCACTTCGTCCACAATGGCCGGCACGGCATCCGGGCTACGAAAGACGTCCACTATGTCGATCTGCTCGTTCTTAGCCGCTTCCGCCAGCGAAGGGTACGCGGACTCGCCTAGCACCTCTTTCAGCTTCGGATTGATCGGCACCACCTTGTATCCCTTGCTCTGGAGATAGGAGGAAACTCCATAGCTTGGCTTACTGGGATTGGCGCTCAACCCCACCACCGCAATCGTCTTTGCCTTTGCCAAAAGATCCAGAACTCGATCCGGCATCTCCCACCCCGACCGTCCTCAATCTCTCTTGCGCTCGACCTTTGTCCGGAACATCTTCAAAGCAAGCTTGCGAACTGTTTCGTTTACGTTCTTGTTTATCGCCAGTGATCGCAAATCCTTCACCAACAGATGCGCCAGCAGCGGCAACGCCGCATCCAGCGGTGTCTTCGGATTATTCACCAGCGCCCGAAGCACCCCATAGTTCTTGATGTAGTTTCTCTTGGTGGAGATCGCCCGCAGCACAGTTTCCTGAACGTTCTTCATAGCCGCGAAGCTTTCCATTTCGCTTTCGTTTACCTTTGGCGACTCCAGCACCGCCAGCGAGACCAGCTTGGAGCGATCGCGAATCAACACCATCCGCTCTTCGCGATTGCCGCGAACCGCCAGTTTTATGCGCTCACCGACCCGCATAAAACCAATCCTCTGCAGTAGGGAGAGCTGTGCCTTATCCTCAGGCGCGACCACCGTTTCCCCTTCTTTCGCCCGCGTCAGGAGCTGATGCAGAGGGTCGTCCTCACCCGTCGAGGCCGCCACCAGTTCAAACGGCTGCTCGCCCTCCCGGGCCACCTCCTCCGAATGGCGCTCCAAGAAGTTGGCAGCAACTTTCTCTGCTTCATTGCCCTGTGCTACCGCCAACCATTCCGCCAGTTGCGGACGGACCCGCTCCGACTCTTGATTGGCTGTCATCAGTTCCAGCAAACGGCTCGAGTTGCGGACTCGCTCACTCCGCATCATCGCCCGTAGCGTCTCAGCCGTCCCACGGCTTGCCGGCGTTTCCAACTCCTCCAGCGCCAGCGCCGGATTCCCACACAAAGCGGCAACCACCGTGGGCCGTTGTGCCTGGTTGCGCAACAGATATCGCAGCACCTCCGCCGGTGTCGCCGCGCTTGAGGCCACTTCCGCAAGCGACGTCTCGTTCCACCCTGCCAGCGTCTGCTCCGCTTCTAACCCCAGCTCGCGATCTGCAGCCAGCACCACTAAAATTTCAACTGCCTCGCTCGCCGGAATCGACAACTCGCCACGCGCGGCCCGCCGAATCATTGAAGCTGGCGCCACGCCTTCACGAATCAACTCCAACATCCGAGCCATTCAGTTCAGCTCCTTCATCCGCCTCACACACTCACTCAATGTGTCATAGAGCACCGGCGAGAGCCCGCGATCAAACGCCTCCAGCACCGTCTCGTAGTACCAGACGGTGCGCTCGCGCGGAACACTGAAGTGCTCCCATACCTCAGAACCCACCCGCGCATGGTCGGCAAGGATCGATCTTGCATTGTGCACCTTGTCCGCCAGCATGATGAGCCGGGCTTCTCGGTCTGCTGCCGGAATGCCAGCTATATGATGGCGCTTGCGTGCCTCCCACTCCGGCTTGGGCAACACGAGGCTGTCACTCGCCTGCCGCACCCAGCGCGCCACCTCCGTGCCAAAGCACGCCGAAATCTGCGCCAGCGCTTGCTCTCCGCCCTGGTCCTCTGCGGCGTCATGCAGCAGCGCCGCGATTGCTACGTCCTCGCTGCTCCCCTCTTCCAATACCAGTGAGGCCACGCCTAGCAGGTGCGCAACGTAAGGTACACCGCTCGTCTTTCGCGTCTGATTGCGGTGCATGGTGGAAGCCAGCACCAATGCCGCATCAAAGCGCGCGCTAAGTGGCCGCGCCCTCACGCCGGGGTTGTGCTGTTCTTCCATCTCCTCTCACCTCTGCTCTGCTCTGCGCATCAACAGATAGCCGCGGATGAACGGATCGATATCTCCGTCAAGCACTCGATCGACGTCGCCCACCTCCAGCTTTGTGCGGTGGTCCTTTGCCATCCTGTACGGCTGCAGCACGTAGGAGCGAATCTGTGAGCCGAAGTCGATGTCCAGCTTCGAGTCTTCCACCTTCTTGCTAGCCGCCCGTTTCTTCTCCAACTCGTACTCGTAGATCCTCGACCGGAGCATTTTGAAGCCGCGCTCCCGGTTACTGTGCTGCGAGCGTTCGTTCTGGCAAGCCACGACGATCCCGGTCGGAAAGTGTGTAATGCGCACCGCCGAATCCGTCGTGTTCACGTGTTGCCCACCTTTACCGCCAGATCGATATGTATCGATCCTTATGTCTTCCGGCTTAATGATCACTTCAATGCTATCGTCGATTTCCGGCGAAACATATACGCTGGCGAACGACGTATGCCGCCGCGCCTGCTGGTCGAAGGGAGATATTCGAACCAGTCGGTGCACTCCAATCTCGCTCGTCAGCAATCCGTAGGCAAACTCGCCTGTCACGCTGAAGGTTACCGACTTTATCCCCGCCTCATCGCCCGGCTGCAGATCGTTAACTACCGTCTGAAAACCCTTGCGTTCGCACCAGCGCAGGAACATACGCAGTAGCATCTCTGCCCAGTCCTGTGACTCCGTACCCCCGGCACCCGGGTGAATCGTGACGATGGCGTTGCTGCGATCCAAGTCTCCGCTCAGCAGAGTCTCGGTCTCCAACCGCTCTACCACTTCGCGCAGCCCGTTCATCTCTCGTGCGACCTCCTCATCCACCTGCTCGCCCTCGCTGGCCAGCTCAATGTAGGCAGAGATGTCCTCCACGCGCCGCGTCAGCTCACTATCGGTCGCCAGCGCGTCCTCCAGCCGCTTGCGTTCGCGCATTGTCTTCTGTGAGTTTTCGGAGTCGTTCCAGAAATTCGGTTCTGCGGCCTGCTCTTCCACTTTCTCCAACTCTGCCTTCAATTTTGGCGAGTCAAAGATACTCCTGTAGCTCGCGCACCTTACCGCGCAATGCCGAGAACTCTTGCTCGAACTGCTGATCGATCATGAATGTCCTGCTCCTATACAGGCAAGGGATGCGTCACATGCGCCCCGGTATGGTTGCGCCAGAGCAGTCCCATGAATGAGATTATGGCACATAGCAGCGGAAACCAATCCCCGTAGCGCGTGTAGAACGTGGTATCACTCAGCAGCCCGTAGGGCGCATCCAGCGTTGTCCTCTGATTCCGGGGAGCCACTTTCACCACCCGTCCCAAGGGGTCGATCGCCGCCGTGATACCGGTATTGGTGCAGCGCAATAGCCAACGATGATTCTCTACAGCCCGCATCCGCGCCATATTCAGGCCTTGCCATGGTGCACCCGAGTCGCCGAACCAACCATCGTTCGAGATGTTGACGAACACCTCTGCGCCCCGCCTGGCAAACTGCCTGACCTCATGGGGAAACACCGACTCGTAGCAGATAAATACTCCGAAGCGGTGCGAGCCCACTTCCAGTGGCAGGCGCTCAGCTCCGCCCGAAGTGTAGGTTCCCACCTCGTGGGTCAGGGCTTTTGCGAAGCCGAAGGCCCACGAGAATGGAATGTACTCGCCCCAAGGGACGAGGTGCACTTTGTCGTATCGCTGGGTCACGGTTCCGGCGGGCGAGACCAGCAGCGCCGAGTTGTAGATCAGTTCGGATTCACCTGGCTTGGCCGTCGGCTGAACGGCCGTTGCTCCGGCCAGCAGCCATGACTGTTGCTTCTGCGCCAGCTCTGCCGTGGATTGGGAGAACAACTGGTCGTCGGTCTCAAAGGGCGCTGGCGACTCCGGCCACACAATCAGGGGTGCGATGGTTGCGTCCTTCGCCGGTGCCGGAGCCACGCTGATTGCGCTTAGCTCATCGACCAGCCGCTTGTATTGCTCATATGTCCACTGCCGGACAATGGGCACATTCTGCTGCACTAGCGCGGCGTGCGCCTCCGCCTCGCTGGGTTCTACGCGGACGAGCACTGTCGCCTGCAATGCGATCGCTCCGGTGAGTGCAGCCACCAGAAGCGTCATTCGGCGCCGGCGATGCACGAGCATTACCGCCGCGAACACGGTGTTGACCAGGGCAATCTCGAAGGAGATTCCATATACGCCGGTCACACTCGCCAGTTTCGCCAGAGGAAGGTTGTCGATCTGCGCGGTTCCGAGCAGGAGCCATGGGAAGCTCACAAGGTGCGCCCTGAGCAACTCTACGGCAACCCAGAGAAACGGTGCCAACACCAGCGCCTTGCGGCTGAATCCCGCGCGCGAGCGTCCGGCAATTGCCATCAGCGCGCCGAAAAGTCCATGGTGCAGCCCAATGTAGAGCGAAAAGAGGATGAGCAGGAGGAGCGAAACTGCCGGAGGAAGTCCGCCATAGGAGTGCATGACGAGATAAACCCAGTAGCAAGTCCCAAAGTAGAAGACGGTTCCGGAAGCCCAGCCGAGAAGAAATCCCTGCCAGGCCCGCGCCGGAACGAGGAAGGAATGTGTCTCGTCCGTCAGAAGCTCTGTGGCGTCTGCTTCGCGCGCCCGCAGCAGCGCAACCATCAACGGCGCCAGCGCGATCCAGCACAGCCAATACAAGTTAGGCCGGGGAAATATCAGGACCTGCAGCAGCCCGGAAGCAATCGCCAGCAGCCAGGCGCTCTTATGGATGCCTCTCACAGTCAGAGTCTAACAAATGGCGCTCACTTGCGCCGGAACCTATGGAATTGGTAGTCCTCGACTTTACGGCAGCTAAGCCAGGACCAGCGCGGCGCGGTTTGCCTGGTGAACGAGACGTTTGGCAGAACCGTGGGACGCGGGCCGGAAGGGCTGAGTGCGCCAGCTTCGAGCGGGGAGACGGTGAGGAACTTCTCGTCGATCAGCCCGGCGGTGAGCAAGGCCGAGTAGAGTTGCGGTCCGCCTTCAGAGAGCAGGTAGCGGATGCCGTAACGCTCGGAGAGTGCAGCGACGGCCTGATGAAGATCGACGCCTGCGCCGTCGGCGTCTACGGCGATGATATCGGCGGACGAGTGAGGCTGGGATTGCAAGTTGCGCGCGCCTTCGCGGGTGGTGACAACGGTTACGTCGACGAATTCGCCGTCAAAGACTGCGTAATCGCTCATCTGGAAGTTGGCGTGGGCGGTGACGAAGATGTTGCGCTGGCGGCCGCGGCCGAGCTTTGCGCGTAGTTGAAGCAAGGCATCGTCCACGATGCGGAAGACGGGGCCGCGCGGACGCGGACGAGCCATCTTCTGCTCCTCACGCAGAGTTCCCATGCCGAGGATCACGGCATCGGCGTGAGCCCGCAGCAGGTCCATGAGCCAGCGATCCTCGTCCAGGCCGCCGATGTCGGCGCCGCCTGCTTCGTCGCCCAATAGAGAGACAATGCCATCAAGAGTCTGCACAAAGTTCGCGTAAATCCAAGGGCGATTGGGTGGAGGAGGCGGAAAAACCAGCTTGCCGTAGGTCGCCGTTGTTGATTCCGACTGTCCGCGGCCTTCGCTGTGATCGAAAAGGAGCTCAAAATCGCGCATGGCGGCAATCATCTCACGCTTAGGCGCGGAGAGAAATGGAGGTAAGGAAGACCGATTTTCGGATGTGCCACTACCCCTCCTATATTTCTCGGCAAAAATTTGAAAGGAAAGGAGTTAGAAGGTACAAAAGCTTCAGAGTTCCAATATTTCGAGGTTGAAGTGCAAAACCTTGAGCACTTGCGTTCGGAGGCTTCTCTACTTTCAGAATGCAAAATTTGGAGGAACATCCACGTGGCTGGATGATGTGTATCTACTGTTGAATCAGTTAGTTGAGAGGAGCAGAAAAGATATTTCGGCTGACACGGAACAGAAGAAGGTATTTTTCGGACGAAAAAGTGCTGTTTTCAGGGCGAAAAATGCGCATTAGTGAGTGTTCCGGAGACGCTGGAAAAGCGTGTTTCAGGGCGCTTGCACTGGAGATGGTGCAGTAAGAATAACTGAATGGATAATCGTTGGAAATCGAGGGATGACTGAGTGGGTAATGGTTGCGCGGGATTTGAATCTTCAGATCGGGGCTGTTTCCGAGTCGGCGACCATCCGACCGGGATCGTAACTTCTCACATGCTGGTTTCGGGGGACACTGGCCGACTTGTCGGGAGTAATCTCGACTGACATTCCAACAGCCAGCTCATTCAAAGAACCGGCTTGAATAGTGAAAATTGGTGATTCGTGGGTGTCAGTTCTGGGCCGGATTCTGGGAGAAGATGGGTGTGCCTAGGCTCGATCCGCAAACGGCGTCAGACAGTAGAATCGCACCCAAGAAGATTTCGTCAGAAGATCAGAAGAAAGGTTCCAAACGCATATCTTCAGTTACCGAAGAAACGCCATGCTCATTGCGCAATTGCTGAACGAGTCCGGAGTCTACCTTGTCGATCACGACAAAAGCGGCCGCCTTGCTGACATAGAGCGAAGTCGGATCTATACCATAATCGCGCAGGCACCGCTCGACAAATGATTCTTGAGCTCGAACATCGTCGAAATTGAAGACAAAACTATCCATAGCCCCCACGCCACTCCTGAACCCCGCTATTATAGACCTTTTAAGGCTTCATGGCAATCAATGATGCCCGCTCCAAGTCGCTTCGAAGCAGGACCGAGATTGCGGCAGCTCTGAAGGATAACTTGTTTAAGTTCATGAGGTTGAATGGAACCCTTGGTGCGGCTCAGAATCAACGCCGCAAGGCCAGTGACCTGAGGTGCGGCACCACTGGTTCCCCACCATTGTAACTTCAGGGGAACATTTCCCCAGAGTACCTCACCGTAAGAGGGAGCGACACAGTCGGGCTTACAAGTTTTCTGCGCGAACTGACCTGCACCTCTGCTCGACTTGGAGAAAACCCCACGGGTATTCTCGCCGTTCCAATCGATGGCTCCAACGGTGAGAACCTCATCCAGAGAGTTGATTCCCCAAATTGTGTTGGGGTTATCTGCAGCGAGATCGAAACCGCAAGTTTCAAGATGGTTGTTTCCTGCACCGCAGACGACGAGAACTCCGATATCGGCGAGGTTCCTGATCACGGTGATGAGCCGGTGGTTTGGAGGAAAGGCTTCCTTTCTTGGCTCCTGGCAACCACCGAAGCCTAGGCTGCAGTTTATTACTGCGGGTTTGGGAATATCTCCGCTAACCAATAGTTCGTAGATGCGGTCCAGCAGTTTGAGCTCATCGTTGAGCTGAAAGTCGGTGCGGCAGGAGAAAACTTTCGCGTCATAAGCCACCCCCTTGTATCGGCTGCCATCAACGTTGCCGGCGGCGGCGATGCAGGCAACCATCGTGCCATGGCCATAATTGTCAACCCAAGCGCCTTCCGGGCTATAGATGCACAATCCCCCTGCGCGTTTGGGAGAGGAAAATTCCTTACGAGTGCCGCAGATCCCCGAGTCGACAATGATGACTGTGACCCCAGAACCTGTGCTCAGAGTCCAAGCATCGTGGGCACGAATCCGAACCAGGACGTCATTAAGAGTTGCCTGTTGCCAGTAAGTGCCAATCGATTTTTCCTGATCACTTGGCATGGATCACCAGAAAGTAGGAATATCGGTTTTGAGCTTTCCGCAAAGTTCAGAGGCTCTCCGGCGTACTTCCGATGTGGGCTCCTGTGCGGGATCGGAAAGATTTCCGAATTCCGCGTATATGCTTACCAATGCGTCCTGCATCGGAGCATCAAGGCTGTCCAAGCGATGCATAGCTTCCGCCAAAGTGCGGCCACGCTCCAAACAGCTTAGGGCATATGATCGACCGATCGAGGCCCGAAGCTGGTCATTGACCGCGTCACGAGGCCGAGTTTCTGCTATGAGCTTTGGCATGAATGTAGTGGTCGGATCCCTAATTGCGGCCACGAGTTTCTCCAGACTCTGCTTTGCAATCACAAAGGTCTCCACGTTGAGTTCGGTGGGTGGGGCCGTAGCGTTGTCTATTGCAGCCCCCGCCAACCCAATGACCTGTAAGATCCACTCCGCATCGATGGTGCCTAGTTGAGCAGAAGCTGCCAGAAAAGGTAGACTCACCTTAGTTGTGGCTTCCCACCGACTGACAGTGACACAGAGTCGCAAAGCATACCCATAGTGTTTTTCCGAATCTTTCGAAGTTGGCGCCGGGATCTTGTTAAAAGCTGCTCTCTCGAGAACGATCACCCTTCTGCTAAAACCACCGGACGCGGAGCCCGCGACTGGTATTTGCGCATCGGCCGCTGCAGTGACGGACATGTCGTAGGAACGGTTCACGGCTTCCCCTAGATCGGCCAAGGTTTTGGGCAGTGGCGAATCTGCAACGACAAACGGCTCCAGCACCTCGCCTCCGAAGGGAGCGAAGCTGCTGGATTGAATGAGTCGATGCTCTTTTGAAGTGAGTTCGGACACGATGTGCTGGACAGATACTTGCGCAGGATCTAGGTTCATCGGTTTCCTTTCTCAACGCTAGAGAATGAGAAAACAGTCAGCTTGCAGCGATAGGTCCATGAACCAAAGCATTCTGCCTTTTACCTATTGATGCGGCACGCCAGCGGCTTTGTTTCAGTCGGCGACTCGGAAGCAATCGGCCGAGCCTAGCCTCCCGAGGTCAAAGATTATTTAGATGCTTTCGCGAGGTGCTGCGAAGGATTCGGCTAGGCGCAGAATCAGAGCGGAGAGCGCATTAAGGAGAAAAGCTCGGTCTTTGCTGCTGCGTGCAACGGGGGTATTCTGGTTCGCGTCCTAAAAGCGGGGTCTCGTTTGGGACCGGAAGCTCTGAAAGATTTATAAGCTACTAACTTTATAAGCCACTAATGAATCGGCTCAGGCCAATACATTCATCCAGAGTGCGCTGGGATTGGTAACGAAAAACGCCGATCTCAACCGCGACGCTGTCCCGAAGTCGGGACCTGAGAACTTACAAGCTGCAACCGCGCTTGCGCCGGGTTCCGAGTGGATGACTGGGTACCCGCAAGTTATTCTCCCGACGGTTGCCGTCCGTCTTGCCTTCCCACATTTGCCAACCGCGGGCGAAGATGGGCCACGTGTCCGCGTCAGAGTTTGGAAAACCGCACATTCACGTACGCTCCGGGATAAAAAACGGTCGAGCAGAGTGAGCGTACAATCCTCTCTGCTATCGAAGTGGTGATGGAACGTTCATTTTTGGACGGCTCAGGAGTTTTCCCGGAGGCCCATTTCAAGTGGAACTATACCAACAGCTGCCGCCCGACGCCCTGAAGATTATTCTGGTGTTGTTCTTATCATTCCTGGTGGGACTGGAGCGGGAAGAGCACAAAGCGACAATGGGTTCCTACTCATTCGGAGGAATCCGTACATTTCCACTTATCGGGCTAATCGGTTATTCCATTGCTCTTCTCGCAGGCACGCAGTTGCTGCCGGTGACCGTGGGCTTTCTCGTGGTCGCTTCGTTCTTGTTAATCTCTTATTGGCACAAGCTCTCCCACACGGAAAGCGCGGGCGTCACCACGGAGATGTCTGGCCTGACCACGTTTCTTGTGGGTGCACTGGTCTGTTACGGGCATTTCTGGATTGCCACTACGCTCAGCGTTGCCAGTCTGCTGCTGCTCGATCTTAAGACAGCTCTTGAGAACCTTGCGACCCGCGTTGCTCCTCAGGAAATTTTTACGTTTGCGAAGTTTCTGTTTCTGACCGGCGTCATCTTGCCAGTGCTTCCTCATCAGGAGTTCAGCCGATTTCACATCAATCTTTTCAAGACGTGGCTCGTCGTGGTGGCGGTAAGCACGATCTCTTATGGTAGTTACGTTCTGCAAAAGGTAACAAAGCAGCGGGGTGGCGTTGTGCTCGCAGCATTGCTCGGAGGCGCATATTCATCGACGGCGACAACCATCGTGATGGCGCGCCGAGCGGTTCGGGAACAGCATCCCCACCTCTTCGCCGGCGGAATCCTGATCGCCTCTGGCGTGATGTACCTGCGTTTGATTGTGCTGCTGCTGCTTTTCAGCCGGCAACTGCTGTCCCTGCTGGCTCCAGCTTTTCTGATGTTGTCGGGCTTGGCGGTCGGCGTGGGCTGGCTTTGGACGCGCCGGGCCGATGCCGCTGCTCAGCCGGTGCAGCGTGAATTCGAACCCAACAATCCACTCGAACTCCTCGCGGCGTTCGGCTTCGCCTCGTTGTTTCTGGTGATGCTGGTAGCAACCCAGTTGGCCGTCACATATCTTGGACGCGCGGGAGTGAATATCCTGGCTGCCATCATGGGTGTGACTGACGTCGACCCGTTCATCATGGGAATGACCCAGACAGCAGGTTTGCTTACGCCTCTGAAAGCTGCGGCAGCTGCGATTCTAATCGCCGCTGCGAGCAACAACCTCGTAAAAGGGATTTACGCCTACAGCTTAGCGGACCGGAAAACTGGCGTGCAGAGTTTTGTGCTGCTAACAATTCTTGCCGCGCTGGGTCTCGTCCCATTGTTTTGGCTAGGATCGTAAACACCACACGCGGGCGAATATGGGACCGGTATTCGCCTCAACATTGTTAGTTGAAAAGCCTCTTCGGCAGCACGGGATATTTGGAGCGTGCTGGGGTCCCTCACTTCGTTCAGGATGCCCCTTCAAGAGCAAGGGCGCCGACAATGCAACGCCGACGAGAGCACGAGCGGCGACAATGCCGCGGCAGGTTGGCTCTGGGGCGAGCTAGACCTGGTGGAGGGCCGCGATGGGAAAGCGGCGGCCGATGCCGAAGGCCTTGGTTGAGATTCGGATGCCAGGGGCGGCTTGCTGGCGCTTGTATTCGCTGCGGTCGATGAGGCGGATGACGGAGGAGATGATGGCTTGGTCAAAGCCGGTGAGGGTGGCGATCTCCGAGGCGGACTTCAAGTTGCCGACATACTCTTCGAGGATGCGGTCGAGCACGTCGTAGGGCGGGAGAGAGTCGCTATCTTTCTGGTCGGGACGGAGTTCGGCTGAGGGCGGTTTGGTGATAGACGCCTCGGGGATGAGAGGACGCTGCGAGTTGACGTAGCGGGCGAGGCGATAGACGAGAGTCTTGGGCACGTCGGAGATGACGGCAAGTCCGCCGACCATGTCTCCGTAGAGAGTGCAGTAGCCGACGCCGAGTTCGCTCTTGTTGCCGGTGGTGAGGACGAGGGCGGAAAACTTGTTGGCGACGGCCATGAGGATTCCGCCACGGGTGCGGGCCTGGAGATTTTCTTCGGTAACGTCTTCGGCGAGTCCCTGAAAGATGGGAGAGAGAGCGTCGCGGTAGCCTTCAAAGATTTGGCGGATGGGCACAACCTGAAAACAGATGCCGAGATTGGAGGCGAGAGCGCGAGCGTCGGAGATGCTGCCTTCGGAGGAATACTGGCTGGGCATGGAGACTCCGATGACGTTTTCGGAGCCGAGGGCATCGACGGCGATGACGGCGGTAAGAGCGGAGTCGATGCCGCCGCTGAGTCCGACGACAACTTTGTGGAATCCGCATTTGCGGACGTAGTCGCGGGTGCCAAGGACGAGGGCAGCGTAGGCACTGGCCTCTTCACCGGCATCTTGAGGATGAAGGTCGCCGGTCATGGTCGCGGTATCAACGAGGATGAGGTCTTCCTCGAAGGACTTGGCCTGGGCGATGAGTTCTCCGGCGGGATTGAGGGCGATGCTGGAGCCGTCGAAGACAAGACTGTCATCGCCTCCAACCTGGTTGACGAGCAGGACGGGGAGCTTGTGGTGGCGAGCAATGGCGGAGAGCATGGCTTGGCGGAGTTCGCGCTTGCCGACGTGGAAGGGCGAGGCGGAGATGTTGAGAATGAGCTGGCCGCCGAGGCGGACGAGATCTTCGATGGGATCGGAACCGTAGAGGCGGCGGCTCCAGAAGGCTTTGTCGTTCCAAGCATCTTCGCAGATGGTGAGGGCGATGGATTGTCCGCCGAAGCAGAAGAGGTTTTGTGAGGCGGCAGGAGCGAAGTTGCGCATCTCGTCAAAGACATCGTAGGTGGGCAGGAGACGCTTGGACTGAATGAAATCGATGCGTCCGTTGCGCAGGAGGGCAGCGGAGTTGGTGACGGTCTTGCCGGTCTCGGAGGCGACAGGCGCGGGGAATCCGGCGATGATGGCGATCTCAGGGAGCTCGGCGGCGAGTTCTTCGAGGACCTGGCGGGAGCGAGTGACAAAGGCCGGAACTTCGACGAGATCGCGGGGCGGATATCCGCAGACAGAGAGCTCGGGAAAGACGACGAGTGAGGCTCCGCGGGATTGGGCGCAGAGCGTGTACTGGCGGAGTTTGGCCGCGTTGCCGGTGAAATCCCCGACTGTGGGATTGATTTGAGCGAGTGCGATCTTCACGAGAATAGTGTAAATGCGAGAGCGGGCGGGGGAAAGCGCGGGGATGGAAGAAGAGCAAGATCAAGATCAAGAACAAGGACAGGGACAACACCCCCACTCAAGCCAAAGGAAAGAAGGCTTGAATGGGCCACCCTCCATAATCTATTAGTTCGGACCGACGGAGGGTGGGCCGATCGGTGCAGGCGGGGCGGGGGTTTGTGGGGCGTTGGAGGATGGCGGGCCGTTGAGGTCGGGCGGTGGCGCGGGGTGGGGATCGCGGGCAGCTTCGTTGGAGTTGACCGGCTTTTCGCCGGGACGGAGCAGAGTGGGAGCACTGCTGCGCTCATTGGGATCGGTGGCGCCAGTGGGAGCGGCCATGGCGTTGGGGAGGGTACGTTTCTGGGCAGAGGCATCGAGTGTGCCGCCAAGGTCGCCGACCTCATCCTGGGTGCGGACACGTTTTTCTCCGCTTACCGCCATGTCTTCAATGCGGACAACTTTGTCACCCACGAAACGGATGAACTCGACGTCGTGGGGCGGCGCACCATAGATCCACTCTTCGTAATCCTGACCATCCTTGGTTTCTCGCAGACGCTGCGGCGGACGGCCGATGGCGAAGATCACCATGTCCTTATCCATGCCAACGAGGGCGTGATGGTTTTTGACGGCGGCGGCGAGCACGGGTGGGAGACTCTTCTGGACGGCCTCGGCCTGGGTGGTCGCCTTGAAGTCGAGCACAGGGGCGAGGAGGTCTTTGATTTGGCCGGTGGTGATGCAGGCATCGTCCTTGAGGAGGAGCAGGACATTGGAGCCGGTTGACTCGTTATAGAGCTGGTCGTCGGCGGGAGCGCGGGGAGTGACGCCGTTGACTCCGACGCTGACGCGATCGGACCACCTCTTTTTCTTGACGGGACCGCCGTTGATCTCAAACTCGATGCCGTGGCGGACAAAGCGGACAGCGGTGATCTTGACGCGGTCTCCGGGTTTGGCAACCGCACCGAGCTCGGCGATGAGTTGGTTCATCTCGGCTTCGGAGGGGACGATCTTGCCGCCCTGCTCGATGCGGACTCCGGCTTTGCCTCGGGGCAAGGCGCGATGCACCCAGGGATGCTCGGCGAGAAAGTCGCGGATGATTTGGGTGCGCTGGGGCTCGCTGAGTTTGGAGTCAGAGGCAAAGGCAAGGGCGGAGAATAGGAGGAAGATGGCAATGAGGCGAATTCGCAATGGTACCCACAATCGCCAACTGCGGGCGGTTGTGGGCCACCCGCGCTGAGAACTGCCCCACACAAGCCGAAAGAGGGCTTGAATGGGCCACCCGTGGGTTGTGGGCCACCGGCGGATTGTGATGGCGGATCGAGATGGAGCGCACGGTAACACCGTGCGAAATCAGATGCCGGATTGAGGCGGGAGGCTGGGCGGACGGTGCTGGATATTTGATGGCCCAGTGAGCCACCAGAGCAGCGGAAGAGCGAGCAGAAGCACGACAGCGCAGGTGAGGCTGGCCTCCGGACCGTAGTCAGCACCGGTGAGCAGGCGCGAGCCGTGAACGCTGGCGGAGACGAGGGAGGTGAAATCGCTGAGTCCGCTGACGGGAAGGCCGAAGAGCGTGCCTTGAGAAAGGTTCCATCCGAAGTGCAGGCCAAAAGGAAGCCAGAGCGAGCCGCTGCGAATGCGTGCCAGAGCCAGGAGTACTCCGACGGCAAAGGTGTTGAAGAAACTCCAGCTGAGCCAACCTGCGGCGGAAGGGTTCCAGAGATGGACGACGGCGAAGAGCACGGAGAGCACGAGGACGGACCAGAATGCGCCAAAGGCTTCGGTGAGTTTCTGGAAGGGATAGCCGCGGAAGGAAAGTTCTTCCATGAGGGCGGCGAAGAACAGCAACACGGCCACGGCAGCGAAGCGCACCAGCATGAGACGGTTGAGATGAAGATGGAAGTGCAGAGATCCGAAGAACGCGATGCAGACGACGTCGGCACCGATGAGCACGCCTCCAAGTGCAAGGCCGGTGGTCCACTGACGAAGGGCGATGCGGTCGAGCGGCAGAGCGAGAGCTACGGGCAGCGGATGAGGATTGTAGTCGAGGACGCGCAGGAAGACGGCAAAACCCGCGGCGGTGAGGGTGCAGGTGATGATGCTGAAGAAAATGTCGGGCAGGAGATAGCGATTGGGAAAGAGAGCATAGACGAAGCCGCAGCCCCAGAAGACTCCGAACGCCCAAATGGCGGCGATGACGAAGCGCACAAGCGGCGGCAGCAGCGGACGATAGGGATCGCCGGGCGGGAGCGACTCGAATTGGGGGGCGTTGAACAATCGGCTCTCCGGGACGGCACTCTCACTGCTGGTTCGAAGCAGCGTCGGCTGGAGCAAAGTTTGAGTCTTGAGGAGTTGCAGGTGCGGCAGCCGTGTGGCGTCCGTAGGGGACCGGCTTGAGAGCGATTCTGAGCTCGCAGCGATGGAGATGATCGCTACCTACCTTCTGCGTCAGAATCTCAAGCTTTCTGTCCTGCTTCTTCCAGCGCGCCTGATAAGTTTCATCGCGCTGGGCATTGTGAAGAAAGGGTTCGTCGCAGGTGTAGGTGTAGTCGAAGCCGGTGGGCGTGTCTCCGAGCAGGTTTCCGCGACCCCAGCCTTGATAGTTTCCGCGCACATAATGCCAGTGGTCACCTAGGATGTGAACGCGCAGTGGAAACTCTGGATTGGGAACCGTCGCAGGGACATCCGGCGGCTGGACGAAGGCTTGCGCAAGCACCGAACTGGCAGGCAGGAGAAGCATCAGTGCGAGGATGAAGGTTTTCATAGGCTCCCGTCAAAAAATGTTCTCAGTTTGACCAACTAGAAAAGGTATTCGACCGCGCAGCCAGAGACAAGTCAAAATTAGGTTGAGATTTGGGCCGGGTCGAGTGCGGAGACTGAGACGCCGTGGCGGGCGACGGCGAATGGGAGAAGCTGGGCTCCGGCGACGACGAGGGCCTGCTCCAGTTGCGAACGAGCCTCGGGCCGGACCATGAAAAGGACGCAGCCTCCACCACCGGCACCGCAGACCTTAGCTCCCGTGGCTCCATTCTTGCGCGAGAGGGCGATGAGTTCGTCGATGAACGGAGTGGCGATGGCAGGCGCATTGGTGCGGCGCAGCTTCCACTCTTCGCGCAAAAGGCGAGCGGTCTCTGGCCAGTCGGCGGCGGCGACGGCGACGTGCATGGCGCGGGCGATTTCGGCAATGCGCTCGAAGTTGCGGAAGATGCGGCGGTCGCCGTCGATGTGACGCTTGAATACTTCCCAGTTGTTGATGCCGCTCTTGCGCGGAGCTCCGGTATAGACGAGGACGAAGCGGCGGTCGAGCTCGGCGGGGTCGCAGGCGATGGGTTGGTGATGGATTCCATCGACGGCCAACTCGATGGCGCTGACGCCTCCGAAGAGCGCGGGATAGTAGTCCTGGCACCCGGTGGGAACGCGGATGAGCTGGGCTTCGACGTTCTGCGCGATCTCACGAAGCTGCTCGCGGGAAAGCTTGCGTTCGGTGAAGCGGGCAAGGGCGGCGGCAGAGGCGATCATGAGCGCAGAAGAGCCGGAAATTCCCGCACCGGCGGGAGATTCCGAGTGCGTCTCAAGACGGAAGCCGGTGGCGGGCTCAGAGTCTGGGTAGAAAAAACGCAGAAGGTGAGCGGCGAGCGAGTGGCGATGGCGCGGGACGCCATGTGAGAAGCTTTGCCGAAGTGCGTCCATGGTGGGAAAACTGTCGGCTAGGCCGGTGTCGAGCGAGATGAGTTCGATGCCGGGAGCAGCAGTGGGGATGATGCGGCAGGTGGTCATCACCTGAACGGCTATGTTGACGACGAGCGAGCCAGGATGGAAGAGATAAAGCGGCCACATGTCCATGGTGCCGCCGGCAAGATCCACCCGGCAGGCGGCGCGGGCTAAGACGCCGACAGGATCTTTGGAAGAAATTCCAGACATGATGATATTTGTACCACGGTCGTGGCCAGCAAAATGGAACGGCGCCCCATTGCGGAGACGCCGTTGTTGTTGCGGTTCAACTTGAAAGCTTGAAACTTGTTCCTTACTTCGCCGCCGCGGCTTGCTCGGCCTCGAATTCAACGATGGCCTTGAGCGATTCATACTGAGCGGCGTTGGGGTTGCCGATCCGGCGGCCATTGATGAAGATGGTCGGGGTTCCGGTGACCTCAACGGAGTCGCCAAGTTGTGTGCTGCGGGCGATACGCTCGGCGGTCTCCGGACTCTCGGCGCAGACTTGAGTCTTGGCTGGATCGGCTCCGGCATACTCGGCGTAACGGCGCAGATTCGCGGTGACGGCGGCAGCGTCGATGGTGGTCTTGCCTGCCGCATCGGTCTTACGCACGTCGGACTCAATGTCCTTCTGATGGCCGAAGACAGCGTCAATGAAGGTGAAGGCGTGGTCAGGCGTGGAGCGCTGGATGCAATCCAGGTAAGAGGCGGCGCGTACGGCCCAGGGATGAAGCTGGGGAAGCGGGAAGCTCTGGAAGACGAAGCGCATCTGGGGAAAATCGCTGCGCAGCCTGTCCATCAATGGAGCCGCATCGTGACAGGCGGGACATTCGAGATCGGCAAACTCAACGACGACTAATTTGGCATCTGCTGGACCCTTGCTGGGCCCAAAGGCAGAAGTGGCAAGCTTCTCGCGCACCGGCGCGAAGGGGTCGGCACCGAAGGGAAGCACATCGCCGGCGATGGCGTGCTTCAAATCTTTGGAGACATAGAAATGGCCGAGCTGCTGGCCCTGGGGAGTGATGAAGATGGCAGCAACATCAAACACATCCGGAATGGGCGAGACGCCGATGCTGAGCAGCTTGACCTGGAGGTTCGGATCATAGCCGAACATGCGCTTGAAGTAGGCATCGACGAGCTGCGGGGTGGGAGCGCCAGCGGGAAGCGCCGCAGGTGCAGACTGGGCGGGCGCGGCGGCGGGTGTCTTGGCAGCGGTCTGCGCAAAGAGCGAGAGCGAAAACAGAAGAACAGCGGAGCAGCGAAAGAAATTGCGCATTGAGATCACCCTTGAACGGAGCTGGCATTCACTATAACGGAAGCTGGTTCCGATGATCCACCATTCCCTGCTCCACACCGGGATTTAGCTCTCTGGAATTACGACGAGCGGGCCAGGGCCATCCTGAGGCGAAAGAAGCGCAGGAAGATGGGACTCCCACGATGGAGTTTGCAACTCCGGCATGGGCGTTGCCTGGAATAGCTTTCTGCACTGCTTGGACGTCCACCGGGCCCAGGTCTTGGATTTCTTTCTCCGAGCGCTATCGGTCGAAAGTCCAGTTCCCGCATACATCTGGCGATAGAGCTTGGAGAGGAACATGAAGGCGAGCCGGGCTCGCAGATTTGGAGTGCAGGCAGAGCGCTGCCAGATGGCGCGCCAATCGTAAAACTTGTCCCATACCTTCTGGGTGCGAACCCGGATTTCATCAGAGCTCATGGATGGATGAGGGGTAAACATTTTAGGACGGACTTCTGGTGGAATCAGCCAATAGCGGGTGATCGGCACATCGCCGACAAGGGTAGGATGAGCGGCCTGCTCCTTTTCCCAGCGGGCAAAATCCACGGTCCCAGGAAAGGGCGTCATCATGACGAATTGGGCAAAGGTGATGCCCGCGCGAAGGGCCATTTCGACGGTGGCGTCGAAGGTTGCGGGGGTGTCGGTCGGGAGGCCGAAGATGAACGAACCAAGCACATGAACGCCATGCTGCTTGAACGATTGCAGGCGCATGGCTAGGGCATCGCCAGAGTAGTTGAAATCCTTGAAGACGGCTTTGAGGCCCTCCGGTGTGACGGCCTCGACGCCGACCAATGCGCCCTTGATGTTGGCCTTGCGCATGGCGTCCAGATACTCGCCGTCCTCGCCAGCTTCCATGGTGATCTGGGTGAAGAAGACCATATCTTTCGGGAGCTTCGCAAGCTGTTCCATCAGAAGGAAACGCTCGCGGCGGATGGCGGTCAACTCTTCAAGTTTGGCGAGATTGTTCTGCTCGCGGGCCAGGCGGAGATCGGTGAGCGTTACGGGATAGAAGTTGTCATCGGCGAGGGCGATATAGCGAAAGCCGATGCGGCGCAGCTCAACGATTTCGTCGATGATGCGCTGATATTGCCGCTGCCGGGGGCGCTGGCCGTCGGTGCGCCAGACACTGCAAAAAGAGCAATGCTTGGGGCATCCGCGAATGGTTTGCACGGAGGCCCACATGTACTTGTCGCGCGGGATCATGTCCCAGCGCGCGGCTAGAAAGTCGCGGCCATCAATACGTCCGCCTTCGTAAACGCGGGCGAGGCTTCCGGCGAGACAATCGGTTACGGCCTTGCCCCAGGCGATATCGCCGTCTCCTGTAACCACGGCATGAGCCTCGCCGCGCTCAAATGCCTCCTCGGTGTAGAGGGTGGCGTGGATTCCTCCGTAGATGACCCATGCGCCGCGACTGCGCGCCATGCGTCCGACGGCGTATCCACGCAAAGCATTGCCGGTGTGGACACTGATGCCGACGATGTCGCCGGGCATGATGGTTTCGGGTTGAATCTGCTCCAACGACTCGTCGACGAGGATGGGATCTCCGGCGGATTGAGGCGTGGCTGCGGCGAGGACGAAGAGCCATCGAGGGGTAATGACAGCCGTGCCAAAGGAGTTGTCGCTGGGATTAACGAGGTGAACTCTCATGAAACCTTTCCTCTTACGAGTGTTTTGGCTTCAGAAGATGATCATCGCAATCGAATGATCGCCGCCGAGCAATGGGTTGTGGTGTGACTGGATCGCCGGACGCGAGCACTCGTGCCGGGACTATGTCTGGCATTATACATAGCGATTGTAAGCTGAATGTGAAAAGTGAGCTCTCAAGGGCTGGAAAATCAAGGTGGCGGGAACTCTCGATTCCGGGAACGCAGGATTGAGTAGTAAGGCGACCGCGACAGCAATCCCCAAAGTCACTCGCTCCTTTTTCCGCGCATCGTCGTTAATGGCTTTTCGCCGCAATCCTCAACTGTTTACAGAGTTTGCTCCGTGCGGGTGGGTAACGGTGAATGGCGATAGTTGTCCCAACAAGGATGTCCTTGACCCGCGGGGGAACGGAGAATAAATTCTCTACACGTTTAAATTAGGACTGAGGCGGCCATGACAAGAGCAAGGGCGATTGCGGTCGGTGTGAGCATACTCATGATGATGGCGGCGCATGTCTTCGCATCAGACATGCCCCCAAGCGAGATAATCGCAAAAGTCAACGCCACATACGAATCCATGCAAACCTACAGGGCAGACGGAACCGTCGTGGTTGAGATCAGCGAGCGTGCAAAGGTGGAAAGGTCATTTTCAATCCTGCTCAAGAAACCCAATCTGTACCTGATCTCTTGGACCCAAAAAGATACGCCTAGCTGGGGAGGAACGGTTTGGAGCGACGGCTCACAGCCTTATCTCTATATGGCCAAAGAGTATTTCAAGATGGGCAGCGACATATCCGCCTTGGCCACCGCCGCAGGGGTTTCTTTGAGGAGCACTTACATTACTCCCTCGCTCTTTCTGCCAGCGTTCAAGCAAGAACCGACCGCGCTTTCAATGATACAAGACCCCAAGCTGGAAAAGCAGGAACAGGTAGGTGGGGAGGATTGCTATGTTCTTAGTGGAGTCACAGAGGGATTAGGGAAGGAAACGTTCTGGATATCGAAATCGAAATACCTCATCGTCAAGAACGATTTCATCGTCGATCACCCCGCAGGAGGACTGCCCATAGTCAAACGAACTGACGCGCAAATTGACGAAGACATTCAGCAGATGGGTGAAAAGCCGACGGACGAGAACAGGAAGAAGTTCCGGGAGATGATGGAGGCTGTTAATAATCACATCAAGAAGACCCCGGCCATGAAGGGTACTTTCCTGACAACATACGTGAACATCTCATCCCCTGACTTGCGCAAGGAGGATTTCCAATTTGTGCCGCCCAAGGGTACGGTCATGAAAGATTCCATGCTCAACGCCATTTCGGGGGAAATGAAATGGGGGAGGAAATGAAATGGAGGAAATGAAATAAAGCTCTAACCAAGCGGCGCCAGGCACAGGAACACGTTGTTTTACATTAAGACTTTCGTTTGTCTGCTCGCTATTACAGTTCGTCTTCGAGCGGCGCTCGCACATTCGCCAAACGTCGCGCATCGGATACAGGGCAAGTATTCACCTATACGCAATGGGCGACCACGCCACTTCTCATCACATTACTTCTTCTTCGACAGTCGAGCCAGAGTAGCCAGCTCTTTCAGGTACTCGGCAAGGGGTTTGGCGGGAGTTCCCCAGAAGATGCCTTTGCCGCGTAGGACCTTCTTGCTGAGGACTCCGGACTGGGAGCCGAGGATGACACCTTGCTCGATGCGCACGTGGTCGCCGATGCCGACCTGTCCGCCGACGATGACGCCATCTTCGATTACCGAGCTGCCGCTGATTCCGGTCTGCGAGGCGACGACCACGTTGCGGCCAATGTGGACGTTGTGGCCGACCTGCACGAGGTTGTCGAGCTTGACGCCATCGGCAATGACGGTGGAGTCGAGGGCTCCGCGGTCGACGGCGGTGTTGGCGCCGATCTCAACGTCGTTGCCGATCTCGAGGCGTCCGACCTGGGGAAACTTGTGGTAGCGTCCGGTGGCGGGATCAGGAACGAAGCCAAAACCGTCACTGCCGAGGACGGCACCGGCCTTGGCAATGACACGGTCGCCAAGGATGGTTCCGGAATAGACGGTGACGCGGGCAACCAGGTCGCAGTCTTCTCCGATGACCACGCCGGGGGAGATGATCGATCCGGGACCAAGGCGGGTGCGCGGACCGATGTGGGCTCCGGCACCGACGACTACGAATTCGCAGACGCGGACGGTGCGGTGAAGCGATGCGGAGGGATCGACGATGGCCGAGGGGTGAATGAAGCCTTCGGCGGATTCGGCGCGGCGAAGTTCGGCGGCGGCCAGGGCAAAGGCGAGGCGCGGATTCTGGGCGCGGAGCAGGACCTTGGCGGAGGAATCGCAGGCGGAGTTATCGGAAGGCCAGACGGAGCCGGATGGTAACTCCAATGAGGCGGGGACGATGACGGCCCCGGCGGCAGAGGCAAGCGCGGCGGCGAGATAGCGCGACTGCTCAACGAAGACAAGGCTCTGCTGGGTTGCTCCCGCAAAGCTGGAGATGCAGCTCACCTCGACGTCTCCGCCCTCGCAGAGAGCGCCAATCCGTTCCGCCAATGCACTGGTTCTCATGCGTCCGTTGTATCACTCCCGCGATTCTCTTTCGAGTGGATAGTGTTCGCGGGTTGTGAACGCGCATCTAACCTGACATGCCGCGCCAGGAAACTATCGTCGAAGTGGAAGGCCGCCGTCTCGCTCTAAGCAACTTGGATAAAGTTCTGTATCCTGAAGCGGGGTTTACAAAAAGACAGGTCATCGATTACTACGTGCGGGTCGCACCGTTTCTGCTGCCGCATCTGGCGGGGCGTCCGCTGACCATGAAGCGATACCCGAGCGGCGTGGCGGGAATGTATTTCTACGAGAAGAACTGCCCAAGGCATCGTCCTGAATGGGTTGAGACCGCTCCCATCTGGAGCGCGGGCAACCATCGCTGGATGGATTATTGCGTGGCGCAGAACCTGAGCACACTGGTTTGGGCGGCAAACCTGGCGGCACTGGAGTTGCACACCTCGCTCTCCATCGCCTCGGCGATGCCGCACCCGTCGTATATCGTTTTCGATCTCGATCCGGGAGAACCGGCCAACGCAGTGGAGTGCTGCAAGGTGGCTCTGTGGGTGCGCGATGCGTTTGCCCGCATGCGGCTGCGCAGCTTTGCCAAGACTTCGGGCTCCAAGGGAGTGCAGGTGTACGTTCCGCTGAACTCGGGAGCAAGTTACATCGAGACCAAGCCTTTTGCTCATGAACTGGCTCAGGCGCTGGAGCGCAAGCATCCGGAACTGGTGGTGAGCGATATGAAGAAAGAGCTGCGCGGCGGCAAGGTTCTGGTGGATTGGAGCCAGAACGATGGCCACAAGACAACCGTGTGCGTCTATTCGCTGCGGGCGAAGCCGCAGCCCACGGTTTCAACGCCAGTATCATGGGCGGAGATCAGCCGCTGTCTCGAATCCGGGAATCCGGCAGAGCTGGAGTTTACCGCTCCGAAGGTGCTGGAGCGAGTGGAGCGCCACGGCGACCTGTTTGCGCCGGTGCTGAACCTTTGCCAGCAACTGCCCGCAGCGGCGGAGATTGAGACAAAGCGCGCGGCTCGAAGCTCGGCTAAGGATGAGCGGAAGCCCGTGCGGGCGGTGTCTTCTGGTATCGCTAGCGCTGCCGGACGCGAGGCGGGTATCGTGCCAGCCGATAAAGTCACACCAGGAATCCGCAAAGCTGCGAGAGCGGCACGCAAGCGTTCGGCTCAGGCGCGCACCGAACGCAGCGCCTGAACTTTCCATTGAGTGAACTCCACTTAAACTGAATCCCGACGTGGGTCTCCATCACAGCGGTGGCACGGGCCGGGGCGGTGATACCGCCGCGTGGATTACAATCTCGTAGAGTTACAATGATGACCCATGGGGATGACGGCAGTTGCCGCCGCACAAGGGTAAGCAACAGGGTCCACGCGGCAGAAGTCTAAAAATGAGATGGATGGCCGGGAGCTCCGGCGGAGGAAACATGCAGAACTGGAAGAAAGCCGTGGTGGCCGGAGCGGTTGGGGCAGGCGCCGTGCTGGCCCTTTCCGGCCGACGCAATCTGGGCATTGCCTCCGTGGCAGGAGGGCTGGCACTGCTTGCCAGCGAGTATCCGGAACGCTTTGAGGCGCTGTGGGAGAACGCACCGGACTACGTCAACCGCGCCACCATGATCTTTGCGACGCTGAGCCGGCTGAGCGAAAGGTTTGCCGAAGACGCAGAACGGCGCAACGTGTCCAGCTATCCACATTTCACCAGCGAATACGCAGAGTAGGAGTGAACTTCTCCGGCGCTAGCGGCGGTACGGCAGCAGTTGGTCCAGATGCAATCGGGCCATCATGTCTTCCGAGGCGGGCGAGGCTTGCAGGTAGGGAGTATTGTTCTTGCGCCGCGAGCCGGAGTTAGGCGGCAGAATGGCGACGCGGAAGGGCGCGGCTTGGGCCACGAACTTCACCATGATCTCGTGGTATCCACTTTGAGCATGAATGGTCCCGCGCAGGGTTCCGCCGGCATCGGAGCCGCGCTCGATCACCGGCTTTCCATCGACAAAGACTACCGCAGGAGCACCGCTCTCCAGGTACACATTCCATTCCCCGCTAGTGCCGAGATAGGTGCTGGATTGAGCGTAGTAGACGCCTTTGAAGGCCGCCGAGGATGGGGACAGAGTGAATGTTCCGTCGGCAAAGACCAACTCATAGTGGATGTCTTGCTGATGTTTCTCGGCTGCGAGCTTGGCGGAGGCACGCTCGGGAGCGAAATGGCGCGTGAAATCGGTAGTGCGCCGTCCGTAACGTCCCGCCAGATGCCAGTCGGTGAGCAATCCTGCGTCGCGTGAGTCCTCAAGCAAGTCCGCGTTGCTGGCGCTTGTTCCTCCGCCGCCCGAACCGGGAGCACCAAGGCGAACCCACTGCGCAAGTAGAGGCGCACTCAGGGCCAGCGGTAGCAACCATACAGACCAACGACGGAGCCTCATGGCAGCACGATTCTGACTTCGCGCTGCAGAGCGGCGTCGGCAGTTTTGCAGAATGCGCGGAAGGCTGGGTAGTCAGTGGTAGCCACGGTCAGCGGGAGCAGTTCGGTATAGGTCTCGACCCGCAGCTTGCGTCCGTTGCGGTGGTAGCTCACCTCGACCCGGCCAAAAGGAGTACGGAGGTTGGTGTCGGCGGGGAGCTCAGCTTGGGCACCTTGCGGCAGTTCGTAATCAAAGACCTCCCGCTCGCTCGGAGTCACGGGCACGAGCTCTGGATTCCGGCGCACCGGCTCAGAGGCGAACTTCGCGGTTAGGCCGGCGGGATCGAGCGAGCTGCGCAGAGTCACCTGGCGCTGGCCGTCCACGGTGACATCCATCTCGCCTTCAATCTTCAGATCAACCTCGTGCGAAGCCCGGGCAGCTCCTTCGGCTACGGCGTGGGCGATTTTGACCGTGGGATAGAACTGCGCCAAGGCTGCGCGATAGCTTCCGGCCAGATCGTTGGACTCACTGCTGCGCCGCTGTTCGGAGGCAAAGTATCCCCGGAACTGGCTCTGCGCCACAAACTCAACACGGCCAGTGGGCCCAAGCGTTGCCTGCACCTTGCGCGTCACCCGATTGGCCTCAGGCAAGGTGATGGGAATGATGCGGCGGGTGGCTCGGCCCGCGGCATCCACGGTCATCGCCATGGCACCCTGGTCGTCGGGAGGAAGTTCGCCCAGCGCGGCGTATTCCGCAGTTCCGTCGAGAAAGAGATCGAACTCCGGAACATAGGCCAGGGCGTGGTTGAACAGTTGCACAGAGTAGGCGCTGGGATCGACGTCACCAGCGGAGCGGGTGCGCACCATGGCGAATTCGGCGGGGACTCCGACGGCACGCAGCAGGGCCACGATCATCGCCGCTTTGTCCTTGCAGTCGCCAAATCCGCGGCGCTCCACGGTGGCGACCGGGTAAGGCTGGTAGCTGTGCACGCCAAATTCAAAGGCAAGATAACGGGTGTTGCGCTGCACGCTCTCATACACAGCCTGCACCTTGCCCAGGGTGTTGAGGTTGCGGGCGGCAATCTGCGAGGCTACTTTCTGCAAAGATTCATCGAGTTGCAGTGACGGCTCCAGCAAACCGTTGTACCAGCGGCCGAAATCCTGCTCAGAGCCGACGGTGGAAAGATGCAGGTAGGGACCGTTGACCGTAGCTCCGGGCGAAAGCGGCTCAAAGTTTTCGGCAGCGAGGTCACGCATCTCCCAGATGCGAACAGTCTGATCGCCAATGGACTTCACCACAGCAGAATGAATGCCGTGTTCGACGGCATAAAGCTTCATGCCCGCCGGAGCTACAACCACCCGGCGGCGCAGACGAGTGGCATAACCATCACGGAACTGGTCGAGCCGCGCATAATAGCCCGCCCAGGGATTAATCTCGGTGGCAGGCAGCAGGTGATACTCCACTTCCACCAAGTCGCCGGGCTCAAGCTGGGCAAAGTTCAGGTCGCGGGTGCGAGAGTCGAAGTACATTGAGGAACTGCGCTCCCGCACGGGCTGGTCGGCGGATACCTTCGCCTCCAACTCGCTGCCATCACGCTTGAGTACGCGCGCCCGCACAATGCAGAGCCGCTCGCTCATGGCCGCGTACATGATCGAATGCGGTGAAAAGCTGCGTGCGCCCCGCGCGGTATTAATGCGCCAGAGCTGCTGCACATGCGCCTCGGTAAGTCCGTCGCGGCCAAGACCATCTTTGCGCAGGTGATCGACGCGTATGTCGGCCAGGGCCTCCACGTCTCCGAGGGGGTGCCGTGCCGCGTGCGCCGCGCGGCGAGCGTCCACCAGGTATTCCTTGTCTTCGGGGAGGCGCTGCGTACCGGCGGTTTCGCCTGCCGGGTTGGCGGCGGCAATCGCCATCAATTCCTCGGCCTGAGCAGCGGTGTCGCTAACGGGCAGCATGGCGGAAACCGCCGCGTTGAGTGCCGAGGCATCTTCCGCAGAGTGGCTTATGGCTTTGAGTTCACTGACAAAATGATTGCGCTGCTCGGAATCCCTGGTGGCGAGGAATTGCAGCTCGAGGCTTTCGATCTGCTGCGAGTGGCCGGAAGTTACGCTCTTCAAGAGACTTTGAGGCGTGAGCCTTTGTGCGGCTGCAGCGGAGACCGCTGCAGGCACAAAGATCAAGATCAAGAATCCGGCGAGTAGGTGGCGGCGCGTCATCCTCTCCTGCTGGGTAAAGCGTCCCCGACAAGCCGGAGGAAAGAACGGGCCAGCGCAGACTGGTTGATCCGGAGTTGCGGCCCGTATTCCTGTAAAGAACAGGCCGCATCAGACTGGTTGGTCTGAATTGCGGCCCGTGTTCCTGGGCATCCACCCTCCCTGAGCCGTATTCCCCCAGAGAATTCTGCCAGTGAGAGCTTCTGTCCAAAATCTGCCGTTCGGGTAATGAAGAGAGTTTGCCGCAAGCCGGCCAGTTCGGGAATGCACAGGAGTACCTAGGTATCCCCGGAGAATATGCTTAGTTCTAAACCGGAGGAATCTAGACCTTCCGGTAGCGGGCTTCCGCCGGGCCTCACGGGGAATCTGCCGCAAGCGGCCTGGGCGAATGCGCACCAGCGGGAGGATTTAGGGCATGTCCCGGGGTACAGTGGCCAAACGCTTTGTTTTATATGCTTTTTTCCGAAAACTGAGTATGCTTAGCGGATGGTGAACGTTCCAACATCCAAGCCTCCATCGCCAGCGCCAACGCAGCTGGCAGCAAAGAAGAAAGGTTCGGAAGTGCACCCAACACAGAAACAGCCTCATCCCTCCAAGAAGGTAAAAATCGCGGTAGTGGAAAGCGATCCTCTGCGCTTCATCGGATTCCGCGCGCTGTTTGATTCTGAACCTGACATGGAGCTGTTTTCGGCTTCAGCCAGCGACATAGCCAGCAATGCCGATGCAGACCTGATCCTGCTGGGCAGCCGCGGCAACCAGAATCTGTTCGACGTGATGGCCGGATTGAAAGCCACACGGCCCGATCTGCGCATCCTGGTGACGGGAGCGGGAGCCGACGACGAAATGATTTTGAAAGCACTGGCCGCCGGAGCCAAAGGATACGTGGACGAGGCCGCCAGTCCTAATGAATTCGCGATGGCCATCCGCATTGTGCACCAGGGATCGGTGTGGGCACCACGCCGCGTGCTCTCCACTTTCATTGAGCGCGTCACCACTTCGCCGGGAAGAATCTTTCCCGCGGGCCGCGTCACGTTTACCGACCGCGAAAAAGAAGTGCTCGAGTTACTGGTGGCGGGACGCTCCAACAAAGAGATCGGCGCTGCACTCGGTATCGAAGAGCGCACGGTGAAGGCGCACGTCGCCAAGCTGATGCGCAAGGTTGGCGTGCAGAACCGCATCGCACTCTCCGTCCACGCTATTACGCACTCGCTGGTTACAAGCAGGTAAACAACATTTCTCTCCTCACGTCTTGGCCACCCCGCACGGTGGCCGTTTTTTTGCGGACAACCAGTTGCATGTTCCAGGGTTTCAATAAGCACCGCTCCGGTTGCGGATGCGGGAAATTGTTATGATTGAGCCGCGCAGCCTTGCTGCCGGACGGAAGGAAAACAGATGAAGAAAGTTCTGATCGGACTCGTCGTGCTACTCTCCACCACCGCATCCCTGGCATGGGACCGCTCCGATGACATCGAGCGTCTGCAGGATAGCGCCACCGTGCTCAAGGAGATCATGGACGCTCCTGACAAGGGCATTCCCGAGGAGATTTTCCATAGCGCCAAGTGCATAGCTGTAATGCCGAATATGTTGAAGGCCGCCTTCGTTGTGGGCGGCGCATACGGTAAAGGTGTGGCCAGCTGCAGAACCGAAAAGGGATGGAGCGCACCGGCATTCTTCACCCTCAAGGGCGGCAGCTTCGGCTTCCAGATTGGCGGACAGTCAGCCGATATCGTGATGCTGATCATGAACGATCACGGGATGAACGGCCTGCTTGCCAGCAAGGTAAAACTTGGAGCAGATGCCAGCGTGGCCGCTGGTCCTGTGGGCCGCCATGCGGACGCCTCCACGGACTGGAAAATGCGCGCCGAAGTGCTGACCTACTCGCGCGCCCGTGGCATCTTCGCGGGAATCTCGCTGAACGGCGCAGTGCTGGCCCAACATAAGGATGAAACGCGCGCCTTCTATGGCCGCATGGTTCCATTCAGAACCATTTTGCTCGGCAACATCGAATCGCCCAAGGAAGCCGAGCTCTGGCACAATGCTCTGGTGAAGTACGCGGGCAGGTAAGTTGAAAGCTGAAGTAAGTAACAGTAAGCCTCATCCATCCGTGGGTGGGGCTTTTTCTGGCGCCGTAAGGAGAGCGTTACCCAGCTACGCCGACATCCGGCTCTTGCCGCCGTCGAGGATCTGCCGGATTTTCCTCACCAGTTTATCGGGGCTGATTGGTTTCTCAATGGTGATGCAGTCGCTTAGGTCCCCACCGCACTCTGATTCGTCCACATAGCCGGAGACAAACGCAATTTTCAGGGAAGGTTTGAGTTCGGCAAGCTGGCAGGCTAACTCGCGGCCTCCCATATGCGGCATCACCAGGTCCGTCACGACCAGGTCTATCTCCGGCAAACGGTCCTTGAAGATCTCCAGTGCCTCGCGCCCATCCTTAGCTTCGATGACCCGGTATCCACGCTGCGTCAGGATAAACGTGGTGACCGTGCGCAGAGCTTCCTCGTCCTCCACCAGCAGGATGGTCTCGCTGCCGTGCCTCGGCGAATGTACCTGCTCTAATGACGGAGCCACCTGCTGCGCCGCTCCAGCAACAGGGAAATAGATGGTGAATGCAGTTCCCTTCTTTGGCTGAGAGATAACCCCGATGAAACCGTTACTCTGCTTCACAATTCCGTAGACCGTGGATAGCCCCAGGCCCGTTCCCTTGCCCACGCCCTTGGTGGTAAAGAAAGGTTCGAAGATCCGGGATTGAGTTTCAGCATCCATGCCGATTCCCGAGTCCGTAAATCGAAGGTAGGAGTACTCACCCGGAGGAACTCCCTCGATGCCGCGGATTGCGCTTCCCTGTATTATCCCGGTTTCAATGAGAAGTTCGCCGCCTTCGGGCAGGGCGTCGCGCGCGTTCACGGCGAGATTCATGAGTATCCGCTCGATCTGCACTGGATCGGTTTGAGCCGTCACCGGTCGAGCATCAGGCCGCAATGTGATGCGCACATCGTCTCCAATCACGCGAGGCAATATCTTTCCGAAGCGCGAGACAGAGTCGTTGAGATCGACGACGGTGAGAGCGAGAGGCTGTTCACGGCTGAAGGCAAGCAACTGCTTTACCAGGGCGGCGGAACGTTCGCAGGAGAGGAGAATCGCGTCGGCGTATTCCTTGCCGACGGTGTCATTGATGACCCGGGATTTCAGCAGAGTGGCGTAGGCAATGACGATTCCCAGAGCATTATTGAAGTCGTGCGCGATGCCGCCGGCAAAGCGGCCGACCGCCTCCAGCTTCTGCGCTTGCTGCAACTGCTCCTGTATCCGCAGCCTCTCCGTCACATCCATCACCATCAGCAAGCAGCCTGTGTAGGAGTTCTCCGGGCCAATGGGAGTGCCGGTGACGATTGCCTTGATTTCATTCCCCTGTGGCCCGCGAAAGCGGAAATCATGCTGCTCGGTTGCCCCGCCATGCCAACGATGCAACTGCTCGCCAAATGCGGCTGCATCGGATTCAATCACAAAGTCGGAGAGCGGCATCCCAATCAGTTCCTCGCTGCCGCGACCCAGCAGAGCCGCCATACGAGGGTTCAGAAGTCCAATCCCATCCTCACTTGTAAGCCGGCAGACGCCTTCGTTTGCCGCTTCCACCACACCGCGATATTCCTCCTCGCTGGCAGCAAGGGATTGCTGAGCCTGCCGCATCCGATCGACAAGTTTGCTGATTAACAGATACAGGCATAGGCCGGTGAAGAGGACAAAAACCAGGCCTTTTGTGGTCGAAAAGAAGAGTCTCAGGCGCGAAGACTGTATTGAGTTGACGATCAGATCAGTAAGAGAAATCCATATGGCAGAGGAGACCAGGTACAAGAGCGTGATCGTGCCCGGGCCCAGGCCGAAGCGGGAATCTCGAACGGGTTTGAGGGGAACTCGGTCGGCCAAAGTTGTTAGAGAATACCCGAAGAGGGCTTCGAATGCCAGATTCAAATCAACCGATGAGGAAAGGAGCTGTCCGAATTGGCATACAGTCTCGCGAGTCAAAGAAAAAGACTACGTACAATATGACTATTGGGCTCCGGTTCGGCATACATTGTTGGACAGGAGAGAACGATGAAGCGCTGGCTCCCGCTGCTGCTCGCTATCGCAACTCCACTCGCCGCTCAGACTCCGCTGCCTCAATCGAGCGCGGACGGCGCCGCCCTCACCATCTACAACCAGGATTTTGCGGTCATTCGCGACCATATTTCGTTGGAGCTGAAGGCCGGGGTCAATAGCATTCACTTCAGCGGAGTGACCGCGGCGCTGGAACCCGGCTCAGTGATGTTGCGCGACTGCTCAGGCAAGCGCACGCCTCGTGTTCTGGAGCAGAACTTCCGCCCTCCGGTTACGCAGGAACAGATGCTTACGATGTTCGAAGGGCAGACAATCGACTTTCAGGTAAATCGCGGGATGGAATCCCAGACCGTGCGGGGAAAAATTATTCGCGCGGGCCATTCCAGCCAGCCCACGCCCTACGCGCAAGCCGGTCCCCAGGGCCACGAACAGCCGCTCATTGAGGTGAACGGCAAACTGCAGTTCACTCTGCCTGGCATACCGCTGTTCCCATCCCCGACTGACTCGTCCATCTTCCACCCACAGATCGCCTGGCAACTGGAAAGCGAGCATGCAGGCAGCACTACGTGCGAACTCAGCTACATCAGCAATGGCATGACCTGGGAGGCCGAGTACAACGTGATCGCTCCGGTCAAGGGCGATGCAATGGATCTGATCGGCTGGGTGACGCTCGCCAACCACAGTGGCAAGACCTTCGAAAATGCACGCATCAAGCTGATGGCTGGGGACGTCAACAAAGTGCAGCAGGGCGGAGCTCTCCCGATGGCCAGGGCTGTCGCCATGAATGCCCAGGCGGGCCAGCCCTCGGTCACTGAGAAAGCCTTCGACGAGTATCACCTGTACACGCTGGAACGGCCCACGACACTGCCGGACGGCGAGACCAAGCAGGTTGAATTCCTGCACAAGAGCGGTGTACCGAGCAAGCGCGTTTACATCTATGCCGGGTTCACGTGGAATTCGCCATATGGGCAGTACCAACCGGAGTATCTACTGCAACAGCGCGACCTCGGCGGCAGCTCACAGCCGAAGGTGTGGGTGATGCGGGAGATCAAGAACACCGAGCAGAACGGAATGGGCATGGCTCTGCCGAAAGGCCGCGTGCGCTTTTACCGGCAGGACGAGGGCGGCCAGCTCGAGTTCGTCGGCGAAAACACGATTGACCACACACCAAGCGGCGAGACACTGCGCATCTACACGGGAAACGCCTTCGACCTTACCGGCGAGCGGCGGCGCACCAACTTCAAGGCTGACAGCGCACAGAGATATACCGACGAAACGGTTGAGGTCACGGTGAAGAACCATCGCAAGGAGGCGGTGGACGTGGTAATCGTCGAGCGCCTCTTTCGCGGCGCAACCTGGGAGATCACCTCGAAGTCGGCTCCATTTAACAAGCGGGACAGCAACACCATCGAGTTTCCGGTCAATATTCCTGCGGATGGTGCACAGACCGTCATCTACACCGCGCATTACACATGGTGAGGCTTGCGAGAATTTCAGCGTGCATGTCCCTCGCGGCGTAAACTTTATCCAGCCACTCGCGTCTATATGAATTGACCTGACATCTTGCGATTTGATACGGTCAATCTTCTGCCCATGCGCTTTTGGTTGGAGTACCTACCTGTCTGGCTCGTCGCACAGACGCTGCGATGGCTGCCGCGCCCGGTGGCGCGCATGGTTGCCCGCGTCGTCGCCATCCTCTTTTATTGGCTCCATCCACGGCTGCGAAGGGTTGGAATGCGCAACCTTGAGCTGGCGTTTCCGGAAAAAACAATTGCCGAGCGTGAACACATTCTGAAGGGCGTTTATTGCTCGCTGGGACGGCTGCTCTCGGAGTTTCCAAAGTTCCCCGAGTACACCCTGGAGAATGTGGATCGCATCGCGGTTTACGACGGGCTGGAGAACTACCTGGCGGCGCGGGATCGTGGCAAGGGCGTGCTGTTTATGACCGCACACCTGGGAGGCTGGGAGATCGGATCGTTCGTCCACTCGCTGCACGGGCACTGGCTCAACATTGTGGTGCGCGACTTGGATAATCCCCTGCTCGACCGCTGGGTGCGCCGCTTGCGCTCACTGCACGGCAACAAGACTCACGACAAGGACAGCTACGCGCGCGGCTTGATGGCTGCCATGAAGCACGGCGAGACCGTAGGCGCGTTGATGGATACCAATATGACTCCGCCGCAGGGAGTCTTCGTGGAATACTTTGGCCTGCCTGCCTGCACCGCAGGAGGCATCGCCCGGGTCGCCATGCGCACCGGTGCAGCGGTACTTCCCGCCTTCACCATATGGGACGAATCGCTGGGCAAGTATCGCATCCGCTTTGAGGCGGCGATCCCTACGGTCTGCACCGGCGACGACGAAGCCGACGCACTGGCCAATACGCAGAACTACACCACGGCCATCGAACAGGCAGTGCGGGCTCATCCCGATCAATGGCTCTGGGTGCACCGTCGCTGGAAGACGCGTCCGCCGGGCGAGGCGCCGCTCTACTAGCTTCGCGTGCGCAGGCGTACTTTCATTTCCTGGCCGCAACGCTGGTGCCTTGGCCAACATCCAAGAGCTAATGTCTGAGACCGATGAGCGATTGCTTCCCGTAAGCAGTTCCACGCCTCCGCAGTTTGCGCCGGAGCAGCGCGCCATGTTCGTGGAGGTACTCAGGCTGTTCAGCGCCCAGCAGATTCCATTTGCGGTGAGCGGCGCTTTTGCCCTCCATGAGCACACAGGCATCTGGCGCGATACGAAGGACCTCGACCTGTTCCTCACCCACGAGGATGTTTCCCGCGCACTCGCCTTGCTCGCCTCCGAGCGATTTACGACCGAGGTATGCGATCCGGTATGGCTCTGCAAGGCGCGCAGCGGAGAGTTCTTCATAGACCTGATCACCGGCATGAGCAACGCCGCGATCACCGTTCAGCCTGAGTGGATTGAACGCGCCACACTCGCCGAGGTGGTGGGCGTTCCGGTTAAGGTTCTGGCCGCCGAGGAACTGATCGCATCCAAGCTTTTCGTCACCCGGCGCGAGCGTTTTGACGGCGCGGACATTGTGCACGTCATCCACGGAACGGCCGGAAACCTGGATTGGACGCGCATGGTGCAGATTGCCGGCGATCACTGGATGATGTTGCTGTGGGCCCTGGTGCTCTACGAATATGTCTATCCAGCGCACTCGCAGTTTGTGCCGCGCGCGCTGTGGAGCGACCTGCTCTCGCGCCTCGGAGATGAACTCGATCATCCCAACCCGCAGGCTGCGTTTCGCGGAAGCCTGATCGACGACAAGATGTTCGCCATCGACATCCATGAGTGGGGCATGGTGAACCTGCACGGGGAGTTGAGGAGCAGGAAGACCGGGTGAGCAACTTCGCGGCCAGAGGAAACAACAGATGAGGATTGCGGCAGTCGCCGATCTCCACTACAGTCCGCAAAATTATGACCGCATTCGCGAGCAGATGCTGCGGGTGCGTGACGACGCCGACGTGCTGGTAATTGCCGGAGACCTCACAAATTACGGGCGCGTGGCCGAGATGGATTCACTGCTGACCATGCTGACGCGGCTGCGCATCCCGATTGTCGCCGTGCTGGGCAACCATGATTTTGAGAGCGGTCAGCAGGATGAGCTGATGAAGCTGATGACCGCCGAAGGAATCAAAGTGCTGGATGGCAATGGATATGAGCGCGACGGTGTGGGATTCGCAGGGACCAAGGGATTTCTTGGCGGCTTTGGGCGTGGCACTCTCACCGCCTTCGGAGAAGCCGAGGTCAAGGCCTTTGTGCAGGTCTCCATTGACGAGGCGCTGAAGCTGGAGCGCGCCCTGGCACAGCTGCGTGCCGAGCGCCGCGTTGTGGTGCTGCACTACGCTCCCATCGGCGAAACCGTGAAAGGCGAGCCGGTGGAGATCTATCCCTACCTCGGAAATTCGCGCCTGGCCGAGGTGGTGGACCGTCACGGTGCGAAGCTGGTATTGCACGGCCACGCGCACCATGGCTCGCCAGAAGGCAAGACTACGGCAGGAGTTCCGGTACACAACGTCGCACTGCCGATTTTGCAGGCCAGTGGAGTCGCAACACCCTACAAGGTCTTTGAGGTGTAGGCGCGGCCGGGTACGCGACAACAGACGCCGCGCCGGTCACGGACGCTGGCTGGCGCCGGGTTCGACAGGGTCGGGCGCTGAACTGTAAACTCGGGAGTTCGGAGGCCGGTACGGCTTCCACGGAGGCACGATGAGACGGCTGAAAGACTACCTACCTCTGCTCGTGCTGTTCTGCGCCTTGCAGACAGCATTGGCGCAGGACCTGACATCGTTTGAAAAACGAGTGCAGGTCCGAACCCTTCCGAATGGACTTACCGTCCTGCTGCTGAACCGGCCGGAAGCGCCCGTCTTTTCCTTCTTCACCGTTGTGGATGCCGGCGATGCGCAGGACCCGGAAGGCAAGACCGGGCTGGCGCACATGATGGAACACATGGCCTTCAAGGGTACGGATGAGATCGGCACCACGAACTATGCGGCGGAAAAAGTGGCGCTGGCGAAGGTGGAGGCCGCTTACGCCGACTACGACCGCGAGAGCAACCGCGTGGTGAATCGCGACGAGAAGAAGATTGAGGAGCTGAAAGCGGCGTGGGAAAAGGCCCGCGAAGATGCCGATCAATATGTGGTGAAGAACGAATTCCCCGACCTTGTGGAACGCAACGGCGGAGTGGGACTGAACGCCTCCACCGGACTGGACAGCACACAGTACTTCTACTCGCTGCCGGCCAACCGGCTGGAACTCTGGGCCTACCTGGAGTCGGAGCGATTCCTGCACCCGGTGATGCGCGATTTCTACAAAGAGCGCGACGTGGTGATGGAGGAGCGGCGCATGCGCACCGATTCCTCGCCCACGGGGCGGCTGGTGGAGCAGTTCCTCTCCGTAGCCTTCGACGGCAGCCCGTATCATCGTCCAAGCATTGGCTACACCAGCGATCTGCGGCACTTCTCGGCTACTGATGCAGCCAACTTCTTCAAGACTCACTACGTGCCAAGCAACATGGTGGTGGCCGTGGTGGGCGACCTGGACGCGGAGAAGACATTCGCATTGGTCGAGAGATACTTTGGGCGAATTCCTTCCGGTCCCAAACCGGAAGAGTACGCCACCGTGCAGACGAAACAGACCTCCGAACGCAGGGTTGTGCTGCAGGACCCCTCGCAACCGTTCTACCTGGAGGGCTACCAGAAACCCAACTACCGCGATAAGGACGATGCAGTGTACGCAGTCATCAGCTCGGTAATGAGCGAAGGCCGCACCTCAAGGCTGTATCGCTCCCTGGTGCGCGACAAAAAAATTGCGGTAGCCGCCGAAGGATTCGCCGGCTTCCCAGGAGACAAGTACCGCGATCTGTACGCGTTTTATGCGGTTCCGGCGCAGGGACACAGCGCGGAAGAGATGGGTACGGCAATCCACGAGGAGATCGACAAGTTGAAGAGCGATGGAGTGAGCGACGACGAGTTGAAGATGGTGAAGACGCGCTCCAAGGCGGCACTGCTGCGCAGCCTGGCCAATAATCAGGGGTTAGCCATCAACCTGGCCAAGAACCAGCTGAAGTACGGCGACTGGCGCGAACTCTTCCGCCGGATCGACAAGATTGACGCAGTGACCAACGACGACGTGAAACGCATAGCCAATGAGGTTTTCGTCGATACCAACCGCACGGTCGGCATTCTGGAAACCAGCAAAACTTCCGCGAAAGGAGCACAGCAATGAAGACGAAACTGCTGATGACTGCTACGAGCGTTTTGCTGTTGCTGGCTTCCATTCAGGCGCAGGAAGCACCGAAGAACGAAGTACCGGCCTCTGGCGTAGCTACCAACTGGAAGCAGATTGCGATTCCTCCGCTACCAGCGTTCAAGCCGAAGGAGCCCCGGCGCGTGGTACTGCCGAATGGAATGATCCTCTTCCTGACGGAGAATCACGAGCTGCCGCTGATCTCCGGTTCGGCAATGATTCGCGGCGGGTCGGATTCCGAGCCTGCGGATAAGGCCGGGCTGGTGGAGATGTACGGCGCAACCTGGCGCACCGGAGGCACGGAGAAACTCACCGGCGATCAGCTGGATGACTATCTGGAAGCGCGTGCGGCCAAGGTGGAAGCCTCCGCCGATGATGCCGATACCAGCATGAGCTTCAACTGCCTGAAGGCAGACTTCCCGGATGTGCTGGGAATTGTCGTCGATCTACTTCGCACTCCGGCTTTCCGCGAAGACAAGCTGGCGTTGGCAAAGAAAGAGATGAATAGCGAAATCTCTCGCCGCAACGATGAGACCGGCGACATTGCCTCCATGCAGACCGACATTCTCGGCTATGGCAAGCAGAGCGCCTACGCCCGAGTTCCCGAGTATGCCACGGTGGCGGCCGTAACCCGCGAAGACCTGCTGCAATGGCACAAGCAGCATACGACGCCGAACAACATCATCTTCGGCATCGTCGGCGACTTCGACTCCAAGGAGATGGAGGCGACGCTACGCAAAGCCTTTGGCGAGTGGCCCAAGGGCGAAAAAGTTGCGGAGCCGAAGGTCACCATTGCACCGGCCAAGCCGGGCATCTACGTAGTCGACAAAAGCGATGTGAACCAGAGCGAGATCCGCATGATCTCCCTGGGCATTGAGAAGAAGGACCCGGACTACTTTGCGTTGCAGGTGATGAACGAAATTCTCGGCGGAGGTTTTGCGTCGCGGCTCTTCGTCAACCTGCGCACCAAGGCGGGACTGGCTTACTCTGTGGGCGGTGGCGTGGGCAGCGGCTGGGACCATCCGGCATTAACCGTCCTGGAGATTGGAACCAAGACGGAGACCACGGCAGACGCCGTCAAGGGGCTCTGGGAACAGCTGGAACTGATGAAGAAGGATGCGCCGACAGACGTGGAGATGAAGCGCGCCAAGGACGCCATCCTGAACTCATTCATCTTCAATTTCGACACTCCCGCCAAGGTGCTGCGCGAAAAGGAGACCTATGAGTTCTACGGCTATCCGCAGGACTTCCTCGAACAGTATCGCGCCGGTGTGGAGAAGATCACATCAGCCGACGTCTTGCGAGTGGCCAACAAGTATCTGCACAAGGACCAACTGAAGGTGCTGGTGGTGGGCAACGCCGGCGAATTCGATAAGCAGCTTGCGGCACTGGGTCCGGTTACACCCCTAGACATCACGATTCCTCCGCCACCAACCGCAACCGGAGCAGCAACTCCCGCAGGCAGCAACCCTGAAGGCAAAGCCGCGATAGCAAAGCTGGCGAAGGCTCTAGGCGGCGAAGCCAAAGTGAACGCCGTGAAGACGCTGCACCAGAGCATCACAATGTTGCAGCAGGGAGCTGAGCTCAAGGTCGATGCGAGCATCGTATATCCCGACAAGGAGGCTGAGAAGATCGCATTGCCGCAGGGAGAGATGTTGCAGGTGGTAGCTCCGAAGGAATCATTCCGCGCCATGGGTGGACGAGTGCAAGAGCTTCCGGCAAACCAGCGAGACTCTGAGCTCGCTTCGCTGAAGCGGGACATGGTGAACGTTGTGCAGCACGCCAGCGATCCGAAGTACACCTTCACGGCGAACGGCAAGGATGAGTTGGACGGCGCGGAAGCCACCGTGGTGGATGTGAATGCCGACGGCACGGCAACTCGATGGTGGATTGGGAGCGATGGAAAGCTGCTGCAGGAAGTGTTCTCCGACGTTGGGCCGGAGGGTCTGGAGACGGTGACATTGAAGTACTCCGATTGGACGGATTTCGGCGGGCTGCATTTTCCGGCAAAGTACGAGATGTCCAGCGGCGAGGTACAAGGCGGAGTCAGCGTAACGTTGACTGCCATCGAAGTGAATGCCTCGGTCGATCCTAAGCTGTTTGAAAAGCCGCAACCGTAGGCTTACGTAATCCAGAGTGCAAGAAGGCGCGTCCTGCGGGGCGCGCTTTTTCGCGAGCGAGGAGAGCACGTTTCTTGCTTTCAACAGCCATCCCCGATGCTGCGTTTCCCTTCTACGTCCTCTGGCGCGCTCAGCCTCTGCCATGCAGAGCGATCTTTCGGCGCGCCCAGGGAGGCGCTAGTGATTCGATCTGCAAGAATTCGCACGACGGTTCTCCTGTTGTGCTCTGCCCTGTTTGCATTTTCCGCCGCAAGCGCGCAAACGGTCATCACCGGCACGGCCAGCGACGGTTCGCTTTACGAGATTGTGAAACCCGCAAACTGGAATGGCCAGCTTGTGCTCTATGCCCACGGAATCGTTGACCCGCAGTTACCCATCGCGCTGCCCAGCGACAGCACGTTTCTCGATTTCCGCGATGCCATTGTGGCCGCAGGATACGCGGTGGCATACTCCAGCTTCGCCGCCAACGGTTTCGCCATTGAAGAAGGCATTCGCGACACGGACCAGTTGCGCGCAGAATTTGCCAAAGCGGTGGGAACGCCCCAGAAGACATTTCTGGTCGGCGTCTCGCTGGGCAGCGCGGTGGTGATCGCACTGGCGGAACGCACTCCGCAGAACTATTCAGGAGCTCTGCCGATGTGCGGCCTGCTCGGTGGCAGCCCGCTGGAAGTGGAGTACGTGGGCAACTCGCGCATCCTCTTCGACTACTTTTTCCCGGGCGTGATTCCGGGAACCCTGCTCCATACTTCCCTTGTCTCCTACGACCCGGCCTTAGGCCCGCCAGACTTGGGCTATGAAGTGGAAGTAGCGTTGGTCAACGGACTGAATCCAGCCATCAACAAGACTCTGCCCACCTTGCAACTGGCAGACACCCTGGGACTGGAAGCAGCGTCACCCACCGAGGTGGTTGAGGGACTGCTCGAGGTGCTCGGCTTCGACGTGCGCTACGTGAATGACCTGCTGGCTCGAACCAACCAGGCGAGTCCCTATGACAATCGCCTCATCTGGTATTTTGGCTCGCTCAATGACTTCGCTCTGAACAAAGGAGTGGAACGTGTGGCAGGCACTCGGGAGGGGCTTGACTACCTGCTGCTCTATTACCAGACGACTGGCCAGGTGCGAATTCCGACGCTGACGCTGCACACCACGCGCGACCCGCTGGTTCCCTATTGGCACGAGGCGGTGTATCACCTCCTTGCCACGGAGCAGCATCGTGAGGGGCTGCTGGTGCAGCAGTCGGTCAATCGCTTTGGACACTGCGAGTTCGTGGACTCCGAAGTGGCCAACGCATTCTCCGGACTCGTGGAATGGGTGGATTTTGGAATTAAACCAAGCGGTGGAGACGTGACCGCTCCCGCTCCGTAAGCAAGCTGTATAGATAGAAACGGCACGGACAAAATCCGTGCCGTTCTCCTTGCGGGAAGCTCTGAATTATTTCTTGTTGGCCATCGTTTTAGGCTCGTAGACGCAGAAGGGTTCCTCAGCCATGTAATTGCCGGACGCGGCATAGGCGCGAGCGCGGCAGCCCATGCAGACGTTGCGGAATTCGCAGCAGCCGCACTTCCCTTCCAGCTTGTTGGTATCGCGCAGGTCGGCGAAGACCTTGGAATCATTCCATATCTCGGCAAAGGGCTGCTTGCGCACATCCCCGGCAACGGCCGGCAGATATCCACAAGGGAAAACTTCGCCTTCGAACGACAGGAAGCAGACGCCGGTTCCGGCCAGGCAGCCTTTGGTCATGGCGTTCATGGCGTTGGGATCGCCACCGGGATGGCCATGCGGGTGCGGCATTCCGTCGTGGCGAAGTCCGCTCTTGCCGAACTTCTCGTAGTCAGTCTTGAAGGCGATGCCGGTTGAGCCAGGCATGGTCATCTCCGTGGCTCCAATGGCGGACGCGGCAGCGTCGGCGGCAGGCGCGGTTGCGTGCTCTTGCTTGCGTTCTTCGGCTCGGCGCTGACGCACCACGCGGAAGTAGTGCGGGGCGCAGGTGGCCTTGAGTTCGATGTCGCCGGTAGCAGCCTGATCGTAAAACCAGTTGAGGATGCGTTCGTACTCTTCGGGCGCAATCATCTGCGCCTCTGCAATATCGACGCCGCAGCCCACGGGAACCAGCAGGAAAGTATGCAGCGCATCGGCGCCCAGACCGCGCACCATCTCCAGCACAGCGGGCAGCTCAGCCGCATTATGCTTGGCGATGGTCATGTTGATCTGCACTGGCATCCCGAGCTCTTTCAGGTTGCGGAAGCCGTAGATGGCCGCATCGAAGGCTCCGGGGATGCCACGGAAGCTGTCGTGAGTATCGGCATTGGAGCCGTCGAGCGAGATCGATACGCGCTTGACGCCTGAGTCCACAATCTTCTGCGCCACTTCCCTTGTGACCAGGGTGCCGTTGGTAGCAAGCGCAACCCGCAAACCCTTATCGGTGGCGTACCTCGCAAGCTGGAAGATGTCCGCGCGATAGAGCGGTTCGCCGCCAGAGAGCACCAGGATGGGGTTGGCGAACGCCGCGATCTGATCGATGATGTTCAGGGCTTGATCTGTGGGCAGGTCGGAGGGTGAGGCAAGCTCGGTGGCCGTGGCACGGCAATGCACGCAACGAAGGTTACAGCCTTTGGTGACTTCCCAAAAAATGAGGCGCGGCAGATGTTGGCCGGCGCCGCTGCGGGGACTTGCACTCATGATCTCTCCAGGGCCGAATACTGTGGCCGCAACTTAACGATAGAGTCATGATAACCGAGGAGCGATGATTTTAGTCACAGGGCTGTTGTGATATGTATCACTATGAGGGGAACTCAGGCACACCAACCCTCCATCATCCGGGGGATGGCAATTTGAAGTCGGCAGTTAAAATCCAGACTCAGAGTTGCTAAGCGGCCTTCTTCCCTGCGGCTAGGTTCTGTACATCGCTAGTCGTCACTGGATTTCCGCCAATCGCCCACTCGCCGCTCTTGACGTCCTCGACCATGACCCAGGTCACCGGACGCATGTTCTCTCCTTCGATTGAGACCATGGCATCGGTTAGCTTTTGAACGATCTCCCGTTTCTGCTCGTGCGAAAACACACCTTCAATCACTTTGACCTGAATCAGCGGCATAGAACTAACCTCCCAGGTATATGCTTGCCAGCGCCGTATGCGGAGCGCAGATTACTGGGATTGCAGGCTGCAATGGCGAGTTGCCTATCGGCGACGAGTCGCGATTGTGCGTCACCTAAACAGTCTGGCCAATGCCGTCGAGTTCTCGCTTAAGCGCGAGGCTGTCGAGACTCTTCAGCGGAAGCGCCAGAAACAGGCTTATTCTGCGATCCAGCATCAGGAACGCCTCCCTGAACGCACGCTCCACCTCCGCCGCGCTTCCCTGCACGGCTGCAGGGTCTGGAACTCCCCAATGAGCGCTCGCCGGATGCCCAGGCCACACTGGGCAGACTTCCCTGGCGGCGTTGTCGCACACGGTCAGGATGAAATCAAGCTCAGGCGCGCCGGGCAAAGCGAATTCATCCCACGATTTGCTTCGTAATCCCTGGGTCGGTATCTCCGCTCGTTCCAGCTCTCGCAAGGCTTCCGGCCGAACCGTTCCTGAGGGATGGCTTCCTGCGCTATAGGCCGTGAAACGAGATGCGCCTTTAAAGTTGAGAATTGCCTCGGCCATGATGGAACGTGCGGAATTGCCCGTGCAAAGAAACAGCACTCGCTTCTTATCGTCCATTCATCTCCTCCGTCTTCGGATCATCAAAGAACGCTGCCTAAGCTGCTTGTTTCAGCGGGCGCGGCTTCGCCTGGCAATTCAAAGTATTTGCGCTGGAAGTAGAATGCGACGTTCACCAGGGCAATCATCACCGGTACTTCGACCAGGGGGCCAATCACCGCCGCGAACGCCGCTCCTGAATTGATACCGAAGACAGAGACCGCCACCGCAATTGCCAGCTCGAAGTTGTTTGAAGCCGCCGTAAATGCCAGCGTGGTGGTCTTCGCGTATCCGGCTCCAAGCTTCTTACCCATGAAGAAGGAGAACAGGAACATGACTACGAAGTAGATCAGCAGCGGCACGGCGATTCGCACAACGTCCAGAGGGAGACGCACGATGTACTCGCCTTTGAGTGAAAACATCACGACGATAGTGAATAGCAAGGCGATCAAAGTCAGCGGGCTGACTCTCGGCACAAAATTACGCTCGTACCATTCGCGCCCTTTGGCTCGAAGAAGTACAACACGCGTCATGAGTCCGGCCAGAAACGGGATACCGAGATAGATGAAAACACTCTTTGCGATCTCTGCGATGGAGACATTCACAACCGCACTATGGAGCCCGAGCTCGGCAGGGAGAACCGTGATGAATATCCATGCGTAGATGGAGAAGAAAAATACCTGGAATAGCGAGTTGAAGGCAACCAGCCCCGCGGCATATTGCGTATCACCCTTGGCCAGTTCGTTCCACACAATGACCATGGCAATGCAGCGGGCCAGGCCGATCATAATCAGCCCCGCCATGTATTCCGGATACCCGCGCAGAAAGACGATTGCCAATACGAACATGAGGATCGGTCCGATGATCCAGTTTTGTACCAGCGAGAGCAGCAGGATCGCTTTGTCGCGGAAGACCTGGTGCAACTCTTCGTAACGCACCTTCGTGAATGGCGGGTACATCATGACGATGAGCCCAATCGCAATGGGAATGGAAGTGGTTCCCACGCTGAGGCGATTCAGGAATGGAACAATCCCCGGCACCAGCCATCCGGAGACCACGCCAAGCACCATAGCCGCGAAAATCCAGGCTGTCAGGAATCGATCGGTGAATCCTAAACAGCGGGTGCCTGACCTACTCATTCCTGAAATCTCCTCCCCACGAAGCCGCCATTTGCCACAGTTCAGCAACGCTGCGACAGCATGTGTTACCCGCAGCAGCCAGTCGGGCAGCAGCCTGCAGGCTTAGTGGCCCGAATGAAAGCGCTCATGATCTTGCCATCCACCTGCGGGGCGATTGCGTCCGCATCGATGCCTTCCGTTGCAAGGAACCCTCGCGCATCCTCTGCCCGATAGACGCGCGTCGGCTCAATGTCAATCTGCTGGAATCCTGCAGCGGAGAGCTTGCTGCGATACTCGTCGTCTTCGAGTGCACCGGCCACGCAACCTACCCACAGCATCATGTTCTTCCGTATCTCCGGGGTAATCTCGCCGCGGGTGACAACGTCGGAGACCGCGAAGCGTCCACCCGGCTTCAGCACGCGAAACGCTTCCCTCAACACACGATCCTTATCCGCCGACAGGTTAATCACGCAGTTGGAGATAATCACGTCGACCGTATTGTCCGGCAATGGGATATGTTCGATTTCGCCCTTGAGGAACTCGACATTCTCCGCTCCGGCCTTGTGCTTGTTCTCATTGGCCAGTGCTAGCATCTCGTCCGTCATGTCAAGACCGTAAGCCTTGCCCGTGGGGCCAACCCGCTTTGCCGAGAGCAGCACATCGATGCCGCCACCAGAGCCGAGATCGAGAACAATCTCCCCGGGATTCAACTTCGCCAGCGTGGTTGGATTGCCGCAGCCCAGCGAAGCAAGCATCGCTTCCACAGGAATCTGCCCGGCCTGCGTGAGGTTGTAGAGGTTGGAGGTGATCGGGTCGCAGCCGCGTCCGTCTGCCGCCGTAGCTCCGCAGCATGCGCTGCCGCCGCTGGTTACGCGCAGTGCAGCCTGCCCATACTTTTCTTTTACTACCTGCTTGATTCCGTCGGTATCCATGGCGAGTTTTCTCCTACTTGCAAAGCTGAACAATGTTTTGCGGTTTGACGGCCTTGTTCCGAGTGCAGCACTCGGCGTAGAGAAACTGCAAAAGCTCCTGCAGCGCTTCCGTACTGGCCGTATAGTGCAGGAACGTCCCGTTGCGGCGCACCTGCACCAGCCCCTCGTTCCGCAGCTTGTCCAGGTGATGAGAAAGCGTGGAGCCCGGGATGTCGAGCTCCGACTGAATATCGCCTACCACCATGCCCTCAGGATGTGCGGAGAGCAGCAACTGCATGATTCGCAACCGCGCCTCGGTCCCCATAGCGGCGAACATGTCCGCGTACTTTGCCACATTCTCGGTGTTCTTCTTGTTGTTTGCGACAATCATATTTCGATATTTGCAGAAATATGATATTACGTCAAGGCCATAACGAAAAAAATGCCCCGGCAGATGTTCTCCGCCGGGGCCGGTGGTCTTCGTTCGGGTTACGGTCCAACGCCTCCAGTGTGGCAGTCGGAGCAGTTGACGGCGGTCAGATCGCCAAGGTCAACCGGGTGCTGGAAGATCATGGCGGTGTTCACAACCGCCGTGGGCAGCACGCCCGCTTCCTGTGTGAGCACCGTATGGCAGGAGTTGCAATCCTTGGTGATGACCTTGCCATCCTTGCTCGTGTGGTTGCCGTCATGGCAGCGGAAGCAGCCATTGAAGTAGTAGTGGCCAACGTTGTCAGGATGGGTGCGCCAATCCACCTTCATCTCCGGGAAGATGTTATCGCGGAAGAGGCGTTGCAGCTCCTTCACCATGTTCTGGATGTCGCCCGAACGGCTGCTAGCCAGCTGCGGATACTTCTCCTGGTAGAAGGCTGGAATCTGCTGGGCGATGGCGGCCTGTGCCTCTGCCGTGCTCTTGTAACTGGCGCTCAGCACTTGCACGCCCTGCTGTTTGGCAAACGGCAGGCTTGGGTTGATGCGGTTGGCGGCCAGCGCCTGATCGACGGCGCGGTCGGGCGGCAGGTAAACGTGGGTCGGACGGTTGTGGCAATCGATGCAGTCCATGCGGCGCTGTTCCAGTTTGCCAATGGCAGCCGGATCGGCGCCTGCAGCGGTGTATTCGGTAACGTTGCCTTTGGGATCGGTCAACCGGACCCAGGACATGGTCTCGCGTTTGGGATCGCTTCTGTACTCGATCTTATTGGCGATGTTCATGTGCCAGTGGATTCCCGCCGCTGCCTGCCCGGAGTCAGGATCGCCGCCTCCGGTCTTGATGAGCAGACGGACTTGGCGCGGCGTATTGGTTTCGTCGGCGGCAAAGTGATTGAAGACCTTCAGCTGTGCTCCCCAGAAGCGGCGAGGCCAGTGGCACTGCTCGCAGGTTTGCCCCGCAGGGCGCAGATTCGCGACTGGCGTTTCGATGGGACGGGGATAGGTGTTGGTTATGGTCTTGAACACCTGCCGCATTCCAGACAACTTCGACTTCACATACCAGCTTGCGCCGGAGCCGACATGGCACTCCACGCAACTAACCCTGGCGTGCGCCGAGTGATCGTGCGCCACGTGCTCCGGTTGCATCACGGTATGGCAGAGTTCGCCGCAGAAGCTCGTCGAGTCCGTGAACTCATAGGCGCGATAGCTGCCAACCGCGCTCAGCAGGACGAAGACGAAGACAAAGCTGACGAAGAACACAAGGCGTCGTCGATGTTCAGGCCGGTTCAGGTCGATCCTTGGTAGCAGCGGGGCTCCGGGAACTGCCTGCAAACGGCGATGGCGCTCGCGAAGGATTCCAAAGCCGGCCAGTGCAAGCCCAGCCACCAGGAAGCCAGGAAACACCATGTAGGCAAGGATGCCGGTGTATGGGCTGGGATGGGCAGCCGTAATGTCGATGAGAAACAGGATGCAGATGTTGGCCAGCGCAACCGCCGCCAACGCAAGTCCGGAGAGGCTGATGTAGTTACGCACTAAGGACCTGTAAGAGAACCCCTCGTGGATTGGCGGGGTGGGCGGGTTCGGCCCGGAATCAGTCATTCGAGTCTCCTGCAGCGGTGTGGCGCGACGCGCGCTGTCTATAGTACAGCGTCGAGGCAGCAAGCTCTTAGCCTGCTGCCTCGCGATGTCTCACTACTTGCTTTGTGCGTGATCGGTTTTGGCTTCGTCTCCGGCATCGCCCGCATATTGCGAGAGCGTTACGGAATCGAGGCCATGCTCTTCCTGGTAATGCTCAACCGACATTTTGCCGTCGAGGAACGCGAAGTTCACCGGGTAGGTGTCGGGGTCGAGAATGACCTGGTAGAAGTGCCAGACGATGATGGCAAGGGTAGCCAGAATCGCCTCATAGAAGTGAATCGTAATGGCCACATCGATCCACCAGCGCGGAACCGCACTGGTCGCAATGGTCTTGAACCAGATCACCAGACCGGTGGAAGCCATCACAAACGTGCCCCACACCAGCGCCCAGTATTCCATCTTCTCGGCGTAGTTGAAGCGTTTGAACTGCGGCTTTCGGCTGGAGAAGCCGAGATAGTAAGCGAACACATCCACAACGTCAGTGGCGTCCTTGATCTCCGGCAGCATGTCTATAAGCATCTGGCGTCCCTCGCGATAGGTCACGAGGTAGACGGCATGGTACAGACTGACCACGATCAGCAGAACACCGGCGGCGCGGTGAATGTAGCTGCGTCCGATTTCGTTGACGAAGAGGAACTTGGTCGCGGCATCCGGGAACTTGAGGGCCAACCCGGTGATGACCAAAGTTATGAACGAGACAAACAGCAGGCAGTGCTGAATGCGCTGGCTCAGGGTCATGCGCACAACAATCCGAGGCCCATTGATGACGTGTCCGCCATGCTTGCGGCGGTCGCTCAGTTTGCGCAGGAAGATCATCAGGTTGTGCAGCACCATAAAGCCAATCACGGAGATGATCAGCATTACGTACAATCTGTGCACCCAGGCGTTCACCTTGGCGCCGAAGTCAGCTTTGGCGGCAGCTTCGGGATCAAGGTGGATCTGTCCCTTGGCAAAGTTGGCATTGGCCCCGGTGTGGCACTGCCCGCAGGTCTTTACCAGGTTGGCCGGATTCACCGTGGACAGAGGATCGGACTTGGGCAGAATGTTGTGCGTGCCGTGGCACGATGAGCAGCTTGCGGTCTGCTTGGAGCCAACCGCGTTCGCCATGCCGTGATAGCTGGCGTTGTAGCTGCTCGTGCGGTTTCCCGGAATGCCGAATTCCGCCGTCATCCTTACGTTGTTATGGCACTGGGCGCAGGCAATGTCGCCCTGGTTCCTGGGCGATACCATCGAATCGTCGTCTTTGACCGCCTTGATGGTGTGAACGCCATGGCAGGTGGTGCAGACCGGAGCCTGGGTATTGCCTTCTGCCAAGACCTTGCCGTGAATGCTCTGCGCAAACGCTCCTGCTTCGCCAGTATGGCACTTGGCGCAGGTCTGTGGCACGTTGGCGCGGTAGACCGGCGAAGTGGGATCGTTCGAGCGGCGAATATCGTGATTGCCGTGGCAATCCGAGCAGACCGCGGCTTTATCGTTTCCAGATGCAACTAGCTTTCCGTGTACTGATTCCTGATAGGCAAGAGCGGGCCTGCCGGACATGCCGGGGATTGCCTGCGAGTGGCACTGGCCGCACATGTTCGGGATGTTGATCTTGGCGGAACGGGACTTGGGATCGCTCGACGGTAAAATTTCATGAATATTGCCATGGCAGCTTTCGCAGTTGGCAGCTTTCGTATTTCCTGCAGCCAGCGCCTTCCCGTGCGCGCCGCTGTCGTACAAACTCTGTTCGCCCGCATGGCAGGTGATGCACTTCGGTTTAGTAAGTCCTGCCTCATGCGGAATGCCCTTAACGTCGGTATGGCAATCCACGCAGGAGAACATGGAGCCGTGGACGGAAGCCTTGAATGCGTCTCCGTGAACTTCCTTACCGTTGACCATCGACGCATCGTTATGACAGGCAAGACAATCGTCGTTCGTTGGTTTGGGCGGGGTCCCTGCGTGCACAAACCCAGCGCAGGCAAGCACCAGGCACATCAACCAGCTCAGTTTTAGTTTCTTCACAAACCCATCACCTTCGACCTCGAGTAGCTGCCCGGACACAATGGCCCGGGCGGCCCAATGCAACAGTTTGTAGCTGTGTTCTTATTTCAGTGTCTTCACATACGTGGCAACCGCGCTGATATCAGCATCCGGCAGTTTGCCCGCAAAGGCAGGCATTTTCCCCTCGCCCTTGCTGATGACGGTGGTTAGCTGGGCCACCGATTTTCCTGTTGTGGTTGGAGTGTTGATAGGCTTAATGCCCATGGCGGGCATGGTCTTGGAGCCATCCGGACCATGGCAGCCGGCGCACTTGGCCTTGAACGTGGCCGCGCCGTCGGCGGCAAACAGAGGCATTGCCATGGTGGCAACGATCGCAAACGCCAAGAATCTCTTCATCGATTCTCCTATACATTCCACAATCCTGAAAGCGATGCTGGTTCAGACACACTTCTACCGCTTTTACAGGACTCATTGTTTTTCGCATCTTAGCGCACCTAGGGCAGTGAGGATTCTCACGACTTTCTGTGACGTCCATCACATCAGAGGCGGGCAAGGCTCCTGACCCGGTACTCTGGAAGCAAACTTTTCCAGTCCAGAATTGGGGCACCTTCCATCCGCTTCAATCATCTACACCCGCCCGTGTACAACCCCGTTTCACCCTCCTGAATCTGCTCTTCGGTCTGCCAATGCAGCAACATAGGAAGGTGAAAGTGAAGGAGAAGAAAGTGCTCGTTGCAATGCGCTCACACGGCGACATTGTCACCGTTGCGTCCATCAAGATGTTAGGCAAGATGCTCCTGCTGGCATTGATCGGTATCGTCATGACAGCCAATTATGCCCACGCTCAAACGCTGAAGAGACAACTAGTCGGATCCTGGTCACTGGTGTCAGTGGTGAATGATGTCGATGGCAAGAAGATCGACCTCTATGGCCCGAATCCGCAGGGAGAGTTCACATTCACGGCTGACGGCCATTTCTCGGAAAACCTCATGCGCCCCGGCCGCCCAAAGTTCGCCGTCAACAACCGCTTATCAGGGACCGCAGAAGAAAACAAGGAGGCACTGGCCGGATACCTCAGCCTGTTTGGTACCTACACAATCAATTCTGACGGCCTGCTAATGCTTCACGTTGTCGGCAGCAGCTTTCCGAATTGGGACGGAACCGAGCAACAACGCCGCGTTCAGATCAAGGGCACTGAGTTGACGTGGAGCAACTCAACACCGTCAACCGGAAGCGGCAATGTTGTGATCATGCTAAGGCGCTCCAAATAGCAAGGGCCGCGCTAGGCGGCCCAGTTTGCGATTCCGATCTTCCTCAGGAAGCCATGGTGCGAGCGCGTTGCAGGCGGGTGCGGCGGGCGCGGCTCAGTCCGATGGCGCGCACCTGCTCATAAGCGCCATGTAGGTTGTTGCTCAGGCTACGCACCACCTCCATGCAGATGGTTGGATTTTCGCGCAGAAACTTCAGGAGATCGCGGCGTTTGACGAAGGCGACCTGCGCCGGTTCCAACAGTTGGGCGCTAACCTCGTAAGCTTCGCCGCTAAGGGTCGACCCCAGTCCCAGAACTTCGCCCGGACCAGCCACGCGCAGCATCAGGCGCTTGCCGCTCTCCGAACAGATGGAGAGCCTCGCGCGGCCTTCGCAGAGTACGTACACTCCACGCGACGGCCGTCCTTCTGAAAACAGAAGCTCACCTTTTCCTAGAACGACCTGCTCTTTGATTTCGTCGAAGCTGCGAATCGCATCCGGCGCCATGTCGCAGAAGGGACGCTCAGTGCGGACTGCACAGTGGCTGCAACTCGGTTGCATAGTACTCTCCATGCAAGGTTTTTATCTTGAGTTCTCTACCCACGCTGTGATTAGAGTCACCCGTAAGCGTGAGTGCTGCCACAGTGCAAACACGCAGGCTGGACTTGCTCTGGTGATGTCATGCCGGAAATAGCGCCGGCACAAAAGGCAGAAAAGACAGAAAAGACAGAAAACAAAGGGTCCGGCGCGTGGCCGAACCCATAATATAAATGCCTTCGAAAACGGGTTATGTAGTGGCTAATGCTTTCAACGCTGATTTGTTTCGTATTACCAAAGTGGAACCCTTGGCCTGAACGATCTGCCGCTTTTTCATTTCGGCAAACAGACGAGTGACGGTTTCACGCGAAGTCCCAATCATCTGGGCAATCTCCTCGTGGGTTAGAGCTAACTTGATCCGCGGCTCCTGCTTGGCGCCTTCGCCATTCTTCACCGTCCACTCCAGCAGCAACTTGGCGAGCTTTTCGGCAGCCGAGTGTGACAGGCCGAGGGAGCGAATCTCACGGCAGGCGGTGTTGTATTTCTCGCTGAGCTGCTCGGCAACGCGCAAGCAAGCCTCGGCGTGCTCTTTGAGAAAACGTAAAAAATCCTCACGTTTGACGAAATTGACCTGGCAGGGATCGATGGTTTCAGCCGTCAGTTCATAAGGCTTGCCGCTGACCGATGCACTGAGTCCGAGAACTTCTCCGGCTTCGGCGATTTTCAGGATCAGCGTCTTGCCATCCGTAGAGCAGATGGAGAGCTTCACCCGTCCCTTGCATAAGACGAAGATCCCTCTCGGGGCTTGTCCTTCAACGAACAGAATCGCACCCTTGGGATAAGCCGTGGCGTACTTGATCTGTTCAAAGGATTGCAGGGCAGTATCGGATAGATCGCAGAATATCTGATCCACCCTCATTTTACAGGTCAGGCAGCTTTCGATAATGTCCAGACCGTACGGTGAAAGCACATTGTACCCCCTGTGTTACGTTCTACGTTACGTTCTACGCGCCTACTGTAATGCGTGTTACGTTGCCTACATGTTGCGCTTTACGTTACCTGCGCGGGCTCTTCACCCGGCAGGCCAAGCGGCTACCAGAAGCGAGCCGCACAAAGTTTTCAGTATTCCTGAACCGCGAGCCTGTCGGCCTTCACTAGGACGTATGACCCGTCTTAGCTTGTAAGGTTTACCACGCACCAAAAGGAAGTGCATACGTCACAATGCGCTGTGACATGAACACATGTCTGTGACCTAACGCACAGCTCTACGTTCACTAATGCGGCCCGCCGCGGCAGCTCTGCCATCGCCGCAACCTAAAGAAATAACGCGGCTTATCCCGAGGTGAAATAATTTTTGCCACGAGTTTGCTGTCAGACGCAGAGTGATTAAACATGCGCGAGTGCGTTTTGCCTAATGGCTGGAGGCAGGTGCCCTTAGATGATCTCCGGCGGACGAATCTTCGCCCCGGAACAGCGGTATTGCCAGCATTGCCAGGCATAGCTGGGCCCCCGCGAAAACCGCCAGCGCGGTGTCGAATCCATACTTCAGCAGAGGTTCAAAGGCCAGAGCGCCAAAGCCATATCCGCTGAATAAAGAAAAGGAATTCAAGCCCATCGCAAGCCCTCGCCGCGAGGGGTTGAGCGAGGTACTGATTCCCGCCAGCAGCGGGTGGCTCATGTCGTATCCCAAAGAAAGAACCGTCGTGATCGCCACTGGCCACAATAGCGGAGCTCTTGGAATGAAAGCCGCGCCTGCTACGGCGCCAATCAGAATACCTAGCGGGATGATGCGCTTTCTCCCAACCCGATCCGCCAGATGTCCGAAGAACGGCCCGAAGAGCATTCCCGGGATTCCGTAGCCCAGCAGCGCCAGGCCGATCCCTTTATCGCCGAGACGATAGCGTTGAAAGAAATACAGACCAAGCCAGGAATAGACCCCGGAATGGAACATGCTGTTAAGGAGAATGTAGGCGTAGGTTCTTGCTCCTCTGGCGCTGGTAAGGAGCGACCAGTATCCCGCAATGGCCTTGCCGGGGCTTAATGGATGAGCGACGATTTCGCCTTCCATAAACCGGCGAAGTCGAATCGCGTAAGCCAGAACGGCTGCGGTGAGCGCGGCCGTGATGAGGAACTCCCGGCGCCAGCCGATGATGGGATTGAGAAAGGCTCCGAGGGTTGAGCCGAAGGCCATGCCTCCAGCCGCGGCACCAAATATCCATCCAAGAGGCCGGCCGCGTTCCTCATAGGGAAAGATATCTCCCAGAAGCGCCAGAGCGATCGGCACGGTTCCTCCGGTAATCGCCCCTCCCAGCAGACGCCATACCATCATCTGAGGCACAGTATTTGCCGTAGCCACTCCAGCTATCATCACAACCATCAGCCCCAGCAGGGTAAGAATCACCGTCTTCCTGCCGAACCGGTCGGAGATGGGTCCATAGAACAACGTCGAAATGCCATAGGGAAGCATGTAGGCCGGAACCAGCATACCCAGCAAATCCGTAGAGGCATGGAACTCGACGGAGAGCGAGGGAATGAGCGGGGCCACAAGATACGCCTGAAAGAAGACGAGAAAAGACGCTGCCGCCATCACATGCAGCACCGCTTCGCGCTTGTTACCGGAGACCGCACCAGCCCGCGGAGCTGTCATTCTGGCCGCTCCTCCTGTAACTCCGGAGACGGAGCAAAGAAACGATGATCCCGTCGCTCCAACCGCACCCGGTAGAGGCTGTACTGCGAGGTTCCATAGGTCTGCATCAGTTCGGGGATGCGCTCGAACTCATGCTTATCAAAGGGCGCGTTGTAGAGGACGAAGATCTGCCGTGGCGCACACCGTGCCGATCCCACCAGGTTCGTCAACACTTCACGCAGCACGTAATCCGGAAATGGATTGAACAGATACAGCACAATATCGGTGAGCGGAAACTCGTACTCCCGGGCATCGCAGCAGACAGACTCAATGCTGCGGCATTGCTGCCCTGGCTCGTCGAAACATTCAATGTTGCGGCGAGCAATGGCATCGAGTGCAGGCTGCACCTCGACTCCAACAATATGGGCAAAGGGATACATGGCCGCCAGCAGCAGGGCGCGTCCCTTGCCCGATCCCAGATCGATAAATGTGAATGTCTCAACATTGACCGTCGCCAGATGCTGCATGATGGCCGAGAACTCTTCCTCGGCTGTGGGCTGATAGAGACGCTCGCTGAAAACCTCGCGCAGCCGCACCGAGAGCGGCAGCCTCGCCCAGGTGGTATCCACGGCGTGATCGCAATCGTAGTCGATGTCTCCAAAGCGGCTGCGGCGGCGCTCGGGAAACGAATCCTTTACGAACTCTACAAACTCCGAAGCAAGATAGCGGAGTGAGCCCGCAAAACCACGCGCACGCATGGAGTCGCGTTGCCAGCGCAGAGCTGCGGAAAGCAGCGAGGGCGGCCTGCCGGATCGCGCGTGAGCGCGTGAGGTGAACGAAACCATCCTTAAATTATGGCATCCCGCGCTGGAATTCCGAAGTCAGCCCTCTATCGTCCCGGCAAGAACACCGGAGGCGTGCACGTTCCAGCGTCGATGTGGCAAAGTAGAAGTAGGGATGACAAACCAAGCAGCAAACCATCGCGTGGACGCCACTGCGCTCCACTATCCGAACTTTCGACTTTTCATGGCGGCACGCTTCCTGATGACGGCCGGACTCGAGATGCAGTCGGTCGCCGTGGGATGGCAGATTTATGCAATCACGCGACGTCCGCTCGACCTGGGACTCGTGGGGCTGGTGCAATTCCTCCCCGGACTGCTGCTATTTCTGGTGGGTGGCCACGTGGCCGACCGTTTCAACCGGCGGTACGTGCTGATGAGCTGTTACGCCGGCTTTGCCATGTGCTCGCTGGCTCTGCTGTCCATCACCCTGCACGGATCGCACGGAGTTGGTCCGATGTATGTGGTGCTCGTGGGCGTGGGATTAGTGCGCGTCTTCAACGGCCCCGCCACGCAGGCCTTCCCGCCTCTGCTGGTTCCTCCAGCAGTCTTTCCCCACGCCGCTGCCTGGATTTCTTCGGTTTCCAGTGCCGCAACCATCCTTGGCCCGGTGACCGGAGGCGTGCTCTACGCACTGCGAGGAAGCGCGGTTTCCGTCTACATTACTGCCGCCATGTCGATGACGATCAGCTTCCTTCTGGTCATGGCCATCCGCATCCAGGGCGTGCAGCAGATGAGCCGCGGACGCGACTGGAAGACCGTGACGGCAGGCTTCCGCTACGTCTGGCGCAATAAGTTGATCCTTGGCACAACCAGCCTCGACCTCTTTGCCGTACTACTGGGAGGAGCTGTGGCGCTGCTCCCGGTCTTTGCGCGCGAGATTCTGAACGCAGGGCCGCGCGGCCTTGGACTGCTGCGCGCCTCGCCCGCAATCGGCACCGGACTGATGGCCCTCGTGCTGGCCAATGTTCCTCTGGGACGGCGCGCCGGGGCAAAGATGCTGGGCTGCGTTGCCATCTTCGGAACAGCTACGGTGCTCTTCGGCCTCTCGCGCAATCTGTATCTTTCGATGTTTGCCCTGGCCGTTGCGGGAGCAGCCGATATGGTCTCGATGGTCGTGCGCTCCACCCTGGTGCAACTGGCTACGCCGGATGAGATGCGCGGGCGGGTCAGTGCCATCAACGTTCTGTTCATCGGCGCATCGAATGAGTTTGGACAGTTCGAGAGCGGAGTCACGGCGCAGTGGATGGGCGCGGTGCCTGCGGTGATCTTCGGCGGAGTTGGAACCCTGCTGGTGGTCGCTCTCTGGAGCGTCTTCTTCCCTGCTCTACGGCAGGTGGATCGCCTGACGCAAGAGTCGTTGGCGATTGCCGACGAGCAAGAACTTCGGGAGTTGCTGTAGGCCTCGTAGCTTTCAAAGCTTCAAAGCTCCGGCCTCAACGATTGATCTAATGGTCAATGGTTGAGGCCGGGGGAGTGTGTGGTTCGTCAATCGTTGCGGAATCCGCGCAAGGATTGGCATTCTTGCCAAGTCGGCTCTTGCAACGATTCACTGATTCGCCAATGGTTTCGCGCCTAATAAAAAGCTTCTAATCCTCGCAGGTGAATCCCTGTTTGGCGGCAGCGGCCTTTACTTTGGAGAAATACACTTGGCTGTAAGCCTTGCCAGTCTTCTGCGACCAGCGCACTTCGTCCACCAGCCCGACTTTCTTCCAGTGCTCCGGCAGGCTGATTTCATAGGCATCAATCGCGGGACGCACGTTTTCGGCGTGGTAGCGCTCTTCGTGGCGGAAGCTTTCAATCGGCAGGCGCGGCTTCTGGTTGGCGGGTTTATCGACATACCCAAGAGCCACGCCGACAACTGGAAATGTGTACTCAGGCAGGCCCAGCAGCTCGATCATGGCAAAGGGGTCACGGCGAATACTGCCTATGGGTACCGCGCCAAGACCGTAGGAGTGAGCCGAAATCAAAATGGTTGCAAGCGCAATGCCCGCATCGGTCGAAGTGGTAACAACACTCTCCAGGCTGTGCTGGATCTGCTGGGTAAGCCCGGCGATTTCAGCTCCGATACGCGTTTTATAAAGATCGGCGACCAGAGTAAGGAAGACGGGAGCCTGCGCGACGTAGGCCTGTCCGCCAACAATCTCCGAAATGCGCTTGCGGCGCGCCGCGTCTTTGATGACGACGACGGAGATCTGCTGGGTATTCATCGAAGTTGGAGCGCGGTGCGCTGACTCAATAATGTCATCCAGAATTTCGTCGGGAATCGGATCGGACTTGTAACTGCGTTCGCTGCGATGGGATTGAAGAAGGCGCACGATCTCGTTCATGGGTTCTCCTGCGCGGAGTTATGGTCCGCATTGCTTACATTGGGCTACGAATCGAATTCAGTTTAGAACAATCCGATTCGAAGCGCAGCCCGTGCACTGAGCCAAGGTAAAAGAGATTCCACTGCACGCCTGTTTTTCTTCGGCGATGGATGCATTTACAATCCATTCATCATGCGTCTTATCGTTCGTTCTTCTGCCATCCATGCCGCCGGAGTCTTCACCCTTGAACCCATCCCGAAAGGAGCGCTGATTGTGGAGTACACCGGCACGCGCATGAAACATGACGATGCCGACGACCTTTACAGCAAGCGTCCATATACCTACCTGTTCGGAGTGGGAGACGGCACCTACGTTGTGGATGGCTTCAGCATGGCCATGTACCTGAACCACTCCTGCGAGCCCAACTGCGAGACCGAAGAGGACGAAGAGGAACATGTCTGGATTCGAGCAATTCGCGATATTGAACCAGGCGAGGAGCTGGTGTACGACTACTTTCTCTACGACGGCGAGGGTGAAGCGCCCTGCACCTGCGGCGCCCCGCGATGCCGGGGCACAATGTATTCACCCAAGGAATTGAGAAAACGGAAACGGGGACAGGCAGGCAAGAAAACCGCGAAAGCGACACGCACAGCCAGAAAATAGAATACAAAGAGAAACATTCCTTCCGCATCGCAACGGCGCGGCAACCCTCTAATAGCGGGCATAAGCGATTGCGGCCTTCCGGTCGAATACCGGGGCCGCAACGCCAAATGCGGAAAGAATGTGAGGAATTTAGACCAGGCTCCTACTGAACTTTAGGCCTTTTCTTTAGCTGGAGTCTTATCCTTTTTGCGAGCGGCCCAGCGGGCGCGTGCCGCTTCGGACATCTTTTTACGTGCGGCTGCCGAGATCTTACGCTTGGGTTTTACCGCAAGTGTCTTAGCCTGCTTGGCGCTCTTGGCGGGAACACTGACTCCGTCCAAATTACCCAGGACCGCAAGAGCCTCATCTACGCGTTCGAGTTCTTTGCAAAGCCGGATGTGCTCCTGCTTCAACTGACTGACTGCTGCACTGATTGCTGTATTTGACATACTAAGAGTGTAACAAGAAATTAAGCTTCATGAGTTATTTGTTATGTTCCGGGAACATGGGTAGCGTTAAACGAAAGGTCAATATAAGTAACAGGCCGAAATGAACTCCTGCATAGATTGTTATCCGGCCAACTCGGGACGCTTGAGACGCAGCAACGAAAGCGCAGCTAGTGTTTGAGCATCGGCAATGCGGCCAGCTTCGACCATTTGGTGAAACTCACTCCAGGTAAAGCTTCCGTGAATAATGTCCTGCTCCTCATGTTCGGGTTGGGCATCGAACTGAGTAACTCCGGTGGCAACAAAGACGTGCATGGGCTGGGTGAGAAAGCCATAGGCGACATAGATGCAGGTCAGAAATTCCAGGCGGGAAGCTACCAAACCAGTCTCCTCGCGCAGTTCGCCGCGAGCAAGGTCTTCGATGGTGTAGTTATCCGCCTGCTCCCAGGTACCCTGCGGAAACTCCCAGAAACGGCCGCCGGCTGCGTACTTGAACTGCTCGACCATGTGTACCCTTCCCTGCTCGATGGGGATGACCATGGCCGCCGGCGGTTTCTCGACTACACCGTAGATTCCATCCGTTCCATCTTGACGGCGTATCTGATCCTCACGCACCTTCATCCAGCGATTTTGATAGACGATGCGCGAATTAAGCGTCTGCATGTGGACTCCCATGAAAAGTTGAGTTGCGCCGCAACGAGCTTCGCAGCCGGGTACGCGGCGAGAAGCGCCGCTCCGGCCGCGGGCACTCGGCAACCACAGGCGCGTGGCGGTTATAATGAATTCTCCCATGAGCTATACAGTTCTGGCGCGTAAATACCGTCCACAAAAGTTCGCCGATGTCATCGGACAGGATCATGTTGTCCGCACCTTGAAGAACGCGCTGGAACAACAGCGCATTGCCCACGGCTACATTTTCAGCGGACACCGCGGCATTGGAAAGACGACGATCGCGCGCATTCTGGCGATGGCCCTGAACTGCCAGTCGAGCGACCGCCCGGTGGCAGAGCCGTGCGGCGTCTGCGATTCCTGCCGCGAGATTCGCGATGGCTCGGTGGGAGCCATGGACGTGATCGAGATTGATGCGGCCACGAATCGCGGCATCGAAGAGGTACGCGGGTTGATCGCCACGGCCACCGCCGAACCGGCCCGCGACCGCTACCGAATCTTCATTCTCGATGAAGCTCACCAGGTAACCGACGCCGCCTTCAATGCGCTGCTGAAGACGTTGGAAGAGCCTCCTCCGTGGGTGGTCTTCATGATGGCCACCACGCAGCCGGAAGACATTCCGCAGACGATTCGCTCGCGCTGCCAGCACTTCAGCTTTCATGCGGTGCGCTTTGAAGAGATCGTCAACCACCTGCGCGCGATCAGCGCTACGGAAAACCTAACGGTGGATGAGGACGCGCTGGCGTTGCTCGCCGAGGCCGGCGACGGCTCGATGCGCGATGCGCTCAGCATCATGGACCAAGCCATCTCCTGCTGCGGCGATACGCTGACCGCCGAAGTGGTGCGCGGGCTGGTGGGCACGGTTTCCACCGAGGTGCTGGAACGGGTAATGAATGCGGTGCATGAGAACTCCAGCGACGAGGTGCTGCGCATTGTTGACAAGCTGATGGTGGAGGGCCAGAGTGCCAGCCATTTTGCCAAGCAAACGGTTCGATTCCTGCGCAACGCGATGGTGGCAAAGGTCGCCGGTATCGAAAGCCCGATTCTGCAGATCAGCACGGATGAGAAGAAGCGCGTGGCGGCCATCGCAGAAAAGTTCGGCGAAGAAGAACTGACGCGTTTTCTGCAAATTATGCTGCGGACCCACGGCGATGTGAGTTACAAGCAGGAGCAGCGCTTCCATCTGGAGTTGGGGCTGCTGAAGATGGTGCACGCACAGCGCCTGCTTCCGCTAGAGCAACTGCTAAGCAGCGTGAGCCTGACGGATGCGGCTCCAGCTCCGGGCTCGGGTGCGGCGCGCTCTGCGGCTCCGGCCTCGCAGAGCCCGGCGGCACAGCGCTCAACGGCACCACCTCCGGCGTTCACTTCGCGTCCGGCAGGAGTGCCACCGATGGGCGGAGGCGGATCGCCATTTGCGAAGCCATCGCAAAAGCCATCGCCGTTTGAAGCTGACAAGGCACGCAAGGGACGGGAAGAAATGTCGTCCGGAATGGACGCGGCGGCAACCGTGGCTGCTCCAGCGCCGATGGCCTTTGGCAGCCAGCCCGCAGTGCAGGCATTTGGCAGGCCAGTCGCGTCGGCGACAGTGCCTTCGATGCAGGCAGCGAGCAGCGCACCCTTTGATAATGGCAGCGCGTTAGCGGTAGCACCGGCGGTAGCGCCTAGGATGGAAAGCTCCAGCGCGGCGCTCGATGTGGATGCCATACGAGACGTTGTGTTGGAGGCCATGCAGACGGGGGGATCGCAGCTGCTGGTGAATGCCTTGGAAGAGGGACAGTGGACAGGCGCGGGCGATCTGGTTTCGATTGCAGTCGGCATGTCCACGGCTATGGTCGAGCTGAGTTACACCAGAGAGCAGGAGAGGCTCTCAGACCAGGCGGCAAGTCAAGTGGCTGGGCGACGGGTAAAGGTGCGGCTGGTGGGCGGAAGCACGGCAGCGCCGGAAGTGAAGCCGCGTACCTCTGGCTCAGCACGCTCGGGAGCTGCCGGAAGCATCAAGACCAAGGCGGCAGAAGAGCCGATAGTGAAACGCATGATGGAAAAATTCGGAGCAGAAATTCGCATTGTGATGGACCGCTCGGAGAGGTGACGAACGATGGACATGAAGCAGATGCAGGAGATGATGACGCGCGCGCAGGAGATGCAGCAGCAGATGCAGACGAAGATGCGCGCGACGCAGGTGGAGGCTTCTGCGGGCGGAGGCGCCGTTGTGGTGCGGATGAATGGCGAGAAACAACTGCTCTCGGTCAAGATTGAAAAGGACGCAGCGGGCGACGTGGAGATGCTGCAGGACCTGGTAACGGCAGCAGTGAACGAAGCCGCACGCAAGGTGGATCAGGCGGTGCAATCACAACTGGGCGGATTGCTGGGCAGCATGGGGCTGCCGCCAGGAATGTTCTAAGACGCGGGCGTTCATGAAGCGGTCCGGATGAAGTTACAGCGGAGTCTAACAGCGTGGAGCTGAAGTAAGTCATGGCTAAGTTTGCCGAGCCGATGGCTCGACTGATCGACGAGTTGAAGAAGCTGCCGGGAGTGGGCAGCAAGAGTGCACAGCGCTACGCATTCCATATTCTGCGCAGCTCGGACGAAGATGCGGAAGAGCTTGCCGGAGCGATCCGTGAGATCAAGGCCGCACTGCGGCTCTGCTCGGTGTGCAATAACATCACGGATGTGAACCCGTGCGTGTACTGCTCCAGCGCGACCCGCAACCAGCGCGTGGTGTGCGTAGTGGAGGAGCCAACCAACATTGCCGCGGTGGAAAAGGGACACAGCTACGACGGCGCCTATCATGTGCTGCATGGCACGCTATCGCCGATTCACGGAGTTGGTCCCGAGCAGTTGCGCATTGCGAACCTGATCACCCGCGCTCAGAGCGGCGCGGTCGATGAGGTGATTCTGGCGACGAACCCGACGGTGGAGGGCGAGGCAACGGCTGTCTATGTGGCTCAGCAACTGAAGCCGACGGGGGTGCGGGTGACGCGGATTGCGACCGGACTTCCCGCTGGCAGCGACATTGAATACGCCGACGAAGTAACCCTGCAACGGGCACTGGAAGGCCGTCGCGAGATGTAAGAGTGGCCGAAGGATGCAGAACAGCTAAGCCCCGCAACATTTGCGGGGCTTAGCTGTTTGTTTCTAACAACGGACCTTCTACGGGCAGATATTACTTACTGATCTATTGGCGAAGCTTTGCGAGCAGATCCTGCGGGTGCACGGGCTTGGCCAGGATTTCAAACTCATGGCCGCGTGCGCGTGCACTCTCCAGCAAATCTGCCGTGGCAGCTTGGCCGGAGAAGAGAAGGATTTTGCAGGCAGGCAGAAATCCGCGAATCAGAATCGCCGCCTCAATGCCGTTCATGTCAGGCATGATGACGTCACTGATGATGAGGTTGGGTTTTTCACTGCGGGCGAGCTCGACGGCGTCGGTCCCGGTATAAACTGCAGAGGCATTAAAGCCTGCCTGATTCAAGATGATGGCCAGTGTGTCTGCGATGACATGCTCGTCATCCACAACAAGCACTCGGGGTTTTGCCTTGATCTCCGTCATGTAGCCTCTTTCGATGCTGGAACCCAACTTTTGATCCATTATAGGGAAGCAACCATCGTTTCCGGAAGTCCTAATCTGACCTACCCGGAACGTAAGTCCCCAAGTTAGACAGCTCATCCGACCCGGGAACGGGCTTCCGGGGCGGCAAAACAGAATCCAACACTGCTGGCTCCGAGCACATCTAACTACGCACGTTGCAGCATGGACGTGTGGTGATCATGCGATTTGGGAACCAGAAACCTATCCTTCTCACGGCTGCAATGGCCGTTTTGCTCAGCCTTTGCCTGGGCTGCACCCATGCGGCGGACTACAGCCACGCCTTACGGGCACAGAGCAGCGCCCAGAGCCAGCCGATGATGCTGGCCGCCTACCAGCCGTGGTTTGGAGGACAGGGCCACATCAACGTGGGTTACTCGTCGCAGGACCGGACCGTGCTGGAACGGCAGATCGGCAGCGCCAAGCAGCTCGGCATCGCGGGCTTTGTGGTGAACTGGTACGGCCAGGAGCACCCGTTCGAGGACAATTCCTACGCCCTGCTGCAGCAGGTTGCCGACGGCGATTCTGACGGCTTCAAGGTGGCGCTGATGTACGACGAGAATGACAGCGACCCGGCGCGTGCGACCGAAGCCGTGTTAGCCGACTTGAACTACGCCTACCAGCGATACGTCGCGCGCTCCTCGCAGGTGTCCAGCAGGGCCTACCTGCGCTACAACGGCCGGCCGGTCATCTTCATCTTTCCCAAGGACGGGAACACCAACTGGAACCGGGTACGCGAGGTGGTGAACAGCTGGGACGAGCGGCCACTGCTGATTTACAAGGATCCGAGCGAGAAGTGGGCGGGAGCGTTCGACGGCTTCTATGCCTGGGTACAGCCGGGAAAGGGTGGATGGCAGCGCGACGGCAGCAATTGGGGCCAGCAGTATCTGGACCACTTCTACTCCACCATGACGCAAAGCTACCCGCAGAAACTGGCGGTGGGAGGAGCTTGGCCGGGCTTCAACGACAGCCGCGCCTCCTGGAGCCGCAACCGGCACATGGACGCACGCTGCGGACGCACCCTGGAAGACTCGTTGCAGATGTTCCACCATTACTACGATTCCAGCCGTCCGCTTCCCTTCCTGATGATTGAGACCTGGAACGACTACGAAGAAGGGACCAACGTTGAGGGCAGTCCGCACGTGTGCAAGAGCTGAAGCGGCCTGCACTGTCGTATGATCAGCGTTATGGACGATAAGACCTTCCAGCTAAACGCGGAAAAAGCCATGGAGCGGCTGACCCGCGCTCTGTACAACGTAGAAGAAGCCGCAGGCTTTGACGTGGAGGAGCGTGGCGGCGCCTTGCACCTGACCTTCGACGAGCCGCCGGGAACTTTCGTCATCGCGCCCAATTCAGCGGCGCGGCAGATCTGGATTTCGGCGCTCTCCACCAGCTTCAAGCTGGATTGGAGCGAAGCCTACAGCGACTTTGTGCTCAGCCGTAGCGGCGAGCCGCTGCTGCCGCTGGTATCTCGCCTGCTCACCGAGCAGACCGGGAATGCGGTCGCACTGGGGTAGCTGCCCGCCCGGGAGCTATTCTGCGTTCCTAAGGTGCTCCGGAGGAGTCACTTCGGAGGCTCGACGCTCCGTCTCGGGAGCACTGGGGGATGCACCCAGCTTGCGGCGCAGATCTTCGGCGATCTGCCGCCCGTGGTAGCGTCCGTTCTCGATGAATATTTCGTTGGTGTTCATTCCCGCAATGATGACTCCTGCCAGATAGATGCCAGCAACATTGCTCTCTAGGGTACGGGTATCGACGACCGGCTTGGAGGAAGGCTGCTGCGAGAGCTCGATTCCGAGGGCGCGCAAGAAGCTGAAATCGGGATGATAGCCGGTCATGGCGAGCACAAAATCATTTTTCAGGCACAGCTCTCCATCCGGCGTCTGGAGCAGGATTGTGTCCGGAGTGATCTCGCGTACGGAGGTGTTGAAGTACGCGGCGATTTCGTGGTTCTTGATGCGATTCTCAAGATCTGGCTTGATCCAATACTTGACGTTGGGCGAGATGGCCGCGCCGCGATGGACCAGCGTGACGCGCGCCCCATGACGCCATAGCTCCAGGGCAGCGATGGCCGCGGAGTTCTTGGCTCCGATGACCACCACATCCGAGTTGTAGAAGGGATGCGGCTCGCGATAGTAATGCGCGACCTTGGCAAGGTCCTCACCGGGCACGCCCATGCGATTGGGCAGGTCGTAGTAGCCGGTGGCAACCACCAGCTTCCGGGCCAAAAACTCAGAGGGCCGGGAGAGCGAGTCGGTACAGTGCACCAGAAAGGCTCCGTCGGCGCCTTCGGTGCGAATAACAGTGTGATACTGGCGCACGTCGAGGTGATAGAACTCGGCCACCTTACGGTAGTACTCCAACGCCTCCTGGCGCGAAGGTTTTTGCTGGGCGCTGACAAAGGGAATCTCGCCAATCTCCAGCAGCTCAGGAGTGGTGAAGAAGGTCATGTTGGTGGGGTAGTTGAACAGCGAGTTGCAAAGGCATCCCTTGTCCACGGCAACCACGGAATAGCCGGCGCGGCGCGCCTCAATCGCACAGGCCAAGCCGGTGGGACCGGCGCCGATGATGAGTACGTCGAATTGCTCCATGCGGGTTCCTTCCTGATTCGATGTTACAACGAATGGTCGCCTGAGGCAGAGCAAACAGTTAGAGCTGACCACCGGCTTCGGGTTGAGCTGCAATCGACTGCAATCGCAGGAGTTGGATTGAGCACGACCGTCCCCGGCAGCCGGCTTGCGTATCTTGCCGGCTAAGGGAAAAGTGAATCGCATGGCATTTCTCAACTCATGGTAAGTGGCAGGATGAGGCCAGTATGAGCAATTCACCCCATTTCCAGAGTTCCTCCTGCGAGGTACAAAGGTACGTCCCCAGGAAACACAAGGACGCCACAAACCATGTTGAATCTGAAAAAGCCGATCAAGCAGTACTACAGCGAATCTGAGGCCGCGCACAATTTGTGCATTTCTTTAGAGGCCCTCCACGAAATTCTGGACACGCACGTCTTCACAGCGGAGCATCCACGGCCCGCGGTACTGGAGTTTTCCCATGCCGAGTTGCTTCTTCTCTCTGTGTGGGCGCAACCGGAACGAGGGCGCAACGTGGTTGCCATGCCTCGCAGAGACTGAAGCGCGAGACCACTTGTTCATGGCGCAGGTAATTTCTTCCCATCCGGCATGGCAGCGACGCCGCAAGGCACCTGCCTATTGCACCACATTGGTTTGGCCCGTCACTTGCAACAGAGATTTGCAAGAGGAGATGGGCATGCCCGATCCAGGCAGAGAGTTATCACAAGAGTATTGGCGTCCCCCGCCAACGGCAGAGGCATTGCATTCCTGGGGTTTCCAAGTTCAGGCCAACGAGGCATTTTGCGCGTCCTGCGGAACCCCTTATGCGGCGGGCGCGCGTTACTGCCACGTCTGCGGACTTGCGCGCGAGGACGACCTGCACGCAGACGCACAGGGTCGATTCATGGACTGGCTGGATCTCGACTCCATCCGAGCGCAATTCGGGCTCTCGACGATTTCGCTTGTGCTGCTGGTGGCCGCTACAGTGTTTCTGTTGGCAACGCTGCTGACCGGCGTGGTCTACAACACCACGACCATAGCGGAGTGGCAGGCGGTGCAGACTTGGCGCATCGAGTGGCTGCTTGCAACAGTAACAGCACTGTTGGCGGCAATGTTGTTCAAGACCAGACGATAGGGGAAAACTGGCGGTTACAGCCCCTAGCCCAACCCTGTGGATGCAGAGCATTCAGGGCATCGATAGTTGTGATAGGCTAAGGGTGTGTGGGCGCGTAGCTCAGTTGGTAGAGCAACGCCCTTTTAAGGCGTGGGTCCTGGGTTCGAGTCCCAGCGCGCTCACCATGATTCTAAATGACTTACGCCGAATCTGAGTAGCAAGTTTCAGGCACCCCCAGACACCCAGACACGAGAAAAGCACGTCGCCTAGTTGTTGCCGGCGGCTTTTCTTGCTTTCAACCTCGCCGACAACTGCTTCGGCACGACCATCTGGACGACCTTCTGATGAGCCTTCTTCTGGTCGTCCGAGACCACCTGGGCGTAGGACTCGAGGGTGATCTTCGGCGTGGTGTGGCGAAGTTGGGATTGCGTGACCTTCACGT
>Ga0181520_10000482_pt1 | contig 87887 bp, 71 predicted proteins | sample PEATcosm2014_Bin_29_FD_132451 | JGI IMG/M metagenome (GOLD analysis project Ga0181520, IMG submission 132451) | Peatland microbial communities from MTU Mesocosm Facility, Houghton, MI, USA - PEATcosm2014_Bin02_30_metaG | ecosystem: Environmental > Terrestrial > Soil > Wetlands > Peat | place... | reverse complement strand
GCCTGGCTGAAAAACTTCCGCCGTCTCACCAGCCGTTGGGAGCGCTACTCAGCCAACTTCCTCGGCATGGTCCAACTGGGATGCATGTTGATCCTCTTGAGGCATCTGTGAGACTGCTTCTAGTCGCGATGCGTTTGATCGCGTCCGTAAAGAACATGACGACCGGCAATGCAGCGTCCTACACGAGATCTCCGAAAAACGGGCACCGATTGGCCGGTTAACAGGCCAAAGTACTCATCGAACATCGATTACGCACAATTCTCAGGATTACTCCCCTGAAACGCCGATGTCGCCGGGAGGAATTGTGGATGTAGGCTAAATCGCCGAAGCACACTGCCAACGTCGCAGCAAGCCCCGCAGGTAGAGTCGATCCTCAGAAGCGCCGCAGTTCCTATAAGAGGGAACAGCTTCCGAATTATCGGAAGCCTGTCGTTGCAGCCGCGTTCCGGCGCTAGCAATGACGGAGATCTTTCGTCCAGGTTGGGAGGGGTTTATGGCCTGGTGTTAGAACGTCTGCGGGTCTACGCTTATCGCGGATTCTCTTGGGATGGTTTTGCAAGCGCAGAGGAGCGTCATGGAATGCCAATGCGGGTGCGGTGAGGTTGTACAGACGGCATCGTTCAAGCCTGGAAACGACCAAAAGTTGCGTATCTTTCTGGAGCGCCGAGCTGGAAGGATCGAAGGGTTGCGCGAGTTGGTGGAGGCCGGTGAAAAGTACCTCTCAGGCCAAATTGATTCGGATGCTCTAGCCAAAAGTGTTGGCGCAATCTTTCAGCGATTCGGTCAGGGCCGGATAGGGTAGAGCCTGGTGCTGGTGGGTGCCTGCGCTGGGGTCAGAACCCGTCAAAGAAATCGTGCAGGTTCAGTTCGAGCGCCTGGGTTATCCTCTCCAGCGCCCTCACGCCGATTTCCTTCTTCCCGTTCTCCAGTTCGGACAGATGCTCCCGCGTCAATTCCGCATGGTCCGCCAGCATGGCCTGTGTCCCCCCCGCTCTGTTCGAAGGACGCGAATGCGCCTCCCAATCCGCACGCAGATGTCCTTGGCCATTCTTCAAGCGTGGAAGACCGAAGGCGTTTTGGTGTAAGCTATAGCACACAATTCCGAAGTATCCTGGAGGCTTTATGAACCGGAAAGTGGGCCTCATTGCTTTGGTAACTTTCGTGTCCTCAGTTGTGCTAGGGCAGGACGTCACCTCTCTAACCATCCGAGTCTTGCAATCACGAGCGATGAGGTAGGCATTCGCAAGTATGAGCACGTTCATCTTCATTCTCATGGCTGCAATAGTCTTGGCCGTCATTGCCTGGCAGTCTAAGCAAATGGCGTCTGACGCATATCCCAAGGCCGGGACCGCTTTTGCTTTTGAGCTAATCGCCCTTCTTGGTCTGACGGACTGGGAGAACGGATTGCCCTCATTTACCGAAGAGGAACAGGAAGCTATACAAGCGGGGTTGGACCGTTTTCAAAGAGACGCTGACGCACAGATGGGCGGGAGTGCTGTATTTCACCCGGATGTTGCGCCGTTGATTCAAAGAAAGATCGGCGCGGAAGCTTTGAAAGACCTTGCCTCAGAGGACGATATTGTTGACGACATTTTTGCAGTTGATGACGAACCTCCTTGGAGATGGAGGGAGCGGGTTTCTACTTATCTCAAAGCGTGGACGATAAGCTTAGACCCGATGATTCTGATTGAGGTTTCCGGCCTGCTCGGAAAGGCAGGGCACAAGAAAGAAGCCAAAGACGCGCTAAATGTGGTTGTTTCACATTTCAAAGGGTATGCGCCGAGGTTCTTTGGTGGAACCGGAAGGGGGAATGCTGCAACCGCCCAAGTAATCTTCAGGGCGATGATGAGAATGCGAACGCTCTGACCGGAACAGAGTTCATTCACTGAGGAAATTGTGTAGGAAGCATAGATAGTGGGAGGGGTTTGTAGCCTGGTGCTTTTAGGAGAAGGCCCTCGTTGAGACGATCAAGATTTTAATATGTCTGATTGTATCTCCGACACGTATCCTCCCACCCATTCCTAGTTATGGGTGGGATACGATACGGGATGCTACAACGGCGATACGGTGCTAGGCAGCGGCAGATTCTTCCGTTTCCCCATCGGAGAGCCTCGACCATGGAGTACCGTTTCCCTTTGCCCATCCTGCCTTCGCCGCAATGCGCTGAAGCGTCTTTCGCGGAATATCGAGCGTCAATTCCAGCTTTGTGAATGTGGCATCGGGATCAGTCGCAATTGCCGCAAGGAACCCTTCCTGCCGTTCCCGCTCTTGCTTTGTGAAATGAGGTTCGTCAATTGGGTTGACCAGATGGAAGTCTCCAGTCAGATCGATGTAGGGCCGTCCTTCAACTTCGAAAGGCTTGACCGGCTCGAAATCACGGGCCTTCACATTTCGGACCTTGAAGCGGAGGTTCGAAGCGTCTGTCACTTGCAGGTAATATACGGCATCGGCCATTGCCGCCAAATCTCCGGAGCCGCGCAGGCAGGATTCCAGGGTGACCTCCTTCTTGACTGCTTTTGTGCTGTGATGCGCACAGACAACGGCTTTGGCTCCTCGGTTGATAAGGCCGAAGATCATGTCTGCCATGTATTTGTGTGATTGGCTTGCATCGTTCTCGTTCTCGGCGAGGTTGAAGCGAACAGCGGTATCGAGAAATACTATAGGTCGCAAATCCGTTACAGCAGCCAGGAGGTTATCGTTATTCAGCCGAATCGGGCCATCCGACATCGTTCTGCAAAGGAAATGTTCGTTGTCTGGAATGTCCATACTTTCGAGCCTTTGCCGGAAAGATCGCTCACCGGATTCCGGAATCAGGTAGAGCACGTTCGATGGCTCGATAACGTCCATCGTTTCGAGAAACCTTTGGCCGGTGCTGATTGCCTTTGCCATGCTGAGGCAGAGCCATGTTTTCCCAGACGCAGGAAGTGCTCCGAAGAATGTGATCCCTTCGGGCAGGAAATTCGCAATTGGAAACTTCAGGGGCGATGAGTCCATCTCCCCGACGCTCTTGAACAGCTTGCGCCATTTGGGGGGCTGGTTCACGTCAGGTTGAATCTTCGTATCTGTCGGCACACTGGGAGTCGACAGAGTAATTACATCATTCATTTTTGTATCTTTCGTTATGGGTGAGACGTGCGCATCTCGCGCACTGGGGGTCTCCACTCATGGCAATAAGCAATGAACCTAAATCGACGATGGACAGCTTCGCCCATCAAGACGGCAAACGCGGCAGAGAAGATGGAGTTCCCGTCTCAACTCCGGCTCTCGGCAGATGCGGCGGTGGAGCGTGGCAGGGCTGTGGTGATACTTCTTTGCGAGTGGATTGTTGGACTGGATGAATCGGAGTCTCAATTGCTCCGAGCTACCGCAAATCGCGCACTTGCCTCCTAGCAGGCGATAAGCGTCCTTTTGTAGTTCGTGCCGACGGTTTCTAACGTAATCGTAGAGGGCAATGCGGTGCACTGCCGAGAATACTGGTGATTTCATATGGTTTCCTTTGATTTATGTAGTGATGCAGAGACGCCCGAGCAGGCGACTTACAACTTATAGGAGAGGAGTGCGGGGGAGGCGTAGGGAGAATCTGCCCTACAACATATTAGATGCTAGAAGTAGGCATTTTTATATGCACTCTCCCAAAAATATTTCGCGGGGCCATCCTTCTCTCGAGCTGGTGGTCGGGCACTGGCGACAATCGTACGGGGAATTATGCTACGAGGAATCAATCCCCTCTATTGCTTACAGGCAGATGGAAGCCCAAATCGCAAAAATCGCTGTCGGGGAATGGGACCCTAACAGAAAAACAAACCCTCTGGTTGAAGCCTTTACTCACCAAATTCCTGCATTTGAGGGGCATTGTCGGGCGGAGGGTGGTTCGCGTGAATAAAACATACACCGCAACGATCGCGGTCTCACGCACTTACGCGAGAGCACTACGCAAAGTCATCCTGAATGCGAATTCGCGGTTTACCTCGCAAGGACTTTAGGGGTAGAGTGTGGTGCGTTGGAGGGAAAAGCGCATGGAGCGTTTGCTATATGACCGGAAAGCCGCCGCTCAGCAATTGTCAATAAGCGTCAGGAGCGTCGGTTACTATCTGGCGCGAGGAGAGATTCAGTTTCGGAGAGTGGGAAGAAGGGTTCTGATCCCGCATTCTGCGTTGGTGAAGTTCGCCAAGGCCGACCACTTCGCACCAATCCATACTCGGGTCGTTCGTGAATTCCGAAACGATTCCTCGAAGAGCGTGGAAGATAGCTCAAACTGAGTCCGGAGTTCTGGCGGTGTTATGCAATTTGCTAGGCTCCTGAATCGAGGGGCACAGTCACCAGGCCCAAAACCCCTCCCAGTTGAGCGGCACCTTTGCGCCCGACGTTGACTCAGGATGCCTCGCAATGGCCCGCAACGCCCCACTGGGGCCTTTCTGCCCCCTCGGACACACGTTGCCATGCCCGAGTATTGAGAGCGCCACACAGGGCCATGCAGTGCCAATCGCCAATTAATCCCGGTGCGTTTGACATGGTCCCGGGAGTGTGTTACGTTTCCAACAACCGTCGTTGAAGCAAACGGAACACTCCGCTCGTTCCCTTGCAGATGGTCGCCGCGCACATCTGAACCCCTCTTCCACAGGCCAACGCGTGCGCGATGGTCGCTGCTGAGCCGATGCAACCGACATCAGGATGAAGATAGGCAACTCCAGCTTTCCGCCTACCGGCACCGCGCCCTAATTGGATAGTGGTGGCACATCGGAAACGGCCGACACTATGGAGAACCATGCAAGTATCCGTGCAACGCAGCTCGACACGTACCCGTCCGGTCCATTTTTCATCTGATCGGTAGGGAATCCCAGCGGAAGGAAGTTGTGTCACATACAGGCCAGATTACAAGTGTGTACACTTCATCTGATTAAGGTTTGCCGTTTCGCGAGTAATCGAAGGAACGACGGTTGAGAAGGTTCGACGAGAGACTGGACCGCCGATCGGAAGCGGATGGTGATCTCCCATTTCCAGGAGACGATCGGTCGTATATGGGAGTACATCAGTGAGCAAGTGACCGTATTGTCCCGTACATTTTAGCGCCATCAAGCTTTTTGCTCATCTGGCGCAAGAGCATCCGAATGGGCGCACTCCGAAGAAGCGGCAAACTACTGAGCTTTGTCCGGTCTGCAATGCGCGTTATCCTGATGGCACGATGGGCGCCCATAAGAAGCGCGACCATACAGATTCCAAGGGGCGCATTCACGGCCTTCGTCGGGAGATCATCGGAGAACTAGGAAACATCCCTTACTCGCGCTCTCGACAGACTGCGAAGGTGAAAGGGAGCAAGTAGCTCGCCTGCGAGAAGAAGTGCTGGACAAACTGATGGTTGAACAATACCGTGCAAGAATCTCAAAAGCTGTGAAGCAGGGTCCGGCGAAAAAGTGAGGCTGCCAAGATTCTGTGGTCCAAAAAGTAAAGGTTGTGGACCACCCGGTCTGTCAACGCGGTGATGGCTTAGAATCAACGACCTACAGCCCTGTCTGTTGTACCCCTTTTGGACCACCCTCTATCTCGGCTCCTTAACCCGTTTCACAAGCCTGAGCCAGTTCGCGCATAGAAACCGCTGCAGGACACCTTGGCGTAGGTGGGCACGAGTGCCGCTGCCATGACTCCAGGCGCTATCAGTGCTCGCAACTGGGAAAACTGCACGCTTGGGCACACACAACCCTTCTACTGCCAGCACGGCTGAGTGTTGGACTATTGGATGGTATAAGTGACCGAAGCTATCGCGCTCTGCGAGTACCCTTTGGCCATTGCAATGGTCTTGATGGTTTCCGATTCCGACATCGTGATTGGTTTCGTGTATCTGGTGGAAGAGGTTGTTGGCGTCGGAGATCAAAGCGCCCGTCGTTGTGTCCGTGATTGTCACGGCCGGCGCCGCTCACTCCAGCCTGCATGCGGGGGCGTGTGAACAGCGCCCCCCGCATGCGGGCATCAGAGACTGGGTCAGTTGATTGTGAACGTCACAGGGTTAGACGGACTGGGAGTGGGGGCCGGGTTTGCCACTGTTACGGTGGCGCTGCCGGCAGTGGCGACATCGTTGGCCGGAACCGCGGCCTGGAGTTGCATATCGCTCACAAACACGGTGGACAGCGCGATCCCATTCCACTGTACTTTCGCGCCCTCGTTAAAGTCGAATCCATTCACGGTGAGGGTGAAGCTGCCGCTGCCGGCCTTGACGCTGGCGGGCAAGATCGAAATCACCACGGGAACCGGATTGTCGATGGGCAAGGTTTTCGGGTTGGAAGTGCCGCCTCCGGGCAATGAGTTGAACACCGTTATCGAAATGTCTCCGTCCAGAGTGTCGCTGGCCGGAACCGTGGCTTGCAATTCAGTTGGGCTCACATAGGTGGTGGTCAGTCCCTTGCCGTTCCATTCCACGAGGGAACCTTTCACGAAACCGGAACCGGTGAGCGTCAAAGTGAATCCGCTCCCTCCAGCGATGATGCTGGCGGGCAACAGCGAGGTCAATTTCGGCACCGGATTGTCCACGTAAAACGGAACTTGCGAAGAGGTGCCGCCGGGGGAGGGGTTGGTGACCGTCAGTTCGACGACCGCGGCAGTAGCAATGTAAGTGGCCGGAACCGAAACCGTCAGTTGAGTCGCGCTCACGTAGGTGGTGGTGCAGGGACTTGCGTTGCAGGGCTTCCCGTTCCAGTTGACAACCGAACCGTTTACGAAGTTGGCACCGTTCACAGTGAGTGTGAATGCGGGACCACCCGCGATAATGCCGCCGGGCGAGGGCGATGTGATGACAGGGCCAAGGACGGTGAACGTCAGGTCCTTCGAGCAGCCGCCGCCGGGCGGGGGAGTGCAAACCCTCACCGTAAAATGACCTGGGACTTTGAGGTCGGCGGCGGGGATCACCGCCTGGAGTTCAGTGGTGCTTACGAACGTTGTGACCAACTCGGTGTTGGTATTGCCCCATTCCACCACTGAGTTGGACTCGACATTGGCGAAGCTGGAACCGTACAACGTCAAGGTAAGACTTTTGCTTCCCGCCAAAGCGCTGTTTGGCACCAGCGAAGTGAGTACCGGCGCCGGCAATGGGCAGACGCCAAAGCATTGGGTCGAAAATTGGTAGCTACCAGTGTTCCAGCGTGAGCAGTCCGCGACGAAGAGGTAATAAGTGCCCGCACCCGAGGTCTGGAGCGCACCCACATTTAAGGTAGAGCCGCCCGAACAGGGCCCATTATTTACTCCGTAGATTCCGTTCCAGGCATTCTGGAGGAGCGTTCCATCGGCCTTGAAAAGCTGGATAAACGGGCTGAGTTTGCCGCCTGTGGCGGCAATAATAAGATCAACTTTGTCGCCGGTGTCCACGGTGAAAGAGTAGACGTTTTTCTGTGCCAGCGAGTTGATCGTGCCGGTCTGTACCTGATCGAAGACAATAGGGACAGCCCCATCCGGACTGTTCATCTTCTGCATCCAAATCGAGTAATTGCCGGTGTTCCAGAGTGAGCAGTCGTAGACGAAGAGGGTATAAATGCCGCTCGCCGGGATGCTGACCTGATCCATCGTTAGTGTATTGTCGACCGAACAGGGCCCATTATTTGCTCCGTAGATCCCGTTCCAGGCGTAGTCGAGCACTGTCCCAGTCGAGTTGACAAGCTGGATCGCTGCGCTGAGGCTGCCGCTTGTGCTCAGTACTTCGAAATCGATGACGTCGTTCTTGTTTGCGCTGAAGGTGTAGGGGTTCATCTCTGGCTTCGCTGCAACCTTCCCCGTCGACGCCTCGCTATAAGGGAGATTGACCGACGCCGGCGGACCGTCCAACCGCTGCACGTAAAGCGTGTAGTCGCCCTCGTCCGCGTTATTGCAGTCATTGATGAGCACGGTATAGGTGCCGCTCGCCGGAATACTGACGTTATCCATGGCCAGAGAATTGTCGCTTGAGCAGGGCCCATTATTTACTCCGTAGATCCCGTTCCAGGCGGAGTCAATCACGGTACCAGACGAATTGACAAGCTGGATTGCCGCGCTGAAAGTGCCGCTCGTTGAACTTGTAGAGAGCACGGTAAAGTCGAGGACGTCCCCTTTGTTTGCGGCGAGGCTGTAACGGTTGACCTGTGCGAATGAGCTGATGGTGCCGTTCACCGGCTGACCAATGGGAAGCACAGGCTCGGTAGCCCACGCAGGTGAACACAGGCCCACAAGAAGGCAACCGATAACGAACAGATTCGATTTCAAACTCTTCATACGAATCCGTCCTTTGACAAACGAGTGGGCGAGAGCCCGGCTGGCCCGCGGCCAGGCGCCTTCTGGTCCGTCATCGCTGTGTCCAGTTGCGGTGAAGGCCATGCGGGCGGAAGGAGTGGCAGGAGGGGTGAGGGAACCCATCGACGTCCGGTGGGCGGAGACGGCAGGAAGCAGTGACATGGGGATCCTCCTCATTGTGAAATTGAATTCAGCAACCGAGTTGCCGGTCACTCTCAAGTGAGCCCGGGGTGAAAAACATTACGCAGTTTTTTGCAAGCGGCTCCAACCGGGGAAAACCTTCCGAAAGGGTTGGGGATTTGAGACGGATTCATGATGGCTGCAGTGCTCTTCCGTGAAAGGAAAGCTGCAAGCCGCGGAGCAAGAGAAGTCAACGGACGGAGACTACCTCCGCAAAACGCGGAAGGTGTAGGGCTGCAGGTCTTCCTGGCTCCCGGCCGCGAGTTGGCCGGTCAGTTGGACAATGTACTCGCCTGCAGGAATTGAGTGCGCAGGAAGGCGCCAGACGACCGCCGCGTTGCCGCCAACCGGGCGGCTTTGCAGGGCCTTCCCTCGCGCAACCTCTTTTCCTTCGGCGGTGAGCAGCACGGCTTCATAAGTCTTGTATTCGTCGCTATCCAGCATGAGTTGCAACCGCACCCCGGAGGTAGCTGGCGGCAAGAGGAGAGTTTTCTGCGGCTCAGCGGTGTCGCGTATGGCGCCCGGGGTCAGGCGGAGCGTCACATCCGGTCCCGACAGCGGCTCCAGCCTGGCGACCTCGGAGCCTTGCCGATTCTCCTGAGCCTGGTCCCTGGGGTTCCCTTCCAGCCCGGCAATCTGCTGACGTAGCGCATCCTCTTCCCGGCGAAGCTCTGCCTGCCCTGCCTGGGCCTGCCGCAAGCCAGCTCGCAGTCTCTGGTTCTGCACCATCAGCCACGCTGCCGACATTGCAATCACCACAACCGCGGCCGCCAACGCCCATTGGCGTATTGCTCGCTGAACCGAAAAAGCTGCCCACATCTTTTTCCGTAGCGAAATCTCCTGGACCTGGACAGGCTGTCTTGCCAAGGCGGACACCTGGCTCAACGTGCGCGCAAACTCCACTTTTTCGCGCCGTTGCGGCGATCGGAGATACGCCGCCTCGAATTTCATTCTCTCGTTCTCCGACAGCTCGCCCCGGACGTAGGCGTCAATCAGGTCATTCTCGGTGGCAAGCATCTCCTCAAACACGTCAGCATCCGTCAAATACTGGTCCTCAATGCGAGCCCGTTCCTCCTGTGGAAGGCCCCCTAGAAAATATCGCTGCATCAGGATTTTGTCAGATGTTTTCCGCATCCCACCTTCCGTCCTCCACTCACTAAATCGCGGACCCATGCAACGCCAGGCGATCTTGGTCTCACCTCTAAGTGGCGGCGGCCCAGAAAACATTACAGGTCTATTTAAGCCATGAAACCCAGCACTGGTACGTCCGTCACAGTGCGAAGGTGTCGCGTTCAGAAATCAGTCCCCTGACGGAACGAAATGAGCCTCTACCGACGAGCCCCCAAACAACCCTTCACGCATGGTTCAAGCCTTGCCCTGAGCCGGGTCATGTGAACTCTGAGTGCGTCCAGCGTAAGCCCAGCTTTCCGTGCGAGTTCCCGTCTCAAGATCATTTGCTTCTGCTCTTCTGCGCTGTAATACCGGACAGCCAATTCCCCATCGGCAGGGGGCAACGCAGCCAAGCACTTTCGCAAGCAAGCGAGCCTTCTCTCCTCATCAAGCCTTTCTACTATCTCCTCCGGCTGATCGTGAGCGTCTTTTCGGCATAGCTCTTGAGAATTGCCTCGCCGACAATCGCGTCGTGCAGACTGGAGTCAGAATGCAAACGAGACGAACGGGAGTGAAGCAAACGGAAATGTGCGACTTCGTGCTCGGCCCTTTGAATTCATCTCAAAGGGCCGGAATTTAGATCAACGTTGCGCGGTTTTCACAATGCAAACCGCACTATCTTAGGGGGTCTGCCCCGGTTGTCTTACTGTTGCCGTAGGTCAGTCTTTAGCTTTCTTCTTACCGCCTTCTCCGATCAATTCCACTTCTTTGCCCGTGTGAGTCCTTATGGCCTCGAGGATCTTTTGGTAATCCTTCTTGTCCATGCGGAGCACTACACTTTTGAGGTCGTTCTGCTCGTGATAGTCGATGTAGAGCCAGTGGCTCTTCGACTTTGTGAGCATGACAACAGCGCCCGCACCGAGCGACGCAATCATCACAACTGCACCTTGGGTGATGCGATGCTTCTTGGTGTATTCGTAAGAGAACTTGTCAATGTTGGCGTATGGGATCACGACCAAATCCCGATCGGAAACTCGCACCACAACATTCTTATTGTTGTCGCTGAGGATCAGTCTTGCGTCCGCCTGCTTCCCCTTTGCATCAGCCAGTTTGCAATTGTTGAAAGCGGTCTCCTCAGCAATGCCGAGACCGTTCATCAGCAATAGGGACACTGCAACTGTGGCAATGAGTCTCTTCATTTTATCTGTCCTCGCCCTCAGGCGTTCGTTCTGCGGATAGTTCCTCTCGTCAGGTTCTTCTTCCTTGCCAACCAGCTCTTGATACCGATCCGAGCTGAGTTCGAGGAGAACTATTGCGAGATCGAAACCTTGCATCACCCCACATATCTGTGGAGGGCGCTGCACGGAAGTTCCGGGAAAGAAGTTCGGAACTGGGATCGAGGCATGACGACACCGCCCACGGGAGCCCAATTTATGCGACCGTTATTCTGTTCTGGTCTGTATTCGCCATCACAACAGTCAGTGATATGCACCCGTGGCTGACACTTGTCGTTTTGGCAGAAGTGTTGACGTTCCTCGTCGAAAGTGAGTCTTCGCCAGTTCTGATCCAACTTGCGGAATGACGGGATTCACTTACATCTTGGCAACGCGGGCAAAACCGCAATCGAATGAGCGAATACACACCGTGTTGACGGGCCAGTTCAACCGCAGCCTGCCATAGCGTCTCCGGCAACTTCGTCGGATGCGAGTGTGTGCTGCGAAACTGCGAAACTCATCCAACTGTCGTTGCAACTGCTCGATCGTACCCGGAATAGACGTTGTGCTTTGCTATTTCAATATCAGCCGACCTCGGCGACTGATTGAACTCAGCAATGTGACTCATAGGAAAACTCACGGTCCTCAATGCGTGCACGTTCCTCCTGCGGCAAGTCCCCTAGAAAGTATCGCCGTATCAGGATTTTGTCAGATGCTTTCCGCACCCCGCCTTCCGTCCTCCACCCACTAAATCGCGGACCCATGCAACGCCAGGCGATCTTGGTCTTACCTCTAAGTGGCGGCGGCCCAGAAAACATTACAGGTCTATTTAAGCCATGAAACCCAGCACTGGTACGTCCGTCACAGCGCGAAGGTGTCGCGTTCAGAAATCAGTCCCCTAACGGAACGAAATGAGCCTCTACCGACGAGACTCCAGACAACCCTTCACGCATGGTTCAAGCCTTGCCCTGAGCCGTGTCATGCGAACTCTGAGTGCGCCCAGCGTAAGCCCAGCCTTCCGTGCGAGTTCCCGTCTCAAGATCATTTGCTTCTGCTCTTCTGCGCTGTAATACCGGATGGCCAATTCCCGGTCGCCAGGAGTCAAAGCGGCCAGGCATTTTCGCAAGCAAGCGAGCCTTCTCTCCTCATCAAGCCTTTCTACTATCTCCTCCGGCTGATCGTGAGCGTCAGGGAGACCATCCTCTCCGCCGAGCAGGTCTTCGCTGTAAATTACATGCTGTTTTCTCCTTTGGTCTTCCTGGCAAACAAAGCGGGCGACGCCGCAAGAATACTTTTCTACTTTGCGGATCTTCTCGCTATCCGGCTTCGCTGCCACTCGATCGAGGACTTCATCGGCGAGGTCTTCCGGCGCCAAACAATGATTCCACTCAAAGAATTTCGTCAGTCGAAGCCGAATGTCGGCGTACCTCTCCCATGCACGCGTCGTGTCAGGATCAAGGCGCGAAAGCAGTCTCGCCAGATCATTCGGATTTCTGCCCGGGTTGCTTCCACCCGACGCGTCGTCGCGCATTGTCGAACTCTCCCCGAGATTCTTGAAACGGAGGAATGGTCTCGTATAACCGGGACTCACTTCCACTCTCCCTGAAGGGTAAAGGCAGCCCAGTAGTAAGGGTCGGCCCAGCGCTTCTGATGCTGCATTTCCATCTGCGCATGCCGCAGCGCCGCTGCAGGCCGCATTCCTTCTTTCAGCATCCCTCGGTAGAATCGTTCCATCAGGTCTGCCGTGGCCACATCGTCCACCTTCCACAGGCTCGCCACTACGCGGCTGGCACCCGCATACATGAACCCCCTGGTCAACCCGACCAGCCCTTCGCCGGTGATCTGCTTTCCCAGACCTGTCTCGCACGCACTCAGAACCACCAGATCCACAGGCAGGGTGAGGTTATACACGTCTTCCAAGTCCAGGAATCCGTCCTGCGACTTGCCTTCCTGGTCTACCAGAGACAGCACCAGCCCTGATAGCTCTGGGTGCTCGTTGTCCAGCAAGCCGTGCGTGGCAAAGTGCACGATGCGATACTGGCCCAGTTCTTTCTTCTGGGCCGTTTCACGACTTGCCTGGAAATCCAATGCCTCCATTCCTTTTCCAGAGTCAGTCATCGCCATGATGGCGTCCGCTTCTCGCCGGGAGAAGGCCAATCGCGGCAGAGCTGCTCCCGCTTGTCGCGTTCCCAGACCAACATCGCGGAGCGAGCGCGTCAATCCTTCGGCAAACGACGGGACGAGGTCATTTGCCGAGGCGGACTCTGTGACTTGACGGTCATTCGCGGCTTTGCCTACCCGTGAGTCTTGTCTGTCAAAGACGGGATCTGCCAGTACAGCAACCTCATTCGGCGCCGCCCTACGGCCATTTGCCTGGCGCCGCAACAATGCCAGAACTGATGCTGAAGGCAGATTCACAATTTCGTGTTCGGCTACCAGAGGAACCGCTGGTTTCGATGCATCCGCAGTAGGTATAGGCAGAACTGCGAATGGCAGGTATTGCAATGCCCCGTCCGCTACAATTAATAACCGCTTCTCTTCAAGCCGTGCCGCCAACGGGCCAAGAACCATCTGGCTCAAGGTCGCGGCCGTTTTTTGATACTCCGCCTCGCTCTTGTTCACGCGCTCCTTCCGCTGCAAACTTGATTCACCTTTAATCCAGCGGTTGCGCATCGTCAACAGGTCGTAAACATGGTGAGCGGTGTGTTCGATCTCGGAGCGCTTTGGGAGTTCGTAGGAGTGCAGCGAGGTTGGCGTTAGTACGAAAACCAGACTGTGCTTCTCGCCCAGTGCGTATTCCAGGAGAATCGTATCTGCATCGAGTAATTGCTGCTGGATTTCTTTGGCGCTCAGCGGCTGCGGCTGGGTCAGCGCTGCATAGTTCGGGGTGCCTGTTCGAATCTGCCCTTCGATCATTTGATATTGGCTGAGAAGGTCATCGATCTCTTTGCTGAAGGCCGCAACCTGTTCGTCGGTATGCTCCCCTTCCAGCAGTTTGATTTTTCGGTTCGACTTTGCAGTCAACGTTACTTGCAGCGTCCGCTCCCGTTCCAACAGGGAGGGATCTGCCCCTTGCCGGATATTCACGTGGGCTTCGGTCAGCGTCTCCAGCAGCGTCCTTGCCCGCGACCGCTCCAGTACCTGAAAGGCAAGTTCCGGCTGCTTTTGAGTCAAGAGCAGATCAGAGTAGGCTGAATAGTAATCTGCATGCTTCGCCCGGAAGTCAGCGCGGATGTCGCTCGACCCGCCCAAGTGAGCAATTTGACTTTCGAAAACGTCGATTGCCTGTGCGAACAGACGCACGGCTTCCTCCGTTAACTGCTCGTCGCGCATAACTCCGGCCAGCGTAGCCAGCGATTCAGCATAGTCGGCGCTTTCCGGAGCAAGTTTCTTTCTTATCTCGAGGGCTTGGCGACAGTATGCCTCGCCTTTGGCCAAGTCTCCGCGATCATGCGCGACCTCGCTAAGATTGTTAAGGCCCCTCGCCACATCGAGGCTGCCAGGCGCGAGTTTCTCGTTTATCGTCAGGGATTGCTGAAAAAACTCCTCCGCTTGGGCTAAATCACCGCGATCACGCGCAAGCTCGCCAAGACTGGCGATGACCATCGCCACCTGGAGACTGTCAGACGCGAGTTTCTCGAAGATCGCCAGGGCTTGGTGAAAACACTCCTGCGCTTGGGCTAGGTCACTGCGATGACGCCTATCCTCGCCAAGATTGTAGAGGGCCGTCGCCACCTGGAGACTGCCAGGCGCGAGTTTCTTCTCTATTTCGAGGGCTTGGCGGTAGTAGTCCTCGGCTTTGGCCAGGTCCCCGCGATCATCCTCAACGTTGCCAAGGTTGTTCAGGCTTGCCGCAACATCGAGGCTGTGGGGCGCGAGTTTCTTCCGTATTTCCAAAGCTTGGCGGTAGTAGTCCTCGGTTTTGGCCAGGTCCCCGCGTTCATTCGCGACCAAGCCAAGGTTGTTCAGGCTTGTCGCTACATCGAGGCTCCCGGGCGCGAGTTTCCTTCCTATTTCCAGAGTTTGGCGGTAGTAGTCTTCGGCTTTGGCCAGGTCCCCGCGATCATCCGCAACGTTACCAAGGTTGTTCAGGCTTGTCGCCACAGCGAGGCTGCCGGGCGCGAGTTTCTCGTTGACCGCCAGGGCTTGGTGGAAATACTCTTGCGCTTTGGCCAGGTCCCCGCGATCATGCGCAACGTTGCCAAGGCTGTTCAGGCTGGCTGCCACAGCGAGGCTGCCGGGCGCGAGTCTCTTCCGTATTTCCAGGGCTTGGCGGTAGTAGTCCTCGGCTTTGGCCAAGTCCCCGCGATCCTCCGCAACATTGCCAAGATTCAACAGGGTGGCCGCCACTGTGAGGCTGCCGGGCGCGAGTTCGACCTTGATTTCCAAGCCTCGACGGTAGTAGTCCTCTGATTTGTCCAAATCGCCGCGATCATGCGCAACGTTGCCAAGGCTGTTCAGGCTGGCTGCCACAGCGAGGCTGCCGGGCGCGAGTCTCTTCCGTATTTCCAGGGCTTGGCGGTGATACTCCTCGGCTTTGGCCAGGTCCCCGCGATGATCCGCAACAAGGCCAAGGTTGTTCAGGCCTGCCGCCACAGCGAGGCTGCCCGGAGCCAGTTTTTCGCTAATCGCCAAGCCTTGGTGGTAGTAGTCCTCTGCCTTGTTCAGATCGCCACGATCTTTGGCGATATTGCCAAGGCCCGTAAGGCTTACCACAGCAGCTAGTCCTTCAATGCCCGACCTCTGGATCTCTTTGAGAGCCTCTTGCTGGTATTTCTCGGCATTGGCCGAATCGCTCTGTTGTGCGAAAGCCTCAGCCAATGCCTGCAGTATCTGTGCCCTAACTCTCGGGCTAGCTCCCGTGGCTTGCCGGATTGCCTCTTGATACAGTGCATCGGATTCCTTCCATTGCTGCTCGTTAGCCAGCATCTCGGCCGCATGGAACAAGAACCAGGAACTTAGCCACGAACACTTGTACTTTTGACCTTCTGCCGCTGCTGCGCGCCATCGCTCTGCCGCGTCACTTAGCTTGCCCGCCTTGGCCAGCTCTTGACCTTTGCGGTAGATGTCAAACACTGTCGAAGGAAGACTTGGCCGTGCCTCAATGCCCCATTTGTCAGGGCCCAGTGTCCACGCCTGCTTCAGCCCACCCCGCGTACCCTCCAGCGTCACCTGTCCTTGCGGCTCTTGCTCGACCTCTATTTCGGACAGACTAAAGGGCGACTCGATCTGGCCTTTGACATCGCCCCGTGACCAGCCGAGGATGACGTCTTCCTCCGCCAACCCTGCCTTTTCACCTTCGGAGTTCCTCGCGACGCTTTCCACCACCACTCCAGCTTTGAGTTCCGCAGCGCAAGAGGGTGCAGTATCGGTTGCCGATGATGTCTGAGCCTGGATAGGAAGTGGGGCGGAAAAGAGCGGAACAGCAGAGAAACAAAGGAGGCGAAGCGTTACCATTTGAAGGAATTGCCAAATGGCCGCCGATGGGTGTGATTGGATCTGGAAAGCGGTCACGTGGCCGAAATCACGCGGTCGATCAACACCTGAAGGAATCGCAGCGACTGTATCTTCTGACCGACTGTGAGCAATTGAGCTAAGCTCACCATTATCACAACACAAGTATCCACGCGCACTCATGGGAAACTCCTGCAAAATTGCTGCTTTCCAGGAACCTTCGGGGGAGCCCGACTGCGGCGTGGAGAAAAGATACCGCCGAAGATTCAAGCTGTCAACGGCGTGATTGGAATTAAAAACTGCGATCCAGGAGGCACGCCTTCATTTTCATCACCACTGCAGTCCCCAGCAGCGCCTTGGCCTATGCGATCGCTGTTTCTGGGTATAGCGCCAGGCGCACTGTGCAGCAAATCCAGCCCGTTCGGCCGTCAGAAAGGTCCACCACATGCATGTCATAGTGCGGGTAGTATCGTGGTTTTCTCTGTTGTAGAGAGGATCAACGATAATCAAATCTCGTACGATTCATCGTGCGTTGGAGAGGGAGGTTGCTGTGCGCTGTTTCGCTGCTCCTGGTTTTCCGGTTCTTTGTGTGATGGTTTTGGGCGCGGTGTTTGCACCCGCGCAGGTTGCCGTTCCGGCGGAGCAGGCCGCTGCTCCGAAAACCGCCGGGCACGGCCTGCTCGCGCTCGATGAGGATCTGCAGACGCTGGCTGAACGCGTGGGGCCAGCGGTGGTGACAATCGAGGTTACCGGCCTGGCGGCGGTGCAGGACCCAAACACGCAGCAAACGACCTATATTGCAAAGGAGCAGTGAGTGGGCTCCGGCATCGTCGTCGATCCCACGGGATACATCCTCACCAATGCCCATGTCGTCGAGCATGCGACCTCCGTCTCTGTTCTGGTTTTCCGCCATCGCAACCGGCCGGCTGGCGGGATTGAAGATGCGCAACGCTTTGTCGCCAGAATCTTGGGGCGCGATGCGCTGACCGATATTGCTCTGCTCAAGGTGGAAGCATCCGACCTGCCGGCGCTCCGACTGGCGAACTCCGATCAGGTGCATGTCGGCCAGCTTGCTCTTGCCTTTGGGAGTCCCCTTGGCCTTGAGAATACCGTGACCCTGGGCGTGATCAGCGCGACCCAGCGCCAGTTAAACAGCGCCACGCCCGTGGTTTATCTGCAGACCGACGCAGCCATCAATCCCGGCAACTCCGGCGGACCGCTGGTTGATATCAAAGGCGAGGTCATCGGCATGAACACCATGATCGTCTCCCAGTCGGGTGGCAGCGAAGGCGTAGGCTTTTCGATTCCCTCGAACATGATCCGCTTTATCTATGAGCAGTTGCGGCAACAGGGACACGTGCGCCGTGGAGCCATTGGCATTGTCGCTCGCGAAATCACGCCAACGATCTCCAACGGGCTCGGCCTTTCGGAGCACACCGGAATCATCCTCGAAGACGTGGCGCCAAGCTCCTCCGCCGACCGTTCCGGCCTCCGCCCGGGAGATATTCTCCTCGGCGTCGATGGCAAGTTGTTTCAAGATCCGCGAGCTCTCTCGGTATTGCTCTTCCAGAAAAGGATTGGCGATATCATCGCGTTCAAGATTCAGCGCGGCACGCAGGTCCTGAGCCTGAACGTTCCTGTCACCGAGCGCGAGCGCAATCCGGAAAGTATTCTCGATCCCACCCAATCGGCCAGCAACATCATTCCCAAGCTGGGGATCGTCGGTATTCAGATTACGGATTCAGTGGCCCAGTTAATCCCGCCGACGCGTAGTCCGGGAGGCATCCTGGTAACTGCTCTGACCGCCGGAGGCAACGCTTCGCTCTTCGGCCTGCAGCCCGGCGACGTGCTCCATGTGCTGAATCGAACGCCGCTCGATTCGCTGGAAACCCTGCGCAGGTTGTTGGCCGAGCTAAAGCCCGGGGATCCGGTAGTCTTCAGCATCGAGCGTAGCGGACAAATGAATTACATCGCATTTGATAACCCAGAGTAGAAGACGGCGCATCGGCTGGACTGCGGCCGTGACCGCTCCTGCGCCGTCGTGGGTGAAGACCGACGCGAAACTTGGCTGGCCAATCCTCCGATGGCCGCCATGTCAGCATGACAGGGCAGAGCGGTTGGGGATGATCTCCAAAGTCGAGGGCTGGTTGAGGATCAGTTCCAGGAGTCGTTCTTGCGATCACCAGAAGTCTCCAGGCACAGGGAGCATTTGTAATGCCCGTCAGGCCCATCGGTCGTAACGTCGGTATGGCCGCTCGGCAGACACATCGCCTTCATGATTTGCTTGACCACAGACTTCCTCTTCAAGATGCACCGATCGGCGTAGAGCGTGAACCGTTCAGTCGTTGGGTTGTAGACGACCCGGCCACGTGGCAGCTCTTCATATTCGATGTCAGGAGACACGGCTCCGAGGCGTTGCTGCTCCATCCAGAAGTCAAGATGACTTTTGCTGTGTGTGAGACAGTCTCCGTAGGACTCTGCTTCGCTTAGGGGACTCGCGTCAATAATCAAGCGGCCCTCAACAAGCCAGAAAATGCCGACCATCTGTTGCGCTTCAGCAGTCACTTCTCTTCCTCACAGGCAGACTGTCTCCTGCCGCTTTCGGTTGGCTCACTATGTTCCGATGGCTCATAATCATCAGATGACGGCTCGACGTTCTCGACCGCTGATAGGCTGCTCAAGTTAAGGAGCGAATCCGGCACATCGAAGGTGAACGTCATCGTCATCTCAGGTATCACTTTGTATTTCTCGACCAGACGCCGTGCCCAGTCATACACCTCATCCGTACAGATATCTTCAGGGCGGATTTGGCAATCAACAAAGCATCCGTCAGTCGTGAAAATCTCGATGCCAATGGGGGTGACGTTGAGCCGTTCGCACCGGTTGATCACCTCGCCGAAGTCGGCCGGCAAGAAGTGTTGGATTCTCGGTGCGTCAAACTCGGTATTTAGGTTCTTCAGCCCGACGAAAACGACTTCATCCATGAACTGACGCTTCGCCTCGAACTTTATGCGCTCCGCGGAAGTCATGGGGCGAAAGAGAGCCTCCCACCCCTCAGGTATATTCGCCTCCTCCGCATCTGCCGCCGTTTCATGCGCGTCTGCCATCTTCCTGAGCTGCTCTTCGCGATGCTCCGGGCAGGTGAGAAGTTCGATTCGGCACTCGGAGTGATCTCCCTCTTCCATCGGGACCCGGTGCCTGATGCACATACAGACAGATGGTTCGGTGTCGCCGGCAAGGGATCGCAGCGCAGTTCCATCGCACTCCCAATAGTGACCAGCTTCACAAGCATGGCGGTGGCTCATTGCTTCCTCTTTCTTGATCAGCTTCTTGTTTGTAGGCGGGCGATCAGAGCTCGTTCTACCGGGGCATAAAAGTTGTGGAAGTCCTCCACTGGATCTTCCTGGATTTCCCCACCATTGAAATGGAAGCCTGGCTCCTCCGCTTCAGCTGTGGACGGCTCAATCATTAAGACGATGCCATCCATCCTTGTTCGCGGATCATCATTGCCGATGACCGGAATTCGGAAGCGCAGGGTGTTCAACGGGTCAAAGCACTTCCGGGTACCATGTGCGATGCTGATGAAGCCATCCTCGACCGCGTCTTGGGGATCACTCGCGATCCACCACCGGCGGCCATTTACGTTCAGGCTCCGGAGCACTTCACGCAGAGTTCCCAGGCTGACTACAAGACCAAGTTCAACTTCGCTGAGATCAACCGACATATTACTCCTCCTTCGCCCTCTGAGCGGTGACGAGAGACTGAGTCGCACTTGGCTCTTGACCTGCCTGCGCCAAGCGGACGAACCGAACCGCGCTTGCTCTTGAGAGGCCGTGCTTCTTCGCGACGTTCGTCAGCGACATCCCCGCCAGGCGGTCCCCGACAAGTGCCGCGCGGTTGACATCGAGGGGTACCCGGCCTATACGACGGCCATCGAGCTTGGCGCGACGCATGCCGGCTTTGACCCGTTCGACGATCAACGAGCGTTCAAGTTCGGCGACCGCCGATACGATCACGACAATTGCTCGACCCAAGGGACCATCGGTATCGATGGCCTCCCGCTGCGACAGAAACTGTACTCCGAGTTCGTTCAACTCATCGAGGACCTGCAAGAAGTGCTTGGTGCTGCGGGCGAGGCGGTCACATGCCCACACAACGACAACATCAAAGCGGTGCCGGTGGGCATCCTTGAGCATCCTGTCGAGAGCCGGCCTGCGTGCCTTTGCGCCGCTGACGCCGTGGTCGGTGTACTCCTCGATGATCTGGAAGCCGCGCTGGACAGCGAAATGCCGGAGTTCATTGAGCTGGTTCTCGGGGTGCTGATCCACGGTGGAGACTCGCATGTATAAGGCGGCACGTTTCATAAGGATACTTTCTTTAGACCGGGAGAGCGGTTGTCGGACCATGGTGCGGCAACGGAGAAGTTTCAACAGTGGACAAAACTACCGTCAAATGCCGGTTATCTCAATGAACATGCCTATGAGACCGATCGCCGCAGCAATGGTGAAGGGCAGATACCAGCGAATCAAAAAGCGCCCTACCACAGCGCCGATGACGAGGACCACACGCCATGGAAGGAGTTTGAAGTTCTTGTCGTGGGTAAAGACTTCAATGGGAATTCCAACGCCGAGGATGGAGGAGATCACCCAAAATACGACGCCGAAGGTGATGGCCAGTAACAAAGCGACAACGCCGAAGATCCCCGCGAGCGCCATTGCTGCCTCATAAAGCTCAACCAATATCCCCACATAGCACCTCTACAAGCTATCTACCGACGTCAAGCCCGGTTGGGGACCATTCTGCGAACTTTATTTACGTGATGAACCGCTCCCCTGTGAAGATGTTCACGAGTTCGACACCGGGGCCGTGGGCGGCGCGGGCTTCCGCCTTCTCTTCTTCGATCTCTTCGGGACTGAGCGCATCCTGCTGGCTCTGATACTTGGTCGCGTACGAATCGAGGTCGAGGTCGAGCGCGGCCTCGTGCCGCGATAGTTCCTCTTGGGTCAACCCCAGGCGTTGGAGGATCGCTTTCGTGGGCACCATCCCGCTGTCGAGCCATCGTATGATGCCCTGCTCATCCGCGGTCACAGCGGTTCGGAGCCAAGCTGGGTTCTCGTAATCTTCCTTCATGGTGCCGTCCCCTTTCAAAGGGCAAGTACTTAGGACAAGGTGATCCAGCGGAAATCTGGTGCGGTGCGATTGACTAAATTCGCCAGCCGCCGCCGATCCGGCCACCATAGATCTTGCGTTCTTCAACTCTGTAAGGAATGTAGAGGTTTTCAAGTTCGCCATCCGGGCGGTATGCGCGAAGCAGCCGCCGGATATTCTCACCACCCACTGGATTGAGGCTATGTACAGCCCAGAGTTGAAGTGGGAGGTTGTTTTCGACAACGAACAGGGCGCAATGGAGTCCAGTCTTCTCCTTGTACGTCTCGTATGGGATCACATCACGATCACCCTCATTGGGCGTTGGGTAGTGCTCTTCCGAAATGTCGTGATCCCAGAAAATAACTTCCGGCATTTCATAGCTCATGAGGTAGGTGACAAACTCGTCGTAATTGCGCACAAGGTCAACTCCGCGGATCAAAGGCACGCGTACGTCATCGAGGTACAGCACCGAGTTGAAGCCGAGTACCCCCACGTGAAGCCTCTCTCTAAACGACCTTGGAGCCCGCACGGTAACTGTCGAGTAGCGCTGGCGCGGGTACCGGTAAGGTTTCAGCCCGTAGCGACGGCAAAGTGCAGTGAAAAGGCGCCTGTTCCAACGATCAACCAGCTTGAATCGCGTTTCTCCGGGCTATTCAACTTGCTCTGCGGCGGCAAGGGCTTTCCGCACCCTGTCGATTGCTGCCGCAGCCGCATCTCTTTCCCCGACGGTGGCGGCGCCCTCGAACAGCGCGGTGATCTTGTGTAGCTTCTGGCGAAGTTCTTGCTCGGTGGTCATCGGAATCGTTCACTCGCAAAGTAGGGGTCGCAATCTGCGCGTCGGGGAACTGAAGAGAGTTTACCGTCCTGCATCCTTATCCTGCCAGGCTCCCTTGACGACATCGCCAATTGGCGCCCTTTGGAATGACCAAAGACAGCAGATCGGTGCCGAAGCCCAGAGAGACAGCTCCTTGAAAGACGGGAGGAGGCGCCTCAACAGTCAGATCAATCCCAAAACCCTTCAAGTGAAGCTGGTCCAAAAGGCTGCCAAATTCCGCACTCGTAACCCGTTTGTATTCAGCCCACGGTAGAGACGAATCCGAGTGGTCAGAAACCTACAGTTCTTAATACAGAACATCTTCAATGAGTCCATTGGCGCTGAGATCAACAGTTGAGAGAAAACCTGAATTCAGCACGCTTCCTGCCCGTAATCGGGCGAACCCAGTCCGCAAGCCAGGCTTTTTTCGTGATGCAGCGGATGCTCGTGGCTCCACGATTCGGCGAAACGAAAGCCAATGCCTGCGTACTGCGCGGATTTGACAAGGAGAGCAGTCGTAGCGCGGGCCAGATAGCATTCTGGGGGTAGGGTAGTCAAGTGCGGTCCATCGGCCGTTTAAGGACCTGAAGGTGTGCTATAGTACCTCTCACAATGAGGCAGAGGAAGTGTTCGAGAACTCACTGGCCGCGTCCTCTGCTCTCATTTGCATATTTCATTTCCTGTCAGGGCTTCAGAGCATGGCATTCAACACGGAGAGTCCGTTTCATGCGATCCGTGGGCCAATAGAGAGCAAGAAGACCGCAACGCCGCCGCTGCGATTCTCCCGTCCGAACATCTTCAGCGAACAGCAGGAGCAGTGGCTCGGTGACGCACAGGCCGACCTGGCGGAGCCGCGCTATTTGGGCTGCCTGGGCGCATTCTGATCCGGAGGCAACGGCCAAGCCGCTGCCTCCGGATCTCGCGAGTCGGTCCGCAATGCGCTTTACTCCACTGGAGCAGAGCCCGTGGTATCCAGCGTTGCTCCTGCCGGAATGAGAGTGTTGGACACTGTCCTCTCATCTTGAGAACCGGTGTAAACGGCAATCCGGGATGGGTCGATCCCCTTGTCGCTCACAAGGTAGGCTTTGGCGTTGACCGCGCGCTCGGCTGCAAGTTTTTTCCCGCCTCTTTCCTTGCCGCCGGAATTGCCTACAACGGCAAGCTGAGCATCGGGGCTGCGCTGCAGATTGAGCGCGATCTCATCCAGGCAGGCCTTCCCTTCGTTGTTCACGCGAGAGGGGCGGCGAAGGTCGCGATCGAAATGGATGGAGCACAGGGCGCTGGTCTGTGGCTTGATAGCCGCCACCGCAGCTGCAACCGTCACCGAGGTTGCGCTCGATGCAGTCTGACCCTTGTCATCGACAACATTGCAGGTCACCCCGACAATTCCAAATTGTGCGCCTACGGTGGACAAGGTAGCCGACGTGCCGCTTCCGCTGACGGAACCGGAAGTCGAGTTATAGGTGTAAGTCAGAGGACGATTCTGTGGACTGACGCCGATCGCCGTGATGGTGGAAGGAGCGCCGGAAAGTACGAATGAAGGATTGGCCGTGCAACTTACGGTCGGTGGCTCAAACGCCCTCACTACATACGGAGCGGAGCAATCGGCGTTCTCGCCGGGTCTGTCGCCCTCTGCAACATGGCCTTTGAGCATGTAGGCGCCGGGCGCGAGATTTGTGGTGTCGATCTTCCCCGTGCTTCCAACCCCAGCCACCGTTCCGCCATCCGCAGACCACTTGTAAACGGCGGTCTTTGCCGGGTTCAAGTTTAGCGCCCTTCCCGAAATCGCAATCGCATCTCCCGGGAAGACAGAGGTTGGATTCACCGAGCAGGAATAAGCGAGCGGCGAAGGAGGCGGCAATGGTGCTGCGTATCCGCCGAAGCGGAAGACGATTCCGGAAGAAAGCCGCACGTCGTTCTGCGTAGCGGTTGTTCCGGTGGTGTAATCCTGGAACCTGGTCATCAGGTATTCGGCTTGAACGATGCGGATCGCGATATGGCGGTGGACCCTGACGTCCAGGCCGCCCCCGGCGGTCATGGCAAACGTGCCCTGACTGGGCAGAATCGTGCAGCCAGTGGTGCAAGGTGTGAGTACCACCGCATTGGCGTGCGCGACGCCAAACAGAGCCTGGGCAAAGGGGGTGATTCTGTTGTATTTCCTGAACGAAAGGCGCGGACCGAAGAGATAGGTGAGAGCATTCACATTTGCGTTGTTCACGTCGACTGTTGACGTATATGCGCCTGTGAATTTGACCTCCGAGTTAGTCAGGGCGCCAAAGTCGGCAACGATGCCAAGATAGCGGTTGAAGTTGTAGGCGATGGATGCGCTGCCGCCATTCAGCCAAACCAGCCGGTTTCCGGCAGTCAGTCCCGGCACTGCGTGCAGATACGAGTAGCCCAGGAACAGTTCGTACTTGGGAGTCCCGATGTTCCTGCCTGCCGAATACGGCGTGGCCGGCGCCATCGAGGCATCTTGCGCCAAAGCCGGCTCGGCGACAGCCGCGGAGCTGGAATCCAGCGCCTTGGTGTCGTCGGCTGACGGATTTGTGGCTACTTCCGCAGAAAGGTTCAAAGCTGCCATCAGGAAAGCACCGAAAGCTGCTGTGGCAATCATCCTTGCATTCAATCTCATTGTCGCCTCCCGAACTGCGCGTCGCGATCTTAACAATCTCAGCCGCGGGTTAACTTGGCCGGAACAGAACATACCCGGCACGGCATTACCCGAAGATGGCTGAGACCGCCCTGGGGCGGCCTCAGCCAGGGCACTAAAGAGCAGGCACATTGATTACGGTGTTCACAATGGTGACCGACGCAGTCAATGCCAGCACTCTGCCGTTGACGGTTGTTACCGTCGACGCCGTGGATTGTCCGGGGCTTGAAACCGTGATTCCCGCTTGAGCGATGATGGTTCCCACCATCGTCCCGCCGCCCCCGTAGTTGATCGTCGCGGCACTCCCCACCTGCCAAAAGACGTTCTTGGCCTGGGCGCCGTTGGTCAGCACGATGCTTTCAGATGCTGATGGGGTGCCTACCGTGAGATAGGTTCCCATCTGGAAGACCCAGGTGGCATTGGGATCGCCCTTGGCGTCCAGAGTAAGTGGCCCCACCGTGATGTCATAGAAGCTTGACGAGGTGTAAGTGCCCGGAGCCAGGGTCAGATTGCCCAATTCGTTGGTGGGCAGAGTGGTGCCTGGGGGTATGTTCTGCAAGGTGGTGTAAGCGGTTTGAGCTTCGAGGGCGGCTTGAGTGGCGATGGCCATGGTAACCGCCGTACCCTCGTTGGGGCATGCACCTGTGGGAGGCGGCGGAGCGGTGTCAATCGTTCCATTCACCAGCCCCATGTTGAGCGGCGTTACCGTGTACGAGCATGGATATACGCTGGCAACGGCTGCAACGCTCGTATCGTAGAATCCCGTCACCGTAGTGGAGACGCCCGTGGTCCCGATATCTCCATTGACAACGGTGTGGATTCCCTGGTTGGTCATGCCGGAGGTTCCGCCAAAATCGCCAAACAGCGATATGGTCGGCCCAAGGACGACTGGCGGTGTGATCAATGCCGTCCCGGTGGTGAACGTCCATGGATTTGGCGCGCCGGTGGTACCCAGCGGATTGCCTGTCAGGTCCGTCGCTCCATTGGTGACCATCGCCGTATAGGTTGTGCTGGCCGTGAGCGGCATCGCAGGTGTGAGAGTGGCGATGAAGTTGATCGCATCGTACGATACGGTTCCAGTGATCGCGGCTCCGCCCGGACCCGCAAGTTGGAAGGTTCCCGTGGTGATGGTCAGTGGGTTCATGGCCTCAGTAAACGTTGCGCTGACTGCCTGGTTGAGGGGCACGTTAGTAGCCATGTTCAGCGGTTCAGATGAAACCAGTTCCGGCCCCATGGTCGCTATGGTTGAGCCGGTTGTGAAGGTCCACATGTAGTTGCCGGCCAGCGCATTACCAGCCAGGTCCTGTGCTCCGGTGGTGATGGTGGCCGTGAACAGCGTGTTGGGCGCAAAATTCGCTGCCGGTGTGAAGGTCAGCGAATCTCCCACCGCTGCGTAAGCAAGCAGGCCGGGGACCAAAGTCATTCCCGGTCCCGTCAGCGTAAAGGTTGTCGAGTTGATCGTGGCAGGGTTCATCGCTTTGCTGAATGCGGCGCTGACGATCTGATTCAGCGGCACGTCGGTGGCCAGGTTGAGAGGCATGGTCGCTACCACCGTTGGCGGCACAATAACCGGGGAGGCAGCGGTGGTGAAGGTCCAGGCATGGCTGCTGACCAGCCCGGCGCCCGCAAGGTCCTCTGCCCCGGTGGTGATCGTTGCCGTGTATTCGGTGCTGGGTGCAAGGCTCGCCGATGGTGTAAAGGTCGCCACCGAACCGGCTGCGACATAGTTAACCGTTCCAGTTACCGCAGTCCCGCTGGTTGTCTCTGCCAGCGTAAAGGTGGTCGCGTCAATCGTGGCCGGCATCATCGCTTCACTGAATGTGGCGCTGAGGGCCTGGTTGACAGGTACACCCGTTGCTCCATTGGCCGGCACGGTGGAGATTACTTCAGGCGGCGTCACAGCCGGAACTGTTCTGAAGGTCCAAACGTAGTTGCCCGCCAGAGGAGTACCCGCCAGATCCCGGGCCCCGGTAGTGATGGTGGCCGTATAGACGGTGTTGAGCGCAAGGTTGGCTGCCGGCGTGAAGGTCGCCACCGCGCCTGAGCATCCGATGGTGCCAGGCACTGGAGTCGCGCCGGGGCCTGTCACGGTGAACGCTGCCGCGGGGAAAGGCACGCAGCTCATCGGCTCATTGAAGGTCGCGCTGATGACCTGGCCGGCGGGCACACCCGTGGCCGTATTCACAGGGATCGTCGAAACCACCACAGGCGGAGGCGTAATCGTTGTGAACGTCCACACGGAATTGGCGGCCAGCGGGATGCCTGAGGCGCTCGTGGCTCCGGTTGTGATCGTGGCCGTGTATTGGGTGCTGTATGCCAGGCTGGCCGACGGCATGAACGTTGCAACCACGCCGGTGTACGTCACGGTTCCGGCCACAGCCGTTCCGCCCGGACCGGTCAACGTAAAGGTGGATGCGCTGATCGTTGTGGGATTCATCGGCTCGCTGAATGTCGCGCTCAACGTCTGGCCGATGGCCACATTTGTGGCTCCATTCACGGGCAGCGTCGATACCACCGCAGGCGGCGGCGTAACCGTGCTGAAAGTCCAAACGTAGTTGACCAGCAGCTCCGCGCCGCCGGGAGTCGCAGCCCCCTTGGTGATGGTGGCCGTGTAGGTGGTTCCGTAGGCGAGAACGGCAGCCGGCGTGAATGTCGCAACGTTGCCGGAATACGAGACGGTTCCTGCTACGGCAGTTCCGCCTGGGCTCGTCAGCGTAAAGGTCGCGCTGGTGATCGTGGACGGGTTCATCGCCACGCTGAAGGTCGCGGTGACGTTCGTGTTGACGACAACATCGGTAGCGCCTTGAGCGGGGGTGACTGACACAACGCTGGGGATGGTTACCGTTTCTTGACCGCAACCCACCGCAAAGGCGACCAGCAAAGTCGCCAGAAAGCACATGAAACCAGTCCTGTATTTGTTCATTTGTAACCTCTCAAACGACTTTGGTGGCACGATTTCAAACGTTCGGCACTCTTTAGGTTCGAGTGAGAATGTCGGTGTGGGATTTCTCTCTCAAGCTAGCAACGCAGGTTTCTTGTGTCTGTATAGAACAGGACATCAAGGCCGGATTGTTCTCTTATGTCGAGTTCAACCGCCTATCGACGATATCGGTTCTCCAGTTTGCGCAGAGGGAAACCCGAGAGGCTAAGTGGCTTCTTCCTTAGGAAAGAGCCACCTTGCACGATGCTGGAGACTCCTCGTGAACTGGAGAACGCGCCCAATCTTCGGTTTCGGTGTCGGTTGATGTAATCAGACCTTACGACCTAAGTTCCCTGTTCACGCAGGATTTGTGTGGGACGCGTCTGCAGGCACTCTTGAAGTGAGCAAAACTGAGCATACAATCGCCCAATAATTCAGTGATTCTGCCAATAGCGCACTTGCCAAGTGCTTCCGAAAACGGAGTCCTGAATGTCTGGGCACGAGGACAAATCGGATGTTCAGCATATTGGTGCAGATCACCAGTTATCCCCGCCGCCTCCCTGGTATCGAAAGCGCTGGATCTTGTGGACAGGCGTGCTTCTCCTGCTGCTCCTTGTCGTGATCGTTCTCGTGGTCATCCATGAGAACGACGCCAAGGCTGCGGCCGCGAAGCGTGCTCAGGCCAGCGCAAAGCCATCCGTCACTGCTACAGTAGCCGCTGCCACGAAGGGGAGCATCGGCGTCTACCTCGATGCAATTGGCACCGTAACTCCGGTCTACACCTCGTCCATTACCGCGCAGGCTAGCGGAGTCCTGACCTCGGTGCATTATAGCGAGGGGCAATTCGTTCAGAAGGGCGATGCACTGATCGACATCGATCCGCGGCCCTATCAGGCGCAACTGATGCAGGCCGAGGGCGCACTCGAGCATGACTCGAATGTACTTGCGCAGGCCCGGATGGACCTGGACCGCTATCGTGCCGCGTGGGCGCAAAACGGGATCCAAAAGCAGTTGCTGGATGACCAGGAGAAAATTGTTTTGCAGGACGAGGGCACGGTCAAGAACGATCAAGGCACCATGAATTACGACCGGGTCCAGCTAAGCTACTGCCACATTACCGCGCCGATTGCCGGTCGTGTTGGTCTTCGCCTGGTGGACCCCGGAAACGTGTTGCAGTCAGAGGGAACCACCGTTCTGGCGGTTATCACCCAGATGCAGCCCACAACTGTGATTTTCACCATGGCCGAAGATAGCATTCAGCAGGTGCGCGCGCGGCTGCAGCACATGCACACGCTACCCGTCGAGGCGTGGGATCGCTCCCAAACCACCAAGATAGCAGCGGGTAAGCTGCAGACCATCGACAACCAGATTGACACAACGACGGGCACCGTCAAGCTGCGCGCCCTCTTCGAGAACAAAGACGGCGCCTTATACCCAAACCAGTTTGTGAACACGAGGTTACTGGTGAATACGCTCGACGGGGTAACGCTGGTTCCCACGGGAGCAGTTCAACACAACGGACAGGTAGCATTCGTCTACGTGATTGCGAACGGTCTGGCGAGCGTGCGCAACATCAAACCGGGCGTTGCTGACGCAGGCATGACTGCGGTTGAGGGAATCGATCCCGGCGAGGTCGTGGCGACCAGCAGCTTTGACAAGCTGCAGAGCGGGGGCCATGTGATTGTGTCGAAGCAGGCACTTCCGGCAAACGCGGCTGAGGTCAATACCCCGTGAATCCCTCCGGGCCTTTCATCCAGCGACCGGTTGCTACTGCGCTGCTGATGGCCGCAATCCTGCTGGTGGGTATCGTGGCGTATACCCAGTTGCCGGTTTCTGCCTTGCCTGAGGTTGACTACCCCACCATTCAGGTTCTGACCTTCTATCCTGGCGCCAGCCCGGACGTGATGGCCACAACGGTGACTGCTCCTCTGGAACGCCAGTTCGGTCAACTGCAGGGGCTGAGCCAGATGACTTCGACCAGTTCCGGTGGATCGTCTGTCATTGTGCTGCAGTTCGACCTCGCCCTGAACATCGACATCGCCGAAGAAGAGGTTCAATCCTCGATTAACGCTTCGCAGAGTTTTCTGCCCTCGAATCTTCCTTCGCCGCCGGTTTATAGCAAGACGAATCCGGCCGATGCCCCCGTCTTGACGCTGGCCATCACTTCCAATTCCATTCCGCTATCGCAGGTGGAGGACCTTGTAGATACGCGGCTTGCGCCCAAGCTCTCGCAACTGAGCGGGGTTGGCCTGGTGAGTATCAGCGGAGGCCAGAAGCCGGCGGTGCGCATTCAGGCCAACCCTACGGCGCTCTCGTCCTACGGGCTCAACCTCGAAGATCTGCGTACCGCGCTGGTTCAGACCAGCGTCAATGCCGCCAAAGGCAACTTCGATGGTCCCCTTCAGGATTATCAGATCAACGCCAACGATCAGTTAGTGACGAGCGCCGACTATCGAAAGGTTGTGGTTGCGTATCGCAATGGCGCGCCCATCATGTTGAGCGCTGTGGCACAGGTCGTCGACGGCATCGAGAACAACAAGCAGGCAGCGTGGATGAACGACACGCCGGCTGTGATTCTCAACATTCAAAGGCAGCCTGGCGCCAACACCATCAGCGTGGTGAAGGCCATCAAAGCGATTCTTCCCCAGCTTGAAGTGAACCTGCCAGCCTCAATTCAGGTGACGCCTCTTACCGATCTCACCACAGCGATCAACGCCTCTGTCTCCGATGTCGAATTTGAGTTGATGTTGACGGTCGCTCTGGTGGTGATGGTCATCTTTCTGTTCTTGCGCAACCTTTACGCAACCATCATTCCCAGCATTGCGGTCCCGGTCTCATTGGTAGGCACCTTCGGCGCCATGTATGCGCTGGGCTATAGCCTGGACAACCTTTCGTTGATGGCCCTTACCATCTCCACAGGCTTTGTGGTGGATGATGCGATCGTGATGATCGAGAACATCACGCGCTTTCTCGAGGCTGGGGACTCGCCGATGCAAGCGGCCATGAAGGGCGCGGAACAGATCGGCTTCACCATCATCTCTCTGACGGTTTCACTGATTGCGGTCCTTATTCCGCTGCTGTTCATGGGCGACGTTGTCGGCCGCCTCTTTCGCGAATTCGCGGTTACCCTGGCCGTCACCATCATTCTGTCAGCCGTCGTTTCCCTGACGCTGACGCCCATGATGTGCTCACGCATTCTGCGCCACACTCCCCCCAAAGAACAGCAAGGCCGCATCTTCAGGGCTTCGGAGCGCGCATTCGAAGGCATGATCGCGTTTTACGGTCGCACGCTCAAATTCGTTTTGGAATACCAGACCATCACGCTGCTGGTCGCTGCCGCGACACTGGTGCTTACTGTTGTTCTCTACATCGTGATCCCCAAAGGATTCTTCCCCACGCAGGATACGGGTGTCATCCAAGGCATCTCGCAGGCGCCGGAAACCATTTCCTTTGCGTCCATGGCGCAGAAGCAGCGGCAACTGGCGCAGATTATCCTTCAGGATCCAGCGGTCGACAGCCTCTCTTCGTTTATCGGTGCGGACGGGACGAACACTACGCTGAACAGCGGGCGAATCTCCATCAACTTGAAGCCCTTGAATGTGCGCAACATCGGCGCTTCCGATGTGATCCGCAGACTGCAAACGAGCCTTAAACAGGTAGAGGGCATCGTGCTTTATATGCAGCCGGTGCAGAACATTACGGTAGACGACCGGGTCAGCCGTACCCAGTACCAATACACGCTTGAGGCTCCGGACGCGAACGAGTTGAACCTGTGGACCGGCCGGCTTGTCGAAAAGATGAAGCAACTGCCTCAGCTTGCCGATGTGGCGACCGACCAGCAAACCGGAGGCCTGGCGGTATCGCTGGTGATCGATCGCGTCACCGCATCGCGATTCGGGATTGCGCCCTCCACCATCGACAGCACGCTCTATGACGCTTATGGTCAGCGCCAGATCAACACCATGTACACGCAGTTGAATCAGTATCACGTGATTCTGGAAACTGATCCAGGCTTTCAGCGAAGCCCCGGCAGACTCCAGGACTTGTATATCCAGACCAACACTTCCGCGGGAGGCTCCGGGCCAGGCGCTTCCTCGTCTTTTGCATCCTCCGGTTCCTCTTCCGCGGGCTCGAATGCGACAACGACCACCGTGGCCTACACACCGTCATCAACTGTGCTCAGTGCGCCCTCGAATGCCATTAAATCCGGCGTAGGCGCGAGCAGCAGCGTTTCTTCCACCGCGAATGCAGTCACCACGACCGCGGCCTCCAATGCCGTGCCTCTCAGTGCATTTACTCATGTCGAGAAAGCGATCGAGCCGCTCTCAATCAATCATCAGGGACAGTTTCCGGCAGTGACCGTGTCGTTCAACCTCGCTCCCGATGCCGCGCTGGGAGGAGCAATCACGGCCATCGAGAAGGCTCAGAAGGACCTGAACATGCCGCCCAGCGTTCAGTATGGCTTTCAAGGCACAGCAGCTTCATTTCAAGGGTCGCTCGCCAATGAGGGACTGCTGATTCTTGCCGCATTGGCCGCCGTATATATCGTGCTGGGCGTCCTCTACGAAAGCTTCATTCATCCCATTACCATTCTGTCCACACTGCCATCAGCCGGCGTGGGTGCGTTGCTCGCCCTGATCCTTTTCAAGCAGGATCTCAGCGTCGTTGCGATTATCGGCATCATCCTGTTGATCGGCATTGTGAAGAAGAACGGCATCATGATGGTCGACTTTGCGATGGAGGGGGAACGCGAGCATGGGAAGAGCGCAACGGTCGCGATCTATGACGCCTGTCTGTTACGCTTCCGCCCGATCATGATGACAACCATGGCTGCATTGCTGGCGGGCATTCCACTGGCGTTGGGTCGGGGCATGGGTTCGGAGCTGCGGCGTCCGCTGGGCATCGCCATGGTCGGCGGACTGCTGCTTAGCCAGGTGCTCACACTGTATACAACGCCAGTCATTTATATTTTCTTCGATCGCATCGGGCAGCGCTTCAGCCGTTCTTCAAAAACCATCGACACTGGAGATCAGCCAGAGCCGGCGGAGGGATCATGAATATCTCCGCCCCCTTCATCCGGCGCCCGGTAGCCACCACCCTGCTGACCGCAGGGATCATCCTCGTTGGGGCCATCGCCTTCAAGGTCCTACCTGTTTCTCCTTTGCCACAAGTCGATTTCCCCACCATCTCGGTCTCGGCCAGCTTGCCAGGTGGCAGTCCCGACATTATTGCCTCCTCAATTGCAACTCCCCTGGAGCGCCAGTTCAGTCATATCGCGGGCGTAACCGAGATGACCTCGTCGAGTTCGCTGGGCAGCACCTCGATTACGCTGCAGTTCGATCTGAGCCGCGATATCGACGGTGCGGCGCGAGACGTGGAGGCGGCGATCAACGCCGCTCGTACATACTTGCCTGCGAACCTTCCAGCCAATCCGACCTATCGCAAGGTAAATCCCGCGGACGCGCCGATTATCATTCTGGGACTTACTTCAGATAAGTACGACAAACCGACGCTCTATGACGAAGCGTCGTCCGTCATTGCACAGAAGCTGTCGCAGATTGCGGGTGTTGGACAGGTCTCGGTCGGTGGCGGCGCCGGCCCTTCGGTGCGCGTGGAGGTGAATCCTACACTGCTCAACAGCCACGGACTCACACTCCAGAATGTTCAGTCCATATTGAGCCAGCAGAATGCTCATGAGCCAGCAGGCCAGATCTCGGACGGGATCACCACCGCGGACATCGTCACCAACGACCAGATTTCGCACGCAGACGAATTCAAGCCGCTCATTGTCGGATACAACAAGGGAGCCGCAGTCAGGCTCGCCGATGTAGCCGATATCTCGGATTCTACGCAGAACATCCGCACAGCAGGGTACCTGAACGGCACACCCTCAATTACGGTCATCATTTTCCGCCAACCGGGCGCCAATATCATCGATACCGTCGATCGCATCCGGGCCGAATTGCCGTCGATTCAAGCCTCAATTCCGCAGGGCATAAAAACCACGATCGTTCTCGATCGCACCACGACCATCCGCGCTTCAGTCAGCGATGTGGAACGCACTCTCATTCTTTCTATCGTTCTGGTGATTCTTGTCGTCTTCATCTTCCTGCGCAACGGACGGGCCACACTCATTCCCACCGTCGCCGTTCCCGTATCGCTCATTGGCACGTTCGCGGTCATGTACCTGTTTGGGTTCAGCATCGACAATCTCTCATTGATGGCATTAACGATTTCGACGGGCTTTGTTGTCGATGACGCCATTGTGGTGATGGAGAACATTTCCCGCCTTCGCGAAGAAGGCATGCCGCCCTTGAAGGCAGCTTTTCAAGGCTCCCAGGAGATTGGCTTTACCATCCTTTCCATCAGCATGTCGCTGATTGCGGTGTTCATTCCCATCCTTCTCATGGCCGGCATCGTCGGTCGCCTGTTCCGCGAGTTTGCAATCACGCTGTCAACGACGATCGTCATCTCCATGATTATCTCTTTGACCGCCACGCCCATGATGTGCGCTTATCTGCTCAAGGATGAGAAGACGGTCACGCACGGCCGCGCTTATCGCGTCAGCGAGAAAGGTTTTACATGGATGCTCTCTACGTACAGCCGGTCTCTGTCGTGGGTACTGAAACACCCAGGGCCCATGTTGACTTTGCTGTTGCTGACCATAGCACTGAACTTCTATCTCATCGACATCATCCCCAAAGGATTCTTCCCGCAACAGGATACGGGAGCCATCACAGGTAGCGTGAGAGGGCCGCAGGACGCGTCGTTTCCGGCGATGGACAATTCTATTCGGCAACTGGTGAACGTCATCAAGGGAGACCCGGCGGTAGCCAATGTGATCGCATTCACGGGCGGCAATGGCGCATCGAACGGTGGCTCCCTCTATATCGCTTTGAAGCCGCTGAATGTGCGCAGGGATACGGCGCCGGTGATCATCGATCGATTGCGGCCCAAGTTGAACCGGCTGCCGGTTGCTTCGGCTTTCCTCCAGGCGGCGCAGGATCTGCGCATCGGAGGGCGATCGAGCAACGCCATGTACCAATACACAATTCAGTCCGACAACGTGGGAGATCTGGCGCACTGGGGTCCCATCCTGCTGGCGGGAATGCAGAAGCTCGGCGGCTTCCAGGATGTGAGCAGCGATGCGCAGAACGCCGGCCTGCAGGAGCTGATCGGCTATGACCGCTCCACTGCGGCGAGGCTTGGTGCCACGCCGCAATCTTTGGACCAGTCGCTCTACAGCGCCTTCGGGCAGTCGGAAGTCTCCATCATCTACACACAACTGAACCAGTATTACGTCGTGTTGGAGGTAGCACCGCCCTACTGGCAGGGGCCCGACGGCCTGAAGAACATCTACCTCAACACCACGGGCGGCGGCATCGTTCCGCTCTCCGCCGTTACCTCGGCGCGGGCAAGCACAACGCCGCTGATTATCAATCACACTAGTTCGTTTCCATCCGTTACCGTGTCGTTCAATCTGGCATCGAACATGTCGTTGAGCGATGCCACCCGCATGGTGACCCAGATGCAGGAGCGGCTGAATATGCCGCAAACCGTTCGGGGATTTTTCGCTGGGACAGCATCGGCGTATCAAACCTCGCTCGCCAGCGAGCCTCTTCTCATCGGGACTGCACTGCTGGCTGTGTACATTGTTCTGGGCATCCTATATGAAAGCCTTGTCCATCCACTGACCATCATCTCCACCTTGCCGTCGGCGAGCGTGGGAGCCATGCTCGCGCTGATGCTGTTCAAGATCGACCTTAACGTGATCTCGATCATCGGCATCATCCTGTTGATCGGAATCGTAAAAAAGAACGCGATCATGATGATCGACTTTGCCCTGGTTGCGGAGCGCGAGCATGGCAAGACCACCAGAGAGGCCATCTTTGAAGCCTGCAAGCTTCGCTTCCGCCCTATCCTGATGACAACCATGGCCGCATTGTTCGGCGCGTTGCCGCTGGCTTTCGGCATCGGCACCGGCTCCGAACTCAGGCGCCCACTTGGCATCACCATTGTAGGCGGACTGATTGTGAGTCAGGCGCTGACTCTCTACACCACGCCGGTTGTCTATCTGTTCTTCGACCGCCTGCGTCTTCGCTTCGGGCGCAAGCAACCGGCAGCCCTCTACCCTGGGTCTGCAGAGGCCACTTAGCAAAGGATGACCTTGGAGTGCTCGTTATGAAAAAGTCGATCATGCAATCCCGGAGGCTAATCACGGCGTTGCCCGCACTCTCTGTCGCTGTGTTCTGCGCGATGCTGGGTGGATGCAATGTAGGGCCAAAGTATCATCCACCCACGATGACCGCGCCCCCGGCCTTCAAGGAGTCGCCTGAGCAGTTCAAGGAAACCGGTGGATTCGCCGTCGCGCAGCCCCAGGATGCGGCTCTTCGCGGCAAGTGGTGGGAGATCTACAATGAGCCGGAGTTGAATTCGCTCGAAGATCAACTCAACATCGACAACCAGAACATCGGGCAGGCTTTCGAGAACTTCATGGAAGCGCGAGCCATGGTGCGCGAGGCGCGCTCTCAGTACTTCCCAACCGTGAGTGTAGGTGGCTCTTACACCCGAACGCGGAGTTCTTCCAACGTCTCTTCAGCGGCAGGCACCGGCACAACAGGCGGCGAACAGGCGCAGGTATTTTCACTTCCGGCCGATGTATCCTGGGAGCCCGACCTCTGGGGGAAGGTACGCAACACAGTGCGCGCGAGCCAATATACCGCGCAATTGTCCGCAGCCGACCTTGAGAACGAACGACTGACTGAGCAGGCCAGCCTCGCCGAATACTTCTTTGAGATTTGCGGCCAGGACGCTCTGCAAAGGATCCTCGATGACACGGTGGAGGCCGACAAAAAAGCAATCGAAGCTGTGCGGGCTGCCTATCACACCGGGGTTGGCGACCAAATCTCCGTTGTCGAAGCGCAGACAACTCTGGAGAGCGCGCAATCGGCGGCAATCAATCTCGGAATCGCGCGAGCGCAGTATGAGCATGCGATCGCCATGCTCATCGGCAAGCCGGCTTCGACGTTTTCCCTTGCGGTTGAACCCAAAACGAGCGTGCCTCCGGCAATACCTGTTGGCTTGCCCTCACAACTGCTCGAACGACGCCCGGATGTGGCCGCCGCGGAGCGGAGCATGGCCGCAGCGAATGCACAGATCGGGGTTGCTTATGCGGCCTTTTATCCTGCTTTGACGCTCTCGGCCACCGGCGGCGTGGAGAGTTGGGCCATCAAGAACCTCCTGGAATGGCCCAGCCGCTTCTGGTCTGTCGGTCCATCAATCTCCGAGACGGTTTATGACGGAGGCCTGCGCCGTGCGACCGTAAATCAGTACATCGCAACCTACAATGCGAACGTTGCCGCGTATCGCCAATCCGTGTTGACGGCGTTCCAGCAGGTGGAAGATTCGCTCGCAGAGGTCCGCATTCTCTCCGAGCAGATCCGACGGCAACAGGAAGCCGTCGAATCCTCGCGGACCTTTTTGAAGCTCGAGTCAGGGCGCTACGAGACCGGCATCGACCCGTACATTGATGTGGTCACAGCGCAAACCACACTGCTCGCCAATCAGCAGTCCCTGACGATTCTCGAGGTTCAGCAAATGACGGCGTCGGTTCAACTGATTGAATCCCTAGGCGGAGGTTGGGATCGGTCGCAGTTGCCTACGCCTGCGCAGGTTACGCAGAAGCCCTCAACTGCAGAGACCGTAATTCAACATTAGATCGCGGAGGGCGCCTGCTCTGCGAGCGATAGCGGGGAAACGCTCCGCGATTTCTCATAAATATTCAGGAGATTTGGAGACGCGCAAAGGCGGGGATCTTCACCACGTCCAGGACTACATCGAAGGCGACGAGTGCGGCAAGAAGTCGGGGGGCAGACGACTTTGGGCCTGAATCTCGGGTACCACCGCCTGAAGAGCCCTTCCAGTTCGTCATTGAGGACCTTGGTCCGCCCTGGAGCAGGAGATGTGCTCCGCGGAGGGTCTACTGCATCTGCTGTTTCTTGACGAATCGTCTGCTGGCTACCTGGTTGATCGTCGACTCAACGAATGCCGTGCTGATTCTTTCGCCCTGTTGCCATCGCTCGCCAAAGTTCGGGATGAACGCGCAGTTGTTCTTGATGTATATCTCGAACTCGGCCAGCTCGTGGGAAACTTTTGCAGCAGCAACTGACTGTGCCTGGATCAGGCTTAGATCAATAGACAGGTCGGCAATCCGCTCAAGCGCTTCCTGGGTGTTTCCGTGCCAGAGAAGATGCTTGATGCTCTCCAACTGCTTCGCGACATCGGCGCCAGTTTCAGCCCGCTCGTGCTGAAGTCCTTTGGTCTGCTGCTGCAGGACCGTCAGCCGCATCGTGATGTGAAACCAATCGATCAGCTGCTCGCTGAACGGATGAAGGTACTGCTGCACGCGTCGGACGTCTTCACCGCCGTCTGACAGGAATACCACTTGCTGTTTTTCCTGCATTCCTTGCGATTTCATCAGCTCCCACCACCGGTAGCGCGGCTTCTCGTCATAGGTTTGCACGAAGCCAAAACACTTCCAGAGAGGACCTCGGTTGCATCCTCGCGCCAGAAGGCAACGACGCTGTTGCCGGCGATTATTTCAAAACACCCCTGTTTATGAGCGGCTCGAACGTAGCCACCATCGATGCCAACCGTGATCGGACCGTCCGGCAGCGGCTGTTGCTCCCACTCATCTTCCAAACCTTCGTACTCATTGAACTGCCGCTCTTGGCCCAGTTCCTGCTCGATCCGCTCCGCCGTCGCCCGTAGGTGGATGCGGACACTCTCATGATTGGTGGAGCTCCCAATCGGCAATACTTCCGTCAGTAAGTCCGCCACCTTTGCGAAGGGGATCAGCGACGCCCACTTGCTTTCCAAGGAGAGCATTTCTATGATGGTTCGCCCTTGGAGCCATGTTGCCGTCGGCCGGAATGTTTCCGGGCCTTCGGTCTGGCAGGCGCATCGGTTCCACCGCTGATTTGGCACGTACACCGAACCGAAGAGCGTCTTGACGGGCGTGTTTCCAGAGCCTTTGGTCGCGTACCGTCGGCCGCAATGGAGACCCGCCCGACGTTGCTCCAGATTCTCGCTGACCTGCTGCGCGACCATACAGTCCAGCACGCCTTCGAGCAACGCATTGCTCTCCGCCAGGCTCATGCCGAGGGTCTCCATTGCCAATCCTTGCCGCACCCCGATCCGAAGATCACCTCGTTTTCTTGCGGGAGGAATCGCGCACCGCGGCATCGACACAGGTCTCGACACGCCCTTCGACTTTCCCGTGTACATTACCTTGCGCCATGCTTTGACGCAGGGGAAGCCGATGACAGGATTGGCCAAAATCCTCAGGCAGAACAGGATGCGGCCCCTCGATTGCGATCGCACTCTTCTTGACACCATCGCCCGCCCAACAATCAGCTGACGATGCTTTGCAAGTCTGTCAAAAGGACGGCCAGTTTCAATCCGCTTCGCGCCAAAGAGCATCCTCGGCTCTCTTCTGTTCTTGCCATTGATGCTCAGGGTCTGAGCACCGTGGAAATAAGGACGGCGAGTCCGTTCCATGCGATCTGGACGCCAATGCAGAGCAAAATGAATGCAACTACGCGCAGGATGCCATGCGCAGTGGACGGCGAGATAACTTTGGTGATCTTTGGGGCGTACGCATAGCAGAAATAGACGAGTACGCTGAGAGCGAACACAGCAAGAAACACACCGACATGGGCCACGATGTCTTTTGAAATATCTCGATTCGAGATGTGCGCGGTGAGTGTCAGCAGCGCGACAAGCGTACCCGGCCCCGAAGTTACCGGAAAGGTGAACGGGTAGAAAGCTCCCTGTTCAAGATATTGTTTCCGCGTTTCGTCTCGTACCTCGGTCTCCTCCTCCTTGTTCCTCGAATTGGCGCGGGCGTCCCTTTCGTTTAATACCGACCATCCCATTGCGGCGATCACAATGCCGCCGGAGAGTTGGACAATGGGCAGAGAAATCCCGAAGAAATTGAGAATGGCGGCACCCAACAGCTCGATGATGGCCAGGAAGATGATGTTGTTGAGCGCAATTCTGCGTGCCAGTGACCGATAGACAGCTGGTGGCGCCTCGCCGGCCAGCCCGAGAAATACGAGGGCTGACCCGAGCGGGTTGATCAGCGGCAAAAGCACGCTGAACGCAATCAGGAATGACTTCCAGAGTAGCATGAGGGTTCCTTCTGGCTAGAGCGTCGTTACTCGGGTTGCCGCTGGGCCTGCGGTTATTGTCATTCTTCTGCGCCGGATCTCATTCTCTCTCCGGGCCTTCCCAACCGCACACTCACCGCCTTGTTCCATTGACCGGCTACCTGGATCGCCGAAGCCACAATGCAGGCAAGAAAAGCCGACAAGCCTAGAATGGAGATGGCCGCGATGTCAGCCGACAGGCGATGCAGCGCAAAGGCTACAGCAGCGCCCACGGCGAGAATTGCGCCGAAGATCTTTGCCTGGAACAACCTGCTGTGAATCATATGGACGGCCTCTCAGACCACTTTGCGAGCGGACGGTCCGAAACCTTGCCTCGGATCATTCTGCTCGCAATCGATTGCAGACGGTTATTACGCGCAGACAGTCTCGCCATGCACGGTGTAGTAACTGTGTTCTGTTCGCTCTATAATGTCCTTTGCCTTGGCTACGGCATCAGGCGTGCCATGGACAACCAGCAAGAACTTGTCGGTCTTCAGAGCAACTTCGTATTTGAGAACGCTGTCCTTTGGAATGCCGATACTCACGAGGCCTGCTCCAACAGCACTTACTCCTCCAACAACGGCGGCTCCTTCAAGCCCCGCGACAATCCACGCCACCAGTGGCCCAGCCACGAGGATTGGCCCGATACCGGGAATTGCGAAGAGTGCAGACCCAAACAGCAGCCCCCAGAATCCTCCCCAGAACGCCCCCACCTTGCCCCAGTACTTCATCCGGTCGCCGGCATTGTAGTAGCCGACGACGTGTTCGTCCGTGTGCGTGTCTTTTGCTGCAATCGAAAGGCTCTTCATATCAACGCCCGCCTCTTGTAGTTCTTTGACGGCGTACTCAGCTTGTTCATGGGTGTCATAGATGGCTACTACGCTGTTTGTCGACATCATTGCTTTCTCCAGGTTTCTGGGTTGACTAGTGTTTCTTTGGGATGATGCATACGCGACGCGGTTGTAGCAACAGGCTTGGTCGTCAGCAAGCAGTCGAGGTGAGAATCAGGCCGTTGCGGCTCGCAGCATAACTTTGAATTGGTTGCAGGCTCAGGCTTTCACTTTGGGGTAACCGAGGGCTGAGCAATTAGGCACACGAGCTAGCGGGCGACGCGAGGCGTGCAATCGTGGTGCGCTCCTTACGCTCGATTGGTGTGCATAGATCGCGAACCAGGTGCTCAATAGAGCACAGCGCCTACTCTCATAACGGAGGAGAATGTCTCTCGAGTTGTTCTGAAGATACGCCGAGGAGACTGTCATGCCCGAAGTACGCGCTTTTCCTTCCATCCCGACAAAAATTCTGTTGCCCATCGACTTCAGCCCATCCTCCCAGGCTGCCCTGGAAATGGCAGCTGATCTTGCCCAGCACTTTCATGCCGAACTTTATCTTGTAAACATCATTCCGTTCTTTCCAGCTACGTCTTTCCCCGACTTCGTTCCGGAAGAGTCGTTCCTGCAGGAGGCGAGGACTCACGCGGAGCGGCATCTGGCGAAGTGCCATGCGGTTCTTACTGCCAGAGGGATCAAGGTGCGATTCAGTGTCGAAGTCGGGAATGACGTGGCTGGGAACATCATGGAAGTCGTGGACCGTGAGGATATCGACATGATCGTGATCTCCACGCATGGCATCTCCGGCTGGCATCCGCTGGTCTTCGGATCGATTGCCGAGAAAGTCGTCAAGCTCGCGCGATGCCCCCTTTTGCTCCTCCACTCGACCAATCCTGAGAGTGGCGTGAAGAATCCTTCACAGCGGTCAATGGAATGGTGGTAGTGACCGCAGAACTACAGGTGACCAATGGTGGGCGCAAATAGTGTTGCCGATCCCACATCATCCGGTCAGCCCTTGGCGCCGGCGCCTGTCATCGCCTCAAAGGGACTCACGAGCGATGAGGCGCGTGTCCGTCTTGAAAAGGACGGCCCGAACGCAATGCCGGACACGTCGGATCATCCATTGCGCAATGCATTGGGCAAATTCTGGGCCCCGGTTCCGTGGCTGCTTGAAGCTTCAATCGTGCTGGAGATCGCACTGCATAAGTACTACGAGTCTGCGGTCATTGCGGGCCTGCTGGTTTTCAACGCTGCGCTTGCCTATTTTCAGGAGAGTCGCGCCCAGGCTACCCTCGCAGCTCTCAAGTCGCGACTCGCGCTCAACGCATCTGTCGAGCGCGACGGTGCGTGGAACACCGTACCGGCAGCAGAATTGGTGTGCGGCGACCTGGTAAAACTGTCGCTTGGGGCTGTGGTTGCTGCTGATGTGCATCTGATCGGCGGATCGGTTGAACTCGATCAGTCGATGCTGACGGGCGAATCCCTTCCTATTGAAGCCGGTGCAGGCGCAGACACGTATGCCGGGGCGCTCGTCCGCCGCGGCGAGGCAACCGCCGTGGTGACGGCCACCGGCGCTCGTACCAGGTTCGGCCGCACGGCGGAACTTGTTCGCACGGCACATGTGGTGAGCACGCAGCAAAAGGCCGTGCTCAAGATCGTGCGCAACCTGGCGATCTTCAATAGCGTAGTGATCCTCGCCATCGGAGCCTATGCTTACACCCATGCCATGCCGTGGAGTGAGATTGTTCCCTTGTTGCTCACGTCGGTTCTTGCGGCGATCCCCGTAGCATTGCCTGCAACCTTTACCCTTGCCGCAGCAATCGGAGCTCGTGCCCTGGCAAAGCGGGGCGTGCTGCCGACACGGCTCTCTGCCGTGGATGAAGCCGCATCGATCGATGTCTTGTGCTCGGACAAGACCGGAACCCTGACCCGCAATGAGCTTTCTGTAACCAGCGTTCGCCCTTTGCCAGGTTTCGACGAAGCGCACGTTCTGGGGGTGGCGGCGCTGGCAAGCTCCGAGGGCGGTCAGGACCCTGTCGACGCGGCAATTCGCCTTGCCGCCTCGCACAAGCCTGCTTCCGGCTTGCCAACGCTGGCGGCGTTCCTGCCATTCGACCCGGTGAAGAAAACCTCGGAAGCAACCGCAAAAGACCCAAAGGACGCCACAGAGAGGATCATCAAAGGTGCATTCACTGCGGTTGTCGCCCTTACCCCTCCCTCTCCGGCTGCGGCAGCTATTGTTGACGAACTTGAGAAGCAAGGCTTCAGAGTGCTGGCCGTCGCGGCGGGCACACCGGCAGCGCCGCAGCTCATTGGATTGATCGCTCTCAGTGACCCGCCGCGGACCGACTCAACTTCTCTGATCTCGGAGTTACACTCTCTCGGTGTACGCATGGTCATGGTCACCGGAGATGCGCCGGTTACGGCGGAAATCGTAGCTCACGCGGTCGGACTCGCCGGGGCCGTCTGCCCGCCCGGGAAGCTTCCCGCCGCCATCGAGCCAGAGGAGTTCGCAGTCTTCGCAGGCATTCTTCCCGAAGGTAAATATGACCTGGTCAAAGCCTTCCAGAAGAGCGGGCATACCGTGGGGATGTGCGGCGATGGCGCGAATGACGCTCCTGCGCTTCGCCAGGCACAGATCGGCATTGCCGTGTCGACCGCAACCGATGTGGCGAAATCGGCTGCAGGCGTAGTATTGACCGAACCCGGCCTGGGCGGCATTGTGTCCGCAGTGAAAGAGGGCCGGGCCACGTTTCAGCGCATTCTCACCTACACGCTGAACTCGCTGATGAAGAAGATCTTGCAGGTCCTTCTCTTGGCAGTCGGCCTGATCATGACTGGGCACGCGGTCCTCACGCCCATGCTGATGGTGATTGTGATGATCACCGGCGACTTTCTCGCGATGTCGTTGACAACTGACCGCGTAAGGCCGTCGAAGATGCCAAACACGTGGCAGATCGGCAGAATTACAGGGGCAGGAGTCATCCTCGGAATCTGCTTCCTTGCCTTCTCCACGGCAATCCTGGCAGTCGGCAAATTCCAGTTGCATCTCGGAATTGAAGCGCTTCAGAGCCTCTCCGTGGTGGGGATTGTATTCGGCAGCCAGGCCACAACATACGTCATTCGCGGCCGCCAACATCTCTGGGGATTACGCCCCAGTGTTTGGCTCGTGCTTTCTTCAGTGGCCGACGTTCTCATCATCTCGACGCTCGCAGCAATGGGAATTGCCATGGCGCCACTACCCGTCGCGATCATCGCCTGCGAGTTTGCCGCAGCAATTGCCTTCGGTGCGGTCCTGGACGTGGTCAAGATTCCAGTCTTTGCTCGCCTCCGCATCTCGTGAAAACCCAGAAGAAATTGGTGGATTCCGGTGCCGATTTCAATCTGCTGGTACAGTTTTACAGGCATTTCAAATACCTGCGCTTCTCAGCGAGGTCCCAGCATTCGGCTTCCCCGCGGGTTTGCGTGGAAGAAGCCGCGAGGACCGGTGAGTTGGTTGATCGGAGTTATAGAGTGGTTTGGGAGGTATAGGCGAGTAGCGCTATCTGTTCTTTCTATTACGTGCTCCTTGAATTGAGGCACCGGGGCGGCTGATTCTTGAAATCGCCGACTCGGTGCCGATCACACAATCGCGGCAATCTCGGGTTTTTCTGAGTCGCTCTCGGGAAATTGATCGAGCAGCACGACATTGAGCAGGAATTTATGCACCTGGATGCGGCCGTTGTAATCGATAAAACCGAGCTTGCGGAAGCGGTTCATAAAAAAGCTGACCCGAGACCGGGTGGTGCCGATCATCTCCGCAAGAGTCCCTGCGTTATCGGCGGAATGAATTTCTCCGGTTCACCCGGTTTGCCATATTCCGCCATCAATAGAAGAATCCGCGCCAAGCGCTTTTCACTGGAGTTGAAGAGTTGATCGACAAGATCAGCCTGGGTTCGCATGCTGCGCGCGAGCAGGAATTTCAGGAACAGGTCTGCGAAAGCAGGTTCATCATGCATGACGCGGACCATTTCAGCTCTCCCTATCTTGAGCGCCGTGCAGGGATTGACGGCAGTGGCCGTCGCTAAACGCAACCCTTCGATTGCCGCTAGCGACTCTTCCCCGACAAACTCGCCGGCCGCTAGAAGCGCGATTGTGGCTTCTTTTCCGCTCTGCGAAACGACAGTGAGTTTAGCTCTGCCTCGCTGTAAATAGCAGACCGCGTCCGCCTTGTCTCCCTGGCGAAAAAATGTCTCGTTGGGCTTTAATTCAATTGTTTTTCTGCCAAGCCAGGCGCTGGCAAGAAATGCGGCGGGATCAAATGTCGCACTGCTGCCATTCGTTATCGACATTTTTGCCTCGTTGCGGCTGTATGTTCCGCGTGCCCGGTTCATAATCTGCAGACTCCACGTTGTATGTGGAGCCATCGGCGATTCTATAGAGCGAATCAAAGACCATGGAGGCAAACACTTCAGAGCGGTGGAGCGGAGTATTTCTGACGGTCTGACGCCGGCAGCGCGATCCCGGGTCAATCCCGGTAGCGCAGGCGACACCTTGCGGCAGGTTTCCCGCATAGGCGAACAACCTTGTTGTTTTCGCCCAGAGAACCAGGTAAATTCTGCTCAATATTGCTCACTATTTCGAGTGTTTTGGAGGAATCGCGCAACAACTCTGGTTGACTGTAGACTCGCTTTCTGAACAGATCGAACGGTCCGAAGCGCCGGCCGTGTCGACCCCGCACAATCGGGGAGCAGTAGAGATTCGCGTCGCAATACCGGTTGAGTTCCAGGTGCACGAGCCGCAGATAACTCGTTTTAGTTTTGAATTCATATGGCCTGTACATGTGATTCGGCGAGCAGGCGCCACTCCATGACGGGCAGACCGGCAGGCGCGTTCGCCAGTGTGACTGCCGCACCGATGCGGTGGCGATGGCGGCTGCACTTCTTTCCCCGCCTGGACGCTGAGCAACCGGCGCAAATTGCATGTAAAACTCGCCCACGCTGTTTCCCCGCCCGGTTCGCGAGCTCTGTTCGAAATTGACCATTAACAGAGTTTGCTCGATGAGATATTCATTTCAGAGACTTTATTCATGCCAATGGTGGGATGGAAGATGCCCGATGGAAAACAAGACTGCTCAGCAACGCTCTTGATCGTGGACGATGAGCCTGCGATTCGAATGTCGCTGTCGCACGTGCTTACTGAGATTGGTTACTCCGTTCGATCTGCCGAAGACGGATTCTCCGCATTGGATGAGATTCGGAAGGAACTCCCCGATATCGTTCTCTCCGATCTCAATATGCCGGGTATGTCCGGCTTCGAGTTCCTCTCGGTGGTTCGCCGCCGTTTTCCCTCGGTTTGGGTGATCGCGATGAGTGGCGCATTCTCCGGCGATGAGGTGCCTTCCGGAATTGCCGCCGACGACTTCTATCCAAAGGGCAGCGGCGTCCGCGCCCTGTTGCAGATCATTGGAGGACTGGCCCCACCGGAGCGGTTGCCTGCCAACCAGCAAGCCGCCTCGACGCCCCTCTGGATTCAACGAAACGGGCACGATGGCGCCGGAGACTCTTACGTTTCGATCACCTGCCCGGAGTGCCTGCGCACCTTCTCCCAGACTGTCGACGGCTCCCTCACGCTCATACGAGAAACTAATTGCGTCCATTGCCGGAATTCGGTCCATTACGCAATTGCCGAGCCGGTAGACCGGCCGCCTGCCCAGGCTCCGCAGAGGCCTCACCTCGAGGTGAAGCCGGGCGGCCAGGCCGAGTCGAATTACTGAGAAGCAAGAAAGGTTCGTTCCAATGCGCACCATCGCTGAACTGAATGTGCTATTGCGTGTCCGCGTCGAATTACCTGCTGGTTTGAAGCTGGTGACAAACGAGTTTCGCGAGGGCTGGAATTTTGTGACGGGCGATGCCAACCGGCTGGAAAAGAAAATCAGAACGCGGGGATGGAATTTCATCAAGATTGCCGACGGATCATTGAGAAGCGGCGTAGGAGAAACGTCGCAGGAAGCGATTGCCAACGCGCTCAAACTGGCTCTTCGCCACATTGGTGAACACTCCAACGCCGTAAGAGTGGAACGTATCGAGTTGACGCAATATCCATGGTTCTTTCTGGCCAGGATACAAATCTACCCCTATCGCATTCAGCAAACTGCGGTCCTGCCAGCAACCGGCGAGGACGTATGTCTTCCGGCCGCTCCCTTTGCGAGACGTCTGTCCGCTCATGCGCCCGCGCTATTTCCACATTTCGGTAGCGCCATGCCACAACTCAAGCGGATGCTGGTGGTGTCCGGAGGGTCGGAGGCGAGGCCTCAATAATCATCCCGCATTCGCCAGCACAATCCTGTCTCCAATGAACTCTACCAGCAGAGATTACACGAGGAGAGCCAGCATGATCAGGACGGGCACAAAGCGAAGCGAGAGGCACGCGGCGATCAGGCTGTCCAGAAGAAGATTGCGTAACACCGAAGGAACGGGATGAGCATCGATTCGAAGACATACCGTGTTCCGCCAGACAAGAAGGTCGACTTGAGCGAATGGCCGACGATTGTCGCTCCCTATTACAAGTCGACGAAACAGTATAAGAAGCTTCTGCAGAACCATATGGAGGAGTTAAGCTCGCTGCAACAACTGCACTACGCATCCAACCAGTTCGCTCTGTTGGTGATCTTCCAGGGGATGGACGGCGCCGGCAAAGACGGCGCCATCCGGCATGTCATGTCCGGCGTCAATCCGGAGGGTTGCGAAGTCCACAGTTTCAAACAACCGAGCGCCGAAGAGCTTGAGCATGATTTCCTCTGGCGCACCACCTGCCGCCTCCCGGAACGCGGACGAATCGGCATCTTCAATCGTTCCTATTATGAAGAAGTGCTGGTTTTGCGCGTGCATCCGGAGATGCTTCGAGACCAGGGACTCCCCGCAGAGCTGCGCAACGCCAAGGACATCTGGACCCAGAGGCACGACTCCATCGTGGACCTGGAGAAACACCTTCATCGCAACGCGACGCGGACCGTCAAGATATTCCTCCACCTTTCTTATGAGGAGCAACGAAAACGATTCCTTGAGCGCATTGACGAGCCGGAAAAGAACTGGAAGTTCAGCACCTCCGACATCCACGAGAGGAAATACTGGAAACACTACATGAAGGCCTACGAGGAATGTTTTCAGGCCACAAGCACTCATCATGCGCCGTGGTACGTAGTTCCCGCCGACAACAAGGAGAATGCGCGGCTCATCGTCTCGCAAATCGTTCTTGACGCACTGGGAGAACTCAAGATGGCCTATCCCAAAACCACCACAAAGCGCCGCCGCGAACTGCACGCGATCAGGAAGCTGCTGGCGAAATAACATCAGACAACCTTCGCAGGGAGACCCAACCAGACAATTCCCCCGAAGCCACCACCGCGCTGTTACCCGCAGCGAAGGGATAGAAAGGAACCATTAATATGACTACCAAGGAACTCCCGGTAAGCGTCGGTAAGGATGACGGCCAGCAATCCCTGAGCAAGAGCTTCGATCGGATAGGCAGTTCTTCGGACTTTATCTTCGACGTGTCTTTGTCCACCGCGATTGCAGCGGACGGCAAGCTTGAGGCACAGGCGCCGGTACCCAAAGGACCGCTCTCGCCAGATATGCTCGACAAAATGAATCGCTATTGGCGCGCCGCGAACTATTTGTGCATCGGCCAAATCTACCTGTTTGAGAACCCCCTGCTTCGCGAGCCACTCAAGGCGGAACAGATTAAACCAAGACTGCTCGGTCACTGGGGCACATCGCCCGGACAAAACCTTATCTACGTTCATCTGAATCGTCTCATCAAAGAGCATGATGCGGACATTATCTACATCTCCGGCCCCGGACACGGAGGCCCCTCACTGAATGCCTGCTCTTATCTGGAAGGTACGTACACCGAAGTCCATCCTGAAATCACATGCAATGAAGACGGCATGCGGCTGATGTTTCGCAAGTTCTCCACGCCGGGTGGTGTACCCAGCCATTGCGGACCGCACGTTCCGAACTCCATGCATGAAGGCGGCGAACTTGGCTACTCGCTGGTTCACGCATTTGGCGCTGCATTCGACAATCCAAATCTTATCGTTGCCTGTGTCATCGGCGACGGCGAATCTGAGACCTGTCCACTTGAGGGAAGCTGGAAGTCAGTCAATTTTCTCAATCCCGTGCGAGATGGTGCGGTGCTACCAATCCTGCATTTGAATGGCTATAAGATTTCAGGGCCGACAGCTCAGGGGCGTACCAGCGATGCGGATCTCACTGCTCTCTATAGCGGACGCGGCTACAAGCCTTACTTTGTGGAGGGAGACGATCCCGAGGTCGTGCACCAACTTCTGGCCGCGGCCCTGGACGATTGCTACGCAGAGATTCGTTCCATTCAACAGGCAGCGCGTAAAAGCGGATTCAAGAAGCAGCCCGTCTGGCCCATGATCATCTTGCGCACACCCAAGGGATGGACTTGTCCGAAGGAAGTGGATGGAATCCCGATCGAAGGCACCTTCCGTGCGCATCAGGTTCCGCTTGCCACAGTCCGCGAAAATCCCGAGCATCTCAAGATCCTTGAAACCTGGATGAAGAGTTACAAGCCAGAAGAACTCTTCGATAAGAACGGCAAATTCATCGCTGAACTGGCAGAGCTGGCGCCTGTCGGAAATCGGCGCATGGGAGGAAATCCCCATGTGAATGGCGGGCGAGAGCTGATTACGCTCGCTCTGCCCGATTTCACCAACTATGCGCTCGAGATCCCCGGACCGGGTCAGGTTCTGGCCGAGGCCCCGCGCAAACTGGGAGACTTCTTCCGCGATATTTTCAGGATGAATCCAGCGAACTTTCGCATGTTCTGTCCTGATGAAACAAATTCCAATCGCCTGAATTCCATCTTCGAAGCTACGAAGCGCTGCTCGATGGCTGAACTTGTTTCGATCGACGACGAACTCGGCCCGGATGGCCGGGTGATGGAGGTGTTGAGCGAACATCTCTGCGAGGGATGGCTGGAAGGCTACCTGCTCACCGGACGGCATGGCATGTGGTCCTCCTACGAAGCATTTGCGCAGGTCGTCGATTCGATGCTGACCCAACATGCCAAGTGGCTGGAGCAATGTCGCGAGTATGCCTGGCGCAAACCGATCGCATCTCTAAATGTTCTGCTCACAAGCCATGCATGGCGGAACGACCACAACGGGTTCAGTCACCAGGCCACTGGTTTCGTTGACAACGCACTGGCGCGCAGAAGCGACACCATTCGCGTCTACTATCCGCCCGACAGTAACTGTTTGCTGAGTGTCTTCGATCATTGCCTGCGTAGTCGAAACTACGTCAACATCGTCACGTGCGGAAAGCAGCCGCAACTTCAGTGGCTGAACATGGATGAGGCTCTTGAGCATTGCTCGCGCGGCGCATCGACATGGAAGTTTGCGACCAATGATGAAGGCCGAGAGCCGGATGTCGTGTTGGCGTGCGCCGGCGACGTGCCCACCATTGAGATCTGCGCGGCATCGTGGCTTTTGCAGAAGTATGTGCATGGCATCAAGGTGCGCGTTGTCAATGTTGTGGACTTGATGACTCTGATGTATCCGGACAAACACCCGCACGGGATGGACGAGATGTCCTTCAACGCTCTGTTCACCGAAAACGCGCCCGTGATCTTCGCCTTTCACAACAATCGCTGGCTCATTCATACTCTGGTTCATGGGCGCTCCAATGAGGGTCGCTTCCATGTGCATGGTTATATGGACCAGGGTACGACCACTACACCGTTTGACATGGTAGTGCTGAACGAAATGAGCCGCTTCCAGCTTGCGCTCGATGCGTTGAAGCACATCCCTCGGCTCCGTGTGCAGGCTGCCGACGCGATCGTGTTGTTCAACAAGAAGTTGAATGAACATCACGACTACATCCGGGAGTATTTGGAAGATATGCCCGAGATCAGAAACTGGCAGTGGACAGCGGACTTCAGCGATTCGACTGCGCCTGCTCCGCTGGCCAAGGGGCATCCACAGAAAGCCATGTTTACTGACAGCTAGGGTACAAGCTGGTAAAACTCGAGCTAAGGCAGGCAATCGCCAGCATGCAATTTGCGATAGCCGCCTCCGCTTTCTGGATTCCGGCAGGCAGGGGGTGACGTTCAAGGATCCAAAGGCACTTGCCGATCAGTAAAAGATTGACGGAATCGAGGCACAGGTTGCTTCGGCGCTCAACCTGCGCCGGCCCTGGAACCATGCAGCGGACGATCAGAAGATAATCCGCATTCTCGCGCCCAGAAGTGCAGTCGTGTAGGCTTTGCTTGCATAGGTGGGATGATTCGACACTTCCAAATCGGGGCCAATATCCACGCTCTTCGTTAAGCGAAGCCGATAAAACGTCTCCAGCACGCTTTCGTGATGTCTTGCTCCAGGCGCGGGCTCGGAGTGATTGAGAGAGATGCCGAACATATCTCCGCGTCTTCCAAAAGGCTTCGAATGGTCAAGGCCAATTTCTTCAACCTGCTTGATTGAGGTTCCCTTACTTGAGGCAAAGCCAAGCCTTCCGAACGGAGTCCAACCGATTTTAAGTTCATGCTCGAAGCCAATACCGCCGCCAACCCCACTGCCGCGAGTGGCCGTGTCGTCCCGCCAGAAATTCATGCGATAGTCTCTGAACTGCTCCCCCGGCGTACCGGAAAACCAACCAGCCTCGATAGACTCCATATACTTTCGATTGGCGAGCGTGTTCAGGTTTCCCTGAGGTGAGCCCTCCGTATCCACGGCGAGAGTGTGAAAGTAGACATGTTTCGTGGCCTGCAGTTCAACTGCTGCTCCACCGGCATAGACTCCATCGGAGGCAAATGTCAGATTGCCGTCGCTGCTCCCGTTCAGGAACTGTGCACGTTCGTCATTGTTGAACATGCTTAGGCTGATGTACTCGTTGGGGTGAATCTTGCCGATGTAGAGCGAAAGCCTTTTATTGAAGAGGTCCTGCCGCCAATAGAGGATATTCACCATAATCGGTTCTTGCGGGCCTTCACCCTGCAGGCAGTTCAGGGTCAGGGCCGACCCCAGGCCGTCGCTGAGATTAAACTGCTGGCTGATGCCGATGTTCGTTCCTGAACGTACAAGCAGGCCGACCGTCGCTGCCGTGCTCGAATGGTCATATACTTTCCAAGCAGCAGTGAAATCCGCCCGTCCGCTGGTTTGATCATGTCGCACACCGTCCGGCGTGGCTGTTGCATATTGGCTAACGAAGGTGTAAGTCTCGCCGATCTTGAGCCGCGCCGATTGATTGATCCGGTCAGTAAGCTTTTCGAACGGATCAAAGAGAACTCCAAACGGATCTGGCTTGAAGACCGGATCCGCCGGTATTTTCGACAATCCCACTGCGTCTGCGTCGAGTTCTTGCCGGAGATCGTCTGGCGCTTGCGACAGGTTCGCGCGGGGCGGGGTGTAGTCCACATGATAGTTTTGTGGTGGAGCGGCGGGGCGGTCATTTCCGCCCTGTCCAGCAGCAGCAAAACTGAATGCAACGAAAAGTAACAGCGGCAGCGCTTTCATTGTTCTTGCCCAAAGCTCTCTTGGCTCTATCTGGTGTGTTCCGCAGTTGGCGGAACTGCCGACCAGGGTCCCGTCGATGATCTTTGCATTGGCGGGACGTTAGTCTCATCACGGTTCATCGCGAGAATCACTTTCCCGCCCACGCTGCGCTGCATCCTCACGACATAGCGCCAAGTACGGCGCCACAAACTCCCATTCCTCATCGTTCACATCGCTCGGATACCCGGTCCGATACTCCTTCTGCATGCACCCATGCTGACCGATATGCGGCGCGGCTCATAACAATTTCATTCCACGGGAATAAAGTTCATAACAGACTCTAGCTGCGTCCAGATCGTCGAGCCGCTGCATCCTGTCGCTTCTGAAGGCAGGCGAATGGAGGTAGTGAACTGACGATAGCGAGACGTTTTCAGACATGCAAGCGTCGCATAATCCGGCACTACTAATAGCCCCCCCCGCCGTGCTTCAGGGATGTAATCCCGGCGACTGAAAGCCTCGATGGCTTGAAGTCGCCAAAACAGGAAATAATGCGACGTTATGGGCGTTGTATGGTAGTTTGCGGTGAAATTGATTGCAAGAAGTTATGAGGTAGGAAGGCTCTTCCATCGGAGGCTCAAGCCGTCGATGGGCTTGAGTTTTCCAATGACATGCTGTTGAGTAGTGAATTGTGGGGTTGTTTTGAACTGAGTAGGAGATATCCACGGCGGAAACATTCAATTTCTCTTAAGTTCAATTTCAGGCTGCAGAAAAATTTGGCGAGCCAATATGTTAGCGGGGCGAGATGCTACCAAACGGGCGGCTTTCTCCTACGAAACGGGCGGTGGTTTTACTACCAAGCGGGCGGCATTCTCCTACCAAATGGGCGGCTTTGATGCTATGTGGAGTGGAGTTGGCTGCGGTTCACTACCAAACGGGCGGTCGCAGTTGAAACTATAGAGAGGCCGGGCGATGCGGTGCATCAGCACCGGAATTCTCCGGCTCGTTTCCGACCAAGTGGGCGCTGGGACTCAATTGCGGCAGGTGGGTCCCGGTTCACTACCAAACGGGCGGCTTCATTATGCCACGCGCCGAGCGGGCAGAAATGCGCCCTGTAAATGTCGGCGCAGAGGAACAGGTCTCCTACCAAATGGGCGGGGCGCTTTCTCGTCTCCTATCCCTACTTGACTTCATGTAGGGGTAGTGTATTGGTACGCGATGGCCATTGTGAGTCGCACCGTTGAGCAGAAAACCAATCATCTGGGATTTCCCAAGCCCGGCGAACTCATCGAGATGACCGGGACGCACGTGCTTGAAGCGAGCGACCGGGCTATTCTCAATCTTCTCTATCAGCACGCGCACGACAGCGGCAAGCTTCTTGGGCAGAATGCGGAATGGGAAATCCCACTTGCCACGGTGCGGCAGGCATTCTCCAGGCATGAAAGCTCGGACCGGCTGCGAGACAGTCTAACGAGACTCATGTCCGTCAAGGTAAATGTCGCGTACGTCGCTGATATCGGCAACGGTGCAGAAGGGCCTGAGCAACGCGTTGTCATTACTGGCTTATTTGATTTCTTCGATGTCTCCGCAAAAGAGCTGGCGAAACGGGCAACATTGCGATACGGCCTGCCTCGCAAACTTGCCCCAATATTGGAAAGTTCCGGGCGTTGGGGCCGCATCAAAGCGGAGATCGTCTGCTCGATGACGAGCAAGTACGCAATCGCCTTGTATGAGCTTATTCAGCTAAGGGCGAACATGGAGAGGGCGGTCGAAAGCTTCCCCATCGATCGCTTTCGTGAATTGCTTGGGGTCCCTCCCGGCACGTATGTGCGCGGGGACAATTTTCAGCGAAAGGTGCTTGACCCCGCCGTGCTTGAGGTAAACGGGCTATCCGATATGAGCCTTCAAATCGAACTGGAGCGCCTGCACTCGCGAGCGCCTATACGCTCTGTCAGTCTTGGGTGGTGGCGCAAATCAGGAGAGGAATTCCGGGCGGCGATGCCGGAGCGCGGTCGGAGCAAGGTCGGACGCATGGCGCGGTTGCGGGGACAGGCGGAAATAGCACAGGCCGTCCTGCCGGAACTTCCGTCCCCGTCCCCGCAGGCGAAAATAAATGCGACGGTGGAAGCCATGCGCCAGGCGGGAGCGCCGGAAGCCGATATCGAGGCGTTTATCAGGGAACAGGCCGCATAACGAATTTCGCGGGTAGCCTTGGGATGCCCGAACCTCGGCTTCGAAGCCTGAGCATCAGTTGCCGTGGTGTTTAGAAAATTTCGGCCCCTCTCCTAATCTGTCCGTGGCGGCAGTTTGCCCGGACCCTTGTACGCGTATCAGCGTATGTCTTTAACGGCCGGGAGGCCGCGGTCCGCAAAGACACGGTCGAGCCCTTCCATCAGGTAGTCATGCATCTTCCGGTTTTCCTCAAAGGCGAGTCTGCGAAGCTGCTCGTGAACGGCCAGGGGCAAATATGCCGTGTGCTGCTTGACAGAATGGCGCTTGGAGCCACCTGCCCGATGCTGCCGTGCATCCGCCGGAGAGATCTTGGGAGGCTCTGCGAGCTTAGGGTTGGCACTGCTCTTTGGGGACGGCTCGGGTGCCGGCAACTCCTCGGCGGCAAATACCGCGTCAAGCGTCGTGCGCTTTTTTGCGCTCATTGACCTTCTCCAGTTTCTTGCTGATCCACTTCCACAGGTCGCGGATTTCCAGTGCTGCCTTGCCCTCCGGCTCGAACTCTGTGACACCAAGGCCCCTGCCCTGCGCATCCTGGTAGGAATTGCGGATGACAATAAGGTGCGGACATACCATGCCGAGCATGGAGAGTCCTTTCTCGGCCTCCGTGTTGCGGAAGCTGCGCGGCGGCGTCTGGGTGAGCACAAAGGCCGCGTCTTTTTTAAGGCGGCTGATTGTCGCGATGGTCGGCGGCGTCGCTTTCATGTCGCCGGGCGTCGGCCGGCACGGAATGATGCACAAATCCGCCTCGCGTATGGCGGCAGCCGTGGCCGGTTCGTCCCTTCCGGGCGTATCTATAAAGACGAGGTCGAAGCCGGCCTTCGCGGCTTTTCGAATGGCGTCGGTCAGTTCGGATGACTTAATCGTTGCGAGCGCCGGCGACTCGGCGTCGCGGTCCTTGAACCAGGCGGTCGCGGTGCCTTGCGGGTCCATGTCGAGGATGAGGACACGCTTCCCCTTCTCCTGGGCCGCGACGGCACAGCAGAACGTCAGTGTGGTTTTTCCGGAGCCGCCCTTCTGGGTTACGAATGAAATAACGCGCATCAGTGAATGCCATGTTCATGGTTTCAGATGATCAGGCCATAACGGTTTACGCGTACAACGGCAAGCCCTGATGAGCGTCCGCGCCATGATTTCCGCAAGATGATGCAACTGGGCAACGGTATCCAGGTATAACGGCCTGCGATGATACCAGTACCGTTGTGTTCCCGCGTACGCGTGTGGCTGTCTACGCTAACACATGCAACATCTTGCACCATTACACGCGTTTGCCTGTCTACGCGTATGCGGTCGTGATGTTTTCAACTCAAGGATGGAGTGGAATATCAGGGCTTGGCCTTCCGGGCAATGTATCTCGCGGCGTTCCGCAAGGAACGCAATCAGGTTCAACCGAATCGCCAAGGTGCGCGTATACGCGTATGCCGGCATAACCGCATTGCAAATTGCAAGGCGAGGGGAGGGCAGGGGCCGCCCGTTTCGTCGCAATCAAGCGATGTGGTGAGTCATGAACGATTCGCTCATGCCGCCCTAAGCGAAAGCACGGCACCTTGCTCCCATTGCTGGAGCATGCGGTTGCCGATGTCCTCAAATTCCGCGTGCTCTTTCATGTAGGCGCGCAGTTCGACGGAGGTCGCGGCAATTGCGGCGTCAACGCGTCCGAGTATCTCGAGGACGCGGGCAGGGGCGGCTCCCAGGCGCGTCTCGCCCATGCGCTTCAATTCCTTTGCGCTCGGCCATTTTGTTGTGCCGTTGAGCGTAAGCGCCATGCTGTCTTTCGGCAGATAGACGGAGGTGGTCACAAGATCATACACAGGGGCGAGCCTTGCCTCGCCCTGAACATCGTCGTAGACAATTCCGAAGTTCTTGAGGTGCGCGTCGCCATTGCGGAGCGCGGAATTAAGAACAATCAGGGTGAACAGCTTTTCCATGTCCTCGTTGACATGCGTCGAGTTTGCGAACTGCCCGAATCGCTTCATGACGGAGGTCTCGTAGCTGCCGCGATATTTTTCATCGGTCCTGCGGCCGTTGAGAACGCAGAAGTCCTCAAATCCGCGATAGGTCCCGTCCATGCGCAGGTCGAAGCGGTCGATGACCAGGGCCATGCCGTCTTCGGCCAGCCGGTATGGAGGCACGTCGAGCCCGCATTCGCGCGCGGCCCCAAGGCAGAAATACTCGTTGGCCGCGAGCTGTGGATATTCGTTGGGTTCCCAGAACTTCACAATGTGGGTCGCGCCCCTGTAGCTTTGCGAGAAACGGTGTCCCGTCTGCTCCATCTCGGCGAAGGCCTTTTCGTCGCGGACAAGGATTTTGGGCTGCACGCCGCTGATTCCGGAGAAGGACGCGAATTTCTCAAGCAGGTAGCGAAACAGCTCGCCGCCGCGGCCGCGTTCGAGGATCTCCTCCACCGACTGGAAGGGTACGTCTTCCTCTAGTTGCTCCTTGTCGCCGGTATAGCGGATGCGTCCGACCTGCGAACGGCCGACGATGGACAGCAGGTCGAATTCGTCAAACGTGCCGGTGGCTTTGGCGAAGGCAAGGCGGAGCCGCTCGCGTAAGGCGCCCTCGGGCAGGTTCATCTCGAAAATCGGAAGCAGGCCGAAGGGCACGCTCCACGACTCAAGCCTTACCGGCATGGTCACCGAGACCGCGCGCGCGGGCGGAGCGCCCGGCAGGTAAGCGAACGTGCTCCCGCGCTCGCCGTGGCGGTCGAGCATTCCCGCCTCAGCGGCGTCGGTCCAGACTTTGATCATCGCGGTCCTCTTTTTGGAGTTCGTCCAGGGTGGGGCGGTGCGAGCCCGCCGCCTGCAGTTGCAGCTCAAGCCCGAGGGCGGCGAGCAGTCTGGTGATTTTTGCGTAGCCCAGTTCGCCGGCGCGCCCGTTCTCAAGCGCCTCCAGCGTGGCCCGGCTGATGCCCGCTTTGCGCGCAAGAACGGTCTGGCTGAGCTTCAGTCTCTTTCGATTCTCGGCGATCTGTTGCCCCAGGGAGGTCAGGTCCAGCATTTGCCTAATATAGTAGGCATTTATGTGATTTGCAAGATATTTGCCAAATATACTAGGCAATATTCGTGGGCAGCAGGGTTCCAAGCCACAGCTCTACCCACAAGATCTGGATGCCCGATCCTAGTTCGGCGCCCATGAAGGGTATATAGCGAAGGACAGGCGAAGACTGCTGTGCGGAGGAACATCCGGGTGAATCGTCCCAACAACCCTGCCCACGAAATGGAGGTATCTCGGCGACTTCTATGTGCTTGAGCGGCTCTCTATGTCCTTGTAAAGCCTTTAGAATCTGTCACGGGTGAACTGTCACGGCAGAGGTCGGCCGGGATTCTACTTTTCCATCATGGAAATGGAGGAAGAGTATCGCATCCATGAATCTGAAATCCTGCCTCCTGGATAGCGACGTGCATTCAGAGCGAACTTCTGCCGATCTGAATGCAAGGCAGAATAGCCGTGGACGCTATAGCCCGTTTCAGTTTGTTTTGCGGCTCTCACCAGAGGTTCATCGACAGCTTGATTCGTTATCGAATGGCGTTTTTCGCGGAAATCTGGTCTTCGACACGTTGCAAGCATGCTCTACCTATCTCCACGAAACAGTTCATTGGTGGCAGCATATAGGATCGACGGCTGGCTTCGTGCGAAGCATGAGCTACCCCGCCCAATCTCACGCGAATTTCAAGCATTTGAAACGCCTGCTGGAGGCCATAGGTCCTAAAAAATCCGTTCGGGAAGCAGGCGAAATGCTTCCCGACTCTGGATCACCTGAGACGCCAGGAGGCCTCGCCAATACAATTGTCAACAACCACTTTGACATCGAATTCTACAGACTCCTTCCGTTCCAGTTGGAAGCCAGATTGACAAGGATTGCGTGCGCGATGTGTGCCCCAAGAGATCAAGGAGCGTCACTCTGGGCGCTTCTAAGCCTTCCGCAGGTCCTCGGCGATCAGGGCGAATTCGTCCAACGCAGCTTGCAGGTCCTCGACGATCTCGGCGGCGATCACGTCGGGGGAGGGCAGATTGGCGGCGTCCTCCAGACTATCGTCCTTCAGCCAGAAGATGTCCAGGGTGGCCTTGTCGCGTTTGACCAGGTCGTCGTAGCCAAAGGCGTGGAAGCGCTCTGTCTCCTTGCGCTTGTGGCGATTTTCGGCGCGGTAACAGGCTACGAAGTCGTCAAGGTTCTCGCGGCGCAGCGGGTTCGTCTTCAGCGTAAAGTGCTCGTTGGTGCGGAAATCGTAGATCCACAGCTTCTTGGTCCATGGCTTCTCGCTGGCCACGCGGCGGTCAAAGAACAACACATTGGCCTTGACTCTCTGCGCGTAAAAGAGGCCCGTGGGCAGGCGCAGCAGCGTGTGCACATCGCAATCGTGCAACAGCCGACGGCGAATGGTTTCGCATCCGCGAGAATCCTCACACCAGAGGCCAGGTTCCTTGTGCACCTGCCGCGATCGTTTCCGTCTCTGGCGACCTTCCGGCACATGGCGTTGGAACCGGGAGCTTCGCCTGGGTAGAACGGCATCGCTCCACCGAAGGGCATCCCGATTGGCATGACGAAAGCCATAGCACGAGAAAGCCCTGTCCCGAAAAAGCTGCCACGCCGCCGCCATGTTCGGCAATCTCGTGCCGCCCAAAATGCTGTTCACTATGTGTTCATGAGTAATGCAGGCTAGTGCTCTCACCTTGACAACAATTTCATCGGACCGACGCCAGGTGTGGGGCAAATTTCAAAAATATCTTTAGCTAGGATTGACAATATCTCATCCATGGACATACACTCGCTTTGGGTTAATCGAAACGTTTCGATTAATCAACCGAAGCGCTCGATACACGTCGTCGGCGGCATCTTTGAGCCAATGCGCGCGTCGAGCAATTGACCGATTCGAAGTCGTCATTTCCGGGTTCCGTAAAGGAAGGAACGTTACGATACCGCCCAGCCAACACGCTGCTATCGGGGAAGATCAGGAAGTTAGGTTCAATCGTCCCTATATATTCGCAAGCGCGCTCACCGCCGCTTTGGGCGGCCTGATGTTCGGATACGACTGGGTCGTCATCGGAGGAGCGGAGCCCTTTTACGAAAAGTACTTTCACCTGGCGAGCAGTGCACAAATAGGCTGGGCGATGAGCAGCGCTTTGATTGGCGCACTCTCCGGGGCCATGTTCTCGGGCATTCTCAGCGATGGATTCGGGCGCAAGCCGCTCTTGGTCGCTTCCGGTCTGTTGTTCGTGGTGAGTTCCATCGGTACCGGCACCGCGCCAACGTTTGCGCTTTTCATTCTCAGCCGTTTGCTGGGGGCGTGGCTATCGGCATTGCTTCCAATCTCTCCCCTCTTTACATTGCTGAAGTGGCGCCTGCAAGCATGCGGGGCCGCCTTGTCTCTGTGAACCAGCTGACTATTGCGATTGGCGTGATGGGCGCACAAATCGTCAATTGGCTGATCGTGCGACCTGTGGCGCCGGGCCTGACGACATCCCAGATTCCTTTTGACTCCTGGAATGTTCAAGTGGCGTGGCGTTGGATGTTCGGGGTCACGTCCATTCCTGCGATTGTATTTTTTATCTCCATGCTCTTCGGCCCGGAGAGCCCGCGCTGGCTGGCAAAGAAAGGACGTTCGAGAGAAGCGTTCGCAGTGCTTGCTAGAATCGGCGGCACCGCCTACGCTGCGCAATCGCTCAAGAATATTGAAGCCACGGTAGCCGCAGATTTCGACAAAATCGATTTGACTGAACTCTTCGCGCCAAAGATGCTCAAGGTTCTTCTGTTGGGTATCGTAATCGCGGTATTCCAGCAATGGTGCGGTATCAACATTATCTTTCAGTATGGTTCGCGCATCTTCGCTGACGCTGGCTATGCCGTATCGGGCGTGATGTTCAACATAATGGTCACCGGCGTTGTTGCGGTGCTTATGACCTGCGTGGCCATAGGGACAGTTGACCGCTGGGGACGGCGCGCACTGATGCTGAGTGGCGCAGCGGGGCTGACTCTCATATACCTGGCGACGGGATGGGCTTATCACGAACATATGCAAGGTCCAATTCCAGTCGCCCTGGTCGTTGCTGCGATCGCCTTCTACTGTTACTCTCTGGCTCCGGTCACATGGGTGGTTCTTGCCGAGGTTTTTCCGAATCGCATCCGCGGAGCCGCAATGTCTGTTTCAGTAGCCGCACTGTGGCTGGCCAACTTCCTGCTATCGCAATCCTTCCCTGTGATGTACGTAAAGCTCGGCTTGGCGCGATGCTTCTGGGTCTACGCTGCCGTCTGCCTGGCGGGCTTTATTTTCATCGCATTCAATTTACCCGAAGCCAAGGGAAAGACCTTGGAACAGCTCGAACGTGAACTGGCTGCTGAATGAAACGGCGCCAGACGGAGATGACATTGACAAATCTTGCCTATGAGAATGCTGGTGCGGCTGGTATTTACGGAAAAGGACATCCGCGACTCCCTGCCCGTGGCGTGACAACCGAATTGCTGGCGGATCTCGTGCCGGCGTTGCCCGCTTCGCGATCGACCCGGATTGTGATCATTGCCTGCGGCGTGAAGATTCATTTTCCCTGGGACCTGGCTTGCAACGCATTTGCCGAAGCCGTGCGCACAATTGAAGGCTACCTGGATTCAGAACACTACACAGTTGTGGCTGCGCCTGCTCCCGTAGAAGATCCTGATGAGTTACTTGCATTTCTTACCAGTCAACTGGCCCAGGGTATTGACGGACTTGTGCTTTTCCATGCCACCTATACGGCCGGCGAAATCGGATCTGAACTCGGGCGCTGGCTCATCGATCATCCGTTGCCACTTCTAAGTTGGTCAATCCCGGAGTCCCATTCGGAGAGTGGCCGGTTGGAAGGCAACCGTCTTTGCTGTCAGAATTTTCTGCTCAACATGTTCCACCGTCTGAACGTAAAGTATGCGTGGGTGAATGCGTCGCCCGGTCCCGATGCGCGAGACGTCGTTGTTCGATTCGGCCGCTCGGTACGTGCGCGTGCCCGGCTGCTGCATGCGCGCGTGCTACATATTGGCGGTTCACGCGTCACAGCATTTTACGACGGCGAGGTGGATGAACTGGCTGTCATGCGGCGTTTTGGAGTTCGTTTTGATCGTATTGATCTCCAGGCAATATTTGACCATGCGCGAAAATTCAAGGAGAGCGACCTACGAAGATTGCGCGATGTAATCGTAAACTCGCCATTATGCGCTCGTAATGACGTGCCGGACGAGCAGATATTACAGACACTTCGCATTGGCCTTGCGGCGCTAGACATGGCCTCGGAAAGGAACTACGTGGGCTGTGTGGTCAAAAGCTGGCCGGAACTTATCGACAACTACGGCTGCACCACAGACGGCAGCGTATCCATGTTGAATGACATTGGCCTCTGTACTGCTGAGGAAGGTGAGATGAACGGCTTGCTTTCATCGCTGGCCATGTGCTTTCTGAGTGAGGGCGAAGCGGTACCCACCATGATGGACCTCTCGCAACTTGACGTCGTACGCAACCGCATTGGCATCTGGCACTGTGGGGCAAGCCCAACACGGTGGCTCAAGCGTAACACCCAGTTCGAGGCGCGTCGACATTCCGTTTTAGAAAACGCGAATCCGGAAGCCGCCGTGGGCCTGATGTTGGAGTTCCTTTTGGAACTTGGTCCGGCCACAGTGCTGCGCTATCAGTCGCCGGATGCTGGTCGGGCGTTTGCATTCGAAGGAGAGTTGGTTGACACACCGCTAACCTTCCGGGGGAACTATTGCGAGTTCCAGCCGAAAGCCCCTGCCACGGCCGGCCAAATCATGAACACCATTCTGAGTCGCGGGTTAGATCACCATTGGAGTCTCGGCTTTGGGCACTGGAAGCAGGATCTGGGAATGCTTCATCATTGGATCGGCGTCGAGGATGTTGACCTTGTCGATGAGAGCGTAGCATTCGGCGTGAGCCGGCCATGAACTCAATTCACAATGTTGATGTACTTGTGACCGGGCTGAATATCATTGACATCCTCGTTCGCATCCCAGAAAAGGTGCAGCGAGGTGTAAAGCATGAGATTCACGAGTTGCTCATTCAAGGCGGTGCTCCTGCAGGGAACGCCGCAAGCCGGCTCTCGTCGCTTGGATGGCGCACTGGCTTTATCGCCCGGATGGGCAATGACACCCTTAGCAGCATTGCGCGTGTTGAACTTGCTCGCCACGGAGTGCTCGACAACTATCTCATTACAGACGCTTCGGCTTCGCCCGGTGTGGCGCTTGTCGAGATTGATTCCGCTACGGGCGAGCGAACAGTTTTTTACACATTGAATGGGTATCAATCGTTGAAGGCCTCGGATATTCCATCCGATGACGTGAAACATGCCAAGCTGATACTAGTGGATGGTTATGAAACGGAGGCGGCGATAGTGATGCTGGAAGCGGCGCAGGGAACAGACTGCCGCTCGGTGCTCGATGTTGAAGCTGGCGAACCAACGACCGTGAGGAAGATGCTTGAACTCGGCACGGATATCATTCTCCCCTTGGCCGCGGCCCAACAGCTGAGCGGCGAATCAGATGCGCCTGGCGCACTGAGGAACTTGAGCTCATGGACGCGCGGCCAGTTAATTGTGACTGACGGCGCTCGAGGCAGTTGGGCGCTAACGCCCGAGGGTATCCTGCATCAATGCGCGTTTCAAGTAGCCGTGGTGGACACAACCGGGTGCGGCGACGCATACCATGCAGCCTATGCGTCAGCACTGCTCGATGGTTTTCCGTTGAGCCTGCGCATGGAGTTCGCCTCTTGGATAGCGGCTGAGGCAGCTCTCAACCTTGGCGGACGCTCGAATCTTCCCACGCGCGATTCCCTCAAGAGGGCCGACAAATCCATGCTCTCCGCGGGATTGAGATCAGCAATTGGAAGCGAGATATTGCCATGACACCTCGGCTCGAACAGAAGTTGAAGCGCATTCACGCCAACCCCACCGGTCACGATTTCATTCTCGCCGACGCCAAAGACGCAGATATGTGCTGGGGAGTGGCAAGCGCCGGCTGGGTTGGCAGGCCAGATTCCGGGCGCTATCGCACGATGCCTGAATTCCTGGAGCAGACCCGCGCGATCGTTGCGCAGGGCATCGTGGACGTCATGCTGGGTTCGGTGTCTACGATGAGCCTGCTGGCACACCGAGAAAGGATCTTTGAAAGATCCGACGTGACCCCGGCAGTCCGCATCAACGATACCAGCGATGTCTGGTGTCCGCGCGGCGGGAAATATCGTGAATGTGCATCCTTACCCTTTGCAACAGCCTACATCGAGGAGGCACAATTCGGCAGTGTCGCGGCGAATGGGAAGGACACACCGATCGTAAATCTCGGACTTTACTCAGTCACTTTTAATAATGAGGCAGTGGGCGATCGAGAGACGCTCCTAGCATTCAAAGAATTTCGTGCAAATGCGCGGCGTAGAGGATTCCACTATTTTCTCGAAGTGTTCGCTCCCAACGTCGACGCGCACATACCGCCGGAGGAAGTTCCAGCTTTCGTCAATGACAACATCTGCCGGATGCTGGCGGGCGTGTCTCTCGATGATCGGCCTATCTTCCTGAAGGTTCCGTTTTTCTCGCCGCGCGCACTCGAGGAACTCACAGCCTACGATCCATCTATGATTGTCGGTGTCATGGGCGGAAGCAGCGGAACAACGTACGATGCTTTTCGACTTCTTGCAGATGCGCATAAGTACGGAGCGCGCGTCGCGTTGTATGGCCGGAAGATCAAGGATGCTGAGGCTCCGCTTGCCTTCATCGAATTCATGCGGCGAATAGTGGACGGTGAAATCGGGCCGCGGGAAGCCGTCAAAGCGTACCACGCCGAATTGGAGCACCTGCACATCGAGCCCCGCCGGGCACTCGCCGATGATTTGAAGTCCACCAGAACAGAATTGAGTTACAGACGTTGAGGGTATGTGATGAACAGTGAGATACACGCGAACTTACGAGAGTTTCTTGCAAGGCCGATCCCACACCACATCGGCGACCAAGTGCGCATGACTGCCACTGCACAAGTCGTCAATCCGTCCGATGGGTCGGTCCTTGCCGAAGTTGCAATGGGCGAATCAGCGGAAATAGATCTTGCCGTTGCCTGCGCGGAAAAGGCATTCCCTGCGTGGTCGGCGCTTTCGCCAAATGCGCGCTCCATTCTGCTCTGCCGCTTTGCCGATGCGCTGGAGAAGCACGCATCCGAACTTGCGCAACTTGAGTCGCTCGACGTTGGCAAGCCCATCAGTGCCTCCGAAGGTTTCGATGTCCCGTTTGGAATTGAATGCTTTCGATACTTCGCAGGCGTTTCCACGCTGGCACGCTACAGCACCCCGCTCGACGTAACAGGCTTCGAGGCTCGCATCTGGCGTGTTCCCTACGGGCCTTGTGCATTCATTCTCCCGTGGAATTTTCCGCTCACCCTACTCTGCTGGGGCATTGCTCCAGCGCTCGCCGCAGGCAACACCGTGGTAGTCAAACCTTCTCAAGTCACTCCTCTTACAACGCTGTATCTCGCCCAGATCGCTCTGGAAGCAGGTCTTCCCTCCGGCGTGATCAATGTCATCGTCGGCAGCGGAGCGAAAGCGGGAGTCGCTCTCTCGTCACACCCCCGCATCAAACGCATGGCATTTACCGGTTCTTCGTTGGTGGGCAAAACGATCGGCGAGTTGTGCGGACGCAATCTTGCCCCGTGCAAGCTCGAGCTCGGAGGAAAAGGGGCGGCTGTAGTGTTCGAGGACGTCGATATCGACTCGTGTGCAACACAGCTTGCCGGAGCCATCACGATGAACACCGGACAAGTATGTTGCACGGCAACGCGATGGATGATTCATGAGAATATTTACGACCGCTTTGTCGACAAAGCTGTTGACGTCTTGAAGCATACGAAGATCGGCCCGGGACTTAACCGAGACACTCAGATGGGCCCGCTCGTGAGTAAGGTTCACCGGCAACTCGTGCTGGATTACCTCGACCGGGGCAAAGAAGGTGGCGCCCGGGCGGTCCTGGATGGAGGCGTTGTCGAGCCGCCGAACGCGGCGAATGGTTTTTACGTGGCGCCAGTTCTGCTGGAAGGGACCGATGACAATGTATGTTGTCGAGAGGAAATATTCGGACCATGTGCGTATCTAACGCGATTCACAGACGAGGACCATGCGGTTTTAGGAGTTAACAAGCTCGCTTACGGTTTGGCAAACAGCGTTTGGAGTGCAGATTTAAGCCGCGCAAATCGTGTAACTGAAAGATTGGTGGCAGGCAACAACTGGATCAATGGCCACAACCTCTTCGCTTATGGGCTGCCATATGGTGGAGTGAATCTGAGCGGGATGGGGGGCGGGGTAAATAGTCCGGAAACTTTCTACGATTACCTTCGCATGCAAACAATTGCCCGGCCCATTAGCTGATGTGCGAGGCGGCCCGATTCCTCGAAGTGCTCCTCCGCGACGGTCACGTTCATGGCCGCCGGGCTCATCTTGTGCCCATGGACGGAGGGGTATCCAGCGCGATTTATCTTGTCGAAGACGGCGCCAGCAAGTTTGTCGTCAAGCGAGCTCTTGAAAAGCTTAGAGTCCGCGACAACTGGTTCGCGGATGTCAGTCGTAACACGAACGAGCAGAATTATCTCGAGTACGTGAGCAGGTTAATCCCGGGAGTAGTACCGCAAGTGTATTTCTCCAGCAAGGACTCGAACTACTTCGGAATGGAATATCTCGGTCCCAACTTCACGACTTGGAAGCAACTGCTGTTTGAGGGCGGCTTCCGCATGAGGCACGCCGAACTTGCCGGCACGATTCTCGGGACAATCCACAGTCAAACCGCCTTTAACGAGACATTGCTGAAACAGTTTGATACGACGGCGAACTTCCACCAACTCCGAGTTGAGCCATATCTGCTGACTACCGGTGCTCGACATCCCGCACTGGGGGCTTTCTTTGATGCCGAGGCCCAGCGAATCGAAGCCACCCGTGAATCGCTCGTCCACGGAGATTTCAGCCCAAAGAACATTTTGATCCATGGTGAGCGTATGGTGGTTTTGGATTGCGAGGTGGCGTGGTATGGCGATCCGGTTTTCGACGTTGCATTTCTCTTGAATCATCTGCTGCTTAAGTCGTTGCATCATCCGTCCAGTGTCCTGGCGGCTCGCTCCACGGTGAATGCTTTCTGGGATGCCTATGTCCAAAAGCAATCGGATGCGCATGCCCGCCAGATCGAAGAACGACTCACGCCATTGCTACTGATGTTGCTGCTGGCGCGGGTGGACGGCAAATCGCCGGTCGAATACCTCCGACCGGCCGAGCAGAACTTCATCCGCAACTTTGTATACGAGCATTTGCCATCACCGCCTGAGAGCTTGGCCGGCATTTGCGATTTCTGGTTTGCACAGGTCCCTGCATTCAAAATCACTGAGGTCGACACATGAAGATAACTGCAGTCAAAGCATGGCAGATCTACGACTCTCGCGGCGTACCAACTGTCGAAGCAGAGATAACTCTCGCCAGCGGTGCGCGCGGACGGGGTCTTGTGCCGTCGGGCGCATCTACGGGCCAATTCGAGGCGCTCGAATTGCGCGATGGGGATGCGCAGAAGTTTCGTGGAAAATCCGTTTTTAAGGCCATTGCCAACATCGAAAGTGAGATAGCGTCAGCGCTTTGCGGCGCGAATGTCTTCGAGCAGCGTGAACTCGACGAGAGACTCATCGAACTCGATGGAACACCGAACAAGAGCCGATTGGGCGCAAATGCGATCTTGGCTGCCTCGATGGCCATGGCCAATGCCGGCGCAGCAGCGAGCAACGAGCCTCTGTACTCCTACCTGAGCGGAGGAAAAGGCACGCTCATTCCTGTCCCGGAGATTCAAATCATTGGGGGCGGCGCCCACGCCAACTGGCGGACGGACGTACAGGATTTTCTGTTGATCGCGACCGGCGCAAAGTCCCTGACGGAAGTTTTCGAGATCACGCATAACGTCTACCATGCAGCCGGCGACATATTGCGCAACAGAAAGAAATATTTCGGCATAGCGGATGAGGGCGGCTATTGGCCTGAATTTGAGCGCAATGAGGACGCATTGGAGCTCATGGTCGAAGCGATTTGCCAAGCCGGATACATCCCAGGCCGTGATGCCGCAATCGCATTGGACATCGCTGCCAGCGATCTATTCGATGTGAAAACAGGCCACTATCGTTTCAAGCTGGAGGGGCGGCAATTCACATCGAGCGAATTTAGCGGGCTAATAGAAGGCTGGTGTGAACGCTATCCAATCGTCTCGATTGAGGACCCCATGGCCGACACAGACTGGGATGGCTGGGAAAGGATCACTGGGGCATTGGGTAATAAGATCCAGATAGTCGGGGATGACTTATTCACTACAAACGCGCAGCGCATCGGCATAGGCATTGAAAGACGCGTCGCCAATGCCGTACTCATCAAACTAAATCAAATCGGAACTGTTACAGAGACCATGGATGCGATTGATTTGACTCGAGCGGCCGGTTGGCAGCCAGTTGTTTCCGCCCGCTCGGGGGAGACCGAAGACGCATTTATTTCTCATCTTGTTGTGGCGACGAATTCCGGACAGTTGAAGGTTGGCTCATTTTCGCGTGGCGAACGAATGGCCAAGTGGAACGAGCTCTTGCGGATCGAACGGGATCTCGGCGACCGCGCCAGGTTCCTTCGATTCTCTCATGTGCATTAGTCGGCGGTAGCATTGCGATGCCGACTATGCTTTCCCACAGCCCGGTTGAATGCAACGGAGAGCTTGGAGGTCGATCCAGATCGTGGAAGGCCCGTTTGGGTCATGCTCAAGTCTCCGATGATGTATTCTAAATTTAAACTGCGTATTTCGCCGTGAACAGATCCTGGATCGGGTCATGGCGGAATTCGAATTGTTTTTGGCAGACAGGATTGATAACCTCCTATGGCGCGAGCGAGAATCCAGGACGTGGCACGAATCGCCGATGTTTCCATGAGCACCGTATCTGCCGTGCTGAATGGTAAAGACATCGTCCGGGATGAAACCAAGCTCAGAATTCTGAAAGTGATTGATCAGCTTGGGTATCGGCCCGACCTCTATGCCAGCAACCTCGCACGGCGCGAGACGCGCATCTTAGGCCTCATCGTGTCTAACTTGGTGAATCCGTTTTTTGCGGAGACGGCACAATTGTTTGAGCATGAAGCTCATCAACTAGGTTACCAGGTGTCACTGGCAAGCACCGGGTTTTCGTCATCGCAGTTGCGGCTTTCCGTCGAACAGATGTTGAGCATGAGGGTGGCCGGCCTGGCTCTCATAACATCGGAGTTTAATACTCGAGCTTTTCAGATGCTTCAATTATCCGCCACTCCGAGTGTCTTCCTGGATGTCGGCGTTCCGGGACCTCACATCAGTAATATCCGAGTGGACACAAGAAAGGGTATGGCATTGGCCGTCGGTCATCTCGTCGATCTCGGACATCGGGATATTCTTCTGATTCGTAACTCACAAAAGATGGCAAAGGAGCCTTCCTTGCTCTCCCATCGGTATCGCAACGAAGGTTTCAAATCAGTGATTGAGAGATTCCGAAACAAGGGAGTCGAGGGCCATATCGTCGACGTTCCTGGACCGGGGCCGGACGCAGGGTATCGAGCTATTCAAATGGCTTTAGAAACAAAATCGTTTACCGCGGTCGTGGCTATCACAGATATGGTTGCGCTCGGGGCCTTTCGAGGGATAAATGAGGCGGGCCTCCGAATTCCTCAAGATATTTCGGTTGTCGGATTCGATAATACGTATATTAGTGAATTCACCAACCCAGCACTGACAACAATCAATATCCCTAAAGGTCAACTTAGTAAGACCGCTGTCGAACTTCTGCTGGGCGCAATTCAAGACATGGCGCCGGGTCAGGAACTGACTCTTCCGACCGAGTTGGTTGTGCGAGGTTCTACAGGCCCCCCCGCGACAACGAGCTAATCCCTGCTTTGCCGGTCACGCTCGGGCCAGACGCGGAACTTTCGATTCACATTTCTCCAGAGGGTCTCCCCCGATCTGAATGCGGAGGATGTAATCCGAATTGAAAACACGTCGAAGGAGCGGCTGTATACGTGAGTTCCGCACGGACTCAAGGTCTATTGACTGCTTCAATCATGAATGTCTGTCGTGAAAGGAGACCGTTAAGAAGATCACCCAAAACGTAGACCCACGCCTTAAAAGACCGTTGTTCCACCATGCCGCGGCCGGCGCTCAGTGATAAACGTCCGTTCCCGCTGCGACCGCGGCCAAAGCGACCCTGTGTCGCCCTAAGGTCTGTTTTGCAGCGGATCAAGCTCCTTGAGCAACCAGGGGATCCGAAATGACTTCGCGAATCTTGCTCAGCAAAGCCTCGGGGTAAATAGGCTTAGGAATAATCTCGAATTCATACCCTTGTGCTTGAGCCATTTTGATTAGAATGGTCGTTTCGGGCGCTCCAGACCAAAGCAGTATTTTGCAATCAAGGCAACTCTGCTTCACTTGAATAGCTAGTTCAATGCCCGTCGCTTCCGGCATTACAACTGCCGCGATGACAAGGTTTGGACCCTCTGCCAAAACGGCATCCAAACCCTGAATGGGGTCAGTAAAGGCCGAGGCTTCGTAGCCTTTAAGATTCAGGATTTCTTTGAGAGTCGAGGCGACGACCGGTGCCGGCTCTATGATGATAATTCGTATTTTTTCATCGAGATCGCGCATATCCACTCTCTGAACCTGAGATTGGGAAAAGGGGTGCGTCCCCGATCATTTTGACGAAGGATGCGCTCAATGGGTCTCCTACCGTGTAGCCGATGCGCAACAAGCGCGCATCGCCGATGATGGGGCGCCCTGCCGCTACGATTTGACACCTGCCGACTGGCGGAATTCAATTTCCACCTTTGCCGGGGAATTGGCAGTTTCCTCAAAGATGATCAGCGTGTTATTGGTTTTGAACCAATCTTTGGGCAGGTGGTAGTGCTGCTGGGTGAGCTGGCCGCCGGTGCCGGGGCTTTCTACTAACCAGTGGCGTCCTACGCTGTGGCCGTTGAGGAAGAGCATGCCTTTGCCTAGACCCTGGGCGTTGAGACGATAGTCGGTGTCGGCGGCGAGAGCTCCGGCGCTGAGCGGAAACTCAGTCTTGTACCAGCGAAGCGGGCGGAGATCCTGGATGGGCGACCAGTGGCCCATCTCGCTCTGTTCGCCGAAGCGGGATTTTTCGCCGGTCAGCCAAGGAATCATCTCCCAGCCGGCGAGGGGCTGGCCGTTGAGGAGCACTCCCTGCCAGATGCCTTTGCGTTCGTTCTCCATGGAGCTGGCGATCTGCCAGTCGCCCTTGATCATGCCCAGGGCTGTCGATAAGATGTCGAGGCGGTGAGAGCCGACGGAGACATCGGGGAGGGTGAAGGCGTGACGGTAGCCGTCTTTGACGGCCATTTCGCTTTCCCAGACAACAACACGGGGATGGGCGGGATCCTCAGGCGTAATGGGGCCGCGGTCTTCCTTGAGCGGGGCTTGGGTCTGCGCGACGAGCTTGCCGTCGAGATAGACGTAGAAAAAGTCGCCGCCATAAGGGATGACGAGCTGCTGTGGACCGGCGGTGGCGACGGTGACGTGGGTGGAGTACCAGCAGTAGTCGGTGTGGTCGCGGGTGAGGAGGAGCTGCTCGGTGGGCTGCCCGGCGCGGACGACTTCGCCGGGGCGCTCTGCGGGCAAGGGCTCGGCGATAGTGGCCCAAGTGAGCGCGGCCGGGAAGGGCTTCCAGTCAGGGGTCTTGAAGGAGGCGGTGAGCTTGGTATGGAGAGCCAGGACGTCGAAAACAGTGCCGCCGTCGGGGGCGTTGATACGAGCGTTGATGGGGCGGAGATCTTTTTCGCTCGCTGGGATGGCGGGAAAGTCGAGGGTGAGGACGAGCTCGCTACCGTTTAAACGCCAGGCAATGCGCTGCTGGGTAGGTGAGGGGTTAGTCAAGGTGCGATCGCCTGAGAGGAGGAACTCCTGGTGGGCGGCGAGGACGTGATGGAGATGACCGAGGTACTCGCCCTTGAAGGTGATGCGGCCGTACTCGTCAAGGGGGGCGTGGAAGTCATAGCTGGTGGTATGGAGATACATGGCGGTGCGGCCGAAGTTGGTTCCGCCGTGCCACATGTAGTAGTTGAAGCCGGCGCCGCCGTGGGCGATGAAGCGGAGGATGGCGAGGGCCATGGTGCGGGGATCGTGGCTGCGGTGGGTCTCCCAATCCTGGGTGTAGTCGTGGGGATCGGGCTCGCGGGTCTCTCCCCAGACGGAGTACCAGGAGGGGTAAAGCTCGGTCCAGAGGAGCGGGTCGGTTGAGTTCTTGGCTCGGAATTCGGCCACGCGGCTGGGCGGGATCTCGAAGCCGTTGAGGGTGGAGATGGCGTCGGTCGTTGCGCCTTCGCACATGGTGATAGGGACATCGGCGAAGCCGATGCGCCGGGCGAACTCGGCCATCCAGTGCAGGTACTCCTGGCCGGCGGCGCCATAGCGCTTGGCGACGTTGGCGTACTCGTTTTCCACCTGAATCATGGTCACGGCGCCACCGCGGGTGGCGAGATGGGGATTCACGACCTCGGCCAGCTTGAGATAGTACTTTTCCACGCGATCGAGATAGGGCCGGTTCATAGTACGCATGACGATGCCGGGCTCGTCGCGCAGGTAGGGCGGAAAGCCGCCGTAATTCCATTCGGCGCAGCAGTAGGGGCCGCTGCGGAGGAAGACATGGAGACCGCGCTCCTTACAAAGAGTAAGGAAGTAGCTGAGATCGGCTTCGCCCGAGAAATTGTAGACGTCACGCTGGGGTTCGTGGACGTTCCAGAAGACGTAAACGGCGAGGGTGTTAATGCCGAGGGAGCGGCTGCGGTCGAGGATGGTGGGCCACATGGCGCGGGTGGATCGAGCGTAATGCATCTCGCCGGCGATCATGAGCTCGCGCTTGCCGTGGAAGAGAAGCGAACGGGAATCAAAGGAGACGGCAGGGGAGCCGACGGCCTGGCCGGCCCAGGCAAGGGAGCGAGCCCAGAGGGGCTGGGTTGCGACCAGGGTTGCACTCTTGAGGAAGTTGCGGCGGCCGAAACTCGGTTTGCTCATGGCGACTTGCTTTCTGCGCGGATGAGGCGCGGCGGTAAAAAGCGTGCGTACACCGCCGGTTCGTGCTCTACTAGTGAGCGGGTTGGTCATCTGCATCGAGAATCCGCGTCAATCCCGTCTTGACATCGATGGTCCACGGCGCGGGCTTGGGTAGCAGAAGTCCGCCATCGCCAATCTGCATGGGCATCCATATATAGCGCGAATCCCACAGGGACTTCGGAAGCCACCGGTCGCCCATGTAGATCACCGAAGTTCCCTTCATCCCCGTAACCTTCAACAGCATGCTCGACTGGGAATCGTAGGTGTTTGTCTCAAGTGGCGCAATGTCCTTCATCGGCGTCCATGGTCCGGCTAGATTTGGCGCTGTGGCGTAGACGTTCGGGTTGGGACTCCATCCAGACAAATGCGACCCCACCACGTAGTAGAGACCCTGATAGTGGACCAGAGCCCCGCCTTCGAGTGGTGAATCGATAAACGCAACCTTCTTGTCGACATCCATGAAATCGGCGGATAACTTGGCAATGAAGAATCCATGCGTGGGCCTAGACTCGAAGATCAGGTAGGCGCTTCCATCGTCGTCGATGAACTGGCCGATGTCGCGGCTCTCCTGCCCCAGCGGTCTGAAGCTTTTCACGTACTCGTATGGCCCGTCGACCTTATTGCTCACCGCGACGCCCACGCGCGCAAGTTCGTAGCGCGAATCGTCCAGGTGAAGGTACATTACGAACTTCCCGGTTGACGCGTTATAGAAGACCTTTGGCCGCTCCACAACCGCGCCGGCGCCCAAGCCCTCGGGATTGCTGACCACGAGTGCCTGGCTCAAAAACTTCCAGTGCGTCAAGTCCTGTGATTCATAGCAGCCCACGTACCGCTTCGCCGGATCGTTGCCCTTGCTGCGGTCCTCGCCAAACCAGTAGTAGGCACCGTTCCAGTGCAGTATCCCGCCGCCATGAGCCTGAATGGGAATGCCGCGGTCGTCCTGCCACACCTCACCCGGCCTGATAGGAGAGGTATTTGGCGCCTGTGCTGCGTTGCTTTCTACAATCCCGACCAGAAGCAAGCATCCGCTAAGATAGCTGATCAACTCCGTGAACCGCATCTTTTTTTCTGCCCCTCTTTGAGCTTATCAATGCGCAAAGCCGCCGGCCAGCATACGCAGACACCATTTGGAATCCGGCCTCCGCGCGGCGCGAATACTGTCATTAGAAAGGCCGCCTCCGCGCATGGCTGTCACTACGTATCGACAACGCAGTTATGCCATGAAAAGACGGCCTTTCCTATTCCGTTTCTCGACCCAGTGCACCCCGCTCAACAACTCATAATGAGCAATGCAGGGTAGCTGGATCGATACAAGTGCTTCCTATTGGAATGCGCCGATGTTATAGCCCGTGCTAACTGGTAACGGGTTGCCGAAGAAATCCTGCACGCCCATCGAGCAATTGGCGATACCCGTGCACACATTGGTTCCGGCCCCGATTGCCGGAGATCCGGTCTGCAGTGTGAATGCGGTGGTGGGCATACCGACAGCATGACTTGTCGGGCTGTTCAGGAGCGGATCGGCGAACAAGCTGTTCGCCTCCTGGCCGCTGGCCTGTTGATAAGCCGCGAGTCCACTGTAGGACTGCCAGTTCCACTGGAATTGAGGCGTAGCGCCATTCTCCACCCAATACAGGTTGTGATCGTACGTGAAGGTTGGCAGCGCCAACACCAGGTATGGTTGCGCTCCGTAGACAATATTGTTTTCGAAAAAGTTGGGCGAGGTTCCCGAGAAGTTCGACCATGAATTGAACATGGGATTTCCGGATTGCGCGGGGTTCCAGTAGAACGTGTTGTTGTAGATCTCGACGCCATTCAAAGTGCCGCTGTCCCAGGTATTCATGAAGATCTCGCCGTCACTGTAGGAGGAGCTTTGCGCGTTGTTTGAACACACGTTGTAGCGGAAGATGCTGTTGGTGGTGACCGTGCTCTCGGCACCGAAGAAGGCAATGCAATAGCCCGCCGAGTCGTGGCCGTAGTTGTACTGCACCGTGACGTTGTTGTTGTAGTAATCGATGTCGAAGTCGCCGCCGTCGTACGCGTTCCAGCTCTTGTTGGCATACGACTCGTTACCCTGCACCGTGCAGTTGTTGCAGAACCATTCCCACAGACCGCCGGGAGTGCTGGAGCCGCAGCTCGGACACAGGCCGGTATTGTAGACGACGTTGTTCTGAAGTAGTCCAGTGTTGAGTTCCACGATCAGAATTCCGTCGCCATATACGTCGTGCGCTGTCGAGTTCTCAACCGTAATGTTGCTTCCCAGCGTCTGCGTGGCGGCATTGTTGGCCCAGGATCCGCCGGCCCCGACGTAGATGCCCTCGGAAACGTTGCTGTCGTGCGCGGTGACTCCGTTCACCACCACGTCGCTCAGCGTCTGGCCCGCTCCGTAGGCGCTGATGAACACTTCTCCCGAGTCGGCGCGCACCGTGGACGGCCCGAAGGCGCCGTGCACGTTCAGATTGGTCAGATGGATATGAGCCAGGGGGGCATTGTCCGTATTGCCCGTGATGTAAACGCCGTAATTCTGGCCGCCCTGGATTTCAAGATCGTTGATTTCCCAGTACTGCTGGTTGTTGAGATAAACCGCAGGCCCGCTGCTGGCACCGCCGTTGACGATGGGCAGATTGCCCGTTCCGTAGGCGTCGACGACGATGGGCGAACCGCTGGCGCCGGATCCCTGCGGCTTCAGGACGCCGTTGCAGGTGGTGCCGCGCGCCAGCAGGAGGGAGTTGCCGGCAACGAACGTGTGCCCGTTCACGTCGGTCAGGCTGTTCCATGGCGTACTTTGACTGCCGTCTCCGTCGCTGGCTAGCGAGCAGTTTACATAGAAAGTGGTTTGGGTCGCGGGCGGAGTGGTGCCGCCGCTACCACCGCTGCCACCGCTGCCGGCGACAGTTCCGGTGGGAGGCAAGTTGGCTGCGCAGCCTGCCAGCAGCAGCAGGAACAACCCTCCCGCCGGGAGAGCGTTCCACGAGAATCTGATTCGGTCGTCCATACTCTTCTCTCTTGTTCTTTGGCGATTCTTCTGATGGTTGATGGTGTGGGCTGCCGGTCCGTTTGGAGACTGCACGCAGCTCCGATCCCGCGGCTCCTTCGCGCCGCAATTGCCGCCTGAGGGGCATTTGCAGTAGCGATTAATCAGTTAAGATTTAGCGGTAATTCAAACAAGAAAGAATCTACAGCGGAGGCGCAGCGCTGTCAAGCGGGAAGTCAGTTTTTTTCGGATTTCTGCTTTTGCGCGCGCCGGGCCGGCGGCGGGGCGCGCCCCGGTCGCGCGAACGGTGGGATTTCGGTCCGCCGCCGCGCACGCCGGATCAAGCAGCCAGGGACGGGGCTCCGCGCTCTAGGCCGAGCTTCGCTCCACCAACTTGAACGGAACCAGGCTCCGCTTGGGAACCGGCTGGGCTTGGGTATCGAGCAATTGGATCACCACCTCGGCGGCGCGATTTGCAATCTCCTTGACGTTTTGATCGACGGACGAAATCGGCACCTGAAAGCTGTGCCAGAGGGACAGGTCCGCAAGGTTGGAAACGCCGACAATGGCCATATCCCGCGGAACCACGAGGCCCGCATCCAGCGCGGCCTTGAGCGCACCCAAAGCGAGAATGTCGTTCAAGCAGAAGACTGCCCGCGGCCTCTGCGACCGCTTGATCAGGCGCTGCATAGCCGCGTAGCCGCATTCCTCGCCGCGCTCATCGGCCGAATCCACCAGTTCCACGAGCTCGCCCTTAACCGCTTGCCCTCGGCTCTTGAGGGCCGCCTTGTAGCCTCGCAGCCGCCCGCTCCCCATGCCAAGCCCGCGCGCACCAATGAAAGCGATGGCACCATAGCCGCGGTCGATCAGATACTCGGTAACGGATTTCCCGATTGCCTCGTTATCCGATCCGACGAACGGCGCGGCCAGCCCGTTCACCGGACGATCGAGCAGCACATAGGGCACTCCTCCCTCAGTGAGGCGGCGGAATCCCCGGCTGTTCTTCGAAGACTGACTGGTGGCCACCACCAGCGCATCCACGCGCCGGGCCAGAAAGGCTTCTATCTCTTCGAGCTCCAGTTCCGGATCGTCTTCCGAGGACGAGATCACCAGGCTGTAGGACTTTTCCCGCAGGTCGCGGGACATGTACTTGGCGATGGCCGCGAAGAACGGGTGCATCAGATCGGGAACAATCATGCCGATCAGGCCGGTGCGTCCGGTTGCCAGGCCGCGGGCGGTCAGATCGGGCGTGTAGTTGAGCTCCCGGGCGCGCTCAATGATGCGCGCACGGATGGCCGGACTGATCCGTCCCCGGTTGCGCAGGGCTGCCGACACGGTGACAATTGAAACCCCAAACTCCGCTGCGATGTCTTTCATCCGAACTGACATTGGCGATCGTGTCCTCTTCTTCGTGGTCTATCGTGGTACCGCTCACGGCCCGGGGTGGGTCTCTACACCCAACGGCGTTCTGCCCTGCCCCAGTACAGGTTCAAAATCGTGTTCTTGACACGGCACACTGAATAGACTATACCTAGTCCTTGATTTAGCGCTAATCAAAGAAGGTTTACCGTTAAATCGAAATCAACGGGACGGCTCCTCGCGATCCTCTCCCGCCATCCTTCGAGGCGAATCGATGAAGCAGGAAATTGTATTAATTGCAAGCGGCGATCTGCGGCTCAGTGCCAACCAGACCACATGGGAAGCCCAGGCGGAAGCCGAGCGGGCGGTGCGGCAAGCCCTGACCGGGCTCGGAGCCACTGTCCGGAGAGGACACGAATTCGACCCCGTCGAAGGTCATGGCTTCATCAAAAGCCAGAAGCACGGAATGGAGGTGTTTCGCAGCATTCCCCGCGATGCCCCGCTGGTGGTGGTGGAAGCGGTGTGGCAGTACAGCCATCACGTACTGGCCGGATTGCTGACTCACCGGGGCCCAATCCTCACGGTTGCCAACTGGAGCGGGCAGTGGCCGGGTTTGGTCGGTCTGCTGAATTTGAACGCCTCGCTCACCAAAGCAGGTGTGAAGTACAACACCCTGTGGAGCAGGGATTTCAGCGACGAATTTTTTCTCGATGGATTGAAAAAATGGCTCGACGGCAAGCAGGTTCACCACGACGGCAGTCATGTGCACGCGCTGTCTTCGTTCACGCTGCCGCCTAAAGCCGAAGAGATCGCGGACAGCATAGCCGCCGGGCTCCTCGAAAACAAGGCCATTCTGGGCGTTTTCGACGAAGGCTGCATGGGGATGTACAACGCCATCGTTCCGGATGAGCTTCTGCACCAGACGGGAATATTCAAAGAGCGCCTGAGCCAGTCCTCGCTCTATTACGCCACCATGCAGGTCAGCGACAGTGAAGCCGCCGCGGTTCGCGCTTGGCTCGATCGAAGCGGGATGCGTTTCCACACCGGCGCCGACGAACTCGCCGATTTGACGGATGGGCAGATTCTTGTCCAATGCAAGATCTACATTGCCGCGTTGCGGATGGCTGCCGAGTTCGGCTGCGATGCCATTGGCATTCAGTACCAGCAGGGCCTCAAGGATCTGCTGCCCGCGTCCGATCTTGTCGAAGGCCTGCTCAACAACGCGGATCGCCCGCCGGTTTGCGACCTGGAAACGGGGGAAGAGCTCTTTGCCGGCCGTCCGCTGCCGCATTTCAACGAGGCCGATGAATGCTCCGGCGTTGACGCGCTGGTAACCAACCGCATCTGGAGTAGCCTGGGCTTCGATCCGGAGACCACTCTCCATGACATCCGGTACGGCGAGTCCTATCCGGTGAACGGCAAAGACGAGTTTGTCTGGGTCTTCGAGATCTCCGGAGCTGTGCCGCCGCAGCATCTGCTGGGCGGCTATGGCGGCGCGTTGTGCGAACGCCAGCCCGCCGCCTTCTTCCGCCTGGGCGGCGGAACCATTAAGGGAATCTGTAAGCCGGGACCGGTCGTATGGAGCCGCATCTACATCGAAGACAACCGTCTGAAGGCCGATCTGGGACGAGCCAGGGCGGTTTCTCTGCCCGATGCGGAGACGGAGCGGCGCTGGAAGATGACCTCCTGGCAATGGCCCATGATGCACGCCGTGCTGTGCGGCGTGACGCGCGACCAGATGATGGGCCGCCATAAATCCAATCACATTCAGGTGGCCTATGCGCCCACGGAAGACGACGCCAATCTGGCTCTGGCCGCCAAGGCAGCCACGCTGCGCAACCTGGGATTCGAGGTGAGCATTTGCGGATCGGACCACGAATTCGAAGAGTCGAACGAGACTCGCGATCAAGCGTCGCTGGTTTTGTCGTAGCGCGAACAGCGGCCCTTCATGGCGCAACCGGAAAGATGGGCAATGAGTAAACTGGAAAAACCTTCTGTACTGGTGGTCGGCAGCATCAATATGGATCTGGTTCTTGAGACCAGCCGGATGCCGTATGTGGGCGAAAGCCTGATCGGCTGCCGCTATTCGTATGCGCCCGGCGGCAAGGGCGCAAACCAGGCGGTGGCACTCGCCCGGCTGGGAGCCAGCGTCACCTTGGTGGGACGCATCGGCAAAGATCAGAACGGGCGCGCGCTGGCAGCCGGCTTGCAGCGCGAAGGAGTCGATATCGGATTTCTTGGCGAGGATGCCGAAAGCCAGACCGGCCTGGCCGTGGTGCTGCTCGGGGGAGACGCAAAGAACTCCATCCTTGTTTTTCCCGGCGCCAACATGCGTCTCACATCCGCTGACCTCGATCAGGTATTCGAAGCGCGCAAATACGATGCAATGGTTCTGCAACTGGAGGTTCCGGGCGAGATCGTCATCGAGTCCTGCCGACGGGCACGCCAGGGCGGCATCCCGATTGTTCTCGACGCCGGGCCCGCCCAGGATTTCCCACTGGAGCAGATTCCCGGCGTAGACATTCTTACACCGAACGAAACAGAGGCCTTCGCGCTCACTGGAATCGAACTGAAATCCACCGCCGAGGCAGAGCGCGCAGCCGCGAAACTGCTTTCCCGGTCCCGCGCCAAGGCGGTAGTCATCAAGCTCGGCGAAGCGGGCGCGCTGCTGCAGAGAGCAGGCGGAAAGTGCCTGCAGTTTCCACCGCAGCGTGTGGCTGCCGTCGATCCGACCGCTGCCGGCGACGCCTTTACCGCCGCCATGGCTCTGCGCTACCTGGAAACCGGCGACCTGGAAGGCGCCGTGGTATATGGAAACTTTGCCGGCGCTCTGGCTACCACAAAAATCGGCGCGCAAAGTGCTCTGCCCACGGCCGCCGAAATCGAGGCCTTCCGCTCCGCTTCTCCGTCCGCGATTCCGCGATGCGCGATGGGTGCCTATGTTTAGCATCGCGCCCTCCCTGATGTGCGCCAACCTGCTCGAGCTTGAGCAGGAGGTCCGGGAGTTGGAGCGCGCCGGCGCCGAATTCTTCCATATCGACATCATGGACGGCCATTTCGTGCCCAACCTGGGATTGAACTTCGACCTGGTGCGCCAGCTTCGCAGCCTCACCGCGGTTCCGCTCGACGTACATCTAATGGTGGATGTGCCGGAAGATTACGTGCGCATGGCCGAGACGCTTGGCGTTCCCTACATTTCGTTCCATCTTGAAGCTTCGCGGAACCCGATTCGTCTTGCCAGGGCTTACAAGGCCGCCGGAGCCAAGGTGGGCATTGCTCTTAATCCGGCCACACCGGCCAGCGCCATGCGGTACCTCATCTCCGAGATCGATTACGTTGTAGTGATGACCGTTGAGCCGGGATTTGCAGGCCAGAAGTTCATCGCCTCGATGTACGACAAGATCGGGGAATTGCGGGCTATGCTGGAATCGCCCGATACGGGGATCCGGATCGAGGTGGATGGCAATCTCGACGCCGAAACTTCGAGGCGCTGCATCGAGTGCGGCGCGTCCATTCTGGTGGGCGGGACTTCCAGCGTCTTCCGCCGGCAATATGGGACGTATGCCGACTATGTTGCCTTCCGGACCGAGGTCGAGCGATTTCGGACACAACGCGTAGAAACAGTTTCGAATTAACCGGGAAGTTCCCGCTGGATGGGTCATGATAATTGACGCGGCAAGACCTCGCGAAGGCAATGCAGTTTATCTCACTTTCGTTTCCATCGTCTCCGCCCTGGGCGGTCTGCTTTTCGGATTCGATACGGTTGTCATTTCTGGCACACTCACGCCGTTGAAGGCGCAATTCGCAATGTCGGCGGCCATGGAAGGCTGGCTGGTCAGCTCGGCGCTGCTGGGCTCCGCGCTTGGCGCAGCCGCATCGGGCGCGCTCAGCGACCGCTTCGGGCGCAAGCCTGTGTTGCTCCTCTCCGGCATTCTCCTTGTGGTTTGCAGCATCGGGTGCGCATTTGCCTGGAATCTCAATCTGCTCATTTTGGCCCGGTGGATCGGCGGCTTGGGGGTGGGACTTACTTCTCTTGCCTCTCCGCTCTATATCTCCGAGATTTCCACAGCGCGCTTGCGCGGCCGAATGGTCACGCTGTTTCAATTCGCCATTACTATGGGAATCTGCTTGGCGCTGTTTTCGAATGCCTGGCTCCAACATCAGGCAGCCGTGGCCGCCGGAGCAGCCGGCCATGGGCTTTATCGCTGGATGGTAGTGGACGAAGTCTGGCGGGGCATGTTCGGAATGGAGCTCTTGCCGGCCGCAGCCTTCCTGGCGCTCTGCTTCGTCATTCCCGAGGCGCCTCGCTGGCTGGTGAAGGCAGGCCGCATTCCCGAGGCGATGAGGATTCTCGAACGCGTCGCCGGTCCCTCGGCCGCGAAACTTGAAATGCAGGAGATTCGAAGCGCCGTCTCCGCCGAAACCGGATCGCTCTCTCAACTGTTCCAGCCCGGTCTGCGCAAGGCGCTATTCGTAGCGCTCTTTTTGGCCATAGCTTCGGAGCTGAGCGGCATCACGGTGGTCTTCTACTACGGCCCCACCATCCTGCAGCAAGCAGGCTTTTCACTGGGCAACGCCTTGGGCGGCTTTGTCTCGATCGGCCTGTTGAACATGCTCTTCACCGTAGTCGCCATCTGGCTCATGGACGTTGCCGGCCGGCGCGTGCTGCTCTTCACAGGCAGTGCCGGCGCATGTCTGGCTTTGACTATGATCGGCGAGCTGTTTCGCACCGGCCACGTGCAAGGGATTGCACTGGTGGGCATGATGTGCCTGTTCGTGGCCTGCTTTGCCTTTTCCATGGGGCCAATCAAGTGGGTGGTCATGTCGGAGATCTTCCCCACCAAGATCCGCGGCCGCGCCATGGCGATCGCGACTCTCGCCGTATGGGTTACCGACGGTATTTACAACCAGTTTTTTCCGGTCCTGCGCGACAGCTTGGGAGTTGCCTCGACATTCTTCATCTTCGCCCTGGTGCTGATTCCCCAGTTCTTCTTCATCTGGAAGATCATGCCGGAGACCAAGGGGCGGACCTTGGAAGCGATCGAGCGCTCCTGGAGTCCCGAGGCGTCCCTGGAAGGATGAGACCAGTCGTCCCGGGCGCATGCCCGGGACGACGCCGCATCAAGGCTTCTATTTCCAGAGCGCTACGGACGTTCCTCGCGAAGGCAATGCAAAGACCGCGCGGCTTCCCGATTGCTGAGCCGCCGGGCCCCACAGGCTCGCCGGGCGAACGCCGGGAGGAACGTTGACCTCACACTGGATCGGATCGGACGTTCCGTTCGTCACCACCGTGACATAGGTGCTGCCATTCTGCAGCACGCGCGCCAGGCATCCCTTCCGCGGTTCCGGGAATGTGAACGGCTCAGTCCCCATTACACCGGACAAGGTGGCCTGCAGATACCGGGCAAGAGGCGTCGGATCCACGGTCCATGCTCCGATTCCAATGGGCGATGGTATCCAGATCACCTTGCCACCGCCGGGGATAGTCCTTTCCGTAGCGATGCTCTCTCCGGCTTCTTCGCCGATAGGCCGCGCCGAGTCCGAAACAATGCTGCTGATCCAGTAACGCGAAGGGAGACTCGTGCCCGCCGGTTGATTCAACTCAACAAACGGCGAAACGCCGCGCATGTGCACTTCCTTGAACCTTCCGCCGGTGATCGCAGAGAGCGGGTCTCCCGCAAGCGGCCAAGCCAGGGCATGCGGCCCGTAAAAGCCGGTCAATCCGCTGACGAGCAGGACGTTGCCATTGCTGACGAAGGCGCTGAGCGCTTCGATCTGCGCTTTCGTCAGCACCCGCGCATCGGGCAAAATTGCCACGCGCGGAGCTTTCGTCTTCTCGCTCCAGTCATAGTCATCAAAGTACTTGATCCGCGGCGGCGGCCCTACTTCTGAGAGCGCTTCGTAAAATCCCATGGCGGCGAGATTGTGCGCGTCCCGCGCCCTGGCCGGATCGTCCGTGTCGTGATACGCTTCCTCGAAGGTCATCGTTTCCAGGCTCAGGATAACGGTCACCGGGGACCGATAAACGCCGGCTCCTGCGAAAAAGTCCTGGTGCCCGTCGGTGATTCGGGCAATGGCAGATGCCGTGGTCAGGCGCTCGGTTGGTTTGCCCTGGAAATCCAACAGAGACCATTCCGCGGATTCCACTCCTTCTCGGCGCGCGTTGAGCAGCCAAAAGATGACGCGGTCCGCGCCGCTTCCAACGCTGGTCCATATCCATTGCGCGATGTCGTCACGCGTAGGCTCCATGGGGCGCGGACTGCTGTAGATGTTGTTCCCGCCTTGCAGTTCGGTAACCCAGTATGGCTTCGGCTCAATGCTTCCCCGCACCAGATCGTTAATGTACGAGACGCCCAGCGCAAACTGATCGCGCTTGAGAATTCCGAAATGCCACGCCGGATGAATGGAGCAGCCCAGCGTGTCCAGGAAGCTGCGCCATGCCGGAAGATCGTCTGAAAGTCCGGCGAGATTGTCCAACAAACCCGCCGGATTCACGTGCACCGGGTGGACTTTGTCGACATCCTTAACTTGCTCCGCGAGCCATTTCAACTGGGACGTCTGATAATGCCTCCAGAACGTAGTCCAATCCAATTCCGGATTCCGGTTCCAATCTCCGCCGGGCTTGGGGGCCGGGATCTCGTCGAACGACTTATAGTTCTCGCTCCACGCCTTGTTTACGGCATCGATCGAGACATACTGCTGACTCAACCACTTGCGAAAGCCCGCAACGGCGGCAGGATCGGCGGTAGGAGGCTGCCCAGGCTCGTTGTCCAACAGCCAAGTGTCGAGCGCTGGGCTGGTGCGGTAATGCGCAACCACCTTCGCGATGTACACCGCGGCTGCTTGCCTACTCTCCACAGTGGGGAGAACACCCACGCCCTGCGCCCCATTTCCACCTCGAAAAGCCGGAGACCCATTCGGCGTAAGGGTTGCAACCACCCGCACGTGATATTTCTCAGCCGCCCGAAACGCCTCGTCATAACATGCAAAATCCCACTTGTCAGGACTTGGCTCAAGATAGCTCCACATCAGAAACAGGCGCGCCACCGGCATGTCCATCCTGGCCAAGTCGTGAAACCATCCGTCGATCTGCGCCGGAGTTTGCCCGGGCTCAATCCAGATCTGAGCACCGATCTGAGGCCTCTCCGCCCAGGCTTCAAAACCACAGATCAAGACCAGAATTGCAACCGCCAATCCGCGTTTGAACGCGACTCTCATCAATTCCCCCTTACCTTTCTAACAACCCTCTGGCGAAAGCCCGGCTTTCGAAAGGGCACGACTTCAGTCGTGCCCTAGGCGCCGCATAATCAACCGGGCTTTAGCCTCTGAGACGCGGTTTTTCTTCGCACTTCACTTTACACCGCAGATGCTAATTCTCTTGAATTGCTCCGATCCATAAACTCGACGGAAGAGGATCGCCCAGAAAGTCATTCCCTCCCATCGAGCAGCCACTGATCCCATTGCATACATTCACTGCGGCGCCGATCGCCGGCGATCCAGCCTGAGGCTGATACTGGCTCGTGGGCCAAACATTGTCCACATCGTAGCCCGGATCGCCAAGCAATGGATTCGCGACCATTGAATTCAGATCCTGCCCGCTGCCGCTTTGATACGCCGAGAAACTACTCCACCATGTTCCGTTGTAGCCGAACCAATACTCTGGCGAGCTTGCCGACGAGTAATAAAGATTGTTCGAAAGGGTTATAGGCGAGGCGGCGTTGATCATTCCCGGATACTGAAGCGGCGAATAGACAAGGTTGTTCTTGTAGAAAGAAGGATTTGAGCCCGTAAACGTCGCGCCGTTGTCCAGGAACTCCTGGTTGGAAGCGAGAGTTGAATCCCAGTAGGACGTATTATTGTAAATCTGTACGCCGTTTAGTGAGCCGCCGTCCCACGTGTTCAGGTAGAAGTCGCCTTGGCTCTGAGCCGCGGCATTGTTGTTGTTATTGATACAGACATTGAACCGGATGACGCTATTGACCGTGGTCGTATTCTGTGAGCCAAACACCGAGACGCAATAACCCTTGTTGTCATGCAGATAATTGTATTCAGCCGTGACGTTTTGGTTGTAATAATCGACGTCCATGCCGCCGCCGTCGACGGCTCCCCAGCTCGTGTTGTTATACGACTCGTTCCACGACATGACCGCGTTCGTAGTGTTCCATACCCAAATGGGTCCCGGGGTGCTGTTTGTGTTTGAGCAGCTTGGGCATTTGCCGGACTGGGTAATGACGTTGCTATTGAGCGTGACGTTGCTGGCGTCCACGACAAGGATTCCGTCTCCGTATACGTTGGAAACATTGGAGAGGGAAATGGAGATATTACTCCCTTTTGCCCCGGTCATGCTTTGAGTGTTTCCTGCATTAACGTAAATCCCCTCGCTGACGCTTGAGTTGCCGACAATGGCTCCCTGGATGGTGACATTGCTGATGGTGGCCGAATCCGTACCATCCGCGTTTACATTGATTTCCCCTGAGTCGCCTCTGATTTGAGATCCGTAAGTGGCGCCTGTCGCCGTTACATTCGTGATAGTAATTCCATTTACGGATGTATTGCCGCTGGCCTCTATATCGATTCCATGATAAATGCCTTGCAAAAACGCGATGTTCTCAATCGTCCAGTATGACTGGTTCAAGAGATAGAAATCCGCTGAATACGTTGTTCCTCCGTTGACGATCGGTTGCGCTCCCGACCCGTACGCGTTGACGGTAATCGGCGCGCTTGAGCTCCCCGATCCCAGCGGCTTGACTTCTCCAGAACAGGTGGTACCGCGCATGAAGTAGAGGTTATCGCCGGGTACAAATGTATGCGCATTCGGCGAGTTCAGTGTGTTCCATGGATTTGCCTGAGTTCCCATTCCGTTCGAGGATGCACTGCAGTTTACGTAGTAGCTTGTCGCGAAAGCAGGCTTTCCACCTGCGAGAATGGCCCATGCGCACGTCGCGCAAACCGCTAGCAAGTAGGTGAAACGCATCATACGAATCTCCTTCATTTGGTAGTGAGTTCTGGGACGCGACCAAGCGGACCGCCCAACAGCCGTTCAATCCCCTGGGCCAGTAGAGCGGGTGGGGTAAAGCCCTCCCACGCTTGCACAATGATGCCGGTATCATCAATAAGAACGACGGTGGGCACAGTGCGAACATGAAATTCATGCGCTGCGCTGCCGTTATGGTCTTCAAGGAGCGGAAAAGTGAGATGCCAGTCGTAACTGGCATTGAGGAGGTCATCGTGGAACGGGCTGCGGTGGGACACCATTGACGATCCATCGATTGCAGCAACGCGCAGGCCTCGCGCTGCGTATTGATGTTCCATGCTCTGCAGAAACAAAGCTTCGCTTCTTGATGGCGTAGCAGCGGAGTCGGGAAGCACCTGGAGGAAGGCGAGCAACAGAGGCCTGTGAGGGGACGCCATCAGATGAAATGTCCCTCCGCGCACGGTTGGATATATGCGGTCGCGAATCCTCTGATGAACTAGAATGCTCGGACCGGCATCGGGCGCCATGGATCTCGCTTGCGGATGCGATGGGGCCACCAAAGCGAAAGACATTGCAAATACCAAGACGAAATACAGGAGTCGTGTAGATTTCATGGCCCAGCCTCGGTAGAGATCAAGAACTGCAAGTTCGATAGTCGACTGAACTCAATGCGGAAAGCATTTGCGGTGAATGCCAGAAAGGTTGCGGCGATTTCCAATGATTCAAACGCACCTACATGCAGGCGAGGCGCCTGCATGTAGGTGATCGAGGTCAACAAGGATAACCGAACATCACCATTCCAGACGTACGCCTGCCTGGCCGGTGCGGTTTCCGTACACTCCCGTTACCTGACCAAAGTATGCTTCGGTGACGGAATAGTTGTTCGGGGTATTCCAGTGGTGACGATTAAGGAGGTCGAAGAACTCCGCGCGCACACTAAGCTTGAACCTGCTGTCGCCGGCAAAGCCGAAGTGCTTTACCACAGCGCCATCCTCGTTGTAATAGGCCCACTGACGCCACTGCGAATAGTAGGGAAGCTGGTTGCCCAGCGTTCCATAGAGTGCGTTGGTGGTATTCAGCGTTTGGTCGGTAAAGGCCGAAGGGCTGAAGAATTGATTGGTGGGATCGTTCAAATTGGCAAGATCGAGGTGTTTGAAGTGATTGGAGAGCGCATGTGGATCGCTGCTAAGGTTCGCGAAGGTCTGCGACCATCCCGGATACGCATTCGCCGCATGAACGGCAGGCATCGGCTGGCCGCTGTGATAATTCAGATCTCCGCTGACGGTCCAGCCGCCCACCAGATAATCCAGAGTTCGAGACCCCTGCAGCCAAAGCCCGTTCCGTCCAAACGGAAGGTTGTAGGAAACATAGCCCTTCACCTGGTGCCGCATGTCGTTGGGAGAGATCAGCTTCTTGAATTGCTGATACGAATACGGATCTTGAAACGGAGAAGTAGTCTCCCATCCGTCCGTCATGTTTCCGCCATTGGTCGAGTTCATGTAGTTGGAGACGTTCTGCACGGCGCGTGAGAGTGTGTAACTCAAATCCATAGAAAGCCGGCCGCCCGACCGCTTCTTCACTTCGGCGATCAGCGCATTGAATCCCGAGCTCCCATGCGGGTATCCGGTCACCAGCAGCGGTCCGCCCGACGCTACCTGCGGGAACGGAGCAATGGATTCTTCGCCCGAGTATCCGCCGTACCCTCCGACGGACTGGGTCAAGAAAGGGTACCACGGCACGCCTGCTGCCACAGCAGCATTCTGATTGCTGATCCAATCCCCGGCGTGGCCGGACATCAGCAGCGGTTGATACTTCGACCAGGTTGGATAGTTCTGCGGATACAGGCTTCCATCATGCAGGTTCACGCCCAGTAGTGTCCGGCTAAAATCGGGTTGATCGTTGTAACCGACACATATTGCACGCGATAGGCTGTGACTCTCATTTTTCGATTTGAAATTGACGGCAGCAGAACAGGGACCAGCGCTGGG
>Ga0181520_10000481_pt1 | contig 88164 bp, 51 predicted proteins | sample PEATcosm2014_Bin_29_FD_132451 | JGI IMG/M metagenome (GOLD analysis project Ga0181520, IMG submission 132451) | Peatland microbial communities from MTU Mesocosm Facility, Houghton, MI, USA - PEATcosm2014_Bin02_30_metaG | ecosystem: Environmental > Terrestrial > Soil > Wetlands > Peat | place... | reverse complement strand
GTGGGCTGCGGTGACACGGCGGCGACGGTACACGCCTTGGGAACGGTGGAACCAGAGGAAGTGGTCGATGTCGGCTCGCAGGTAAATGGCATCGTCAAGAGTTTCGGCGCCGACCCGCACGTCATCGGCAAGTCGATCAACTTCGGCTCGCAAGTCGAGGAAGGGACCGTGCTGGCCACAATCGACCAGACCTTGTACCAGGCGACCGTCGATCAGAACCTGGCCGCCGTCAACAGCGCCAAGGCGAACATAAGGTTGGCGAAGGCCAATCAGGTCTTGGCGGAGGCCAATTTGAAACGCGACGACCAGTTGATCAAGAAGGGCGTCATCGCGCGCGACCAATACGACGCCACCTTCGCGGCCTTGGAAGCGGCCAAGGCCGATGTGGGCGTCCAAGAGGCGGTGATTAAGCAGGCCGAAGTCGCGCTGTGGCAGGCGGAAATCAATCTCGATTTGACGCGCATCCGCTCTCCGATCAAAGGGATCGTCATCGATCGCCGCGTCACTGTGGGCCAGACGGTGGTCTCCGGCGCGACTTCTTCCGGCCTGTTCTTGTTCGCCAAGGACCTGAGGAAACTCAAGTCTGGGTATCGGCCAAGGAGGCCGACATCGGCAAGATCCACGAGAAGCAGGCGGTCCGCTTTACCGTCGATGCCTTTCCGGGCAAGTCCTTCGAGGGCAAAGTCGCGCAGATTCGTCTCAATGCCGCCGTGACGAAAGGTGTGGTGGCCTATACCGTCGTCGTGGCAACCGACAACGCCAGCGGGAAGTTGCTGCCGTATCTCACCGCCAACGTGCAGTTCGAGGTCCAAGCGACGGAGCGCTGACCGAGTTGGTAGGCCGGTCGCGTGGGCTTGACCGAATCCGAATGGCTGCGCCGGAATGCACCTCGATGATCACTTGGTTCCCAGCAAAGGAAATCTGCCACGTTGGATAGGGTTTCAAAAGCCGTTCGTAGTAGAATGATGGCGGCAGTTCCTAGGAATGACTCGCTGCCGGAGATTGCCGTTCGTCGAATGATTTTTTCCATGGGGTATCGTTATCGCTTGCACGCTTGCGAGTTGCCCGGAACCCCTGACATCGTTCTTCGCCCCGTGAAAAAGGCTATCTTCGTACACGGCTGCTTCTGGCATCGTCATGGTTGCCGACGAACCACTACACCGTCGACCAATCGGCAGTTCTGGCTTGCAAAGTTACTCGAAAACAAGAGGCGGGATAGACGTGTTACGCGGAAACTTCGTCGTGATGGGTGGGATGTTTTGGTTGTTTGGGAGTGCCAAGCAAGGAAGCCACAGGTTCTGCGAAGAAAGTTGCTTGAGTTTCTGTCGCGTTGAATTGCCGAGCTTGATGAGATAAGGTGTCACAAGTGATGAGGTGTCAGGACGTTTTGTCGCCACTTGCGGTCGAAAACGTGAAGAGATCAAGCAGAAAACACGGAGGCAGAAAGAAGGCCGGCGACGGCGGCCCTCAAAAGGCCGCGTGTTCAGTACGGGCGATGATCTCTTCCTGTAACTCGCGGGAGAGGTCGCAGAAATAGTCGCTGTAGCCGGCCACGCGGACGATCAGGTCGCGATGCGACTCGGGCGCGGCCTGCGCCTGCCGCAGGGTCTCGCCGCGGACAATGTTGAACTGCACGTGATGGCCGTCCATCTTGAAATAGCCCCGCACCAGGTGGGCGGCCTTGTCGAGATTCGCCTCGTCGGCCAGCAAGGCCGGCGAAAACTTCATGTTCAAGAGCGTGCCGCCGGTCTTGAGGTGGTCCATCTTCGCGGCCGACTTGATCACGGCCGTGGGCCCGCGACGATCGGCGCCCTGCACGGGCGAGATGCCTTCGGATAGCGGCAGCCCGGCGCGGCGGCCATCGGGCATGGCCCCGGTCATCGCGCCGAAATAGACGTGGCAGGTGGTCGGCAACATCTCGACGCGGAACCGCCCGCCCTTGGCGTTCGGCCGCCCGTCGAGCTCCTCGACCAGTGTACTGAAGGCCCGCACCATGATGCGGTCAGCATAGTCGTCGTCGTTGCCGTACTTGTGCGTCTTGTTCAGCAACTGCTGGCGCAGCGGCTCGTGGCCGGCAAAATTGCCGTCCAAGGCCTCGACCAGCGCAGCCAGCGAAATCTCGCCGCTGTCGAAAACCAGTTGCTTGACCGCGGCCAGGCTGTCGGTCAGGCTGCCGATGCCCACGAATTGAATGTAGCTATTGTTGTAGCGGGCGCCGCCGGCGTTGTAGTCCTTGCCCTGGCGGATGCAGTCGTCGGTGATCACCGAGAGGAAAGGGGCCGGCATGAGGGCGGCGTACATCTGCTCGATGAGCAGGTTACCCCGCATCTTGATCTCGATGAAATGGTGCAACTGCCGGCGGAAGGCGGCGAACAGGTCGTCGAACGCGGCCAACTCGCCGGGTTCGCCCGTCCGCAGCCCCAGGAGTTGTCCCGTGCGCGGATCGACGCCGTTGTGCAGTGTCAGTTCCAGGACTTTCACGAGATTGAAGTAGCCGGTGAGGATGAAGGCCTCCTTGCCGAAAGCCCCCGTTTCCACGCAGCCGCTGCAGCCGCCGGCGCGGGCGTCTTCCAGCGTCTTGCCCTGGCGAATCTGTTCCTGCACGACACTGTCGGTATTGAAGATCGAGGGGAACCCGTAGCCCTTGCGGATCACGCGCAGGGCATGCTTCAACAATGCCTCGGGCGTCTTCCGCGAGAGCTGCAGGTTGCTGCTGGGCTGCAGCAGGTGCATCTCGTCGATGATCTCCAGCAAGAGGTGCGACAGTTCGTTGGAACCGTCGGAGCCATCGGCCAGCAGGCCGCCGATATTGATGTTGGCGAAGTCGGTGTAAGTGCCGCTCTCCTCGGCCGTCACGCCCACTTTGGGCGGCGCGGGGTGGTTGTTGAACTTGATGAAGAATGCCTCCAGCAACTCGCGGGCCTGTTCGGGCGTGAGCGTGCCGGCCTCCAAGCCCTGCCGGTAGAAGGGCAGCAGGTGCTGATCGAGGTGGCCGGGGCAGAAGGAGTCCCAGCCGTTGAGTTCCGTGATCACCGCCAGGTGGCAGAACCAATAGGCCTGCAGGGCCTCGTGAAAATCGCGCGGGGCATGGGCCGGCACGTGCGTACACACGGCGGCGATCTTCTCCAATTCGGCCTTGCGGGCCGGATCGCCGGCGGCGGCCGCCCGCTGGCGGGCCAACTCGGCGTGCCGCTGGGCGAAAAGGATCACGGCGTCGCAGGAGATGTCCATCGCCAATAATTGTTCCCGGCGGGCAAAGGCCTGCGGGTCGCCCAGGAAGTCCAGGGCGGCGATCGCGGCGGCGATTTCCCGCTTGAAGTCCAGCAGGCCCTTGCGATAGATCTTGTCGTCCAGCACGGTATGGCCCGGCGCTCGCTGCTCCATGAACTCGGTGAACAGCCCGGCGTCGTAGGCCTCTTTCCACTCTGTCGCCAGGGCGGCAAAGAGCTTGTCGCGCATACTGCGGCCGCGCCAGTAGGGAATGATCTTCTCCTCGTACGTCGTGCGGCACTCCTCCGATACGGCGTAACTGGTCTTGGACCGGGAATTGAGGATGCGGAGGTCTTCCAGGCTGTGGCAGGTCAGCTCCGGATAGGTCGGCACGTGCTTGGGCCGCGGGCCGCGTTCGCCCACGATCAGTTCTTCGTCGCCCAGGTAGATCGTCTTGTGCTGGCAGAGGTAATGGAACGAGCGGGCGCGCATGACCGGCACGGAGTGCTTGCCTTCGTTGGCCAGGTAGAAATCGGTGAGCAGATCGGCCCGTTCGGCAGTCAGCGAGGGGCGGGCGTCGAGGCTCTCTTGCCGCAAGTGGGCGGTGCGTGGTGTCATAATGCTAACCTCCGATAACGATGGGCACGCCGAGACCTTGCAGCCGCGCGGCGGCCTGGCCCAGGAATTCGGGCGCAGGCGGCCGGACGGATGCGGCGCGGTACGGTTTGCCGAGACGTGAAAACTTGTAGGCCCCCGTATGGTGATACGTGAGCAGGTTGACTTGTTTGACTCCGGGCACCGACGCGGCGAAACGGACGGTGGCCTCCAGGTCGCTGGCGGCATCGTTCAGGCCCGGCACGATCGGCACGCGGACCCAGATGTTGCCGTGCTCCCGCCCCAGGAGTTGCAGATTTTCCAGGATCGAGGAGTTGGAGACGCCCGTGTATCGGCGATGCCGCGTATCGTCGAGGATCTTGATGTCGTAGAGAAAGAGGTTCGTCCAGTGGGCCACGGCCAGCAGGGCATCCTGGTCGACATAGCCCGTGGTGTCGACGGCCGTGTGGATTTCGCGGCGGCGGCAGGCCTGCAGCAGTTCCAGGAGGAAGGGCGCTTGCGAGAACGGCTCGCCGCCGGAGCAAGTGACGCCGCCCTGCGATTCGTCGTAAAAGAGCTGGTCCTTCTCGATCTCAGTCAGGACTTCAGCCGCTGTCATCCGCCTGCCGAGCATCTGCCGGGCTTGCGTGCTGCAGGCCTCGACACATGCCCCGCAACGAAGGCACTCTGGGACCGGCAAATCAATAACTGTCGTATTGTCGCCTTTCGCTCCGCGAAAGTCCCCCCTCTCTTTCGCGGAGCGAAAGGCAGCACTTATTTCCGCGCCGCCCTGGGGGCAGGCGTCACGACAGCGACCACAGGCGATGCAGCGGCCTTCGGCTACAACAATCTCCGGCTCGGGCGATATGCCCTCGGGATTGTGGCACCACCAGCAATGCAGCGGGCATCCCTTCAGAAAGACCGTCGTACGTATCCCGGGTCCGTCGTGGAGCGAATACTTCTGCACGTTGAAGACTAAGCCGCTAAGCATAGTGTTAAGGATACCCCGCCGGCATTTTTTGGGCAATGTGAGCGGGAGGGCGCTTGCATACTGTTCGCGAGGAAAAATGACACCTTTCCCGCCGCGCCCATAGAAACCCGAAGCGTAAGCGAGGGAACAGATTCGGTTCCTCGCTTAGTACTTGTCCAGAAACAACTCCGCGTTTTGGCCGCATCTGCCCCTCTCCCGCGTACGGGAGAGGGGAGTTTACGCTTCGGGTTTCGATCATTTTCGTCTGCGAACAGTATAGCAGCGGCTTTAGCCGGAAACTATTTCTGCGCCCGGCGGAGCGGCTGAAGCCGGGAGTACGAGCGGGAAATCATGGGGAAAAACCGCAAAATCAGGCCGGGGAAAGCCTATTTCGCCGATGGGAAAATATGGAAGTTCTACCGGATGGCAAAAAGAAATCGTTGACAACGGAAACTTGGGATAGTAGAATCCGAAGTGTCCTGCTTGGAAAACTCGAGATCCTGAGGGTTTCGGGCCGTCAAGCAGGTTGAGTCCCACCCATTTGCCGCCCGCCTCGATTGAGTCCGAACCCGTCGGCTCTCCGTAAGCCCGCTGCACAGCCCCCAAGAGGCTGCCCGCCGTGATTCCAGTCAGGTTCCATCCCTGGTGCGCATCGGTCTGTGCCGTAGTGTTGGTCTGTGTGTTTCCCTGTCTGGTGTGGGGCGATAGCTCCTGGGAGATTACCCCCCAAAGCCGCGCGGCCCTCGACCGCGGTTTGCAATGGCTGCAGCGGAACCAGGGGCCCGAGGGCAACTGGACGAGCCGCAACCTCGGCCTGGTGAGCATGGGGCTGCTGGCCTTTCTGGCGGATGGGCACACGCCCGGCCACGGTCGCTACGGCGCCGCGGAAAAAAGGGCCTTGGACTTCATTCTTCACAATGCCAAACCCTCGGGCCTCTTGAATATTGCCGGAGACCATGCCGACATGTACAACCACGGCCTGTCGACCTTCGTGCTTGGGCAGGCCTACGGCATGACGGGCGACCCGCGTGTCGGCCCGGCGCTGGACAAGGCCCTAAAGGTCATCGACCGCTGCCAGTGTGTGGACGGCGGTTGGCAGTACGAGGCCCGACCCGGCGAAACGGGCCACGATCTGAGCCTGGCGGTGATGCAGGCCAAGGCCTTGCGGAGCGCGGTCGATAGCGGCTTCGAAGTGCGGCCCTACGTGATCGAGCGGGCCATCCGCAACGTCCGCGAGCACTACATGCCCAAGGACTGCCCGCGCGAAGCTGCGGACGAGGAGCAGCAAAAGCACCCGGGGCGATTCAACTACAACAAGGGCGGCGGTGCGGAGTCGATCTCCATGGTGGCTGCCGGCGTGGTTTGCTTGCAAGAGTTCGCCCAGTACGACGACTGGCGGATAGCCAAGAACGTCGAGATTATCGAGCAGGCCGTCAATGACCTGGCGAAAGGCAACAAGAACGAGGCGCCCTTTGCCAGCGGCCATTCCGCCTATGCCACATACTACGTCGCCCAGTCCTTGTACCAGGTGGGCGGAGAACCCTGGAAGCGCTGCTACCCGCTGCTCCGCGACCGCCTGGTTTCCAGCCAGGTTCACGATACCAATCCGCAGTATGAGGGCGGCTGGCAGCCCTCGGGCGACGTGGGCGGCCCGGAGGGCATGCTCTACCAGACGGCTGTCTCGTGTTTTGTGTTGGCGATCCCCAATCGCTACCTGCCGATCCTCCAAGAGGGGAAGATCGACAGCCTGCGGAAACAGTTTGAGAAGAAGTGACAGGATTGCAGATTTGCAATTTGAGATTTGAGATTTGAGATTTTCAGCCTTGATATCAGTCTACTACGTCTAACCCCCTAAGCTGGCCTTTCCCGTGCCCACCTTTTTATACCCTTGGCTTGCCATTGCCGGCGCGGCGGCGGCTGCGGTCCCGGTGATCGTCCACCTGCTCAATCGGCGGCGGTTCAACGTCGTCCAGTGGGCAGCCATGGACTTCCTCCGCGAAGCGGTAACGCGGAGTCGTCGTATGATGGAGCTGCGCGACCTGCTGCTCTTGGCGCTCCGCGTGCTCTGCCTGTTGGCCTTCGGCATGGCGCTGGCGCGGCCCTATTGGAACCGCTTCTCCCAAGCGGTGATCGATCCCAATCAGCCCGTGCATGCCGTATTGCTGGTCGACAACAGCCTGAGCATGAGCTACCTGAAACCCGATGGCATCCTCTTGGACGACGCCAAGGTCAAGGCCCGGGAGTTCGTGGAATCGCTGCCCAGCGGCAGCGTGATCTCGGTGATACCGACCTGCGGTCCCGTGTCGGGCGTGAACTTCGAGGCCTACGGTCGCCGCGAAGACGCCGTGGAGGCCCTGGCCGCGATCAAGCCTGTGGATTGCGCCGCCCGCTCCGGCGAGGTGCTCGATCGCGCCCTGGAGGCCTGCCGCCGCGCGATGAACATGGCCAACCGGCGGATTTTGCTGGTGACCGATCAGCAGGTGTCGAATTGGTCGGCCGACGCCGAGCGGGAGCACCTCAAGCAGTTGCCTTGCCCGATGGAAATCGTGCAGGTAGTTGCCGACCAGATCGAAAACGTCTGGGTCAATGACGTGCAGCTTCGCGACGGCGTGGCCAACGCCGAATGTCCCGCCGTATTCACCGCCACGATCGGTTACCAGGGCGGCGAGCCGCGCAAGGGCATCCCCGTGGTGCTCAAGGTCGATGGCCGGCAGGTGGCGTCGCAGACCATCGATTTGCTGCCGGGGCAGAAGCGCGAGGTCGTATTTCCCGAGTACGAATTTCCCAGATCGTCAGGCTCCGATCAGACGCGTTACGCCACGGTCGAGGTCTCGATCGCCAAGGACAAGATCCCCTTCGATCGCCTGCCCGATGACAACAGCCGCGTGATTGTCGTGCCCGTCGCCGAGTCGCTGCCGGTGGTCTTCGTCGATTCCTTGGGGAGCCACGAAGACACGAAAAAGAAGATTTATGGCGATACCTACTGGCTGCGGCGCTGGTTGGCGCCGCAGTCGGGGCAGGCTGGGCAGGACCGGCCACTGGTGCAGGTGCGGCACGTCACCATCGACCAGCTTTCCCGCAAGCTGTTGGTCGACGCCCGCTTGGTCGTCATCGGCGGTGTTGCTCGCCCGTCGCCCGAGCAGGTGACGCTGTTGGAGCAGTATGTGGAGCAGGGCGGAAATCTGATCCTGGCGGCTGGAGGGAATTTTGATCCGATAGCCTGGACCGAGGCGGCCTGGAAAGGCGGCCTGGGAATCCTGCCCGCCCCGCTGGCCGCCACGCCCCTGGGATTTGCCCGCGAGGATCGCCGCTGGGCGACTTCCAAGACCGTGCCGCTTACGCTGAACTTTGCCAGCGCCCATCACCAGTACTTGCGTCCGGAAGGGGTCGACGACGACTTTTTGCGCGAAACGCTGGGTTTCCCCACGCTCTTCCACAAGATCGTCGTGGCCCAGTGCGACAAGGCCGCGCAGGACAGCGCCGCCGAAGCGGCTACCAAGTACTTTGGCGAGCAACGCGAGAAGCTCGCCGCCCTCGATCACCAACGGGCCGCCTTGGAAAGCGCCGCCGACGCCGCCAAATCACAAGATAAAATCGCCGCCTTGGATCGAGAGCGGGAAAAACTGCAACCCGCCTGGCTCACCTGGAAGAATGGTGACGACAGAGGTGGCGGCGGTATACGGCCGGTTGACGACCTGGCGCAACGCGCGCGGCCGGCGGTCCTGGCAAGTTATAACAACGGTCAGCCTATGCTCGTACGGCGGCAGTGGGGGCAAGGAGAAGTTCTCTTCCTGACCACGAGCTTGTCGCGCGAGTGGACGACGCTCCACGACCAGCCGCAGTCGGCCTGGCTGATGGACCACATCGCCCGCAGCATGTTGTCCGGGACGCTGGCCTCGTGGAGCAACGTGGACAGCGAGAAGGGTGTGGTGATGCCGGTTGCCGCTGGCGAACGCAGCGCGCACTTCACGCTCACCGATCCGGAGGGCAAACAGCGGACTCTGAGTGTCGACCCCCAGGGCGGCGACCGCTACGGCGTCGGCCTGGGCGACTTGACGCGGCGGGGCATTTATCACGTCAGCGCCGCGCAGAGCGACGGCGGGGCGAGCCTCTGGGAAATTCCCCTGGCGGTGAACGGGCCGGCCGAGGAATCGCAACTCGCTCCCGCGCAAACGAGTCAGGTCGCGGTGACAAGCTTCGTCGATGCCACGGCCCAGGCCTACTCCTCCTCACCCTTGCAGCTTCAAGGGGTCGATCTGTGGAAATGGCTGATTGGCCTGTTGCTGGTCCTATTGCTGGCCGAATTCCTGTTGGCGGCCCGTTCCACTTCACGCGGGGAGGCCGTCTTATGAACATGCAGCAGACAATCTACGACTGGCTGGGACGCAGCCTGGGCCTGGAACAGACCCAGAGCCTGGCGGACCACAAGTTCAGTTTCGCCGCATCCTGGGCGCAGCGGGCGCCGCTACTGTTGTTGCTGGGCTTCGTGGCCCTGGTGGCCGCGTCGGCCGTGTTCTACTTCCGCCACCAGCCCGACCGGCATCGCCGTTGGCGGGTTATGCTGTTCTTGATCCGGGCCGCCGTGCTCTGCCAAGTGCTGCTCTTGCTGGCCGAGCCGATCCTCACGCTCACGGTCCGCAGCCAGAAGCGGCCCGCTTTGTGGCTGTTGTTCGACGGCACCGACAGCATGAATATCGCCGACGACCTGCCGGCCGAGGTGAAGGCCGCCACCGACAAGGCCGTGGGTATCGAGGACGCCAACCAGCCCGGCAGCGAGGCCAAGAGTCCGGGTGAAGGCGGCGAGTCTGTTGGCCCCCGGCTCAGCCGCATCGAATACCTGCGGGCCTTGGTGCAGAAGAAGGACGAGAACCTGCTGGAGGCGCTGGGCAAGCACTTCCGCTTGCAGGCATTCCTCTTCGATTCGGCGCAGAGCGTGCGCTCGCTGGAACTGCGGCGCGGCCTGGGACCGATCGACGGCAAGCACGTTGCCGAGCAACTCACGTCCACCGGCCAAGTCACCGACATCGGCGGCGCTATCACGGACCTGGCCCACCGCAATCCGTCCAACACCTTGGCCGGCCTGGTCATGTTCAGCGACTTCAACAAGACCACCGGTCCCGATCCGGTACGCGCGGCGCAGCAGTTCGGCGCGAAGATCTTCACGGTCGGCCTGGGGGCCACGAAAGCCGTCGACCTGGTCGTCAAGATCGTTGCTCCTCCCGTCGCCAAAACGAAGGACGAAGTGCCGATCACGGTAAGTTTGCAGCCGACCGGGCTGGAAGGTCAAACCACGCACGTCCGCCTGTATGCCCAGCCCCAGGGCGGCGGCATTGGCAGCCGTACGCTGGTGGGCGACAAAGAGTCGCCCAAGCTGTCGGATGCGACGCAATCGTTGGAGTTCATCTACAAGCCCGAGCTGCCCGGCAGCATCGAACTGGTGGCCGAAGTGGACCGCCTGCCCAACGAGGTGAATCGAGAGAAAAACGTGGTTCACGGTGACATCAGCGTGCTGGACGACTTCCTGCGGTTGATGTACGTGGAGTACGAGCCGACCTGGGAGTGGCGATTTATCAAAGAGGTGTTCCACCGCGATCCGCTGGTGGGCATGAAGGGCTTCCGCACGTTCCTCTATTCTTCGGACCCGCAGGTGCGGCAGCAGAACGAGTTGTTCCTGGCGAGCATGACTCCGCCGCGGACGGAATTCTTCAAGAACGATCTGATCTTCCTGGGCGACATGCCCTCCAACTCGCCCGTGCCGGCCTTGAACGATCGCTTCTGCAAGATGGTCAAGGAGTTCGTGGGCAACATGGGCGGCGGCCTGGTGATCTTGTGCGGTCCGCGTTTCGGTCCCCAGCAGTTGGCCAGGACGGCGCTGGCCGATCTCCTGCCGGTCACGATCGATCCGGCGGGACGGATCCGCGACCAGGCGCCGTTCAAGATGCAGCTTACGACGCAGGCGGCGGGTTACACGTTCATGCAGTTGGGCGCCGGTTCGTCCTTGACGGACATGCAAAAGGCCTGGGACAACTTGGGGCTGGTGCCCTGGTATCAGCCGGTGGAGGGCATTCAGCCCTCGGCCACCGTGCTGGCCGAGCATCCCACCGACACCTGCGCAAGCGGCAAGAAGCAGCCCCTGATCGCCATTCGCCCCTACGGTCGCGGCGAGGTCGTTTATCTGAGTTTCGACGAAACATGGCGGTTGCGGCGGGCTCACGGTGAAGAGCTCTTCAAGCGGTTCTGGAAAGACCTCATGTGGCGGCTGGCGACCAATCATGCCTTGGGGGCGAACAAGCGCTTCGTCGTCCAGACCGATCTGCCCCGTTACCAGGTCGATCGCCTTGTGACGTTGAACGTTTTTGCCGGCAACGCCGATTACAAAGCGCTTTCCGAGAACGAGGTACCCGGCGGCAAGCTTAGCGGGCAGTGGATTCTGCCGGCCGTGGGTACGCAAAAGGCCGTCGCCCAGCCGCTGACCCTAACGCAAGTCCAGCCCGGGCATTTCCGCACCAGTTTCATCGTCACCGCGCCGGGCGAGCACCGCGTCCGCGTGATCGACCCCGTGACCTTGAAGGCGGCGCCGGACTGGACCTTCACCGTATTCAGCACGTCGGTCGAGCGGCGGAGCCCGATCCGCGACAAGGACTTGCAGGAAAAGATCGCCAGCGAGAGCGGCGGGCGGTACTACGATTTGAAGGACGTGCAGGCGCTATTGAATATCGAGCCTGATGCCCGTACCGAGACGAGCGTGGAAGTGGTGTCATTGGTCAACACTTGGGCCTGTTTCCTGGTGATCGCCGGGTTGCTGCTGAGTGAGTGGCTCTTGCGGAAGAGGATTGGATTGCCATGAAACAAGCCGAGCATCTGCGACCGCTGCGCAACCGGCTCTCGCGGCTTTGCCGCCGCCGGCGGCGCTTTCGTTGGGCCACCGCCGCCAGCGCGGTGGCGATCGCCATGCTTTGGGCCTTGGCGGGCGTGTTTGCGCTGGACTGGTATTTCCAGCGCAACGTGGATCTCTTGCAGCGGGTGTTGCTGCTGGCCTTGGCCGTGGCCGGCGTGATTTGGGCCTTTGTCCGCTTCGCCCGGCCCTGGCTGGGCAAACGCGAAGACATGACCGACATGGCCCTCCTGGTTCAGCGGCAAGAGCGGATCGACAGCGATCTGGTGGCCGCCTTGCAGTTCGAGTCGGACGCCGCCGCTTATTGGGGATCGACTCAGTTGGAAACGGCGGTCATCGACAAGGTTGCCACGCGGCAGAAAAAGCTGAATGTGGATGCGGCCATGCCGCATCAGCCGCTGCGGCGGCGTTTGGTTGTACTCGCGATTACCGCATTGGTATGGGCGGTGCTGGGCGTTCTTGCAACCGAGCAAGTCTGGGTCTTCTTGCAGCGGCTGGCCTTCGGCTCGCAACATTATCCTTCGGATACGCAAGTGGTTTCCGTCACGGTCAACGGCAAGAGCGTCGATCTCACCTCGCCCGGCACGACGGCCGTACATGTGGCGTGCGGCCAGCCGATCCGCTTTGAAGTTGGAGTTTCAGGCTTGCCACCGGCCAGCGGCCGGATTGAGCTTGTCCAGACCCACAACCCTGCGGTAAGCCTGCCTTTGGAACGCGGCGACGGTGAGCAACCACTCTATAACGCCAAATATCCCGGCCTTAACCAGCCAGCCCATTATCAAGTATACTTGGGCGATGCCTGGACCGATCCGCTTTCGCTCAGTGTCACCCCGCTACCCGTCGTAGAAATCCGTGCGGAAGTTGTGCCGCCCGCTTATGCGCGGCAATCGGCCAGCGAGCTTCAGAAACTGCCCCGAGGCATGCGACAATTCCCCGTTTTGGCGGGATCCGAGGTGCGATTGCGATTGGAGAGCGATCGCCCCCTGAAGTCGGCCGAGGCGACGGTCTCCGGTCACGCTTGCCCCTTGGAGCGCGAGGACGCTCAGGCCAACGGCGCGGAAATCTGGACGCTGGCCGCTGCCGGCACGCCCCTGAAATCCGTGGCCGAGGAAACCCCCTATGAGATTCAGGTCCACGACGTGGAAGGTCAGGTCCTGGATGAACCGCTCAAAGGCCTAGTCACAATCGAACCCGATCAGCCGCCGGGTATTACGGCCAGCACGGTGACGCCGATCGTGCTGCCGACCGCCAAGCCGACGATCCATTACGAAGCCGCTGACGATCACGCTCTGGGCCGTATCTGGGTGACGTGGGAAGCGACCTCCGGCGATACTACGAACGTGTCCGAGAAGCGCGGGGGCGAGGTGGAAGTCCAGCGTTTTCCGGCGGAATCGCCGCCGCGGAACCATAAGGAAGATTATCGGCTCAAGTTGGATTCGCTTTCCTTGAAGCCGGGCGATACACTTAAGGTGACGTTCCACGTGAGCGACTATCGCGGACCGGCGCAGGCCGTGACCGTGGACGCCGACCCGCCGCTGGTCTTTCAGGTGACGGACCAGCGGGGGTTCGAAGCAAGCATGTATGACGCCGATCAAAAATCGGCCGGTGTATTGGAAGACATTCGTAAAAAACACACTGGACTCGGAGAAACGCAATGAAGACTCTATCTGTGGCTTGGATTGCCCTGGGGCTCGTCGTCGGACTCCATTCGCCTCTCGTGCAGGCGCAAACCGTCTCGTCCCAGCGGTTGCAACAGCAAAAACTGGTTCAACAGCAGGCCAGCGACATCGCCCGCCAGCTTGTGGCTGAAGTGCTCGACGTGCAGCTTCAGCAGTTTCGCGACAACAACCTCACGGCCCATCCCTGGTATGCCGAAATCTTGTCGATGCGAAATCATCTCGACGACATGATCAACAAGCAGATGAAAGAGGTGGTCGAGATCCTGGAGAAGGCCGACCTGCACGATGACGCCCAGCGTCTCAAGGCGTTTCGAAGCGCCCGTGCCAAGGGCCGCGAGATCCTCGTGCGGATCCAGGTCGAGCAGCAAATCCTGCTGCGGCGGCTGAAGATCGCCGAGCTGGCCCGCCAGATTCAGCAACTCATCGAGCACCAGACGAAAGTCCGCAAGGACACGGAGGCCGTGCCCAGCGAGGGTGCCGACCGCCGCAGCGAGTTGAACCTGGCCGTCCTGGAAGACCAGCGCGACGTGACTGCCAGCTTCGGCCAGTTCAAGCTGAGTCTGCGGCAGGCCGTTCACTTCTCCGGCGAGGTGGGCCGCGAGGCCGCCGAGGCCGCGCAGTTGATCGAGAAGGAGCAGGTCGACACCCTGCTGGGCAAGGCCGAGACAGGGCTCCGCAGCGGCGACTTCACTGCCGCTGTGGGCAGCCAGACGGACGTGATCGCCGCCTTGGAAGCCCTCTTGCAGAAGATCCGCCACCTGCAGAAGACCATGGACGCAAATTCCCTGGAGCAGAAGATTGCCGAGGCCCTGAAAAAGGAGGAGCAGATCCACGAGGAGACCGAGAAGAAGCCCTTGGAACCCGAGGCCGCCGATAAACTTGCGGCGAAGCAGGACGAATTGGCCAAGAAGATCGAGGAGCTAAGCGCCTCGGCTAAGCCCGAGGTGCAGGCCGCCCTGGAACAGGCCAAGAAGGAGGCCGAGGAAGCCGCCAACAATCTACTGGAGCAAAAACAGCCCGAAGCCCTGGCCCACGAGGAAAAAGCGGTTGCCGATCTCAAGGCGGCGGAGCACGCAGCGGAAAAGTCGCAGTCGGCCAACGAAGACAAGCAACCCCAGACTGCCGAGGACACCAAGCGGCAGGAACTGGAAAACAAGATCGATCGCCTGGCGGCTGCCGCCGAGAAACTGGAAAAGGCCGCCGAGACCGAGCACGAGATTGCCAAAGATGCCAACCAGGCCGCCGAAAAGCAAGGCGTGAAGCCCGAGCAGGCCGCCGAAATGGAGAAGAAGAACGAGGAGGCCACCGCCGAGGCCAAGAGTGCCGACAGCGATGTGGCAAGTTCGGTGCCCAAGGCCGACGAGGAGATCCAGAAGGCGTTGGAAAACATGAGCGCGGAGGCCAAGGACCTCAACAAGGCCGAGCAGCCGAAGTCCGCCGACGCCGCCAAGACCGACAACGCCGCGAAGAAAGACGACGCCAACAAGTCGGCCGAGCAGGCCAAGGCGGATGCCGCGCAAAAGCCCGGCGCTTCCCAGAAGACGCCCGACGCGCAGCAGGCGGGAGAGCATCCCAAGACCGACGACGCGAACAAGTCCGGCGAGCAGGCCAAGGCGGACGCTCCCAAGGCGGACGCTCCCAAGACCGACGACGCGAACAAGTCCGGCGAGCAGGCCAAGGCGGACACTCCCAAGGCCGATGCGGCGCCGACCGACAAGGCTGCCGAGGAGGCTAAGGCCACGGCACAGGATACCAGCAAGCATGCCGAAGAAGCGGCGCAAGACCTGACCAAGGCCGCGGAGGAAGTTCGCAAGGAGGCGCAGAAGGCCGCCGAGGAACTGGCCAAGCTCAGCCAGCAGGAAAGCGACAAACTTGCCGATCTCAAGCAAAAGGTCGACAACGAGTTGAACAAGGCGATGGATCCGAGCACGGACCGCCTCAACGCCTTGGCCCAGGCCGAGAAGAAAGTCGATGAGGCCTTGCAGCATCAGGCCGAAGCCGACAAGGCCGCGGAAAAAGCCCAGGCCGAGAAGCCCAATAGCGAGAAGCAGGATGCCGACCATCAAGCCGCTGAGAAACACGAGGGCGAGAAACACGAGGGCGAAAAGCCCGAGGGCAGCCATGAGGCCGGCGAGAAGCACGAGGGCAGCCACGAAGCGGGCGAGAAGCCCGAGGGCGAGCACGAATCGGGCGAGAAGCACGAGGGCGGCGACAAGAGCGATCCGCAGTCGCAAGTGACCGAGGCGGCCAAAGAGGCGGCGGAACTGGCCCAGCAGGGCGCCCCGCAGGCCTCGGAGACCTTGTCCAAGGCCGCTGAGCAGTCCGAGCAGGCCCGCAAGGATGCCGCGCCGCAACAGGCCGCGGAAGAGCGCAAGGAGACCAAGCAATCGCTGCAGGAGGCCAAGAAGGAACTGTCCGAGGCCATGCAGAAACTGGCCGCCGAGGCAGCGAAGCATTTCGGCGAGGAGGCCAAGGAGTCGGCCCAGTTGGCTAACGAGGCCAAGCCCTTGGACGCCGAAGCCGCGCACGACTTGGGCGACGCTCAGCACGAGGCCGAGCAAGGCGCGGCCCATCCCGAGCAGTCGCCCGGCGAGAAGCAGGCCGATCAGAACGGAGTCCGCCAGGACTTGGCGCAGGCCTCAGCCGAGTTGGCCGCCCGCCAGGAGCAGATCGCCTCCGAATTGGCCCAGGCCCAGGCCGAGGCCCAAGGCGAACACGAAGGCCAACACGAGGGCCACGAATCGGCCCAAGCCGAAAATAGCAAAGGCGAGATGTCGCTCAGTTCGCATCGCGCCTCGCAGGGGGCCAAGAAGATGGGACCCCAAGGCCCCACTTCCGCCGACCGTAAAGACCCCGAGGGGCAGGACCTCCGCAAGGAGCCGTGGTTCGCCAACTTGCCCCCCGAGGCCCGCGATACCATGCGCAGTAATGCCCAACGCCGTCCTCCGCCCGGATACGAACGGCGGACCCAAGAGTATTTCGAAAACCTCGACAAATAGCAAACCCTACCAACACCGACCCACCATGACAAGTGAAAATCCACAAGTATCGCCCGACGATCTGGCTGCCGTACAACACTGCAAAGAGGCCTATGACCGCATCCGCAAGGAACTCGCGGAAGTCATCGTCGGCCAGAGCGACGTAATCGAACAAGTGCTGATCGCCATCTTTGCCCGCGGCCACGCCCTGTTGGAAGGCGTGCCGGGCCTAGCCAAGACACTCCTGGTCAGCTCGCTGGCTGAGGCCACGCACTTGGGCTTCAAGCGCATCCAGTTCACCCCCGACTTGATGCCCAGCGATGTTACCGGCACGCAGATCATCCAGGAAGATTCGGAGACGCGGCGGCGGCAGTACCAGTTCCTTCCCGGCCCGCTGTTTGCCAACATGATCCTGGCCGACGAAATCAACCGCACGCCACCCAAGACCCAGGCTGCCATGCTCGAAGCAATGCAGGAGCGGCAGATCAGTTCTGGCGGACAGGTCCACATGCTGCCCGACCCGTTCTTCGTCCTGGCCACGCAGAACCCGTTGGAGCAGGAAGGCACCTATCCGTTGCCCGAGGCCCAGTTGGACCGTTTCCTCCTGTACATCAAAGTTGGTTACCCCAAGGCGACGGAGGAATGGGACATTGCCCGGCGGGTCACCACGGGAAAGCAGGGCACGATCGCGCCTTCGCTCAGCGGCGAGGACATCGTCCGCCTCCAGAAACTAGTCCTCCGCGTGCCCGTGAGCGACCAGGTTTTGGGATATGCCTGGGCCTTGGTCCGGGCCACTCGTCCGGGCACGCCGGAAGCCGCCGATTTCGTCAACAAGTGGGTTTCCTGGGGCGCCGGGCCGCGCGGTGTGCTGACGCTGATCACGTGCGCCAAGGCCCGGGCGATCCTCCACGGCCGGCATCACGCCACGGTGGGCGACATTCAATGGCTGGTCAAGCCGGCCCTGCGGCATCGCATTGCCCCCAATTACGCGGCCCAGGCCAGTAATCTCGACAGCGACCGCCTGATCGACATCCTGCTGGAAAGCGTGTCCGCGGATGCCAAGTACGCACGGCCGGCGGCCTGACCTTTCCCTTACCCGTTACCAGGTTTCAGGTTTCCCTTATGGCGCGTTCCGTTCTTTCCCGCTACCTCAATCCCGACGTGCTCAATCGCCTGGCCGGCCGGCGGATCGATCCACGCGGCCTGGTGTTGGGCAACCTGGCCGGGTCGCACAAGTCGCCCCTGTCCGGCTTCGCCGTGGAGTTTGTTGGGCACCGCGAGTATGTCTGGGGCGACGACCCCAGGCACATCGATTGGCGGCTGTACTTCACGCGCGACATGCTGTTCGTCAAGCAGTACCAGATGGAAACGAACCTGGTCTGCCATTTCATGCTCGACGCCAGCGCCTCGATGCGCTACGGTGACGGCCCGCAGCAGAAGCTGGCCTACTCCGCGCAGATGGTCGCCGCCTTGGGCCACGCCATCGTCCACCAGGGAGACAAGGCCTCGCTGGCCGCCTTCGATGAGAAGGTCGTGGGCACGGTGACGCCCAGCAACTCGGTGGCCCAGGTCATCCGCATGGCGGAGTTGCTGGATACGCTCTCGCCGGTCAGCAAGACGCAGATGGCCGAGTGCCTGAGCGAGCTTTGCGGCCGCACCAAGCGGCGTGAGATCGTGATGATCTTCAGCGACTTCTTCACCGACCTGGCCGCCCTGGAGCCCGTCTTGCAGCAGATGCGTTATCGCCGGCACGAGGTCGTGCTCTTCCAAGTCATGCACCACGACGAGTTGGCCTTCGACTTCGACCGTATGACCAAGTTCGTCGGCCTGGAAATCCCCGACGAATTGCTTGCCAACCCCGAGGCCATTCGCCGCAACTATCTCAAGGCGATGAAGACCTTCAACGGCCTCCTGGCGGAGATTTGCGAGCGGAACCGCATCGAGCGCGTGCTGGTCGATACGAGCCGCGACATGGCCGAGGTGCTCATCGATTATCTCAACCAACGCAGCCGTCTGCACCGAAGACGATGAGTATCTTGTTCAAGGCGCTCGTCGCGGTCGCCTCCTGCGGCGCGACGGTGGAAGATAGCGGGCCGCCGCCGACGTTCGCGGAGGCCTGCTTCCAGTTTCGCCCTGCCGGCAGCTTCCTCCCCCTGGCCGATGCCCAGCGGATGCTGGAAGGCATCGGGCAGGACAGCCGCATTTATCCCGGCGATCGCAAGAAAGTGCGGCTTAAGGGGCTGTATCGCGTCCGCGATTGGACGCCCGAAGATACGGTGCGCGTGGCCGTGGCCGATAACAGCCACCTGCGGTTCTACGTCTGGGGCGAGGGACATGGCGTGGCCATCTTCGCCAGTCCCGCGGGTGCGGCCTACCGCATTACGCAACAACCGGGCGAGGCCCTCACGAAGCAGGATATTCGCGTGAGTCTCGGTGCGCTGGTGGCGACCGACGATCACCGCTGGGCACGCTTGCCGGCGCTGAATGGACCATTCCAGATCCGCTGCCAGGATGGGGCTGTCGTGGTCACAAAGGGCAACGTGCGCTTGCTTACCGTTCCCCTGGAAGTCCCTGCGAAGGACATCTACGTGCAAGTGCCGTACGACGCCACGCTGTGGGACCTGGCGATGTTCCGCAGTGGGCCAGTGCCGGAGGAAATCGCGACTGCCCACCACGTCGTGCTTGACGGCGCCCGGCCCGCCGCGCTACCTTGGAAGGCGGCCTTGCCCAAGGGCGCCCGCTTGCAGAAGGGAAGCAATGGCAACGTCGAGCTCGCGGTGGAGAACAGCTCGGAAATGGCGGTAGCCAGCGTAGCCGCCGGCAAACCGGGCCTTTTTGAAGTTGTGGTGCAAGTCGACGAGGCGACACCCGGCACCGGCATCGCCTTGCTCGACGATAAAGGCGAGGCCCTGGACGGCATCGAATTCGGCCGGGAAGGCCAATCGCTGGCCTTCGGCTTCGGCAGTCCTAAAGTGCAAGTTTGGTTGAGCAATTTCGATCCTATCAATCATCCCATACCGCTGGCCGGGCCACGGCAGTGGTTGCGGCTGGTCGCGGCCGCCGGCTGTTGTAAATGCTGGATTAGCGGCGACGGCCTGCATTGGGGCCGGGTGATCGAGGCACATGAATGGTCCGGCTCGTGGAAATCACTTGCCCTGTTTGCCCGCGCCACCGTCGCTGGCAATGCGGACAGTGCGGCCCGTCATGTCCGCCTGCGATACTTGCAGGTCCGCGAGTTGGACGGGCTGACTGCGGCCGTCCCCGCCGCTTTGCTCGCCAAGGCGGCCGTGGCCGGCGTGGCCCTCAACACCGAGCAGGGAGAGTTGCTTCCGGCCTGGACGTCGCGCGTCGTTGCGATGGCGCCTGCCGCGTCCTCGCTCGTGGCCTGGCGCTACGCCTGCACGCTCCAGGCGCTGGCCGCCAAAGTGCAAATCGATGCCGCCGACGGGATGCTGTATCGCGCCGTACGCGATCGCATGAGCGAGTTGCCCACGGTCCGGGCCAAGATCGACCTCTTGCTTGACGCGGCGCTCGTCTGGCGGTGCCGGCAGGAGAGCGTGCAGCGGCTGTTGCAACTCTGGGAGCGGCTCGGCCGTGAAGTGCTCAACGCCGGGAGCCGCGGCGATTTCGCGGCGTACCAGCAAGCGCTCATGCAGGCTTCGATCAGCGAGGCGCCCGAGCATGGCGGCCCCATCTCTTGGGAGCTTGTGCGAGATTCCCTGATGTTGTTCTATGCGACCGACCGTAGCGCGGATTTGACGCGGTTGGCGGACACTTTGGTCTTCTGGCGGTCCGACCAGCCGTACGTCGGTTTCTGGCCCACGACCGATCAGCTCAATAGGTTGCTGCTGTGGTTGAACGTCAGCCCCGAGGGATTGAACGGTCGCCGCGGGAGAAGGGGGTCGAAACCGCACTTGACAGTCAGCGACACGGCCCACGTGACGATGCCGCCATTGAGCCGCGCGGCGACTAACCTGCTCTCGGAGCTGCAATCGGCTTTGGAGATCAAGCAATATGCCGACGCGGCGAAGGTCCTAGTGGGCTGCGAGCTGCCGCGCGACGAGGGACTAGTCCCTGCTCCCGGCGACGGCCAGCTTTACGTTTCCTTCCGGGTTGCCCTGCGGGCTCTCTTGCTCGAACATCCGGGACTGGGCGAGGCCATAACCGGCCAGATTGGGCCGGCCGACCAGCTCAAGATCGAGCAAGTCCTCAATCGTGGCGAACCGGCCGCGGTCGAGGCATTAACGGTGCAGTACTGTGGCACTGCGGCCGCCGTGCTGCCTTGCCAGTGGCTGGGCGATCGGGCACTGGCGGCTACCGATTTTTCCCGTGCGCTTTCCTGGTATGACGAGGGCCTGCGCTGGACCTCGCCCGCGCAGCAGCCGGAGCTTGCCGCCCGGAAACGTCTCGCTGCGGCCATGTTGGGAGTGGCCCAAGGACAGCCGCCCACGAAGCCCGTGTCGTTGGGCAGCGTGAAAGTCTCGCCGGAGAAGTTCGAAGGGTGGGTCCGCGAACAACTTGCGCGGCGGCGGGGCAGCGGCGAAGCGGTTTTCTCCGCCGACGCGCTCCCCGTGGTGGCTGCCACACAACCGGTGCTCTACCAGGCCGCCTCCTTCGGCCGGCTCGACGATCGCAACGGGCGCGGTATCAAAGGCGACGAATTGTCTTATGCCTTGCGCCAGCCCGCCCAGGCAGTCGACTGGACATGGCGGCAATTGACCATTGTAAGCGGCGAAGACTCGCTGATCGCCGCCCAGCGGGCGCGGATTACCGCCTTCGATCTCACCGGCGGGAAAATCCGCTGGAACGTTCCCTTGGGCAACGGCTGGTCGCTGGGTCCCGTGCGGCCGCTGGTCTGCGGACAGCGAATCTACGTCCGCGCCTCGGTGGCCGCCGACCGTACCGGCGTGCTCTGCCTCGACGGCCGAACGGGCCGCAAGCTCTGGCTCAGCGATTGTCGCGGCAACGCGGCCGGCGATCCGCTCTCGTGTCGCGGCCGGCTATTAGTGCCGACGATCGGGCCGGCTGCCGGCGATTTTGTCGCGCCGCTATGCCTCGTAGAACTACATCCCGAGACCGGCGACGTGTTGTCCAAGCGGCAAATCCTGGAGACCGCCCAGCGCGACCGGCTGTCGGGCGAGTGCCAGGCATCCTGGGCCGACAACCGCCTGGTCGTGCTGCTGGCCGGAAGCGTGATTTGCACCGACTTGCAAGGGCGGGTCTCCTGGCTCCGTGAGGAAACGGCTGTTCCTCCCGAGCAAGACCCCCTCTTCTTTCAGCAACCCTGCCAGCCGGCGATCGAGTCCAACGGGCGGCTTTTCGTCCAGCAGCCGGGAAGTTGCGTGATCGATTGTCTCGACTTGGAGACGGGCCATCGTTACTGGCGGCGCGGCATCCTCGGCTTAGAACGCATGGCCGACTTACCGGACGATCGCCTCCTGGTGAAAACCGCGCGGGGGTTCGTCGCCATCAACAAGACCACGGGTGAAGTCCTTTGGCAGCGCGAGCACCTCGGCATGTTATCGGCCCTGGCGCGAACGTCCTCGGGCCTGATCCTTGCCGCCCGCCAGGCGAACGTCGCCGACAAACCGCACCTCGTGTTCCTCTGGATCGATGCGGCGACAGGGGAGACCCTCGCCAACAGTCCCGTGGCGATGGAAAAGAACCAGCAATTCTTCTTTGGCCCCATCGCGGCGCGGGGCGACCGGACATGGTGCTGCTTCGGCTATGGCGCTAACAACGATGAGAACCCCAAGCGGATTATCGAGTTGCAACCCGGCAAGTCGGCGTTGCCCGACGAGCCGCTGTAATGCGATGATGCACCTCACCTTGTCCTCCCGCCGCACGCTATACTGCCCGCGGTTGAGATTGGCCCAATTCACGCTAACCCGAAGCGTAAGCGAGGATCGCAAGTCGTTCCCTCGCTTACGCTTCGGGTTAGTTTCAAGCTCAACCGCGGGCAGTATAGCTTTGACGGCGCTGCTCATCCTGGTCCCGCTGGCGCGTTGCGCCCTCCTCGCGGCGGATGTCGCCCTGCCCAATGGCGTGCCCGATCCGGACTGTTCCGAGTTGCGGCTCTGGTTGCGGGCTGATGCGGGAATTCGCGATGCCGCTGGCCACAGTTCTTCCGATCCGGAGTTCAGCGGGTCGGTGGCCGCCTGGAGTGACCAGTCGAGCCGGCATTTCGATCTTGCCGCGCCGCCCGAGAAGGCGCCGGCCTACGTGGCCAGCCAGCCTGCGGCCGGTAACCGGCCCACGCTGGCTTTCGGCAGCGGGCGGATGCTGGCGCGGGCCAACGAGGCGCTGCACGAAAAGGCCAACTCGACCACTTTTCTGGTCTTGCAGATCCAGCGCGGCCGGGACGCGGGCAACGTGGTCTATTGCGCGGGAGACCCCGGCGGCAAGCGGGACCTCCTCTGTTTCCAACGCGTCAGCGAAGCCGATGCCGCACGTGGCTTCCTGCAATGGTGGTCCGCCGCGCAAAACGGAGAGATCAATATCGACGATCCCCTGCCGCTTGCCGCGGATAGCCGCTTCGCCATTGTCGTTCTGCAGTCGGCGGGCGAAAACTCTTTCGTGGAGATCCAAGATGGCCTGGGCGATGCCTTGGGCGCTCATCGTGAAACGCTTCCCGCGGGGCAGTCGGTCGCGAGCAACCAGTGCGGCCGCGGCTATTGCCTGGGGGGCCAGAAGCCGGACCAGCCGCAAAGCGCGTACGACGGCGAAATTGCCGAGATCCTGGTCTATGACCAGGCGCTCTCGTCGGCCCAGCGCTGCATGCTAGTAAGCTATCTTCGCCGCAAGTACGAACTCGACGTACTGGACGCATTGTATCCGGCCGGCACGATGCTCCTACAGGCCGAGGATTTCGACGGTCCCTGGCAGCTTAGTCCCCGCTGGGACCAATTGGCCGCGCTGTGCCTGGGCCAGCGGCACGTGACGTCCAAGAGCGAAAAGGCCGATGAAGGAATCAAGCGAACGGTCCTCATTCCCCAGTCCGGAAGCTATTCGGTCTGGGTGCGGGCCTTTGGCGGCCCGCAGAGCGGGCTGCGGACGAGCGTGGGCGGCAAGCCGCTGGGCATCACGCATGCCGAGGGTTCCCCGGCCCTGAGCTGGCAGCTTGCCGGCAAAATTGACTTGCCGGCGGGCGAGACGGAGATCGGTGTCCGTGGCGAGGGGCCAGGCCGCAAGGAATGCGATGCGCTGCTGGTCAGTCCCTCGATCACCACGCGTGCCGAGGTCGAGGAAGTCTGTGCCTTGGCCCGGCGGCTGCACCAAACCGCGGGCCACGGCCGCTTTGCCGCGGTTTTCGACGATGGTCGCAGGTTCGAGGGCAACCTGGTGTCGGGCTGGCGGGGCAGCGGCACGCGGATTGCCCGCGATGGCGGAACCCGGCCCGGCGTGCGCTGCCTGCTGCTGGATAGCCTGACTGCGGACACCGCCCCGCCGTCCGACGCCCTCCTGGAATTCCAGAACGGCGATCGCATCCGTGGAACCATCTGCGGCTACTTGGCGGCTTCGACGGAGCCGGGGCAAAGCGGCGGCCCCCAGGTGCTCGTGCAGCCTTCCCAAGAATTCAGCCGATCTCAAGGATTCAGCCGATCTCGAGAATTCGGCCGATCTCGAGAATTCAGCCGATCCAGCGGCAGGCCGATCGGCGTCGATATCGACTGGCTGAGGCGGATCGTGTTCGATACGACCGGGCCGTCGCGCAGTTGCCCGCCGCGGGCGCTTGTCTGCCGCGACGGCCGGGTGATCGTGTTCCGCGCCCTGCGTTTCAACGGCGACGGCCTCAGCGCGCTCACCGATCAAGGCCTCGTGCGCCTGGCGTACCGCGAACTGGCGGAAGTCGCCATGCAGCCGTTGGACCCCTGGGATGCCTATTACCGCCAGCTTGGGGTGATCGATCCCGACGGCGACGGCAGTATCGTTCGCCTGGAGGCCGGACAGGACACGGTTCTTACGGCGACTGCGACGCGTGCGCGGTCATATCGCAATGAAAGAGACTCGGCGGCATCCGCCTGCCTCATGCAACCGGCCTGGAGCCGCACGCCGATTCTCGTTGCCTGGTCCGCGGTCCGCACGTTGTGGCGGGCCCCGGCCGCGGTCGTTCCCTTGTCGCTTTTCGCGCCGCAGGCGGTCACGCAGCGCGGCGCCCTGGGTAGCAGTTGGAAGTGGCAGGTGAACCGCAACGTTGCCGGCGGCGAGCTGCGCTGCGATGGCGCCGGGTATCTTTGGGGATTTGGCGTCCATGCGCCCAACGAATTGGTCTTCCGCCTGCCCGACTCCGCGCGGGCCTTCCACTGCGACCTGGGGATCGATGCAGCCGTCGGCGAATCCGGGTGCGTGGTGGGCAAGGTCTACGCCAACGAGGCAGCCGGTACGCCTCTGTTCCAGAGCAAGCCGTTGCTAGGCTTGCAGCCCGCCGTTTCCACCGGCGAGATCGCCTTGGCCAGCGGCAATTCGGCCGTCCGGCAACTGGTGCTCGTGGTGGGAGACGGCGGCGACGCCCGCGGGCCGACCGCCACCCCGTTGGATATCGGCGATCATGCCGATTGGCTCGAGCCGACCTTGGAACTCGATCCCGTCAAGCTGCGTGCCGCGGTGGAGAAGTATCGGCGGTCTGCAAAGTAATCTCGATGACGAACCTGGCGTTACCTGCTTGCCGCACCGTAGCCTTGTCAGCGTGGGCAATTTGGATGGTGTTGGGCCGTTGCCTCATCCTGGCGGCCGGCGTTACCCAGCCCGGCGGCGAGCCCGATCCGAGTTGTCCCGAGCTGCGTCTTTGGCTGCGGGCCGATGCGGGAGTTTGCGATGCTGCCGGCCGCGGCTCTTCCGACCCGGCCTTCAGCGGATCGGTGGCCGTTTGGAGCGACCAGTCAGCCCGCCATTTCGACCTGGCAGCGTCGGCGGAACATTCGCCCGCCTATGTAGCGAGCCAACCTGCGGCCGGTAACCGGCCCACACTGGCCTTTGGCAGCGGGCGGATGCTGGCTCGGGCCAACGCAGCGCTTCACGAAGAAGTGAAATCGAGCACCTTCCTGGTCCTGCAACTCCATCCCGGCAGGGAGCAAGGCAATGTGGTGTTCTGTGCAGGAGACCCGGGCGGCAAGCGGGATGTCCTTGGTTTCGAGCGCGTCAACGACGGGCCTGGGCGGGGTTTCCTTCGCTGGTGGTCCGCCACGCAAAGTGGCGTGGTCAATATCGACGGTCCGCCGCAGGTCACTGCGGATGGCCGCTTCGCCATTGTCTTGCTGCAGGCGGCCGGTGAAAAGTCCTTCGTCGAGGTCCAAGACGGCTTGGGCGATGCCTTGGGCGCCAATCGGATATGGATTCCCACGGGCCAATCGGCGGCGAGTAACCAATGCGGCCGCGGCTATTGCCTGGGAGGAGCAAAGCTCGACCAGCCAAACAACGCTTACGATGGCGAGATTGCCGAAGTCCTGGTCTATGACCGGGCCCTCTCGTCGGGCGAGCGCCGCGCGCTGGTCAGTTATCTCCGCCGCAAGTACGAGCTCGACGTACTGGACGCACTGTATCCGACGGGCACGATGCTCCTGCAGGCCGTGGACTTTGACGGTCCCTGGCAATTTATACCTCGCCAGGACCCGTCGACCAAGGCCTGGCACGGTCACAGCATGCAACGCACCATCCTCATTTCACGGCCTGGAAACTACTCGGTGTGGCTCTTTGCCCTCGACTTTGACCTTGGAAAGCAAGGCGGGCTGCGGACCAGTGTGGGCGGCAAGCCGCTGGCCATCACTCACGTACTAGGGCCCAGAATTCCAAACTGGCAGCTTGCCGGCACAATCGATCTGCCGGCGGGCGAGACGGAAATCACCGCTCGTGGCGAAGGGCCCGGACGCAAGGAGTGCGATGCCGTGCTTATCAGCCCCAGCGTCACTACGCCTGCTGGGGTCGAGGAGATCTGCGCGCTAGCCCGGCGGCTTCGCCACGCGCCCAGCCCCGGCAAACTCGCGGCGGTTTTCGACGATGGCCGCCGCATCGAGGGCAGCCTCGTATCGGGCTGGCGGGGCAGCGGCACGTCCATTGCCCGCGACGGCGCAGGCCGACCCGGCTTGTGGTGCCTGCTGCTGGACGGCCTGACCGCCGACACGGCCCCGCTGTCCGAGGCCGTGCTGGAATTCCACAACGGCGATCGAATCCGCGGCACTATCTGTGGTTACGTGGTGGCCTCGACCGAGCCGCGACAAAGCGGTCCCCTGGTACTCGTGCAACCTTCCCAGGACTTCAAGCAACCCGGCAGCAAGCCCGTTGGCGTCGATATCGATTGGCTGCGGCGGATCGTTTTCGATACGACCGGGCCGCCGCGCGGCTGCCCGCCGCGATCGCTCGTGTGCCGCGATGGCCGGCTGATCGCGTTCCGTGCGTTGCGATTCAACGGCGAAGGTCTAATCGCGCTTACGGATCAAGGTCTTGTGCGCGTCGCCTACCGTGAATTGGCGGAAGTCGTCATGCAGCCGCTCGACCCCTGGGAAGCCTACTATCGCCAGCTTGCGGTGCTCGATCTCGACGGCGGCGGCAGTATCGTGCGTCTGGAGGTGGGACCCGGCATGCTTCTCACGGCCTCCGCGACACGTGTCAGGCAATTCCGCGATGTCTGGGAATCGGCCGCAGCCACCTGCCTCGTGCAACCAGCCTGGAGCCGTGCGCCGATTCCCGTTTCCTGGTCCGCGGTCCACATGTTGTGGCGGACTCCGGCTACGGTGATTCCCTTGTCGTTCTTCGCGCCGCAGGCGGTTGCCCAGCGCGGCGCCCTGGGCAGCAGTTGGAAGTGGCAAGTGAACCGTAACGTCGCCGGCGGCGAACTCCGCAGCGGCGGCGACGGGTATCTCTGGGGTTTCGGCGTCCACGCGCCCAACGAAATGGACTTCCGCTTGCCGGAGTCCGCGCAGATTTTCCGCTGCGGGCTGGGCATCGACGCCGCCGTCGGCGACTCGGGGTGCGTCGTGGGCAAAATCTATCTCAACGAGGCGTCCCGCACGCCCGCGTTCCAGAGCAAACCGCTTGTCGGTTCACAAGCGGCGGTTTCCAGTGGCGACATCGCCCTGGCCCCCGGCGGACGGGCAGCCCGGCAACTGGTGTTGGTCGTAGAGGACGGTGGCGATGCCCGCGGGCCAACCGCCGCCCCGCTCGACATCGGCGATCACGCCGACTGGCTCGAGCCGACCTTGATACTCGATCCCGTCAAGCTCCGCGCCGCGGTGGGAAAGTACCGGCCGACGAAGTAATTTCAATTTGGAGTGCGGGGCGGGCGCCGTGGCACAGCATAGCATGGAAACGGGATGCGTGCGAGATTCGTAGAACGGAATTTATTCCGTTGCCTTGTCGGTCTTGCGTAAGCGGAATCAATTCCGTTCTACGTAGGTGTGCGCAGTCCACAAGTCTGTTGGCTGGGGCGGGCCAAGCCGCCGCACTGCAAAGTTGCGTCCTGTGTTCTTACCCGGCGATTTCCACCCACTGCCCCCGTTTGGCGCTGTCCAGCACCGCCTCGCACACGCGCTGCGTCGCCAACGCGGTGCGCATCGTCGGCTCGAACTTCGGCCCACCCTCCAGGCTCGCCAGGAAATCGGCAAAGCCGTTGGTGAACGTGTGCTCGTAGCCGATCGTGCAGCCGGGCACCCACCAGTTCTTCATGTAAGGATGCTCGAAATTCGTGACGTTGATCTCTTGCCAACCGGTCAAATGGTCTTCCACCTTCTTTCCGGTCGCCGGATCGGCGTAGCGGAAAAACTCCAGCAGGTGCGGGTTTTCCAGATTGAAGAGCACCGAGCCGTTCTCGCCGTTGAGTTCCAGCATGCTGTAGTTCTTTCGCCCGCGGGCGTAGCGCGTGCTCTCGAAGGTACCCATCGAGCCATTGGCGAAGACCGCCAGGAACATGCAGGCATCATCGATCGTCACAGGCTCGACCTTGCCGGTCTCGGCGTGTTTCCGTTCCTTGACGAAGGTCTCCGTGTGGGCCACGACGCGGCGGATGGGGCCATTGAGCCATTGGGCCGTGTCGATCGAGTGGGCCAGCAGGTCGCCCGTCACGCCGGAACCGGCCACGCGGGCATCCAACCGCCAGAGGGCCATGCCGCCCTGGGGCACGTCGGCCGAGATCGTGTAGTCCTGGTTGTACTGGGCACGGTAGTGGAAGGGCCGACCGATCCGCCCTTCCTCGATGATCTGCTTGATCAATGAGATGGCCGGCACGCGGCGATAGTTGAAGGAGACCATGTTGGGCACGCCCGCCTTCTCGACGGCGGCCACCATCTCTTCGGCCTGGGCCACGTTCATGGCCAGCGGCTTCTCGCAGACGACCATCTTGCCGGCCTGGGCCGCGGCCAAGACAATCTCGTGGTGCAGCACATTGGGCACGCAGACGTCGATCAGGTCGATGTCCTTGCGCTGCATTAGTTTTCGCCAGTCGAACTCCATGGACTCGTAGCCCCAGCTCTGGCAAAACTTTTCCAGCTTGTCTTTTTCTTCCAGGCGGGCGCAGCAGGCCTTCAAGACCGGCTTGTGCTCGCGGGCGAAGAAGTGGCTGACCTGCAGCCAGGCGTTTGAGTGGGTACGGCCCATGAAGCCGCAGCCGATGACGGCGATATTGAGGGGTTTGGACATGACGGAACCTTTCTGAGAACTTCTGGGTAAGACTGATGCCGGCCTAGATGACCGTGTATGATTCTAGGAGTGTGTCGATCATGGCTGCAGGGAACGGACTCCGTGCCGTTCCGGGAAACTTGGAACGCCACCGAGGGCGTTCCCTACAACAGGCATCTGAAAATCGTGCAAAGTTATTTAGCTGGCAAACGGTCTGCGACCAACTTCGGAATGGAAGACCGTGCTGGGCAAGAGAACATTCTTGCCCAGCACGTACGGAATTGCAAGGGCTACTCCGCCCAGCCGTGCTTGTCGCGCACGGCGATCATGGCCTTCAAGATGCTCAGCCAGGTGCGGCGGTCCATCATCACGTCGTTGGGGAACATGCAGCCGTCCCAGCAGATGTGCCGGATCCGCTTGGTCAGCTCGCCCCGCTCGTCGCGGAGCCAATAGCCGGCGTGATAGGGAATGTCGAGTTTTCCTTGGGCGTCGCCGGGCAGGCAATGGCGGCCGGTCTTGTCGTGCGAACCGCTGCCGTGTACCGTGGCGTTGCTCTGGGCGACGTGAAAATCGATCGTCCAGGGCCGCAAGGCGGCGGTCAACTGGCAGTAGGCGGCTTCGAACTTGTCTTCGTTGCGCCAGTTGAAATTGGCGGGCAGAATGGCATCCTCCGGCGCGTTGTAGCCCAGCAGATAGAGCAGCGTGTGGGCCATGTCGGCCTCGAAGCCCAGCGTCCCCGCACGATCGACCATTTCCAGGAGTTGCAGCATCCGCTTCCAACTGTGCATGCCGCCCCAGCAGATCTCGCCTTCCGCGGCCAGCCGTTCGCCGTGGTCCTCGGCGATCTTGCAGGCCTCGCGGAAGGTCTCGGCGATCCGCTTCTGATTGCCCATCGGGTCTTCGTACCAGGCCTCCACGGGCGAGGCCGAATCGAGCCGCACTACGCCGTTGGGCCGGATGCCCAACTGCCGCAATCGCTCGGCGATACGGCAGCCCTTGCGGACCTGCGCAAGGAACTTCGCCCGTTCCTCGGCATTGCCCATTGCCGCACCGCCGCCGGTCGCTCCCCAGATCGGCGCGACGACCGTGCCGATCTCCAGGTTCCGCGCCCGGGCCTTGTCGGCCAGTTGACGGATTTGATCGTCGCTGGAATCGATTTCGATGTGCGGGGCGTAGAGGAAGAGATCGAATCCGTCGAAGCGGACGCCCTCGAACTCGGCGTCGGCCGTGAGGTCGAGCATCGTGTCCAGATCGATCGGCGGTTCGGCCCCGGGGCCTTTGCCGACCACGCCCGGCCAGGCAGCGTTGTGAAGTTTGGGGTAGTTGTTGGAGTGTTCGTAGGTCATGGGAGAAGGGGGTTTAGGGTTCAGTAGTGGGTTGGAATTGTGGGCAGCAGCGCGCTAGGATTCGGGGGCGCGCCGATACTCCCCTCTCCCGTACTCGGGAGAGGGGCAGGGGGTGAGGGCATTTGTCAGTGCGAGTGGCGTCCCACGTCACGCCGTACAAGACGCGGCGCATTTCCAGTGTCCAATGATCATACAAGTGGCGCAGGTGATTTTCTCCGAGCGCGTCGAGGATGCCTTTATAGGTCTCCGACGGGATACTCTCGAGGACCACGAATTCGGATTCAGGGGAACGGTTCTTTCTTTCGACGGTCTTCATCGCAGTGAACCCAGGATGTCCCTTGTCGTCTTGTGTCTGCTTCCCACCGCACTATGAGAAGAGATCGCTTTCGATCGACGGCATGTAACGGTTCGCATAGTAAAGGTTGGGCTGTTGGTATCTAGGCGTGCATCGAATCGAGAAGCGGGGATCGCTCGGGTTGCCAGCGTCATATACGACAAGCCCAATACCGAATACCTGACAAAGGGCAGCGATCCGATCGATCTCGTCGTCCGGCGCCTTGTTCGGAACGACCAGGTAGACCTTATGACTGAAAAGGCAGTATGCGCAGGCCTGGCCGAAGGCAGTCATAAGCTGTGACGTGTCCAGCTTGATCTCTGCCGAAACGATCTCGACGGGGGCCTTCAGAATGTCGCTCTTCTTGGATTCACGCTTGCCGACTACGTCCGGCGTGCCCCACCTGCCGCCAAATCGATTACCACCGAGGGGGATTGCCTTCGTGCATTCTTCGGTTTCGTTCACGAGCCAATCGGCGAAAGGCGCGTAGAAGTCCTCCTCTCGAACCTTGGTCGGCTCCTTTGGGACAAACTCTTCCTTGAGTTCACCACTGTCTGGGGCACGGTATTTGGTAAGCCGGTACAGTCCGCGCGACGGCTTATAAACTCGATCTGGATACTCTTGCAGGAGAGCCACCACCCTGGCGACAACGGTATTATGTACGAAAGAACCGTCCGACGCCTCAATACCACGAATCAACTCGGAATGGCGGACACCTTCAGGGTTCTGCTCAAGGATTTCAAATGCCTTCTCAAATATTTGTTGACCGATCTTTGCCATTTTTCACGCCAAAAAACCGTGCCAACCTCTCACGTTCAACCCGCCCTCACCCCCTGCCCCTCTCCCGAGTACGGGAGAGGAGAGTTTCATTTTGCCGACCGCCTATTGCCTACGTTCACTTCTTCGCGTGCGCGCCGATGATCGGCATATTCTTATGCACGTCGGGGCCGAAGTAGCGCAGGCTGACCAGCGGCTCGCAGCCGGTGTTCTCGATCTCAATGCCCCGCACCGCCGCTTCCTGCGTGATGAACACTTCATCCCACGGCTCCTCACCGAAATGGATCATCGCCGGCGTCTGCAAGGCGAGCTTGCCGATCCGCCCGCTGCCCTGCACTGTAATCCAGCCGCTCGCGCCTGGGTCGCGAAGCACGAACTTGGCCCCCGGCTCGACCGTCAACTCCTTGGCCGAAACGAGCTGCTGGCTGTTGAAATGACCATAGTCGATCCAGCGGTCCGTGTAGCCGGGACCCGACGCGCTTTGGTCCACGATCGGCTCGACATAAGTGTGCTGCTTGAAACACGGATCGACGTTCTTATCCCAATCGAGCTGCTCGACGATGAAGTCCAGATCGTGGTGTTTTTCCACCGGGACGTCCTTGACCAGCAGCGACCAGGGCACTTCGCGACCTTCCACTAGCGACTGGTACATGCCGAACACGTCGGAACCCCATTGCGGCTCGTAGGTACACATCGAGCCGGGGGCGTGCAACACGCCGGCGGGCACCATCCAGCCGGTGCCCGGCTTGAGGCGGTAGGCCTTCGAGAGGTCCAGGATGCCGTTGTCGCCCTTGTTCCAGTTCTCCAGGCAACGTCGGACGTCGGCCTTGGTGGTGCCCGGCTCGAGGCCAAAGAACGTATAGTCGAAATGATTCTCGGCGGCGTTCAACTGCCGCGGGAAGTAGTAGCACTCCGGCTTGCCCTGCTGGCCGGTCATGGCCGCGTGCTGGCTCTGCTGGTGCATGTGGTGCGGGATGGGACCCATGTTGTCGAAAAATTTCGAATAGACGGGCCAGCGGGCGTACTTGTCGAACATTGTCTTGCCAATCAGCCGCGTCCCGGCCTCGGCCACCGCGTCGCGGAGCAGGAAGCGCTGGCCCTCGAAGACGGCGTAGCTCAGGCCCTCGTCGGCCGCGCGGTTGTCGTTGGCCGCCTCGGTCGTGCTGGCAAACCAGCGTTCGTCGATACCGCCACGATGGGTTCCCAGGGCATACCAATCGGTGGGTGCCAGTTTGATTCGCTTGCCGGGATGGAGAAAGCTTCGGGGCACCCAGTTGGGTGTCAGCCGCAAAATGCCTTCTCCAGCGTCCAGGGCCCGATTGACGATAGCCCCCACGTTATCTTTTTTTGCAACGGGTGATGCGCACATGGTTACTTTTCTCCCAATAGTCGAAAACATTCCTGGAAAACGAGAACCATTGTAACATGAGACAATCCCCCTGTGTCCAGTACCCCGGGGAGAAAAATTGGGCTTACGACGCGCAGCGCAAACGGGCCGATACCGCTGCGGCCATGCCATGCAGCCGAGTGGTCTTGAGAATGACGCAACCGCGAGTCACCGTGGCCTCGCCCGGGTTTCCCACGCCGGCCGTGGGGCATAGCAAGATGCCGTCCAGGCGGTCCCAGTGCCGCTTGATGGCATAAGGGACCGACGAGGAACTGATATTGCCCACGTCGCGAGCTAAGCCGTTGACAAGCTCGCCGCCCACGCCGATCCCGTCGAGTTGCATGGCCGTAAGCCGCACAATCCCCGAGCCGGCCTGGTGGGGGATCACAAAGCTCACGTCCTTGGGGCTAATGTGGGCCGCAGAAAGCGCCTTTTCAGCAATCGCAGCCATTGCCCGCGGGGCCGCATCGCCAATCGCCAGGCCATTGAGCGAGAAAACGAGTCGCCTCGCCGCCGTGTCGCGGCCACCTTCGTTGGTCGGCACCGGCACGTTGTCGCGGAGGTGAAAGTCGAAGAAAACCCCATCCGCCGCACAGGTTTCCGCAGTCGCCTGCAAGACTTCGAAATGCACAGGGTAACGCTGGCTATCGCTGCGGGCCAGCAACGTGGCTTGGGCAAAGTCGCCGAACAGGCCGGCCGTCTGCCGGCAGGCATAGTCGATGATCTTGCTGGTCCGATTGACCGTAATCACCAGGATGCACTGGTTCTTGCCCAGTTCGACCGCAGGGAGGATTCGTCGCCGGGCTACGGTTACCGCCTTGGGAAAGCCGCTACACCCCCAGTTAATCGCTGCTGTGCAGGTCGAAGTCAGTCCGACGCGGCGCAGGAATCGCCGTGCCGCGCCGCCCAGCCGTTCGACCGGCATTCCATCGCTTGCACCATATCGCTTGGCAATCGAATCCGGCATCAGCGAGGAGGCGACAAAAACCGCCCCCACGCAGTCGGCGAGCCTGAGGCCCGAATCGCGCTGCAGATTCTCCACGGCCCCCACGGCCATTGCCACTTCGTCCTCAGTCGAGACTCGCCGCGACTCGATGCCCGTGTGCTTGAGGAACTTGGGCGGAAGCGTATCGCCAAACCAATCATTCCCAAGCACCCACGGGGGCTCGTAGATCCCGATGGCAGAGATTCCTATGCGTGGCAGGCTACGGTAGATTCCCATGTATTGTACTGACGGTGCTTTACGGTTCTTGGTTCCCTCAATTGAAAGTCGGCAGATCGTTCAGCAGTTGGACAACAGATTCCCCGTACAGCCGCAAGCTTATCTATTCTTCGCTGTCGATCTGATTGCGGCTAGGGCGTTTTCCAGTTGGAGTTTACGCGTTGTTGAATTTGGGTAATATGCGCAAATGTACCTACGGCACTCTGCGCCCCTGGGCCGCCTCCCAGAGGGCGTACCAGTCTTCTCGTTCCAGCAGTATCTCTGCCGCGGCCGCCGCGCTCTGTATCCGCTCAATGCGGTTGCTGCCGATGATCGGCAGTGGCCGGCTGGGGTGTGCCAGAATCCAGGCGTAGGCCAATTGATCGACGCTCGCCCCACAATATCGTGTGGACATATCCTCGGCCGCCTTGGCGATCCGCTGGGCGGCTTCATCGGCTGGATCGAACAGGCGTCCGCCCGCCAGCGGGCTCCAGGCCATGGGTGTCGCGCCGGCCTTTTCGCATTGGGCCAGCGTGCCGTCGTAGATGGGGTCCATGCGCAAGAGGTGGAACTCGATCTGGTTGGTTGCCAGCGGTTGCTCCATGTAAGTGCTGAGCAAATCGAATTGGGCTGCGGTATAGTTGGAAACGCCGGCCGCCCGGATCTGGCCGTCGCGCAGAAGCCGATTGAGGCCGCTGGCCGTGTCGTCGGCACGCGTCAGCCAATCGGGCCGATGGACCAGTAGTAATTCCACGTGGTCGGTGCCTAGGAAGCGGAGCGATTTTTCCAGGCTCTTGATCATCCGTGCGCCGCTGGCATTGTAGTGCGCTGTGCGTCGGTCGGGATGATGCTTACAGGGCACATAGATACCCGCCTTGGTGACGATTTCCAGCTTATCTCGCAAACCTGGCGACAGGGCCAGGGCCGCGCCCAGTGCCCGTTCGACTTCGTACAGCCCATAGATTTCGGCCGTATCGATGGTCGTGATGCCCAATTCCAGGCAGTCTTGTAGGCGGCGGTTGATGTCCTGCGAGGTCGGCTGGTCGCTGAGGAGTCGCCAGGTCCCGTAAACCATTCGTGAGAACTCCGGCCCCTGCGGTGCGATAGGTAGGCGTGGCATCATAGCGGTTCGGTTCCTTAATGAGGGGGAAACGGCCAGTATAGCATGAACTTCTGGCGGGCAAAACCTGTCCAAGCAGAAGTGCTGACAGAAGCAAGGTCCCTTGCTCGCAGCCGCAAAAAGTGGTAGATTGCGGAAAGACCGTATCACTCTCGGATGTCGTTCGATAGCAAGGCGGTTGGCAGTTACGGCTTTCCCAACCCAAACTTCTGCATTGTTGCGCGGGCGTGGCGAAATTGGCAGACGCGTCAGACTTAGGATCTGATTCCGAAAGGAGTGGAGGTTCAAGTCCTCTCGCCCGCATCTGTTTGAAGACAAAGGACTTGCGACGACTTGCCGCAAGTCCTTTTCTTTGGTGCGATGCCGCCCGCGTAATAACGGTGCAACAGGATCGCGGGAAATTGCCGCGAAATGGCAGGGTAACACCGAGGCAATACCCAAGGTGGAATTCTTGGCCGACGAGTGCCACTGGTTTCCTGATAATGGTTTGCAGCGATTGATGCGAATCGTCAATTCAACAGCCAACGTGCCAAACCGAAGTAGACCAGGAGCGTTACGATGTCGGTGGATGCTAGGGCGATAGGGCCAGCGGCGACACGCGGTTCACGCTGAAAGAACCGAAGAAGGTTGGGTATCGACATGCCGACTACAGCCGCACAGGTTACGCCGCCAAGAATGGCTCCCAGCAATGCCACGACCACCCGGACCCTACCAAGCCACAGGATGGCCACGAAGCCAACCGCGGCAGCACTTGCGATTCCCAAAAAAAGGCCCGTCATCGCCTCGGATCGCATTTTTCCCAGAATGGCTTGCATCGTTGGCCGCCGCCCGTGCAGCAGTTGGATCGCCAAACTCACCGACTGAATGCTTACGCTTTCGGACAATGCCAGGACAACCGGAATGAATATCGCCAATGCTACCGTCTTTTCCAGTTCCGCTTGGAAGATGCCCGACAAGAACGCCGCTAGGATACCGCCAGCAACGTTCGCCAGAAGCCAGGGAAAACGGCGGCGAAAGGCAACGACGGAGGACTGCTGGGCTTCGGCAAGGTGTACGCCGATCAACTGAAACAGGTCATTGTGACGCTCAGTGCGGTCAAGGTCGATCAATTCGTCCGTGTAGAGTTCAACATCCACGATGCCAAGGATGCGGCGATCCTTATCGACCACGGGAAAGGCCAGCAAGCGGTGCAAGATGAAGAAATCGCAGGCATCGAGAACGGTTGCATTCTTTGAGAGCGTAATGACTTCCCTAACCATGATCTCTTCAATCCGATTTTCGAGGGGAGAGAGCAGCAAGCGACGGACTGGCACCACTCCCCGTATTCGCCCGTCATCATCAATTACGTAGAAATATGTCACCCGGCTTGAAGGAGGATTTGTGCGGATAGTGGACAGTGCATCGCCAATGGTCTGGCCGATATGCAGCCGGGCGAATTCCGTCCGCATGTGTCCGGTAATCGGCTCATCGAGAGTTCTTTGGATGTCAGGGGCAAGCATGAATGTCCTTTTCAGCTATGGATGCGGAACTTGGTATTATACGGGCTATTGCAATCACGATGGTCGGTGGTTCGAGTCAGTTTTTCCGGTTCGACGTTCCGCAGTCCTGGGTTTTCTGACCGCGCTCAAGGGCAATCCCGACAAGCCCTTATTGTGGCCGGCGATACAGACTTACAGTACCGCTGCACTCAGAAAATGCCTTGCAAGCCCTCGGGGATGTCCCCACTGGCGCGCCATTGGCGGATCGCCTCGTAGGACACTAAGGCGGCAGCTACGGAGAGATTCAAGCTGCGAACTTGGGCATGCATGGGGATCCGCAGGCAATGCTCGGGATGATCTTGCCGCATGGTTGCCGGCAAGCCCTTCGATTCGCTGCCGAAGACCAGTACGTCGCCGGGATGGATCTGGGCCTCGGTATAATGCCGCCGGGCGGTCTTGGTCAGGAACCAGTAGGTCCGCTCGGGCAAGCGGGCAAGCAGGCTCGGCCAGTCGTCGACCACTTCCCACTCGAGGTGCTCCCAGTAGTCCAGGCCGGCGCGGCGGACGTGGCGATCATCGACCAGAAAGCCCAGCGGACGAACGAGCCACAACTTGGCGCCGATGGCCACACAGGTGCGGCCGACATTGCCGGCGTTGAAGGGGATCTCCGGTTGGTAGAGCACGATCTGCAGAACGGGTTCCGGCATAATATACTGCACGCAGGCATAAATGAGCCGTGGGAGTCCCGGCTCTAGCCGGAATCCTCCCGGGACCGCCGCCTAAAGGCGGGACTTCAACAGCCCATTTCCTCCCGCACAAACGATAATCATCTGCTTCCAATCACTTGTCCGCTTATAGTAACGCAGTTGCCGGGATTCGGCTAGTAGATCGACGATGAGGCAGGACCACCCGACTAATGAAGAATATTTCCCAAAACGGGTTATTGCTAACGGGAATAGGATAGTCTATTGAGAGGGTGCGTGCATAAGCCTCGCGCGGAAACACGCGCCGCGCGCTGCTTTCCAACACTCAGGAGGCCAATGGTGCAAGTCAACATTCATTCGATCAAACTGGGAGTTGGACGCTGCTACGTGATTCAAGGCGAAAGGACGATCCTGATCGATGCGGGAGGTCCGCGCCAGGCGGCACACTTTCGCCAGGCGATGAAAGCCTTGGCCATCGATCTCCACAGCGTTCGCCTGATTGTCATTACCCACGGGCACTGGGACCATATCGGGTCGGCTAGGGACATCCAGGACATGACGGGCGCCAGGATCGCCATGCACCACAGGGAGCGGGATTGGCTGGAAGAATCCATGAAGGTGCTCTCTCCCGCCGCAACGCTCTGGGGCCACGTGGTCCGAGCGATGATGGTTCCCTTGCTGCCGCTGATCCATTTCCCGGCAACCAACGTGAATGTGGTCGTGGGAAACGAAGGGGCGTCTTTGCTGGAGTACGGCATCCCCGGCAGAGTGCTCTACACTCCCGGCCATTCCGCGGGGTCGGTCAGCGTCTTGCTGGACACGGGCGAGGCCTTCGTGGGAGACCTGGCGATGAACGAGTTTCCTCTTCGCCTCAGGCCGGGACTGCCGATTTTTGCGGAAGACATGGAGAAGGTGCGAGATAGTTGGCGACGGCTACTGGCGGAAGGGGCGAAGACCGTTTATCCGGCGCATGGGAAGCCGTTTGCGGCGGAGATCATCCGCAAATCGCTGGCCCCGGAAAGATAAGGCTGCCGACAATCGTATTGACGGCGCGCGCGGCGGGCGAGGCCGTCATTCGTCGTGCTTCTCGGGGCGTAGCACGATTGTCGTATGCCCCGGAATGCGCCATTGTCGGGTGTCCAACAAACCCGTGCCCGATCCGCCATAGCGGGGATCTTCGCTCGACCAAAGAAGTCTCCAATCCTTCTCGGAGGGAGGCGATGCCAGCGGCTCGGCCACTGGGCTCCATAGCAGATCTCGGCCAAGGTTGACGATCAGGAGCCGGTCGTCTCTGCGATCGCCGAAATAGCGGAGCAGCAATGCCTCTGGGCCGATAACCGCCCCGTGGATGCGGTCGGCGCGCTGGGCCGAGAATACTGGGTCCTCGCGGCGGAGGCGAATAAGATCCCGGTGCAAGATCCAAACGTCCGCATGCTTTTGCCGTTCGCTGAAGTCGAGTTTGCAGCGTTCGAAGGTGCCGCGGTCACAGGGATCGGCCAGGTGGGCGCCGCTGGCCGGCCCGCCGAGACTGTGAAACTGCCGCAGAAACTCCTGCCGCCCCTCGCGCACCAATTTGGCCAGATCGACCTGGTGGTCGGCAAAGTAAAGAAAAGGCGCGGAAGCGGCGAATTCCTGGCCTTGAAAGAGCATTGGGGTGCCGGGAGCGAGCAGGAACAAGGCCGTCAGCGCGCGGTAGCGCCCCGGCGAGGTGAGCAAGTGCATCCGCAGGCCCTGCGCGGAATTGGCGATCTGGTCGTGATTTTGCAGGAAGGAGATGAACCGCATGCCTGCCAGGTCCCAGACCGGCGTGCCGCGCTGGCGGCCTTGCCGCGCGTTCCACTGGCCCTGGTACAGATATCCCCATTTCACTGCGGAGATCAACTCCTGGGGCGTGCCTTGATAATCGCCATAGTAGAATTCATTGTGGCCGGTGGCTGCAACGCGCAGCGCGTGATGGAAGTCGTCGTTCCAGACGGCATCCAGGCCGTAGCCGCTGTCCGCGGGACTCCTCACCAGGCGTGCTTGCTGGAACTCGTTTTCGCCCACCACTAGCGTCTTGCGGCCATGCGCCGCCTCGCGCACGCGACGCGCGATGGCCGCCAAAACGTGCTCGGGCGAGTCGTCCACAATCGCCTGGATGGCATCGATCCGCAAACCATCCATGTGGAACTCGTCGATCCAGTAGCCGGCGTTGGCCACGAAGAACTCGCGGACCGACTGCGATTGCTCACCGTCGAAATTGATCGCCCCGCCCCATTCGGTCTGGTGTTTTTCCGAGTGGAACGCCTTGGCGAAACTGGTCGCGTAGTTGCCGTTGGGGCCAAAATGGTTGTAGACCACGTCCAAGAGCACGGCCAAGCCCTGGCGGTGAGCTTCGTCGACGAAGTGCCGCAGATCGTTGGGGGCTCCATAGAGCCGCGTCGGCGCAAACAGATCGACACCATCGTATCCCCAGCCAAATTGCCCGTCGAATTCGTTTACGGGCATGATCTCCACCACCGTAATGCCGAGGGACGCCAAGGCGCCGAGTTGCGCCGCGGCCGCCACAAAGGTCCCCTCGGGCGTGAACGTGCCGACATGCATTTCGTAGATGATTTGCGTGGGCAGAGATACTCCCTGCCAGCCCGAGTCATGCCATTGGTAGTCGGCCGGATCGACAATCTCGGATGGACCATGCGGTCCTTCAGGCTGCCGACGCGAGGCCGGATCGGGAAAAGAACCCTTCCCGTCCAGGTGATAGCGATAGCGGTCGCCGACTCTGGCTTCGGCGGCGTACGCGGAGAAATAGCCGCCTGCTTCGGCTGTCATGGGTATCAGCAAGGGGGCGCTCGACTGGCTGCCTGCGGTGTGAGGCTCCAGCGCCACTTCCACGCGTTTCCAGTCCGGCGCCCAGACGCGAAAATGCACGCCGCCTGCCGGCTGCGTCTCGGCGCCAATGGGCAAGCGGCGCAGGGACGAGCGCGTGGCAAGGTCTACGGTGTGCGTATTAGTCTTCATGCGTTCTCCCTCGATTCAATGTTGGCCGGAATGATCATTTTAGCAAACAGCGTTGCCACGGCGATCCGAGTTGCCGAGGATGAGAAGGCGCGTGTGGCCCGGGCGTTCTTAACCGCGCTGGCCGGTTTCCGCATCCGTCATGATGGAGAGGAATTGATCAAGGCGGTCGATCAGTGACCTTTGAGCCGCCATTTACGACCGGCGGCCTGCAAATAGGCTTCGGCCGTTTCGCGGTCGGGCAGTAGTCGGTCGTGCCATTTTCCCGCCCTCGGGGACGGACAGATTTGAGGCCGGTTGCTGCACGCCGCCGGCCGCGGACTTCTCCGCGCGGTCGGCCAAGGCCCGTATCAACCTCAAGGCGACACGCAGCAGATTATAGAGAGTGATATACACATTTCCGAGCAATACGAGCGTGAAAAGGCTGACGAGGTAGCCCCGCCAATCAGTAGCCAGCATTTTGAACTGCATAATGGCGATCAGCAGGCCTGCCACATAGTGGCTCAAACAATAAGGGCAGGTAGGGAAGTAGGCCAGTTTCCTCCGCCACCAACTTTCGTGATGCCGGTCCTGGTAGCGGGCAAGATAACGCCTGAACTCTTGGAAGACATCCTCCTGAGTGACCGTCCATGTGATGCAGGCAACGGGGATGCCCAAGATCAGGGCAAAGGCTATCTGACTCCCATATTCCATTCTCGGCCTCCTTCAACAAAAAGATGCGGTCGACGCGGCCGTCTTTGTTATTTATATGCCGGGGGCAAATCCTGGGCCAATTGACAAAGCCGAAAAAGACGTATAGCGCCATGCCGATTATTGAAAAAACAGGGGGCCGACTGAAATTTCCTAGAAAGCCCACGCGGCCGTTGCCAGCGCGCCGAACTTTGCGTCACGTTTGATGTCGAACTTTCGCCCGTTGGCGCGCGGAATTTGCGCCACCACCGCTGGCCGCAGGGATTTTTCGGTCGCCAAACCGCGGGGATTTTCACGAATCGTCGCCTGGACCCACTGACGGGCGTGCTGAGACTGTATGCATTTTTTGCAACAAAGTGTTGCAGTTGCTTAATGCCGCCAAATGGGTGAGTTCACAAATTCCGCAGGCCGCCGGGCGGTGCTTACCCTGATTGAGCGTCATGCCACCGTTTCGGAAACTTCTTGCGTTCGTCGGGTTGTTGTATCCCCCATCCGCTAGAGGTAGAATGGCGGTTTGTGTGCCGCCCCAGACTTGCATCGCGGGTAGTGCCCCCCACGACGGGCGGGCATCGACATGGAAGACCTCAAGACGGGCGTCTCGATCACTGACCTGGGCTTGAACGATTTTCGCATGGACCTCCTCAACTACATCAAGACCAGCGGCGACCTCTCCAGCCTTCCCAGCGGGATGCACGCCGTCGTCCCGGCCGACCCCGAACGCGGTCTACACCCCGGCGTCATCTACACGCTTCGCAACCGCAACAATGCCGTCAACATCAACAAGCAGAATCGCCTGCACCCCTTCTACCTGCTGTACATGGGTAACGATGGCCGGGTTATCGCGAACCATACCGAAGTAAAACAGCTTCTCGACCTTGCCCGCGCCGCCTGCCGCGGCAGGCCCGACCCCATCCCCGCGGCCTACGGCCCGTTCAATCAGATCACCGACGACGGCCGCAAAATGGACTTCTACTCCGGTTTGCTCGGCCAGGCGATTCGCTCAATTGTTGCCATAAAGGAAGACAAAGACCTCGACAGCCTTTTCACGGGAAGAACTACCGCCAGCTTGCCTGGCCGGTGAAGGCGTTTTGTAAGCGAGGGAGCGCGCACAACAGCGAAGGCACGACCCCTGCCAGCTTGCCTGGCCGGTGAAGGTGTTTTGTAAGCGAAGGAGCGCGCACAACAGCGAAGGCACGACCCCTGCCAGCTTGCCTGGCCGGTGAAGGTGTTTTGTAAGCGAAGGAGCGCGCACAACAGCCAAGGCACGACCCCTGCCAGCTTGCCTGGCCGGTGAAGGTGTTTTGTAAGCGAAGGAGCGTCCCTCGCTAACAAGACTGGTTCACCGGCCCGGCAAGCGGGCGGGGGTCCGGCGGAGAGTCGTGAAAGACCGTTTCGCTAACAAGACTGGTTCACCGGCCCGACAAGCGGGCGGGGGTCCGGCGGAGAGTCGTGAAAGACCGTTTCGCTAACAAGACTGGTTCACTGGCCCGGCAAGCGGGCAGGGGTCCGACGGAAGGACGTGAGAAGAATATGCCACTACAGCCATATTACGTGCCAGATGCCGTCACGCCGTGCCACAAGCTGCGGTACGGCTGGGCGGGCTGGCCAACGCGCGGAACGCAGTTTCCGAAGGAAATGGAGCAATACCTATCGGCGGCCGCCGAAGGCTGGGAAAAGGACGGGATACGACTTCTCGAAACCGAGTTTTCGCCCGAATGCCTCTTGATGACCTTCAGCGTCAGGCCGAATGTGGCGCCGACGCTCTTTACGGCTCGGGTCAAAGGCCGCCTGCAACATTCTCTCGCCGGCGCCGGACTGCGCGTGAAATTCAGCCGCAAGGTTGCCATGCGATCGATCGGCGAAAACCATCGAGAGGAAGTCGAGGCCTATATCGCGAGCCAGATTGCAAATGAATCGTGGTGCGATCCCCGCATCATGGAAGTGTTGGCCCCGTTCACGGTAACGAACCCGGACGCCGATCTGTCCGCGCCGACCGCGACAACGAGCGGCCGTTATTGGTACAATGTGCATCTCATACTGGTTACGGAAGGGCGATGGCGATGCAGCGAAATCCCTTGGCTGACGAAGATTCGGGACCAGTCGTTCCGGATCGCCGAAAAGAAGGGCCACGGCATCTCGCGGTTGTCGGTCATGCCGGAGCACGTCCACCTTTCGGTGCGGGGGAATCTTGAACATTCGCCGCAGGAGATCGCCTTGGCGTTTCAGAACAATCTGTCCTATTGCCTGGCGAAAGCCCCGGTTTGGCGAGTGACTTACTATGTCGGGACGTTTGGAGAATACGACATGAACGCCGTGCGAACGTGGGACGGCTAGCTTCGCTAACAAGACTGGTTCACCGGCCCGGCAAGCGGGCGGGGGTCAGGCGGAGAGACGGCAACGGCCGGCTCGCTAACAAGACTGGTTCACCGGCCCGGCAAGCGGGCGGGGGTCAGGCGGAGAGACGGCAACGGCCGGCTCGCTAACAAGACTGATTCACCGGCCCGGCAAGCGGGCGGGGGTCAGGCGGAGAGACGGCAACGGCCGGCTCGCTAACAAGACTGATTCACCGGCCCGGCAAGCGGGCGGGGGTCAGGAAGAGACACTGAAAGATGACTATGAAACTAAAATTCAAAAAGCAGGCCTACCAAACCGCCGCCGTGGAAGCCGTCGCCAACTGCTTTATCGGCCAGCCGTTCGCCACAGGACTGAATTACCGCATCGACCCAGGACGGGCCAGGGATTCGAGCCAGTTGACGATCGCCGCGACGGAAGAACTGACCGGCATCAAGAACTCTGATATTGCCTTTCCCCTGCCGAAGCTGCTGGAAAATATCCAGTCGGTTCAGCGGGGCCAGAACCTGCCCATTTCATCAGCGTTGGTCAAAAGCCCGATTTGCGACGTGAATCTTGACGTGGAGACGGACACAGTTAGTTTCACCAACGGCCAACAGATTCGGGCGGGTGAAGCCCTCGGCGATGTCCTTGAAATTACTCTCCGACGAATCCAGATTCGCGAGGCCATCAAAGCCCATCTCGAAAAAGAACAAGCCCTTTTCGACCAGGGGATCAAGGTGCTCACGCTCTTCTTTATCGACGAGGTGGCGACAATCCTCAAGCCGTTGCGGGGTATGCGGTTACGGCGTGTTTTCGCGCACCGTTCTGGCCGCCGTCTCACGAACTGACGAATCCGGCGGAAATCTTTCCCCATTCCGCAATTTTCTCACTCGCCGCCAACCCCTTGCCGGGAAAACAGTTAGGGCGACGACGCAGGGCCGGGTGGGGGGGCGGAGGAGGAAAACATCGCTCGCACCCATTGACAATAATCCGTAAATATGGATAATTGTAGCTAGTTACGGTTTTGTGTTCTTTGACAATTTGGTTTTGCGACGCGCCGCCAAGGCGCGTCGCGCAAGGAAGGCGCGGCCTCGTCAGCCGCGCCGCTTGGAGCATTGCGCCCTGCTCGCAGCCCAATGCCCATCTCCGGACCGCACAATCACGGGGGGGCGCATCCGACGTTTGCATGTACACGCCAGTGATTTCTGGGAGACGAATCGTACGGCGACTGAAAATCAGACCGCGCAGTGGACCGCGAAAAGAAGCATTCTTGGTTCGGAGGCAACGCCTTGCGGATGTCATGGATTCCGCCGACAGATGATGCAGGGGACCAGCGGGCAAGAAATCTTGCCCGCTCTTGCCCCCCCTCTGTCTTCTACACACGTTCCACCCAAAGAAGTGCAGACCTATGTTTTCTCCGCGTATTTGTCAGTGTTTTAAAATGCGATACCAGTCCGTTGGTGAAAGCTATGTACATAAGGCGTGGTATAAAACTGCCAAAAAACGAAACAAAAATTGATTTCGGGCAAGAAGGGCTAGAATCCTCCATCGGTGGTATAAGGCTATCCGAGAAGTCTCCTCAACACGTCCCCTATCCACGACCCGCGACCCGCAAGCGGGTACCCCGGGTACCCCGTCGGGCTTCGATACGCCAAATTGGCCGAGAAGTTTCCGAATAGCCTCTCAGGCGGCTGCCGCACGTCGCAGCACGGCCGCCAGATTGGCCGCAAATCGCCGGCCATCGCAAAGGGGCGAGGCAGCCATCCGCGGCCGCAGGCCCGCCCGCAGCGCTGCCAGACGCGGCAGATCATCGGCCAGGGCAACCGCCCGCTCCACGTACTGCTCCAGATCGACACCGATGGTCTCGGTCACGCCCAGCACGGAGAGATGGCTGAGCGAATGCCGGCTGGCGAAGGTGGCGCCAGGGCAGGTCACCACCGGCACGCCCATCCATAGCGCCTCGCAGGTTGTGGTGCTGCCGGAAAACGGGAACGGGTCGAGCACGATATCCAGTTGGCAATAGGCTGCCAGGTACTCGGCATACGAACTGGCCGTTACAAGGTCCAACCGCTGCGGCGCCACACCCTGCGCGTTGAACAGTCCGAGATAGCGCTGCTTCACGGCCGCATCGCTCAACGCCTGATGTTTCAATACCAACCGGCTAGTCGGTGTGCGGTGGAGGATAGCGGCCCAAACCGCCACGACTTCGGGCGTGATCTTGGCCAGATTGCTGAAGCTGCCGAAGGTAACATACCCGCGGTCCAAAGCCGGCAACGGGCCGGTGGGCGGCGCGGCGGGGGGCGGCTCGTAACAAAGGTAACCGTCCGGCATCCACAACAACCGCTCTCGAAAGTATGCCTGGCTTTCCTCTGGGGCCACGTAGCGATCGGCGAGCAAGTAATCCATCGCCGCCAGCCCGGTCGTGCCTTCATAGCCGATCCAGGTAATTTGCACGGGCGCCGGTTTGCGGGCGAAGACCAGCAGGCGATTGCGGGCCGTGTGCCCGGTCAGGTCGAAGAGAATGTCGATGCGGTCCGCTCGAATCTGCTCCGCCAACTGCGGATCGCTCATGCCAACCACGTCGCGCCATTGCGCGGCGGCCGCTTGCAGGCGGTGCGTCAAATCATCTTTCACGATCCGGTCGGAATAGCAGATCGTATCCAGTTCCTCTTGACCCAAGCTCTCCAGGACGCGGACGAGAAAATAGCCGACGGGATGCCGCCCCAGATCGGGCGACACAAAGCCCACGCGCAGGCGATCGTGGCGATCGCCGCTTCCCTCGCGAGCTTGGGACCGCTTATCGTGATCGCCGCACAAGGGCGCGGCGTGCCGGCGTTCGAACTCGGCGTGGGCCTCCGCCAAGGCGGCCGGCGTGATGCCCGCGCGGTACTGGAGCGTCATGAGTATGTTGCTGTGGGCCTGGGCAAAGCTCGGCTCCAGTTCCAGGGCACGGCGATAACAGGCCACCGCTTCGTCCGTCAGACCTTGGTCCTTCAAGGCATTGCCCAGGTTATTGTGCGCTCCGGCATAGTCCGGCTTCAACTCCAATGCCCGCCGCCAGCAGGCGATCGCCGCGTTGAAGTCCCCCTGTTCCTTCAGGGCATTGCCCAGGTTGCTGAGGGCCTCGGCAAAATCGGGTTTCAGGTCCAGCGCCCGCCGCCAGCAGGCGATAGCGCCCTTGAAATCCCCCTGGTCTTGCAAGGCAACGCCCAAATTGAGGAGCGCTGCGGCATAGTCCGGTTTGCACTCCAGGGCACGGCGGTAGGAGGCAGCCGCATCGGCCAGTTTTCCCATGTCTTTCCAGGCGTTGCCCAGGTTGTAGTATGCCTCGGCGTGGTCCGATTTCAACTCTACGGCCCGGCGATAGCAGGCGATCGCTTCGTCCAGCTTGCCCTGGTCCTTCAAGGCGTTGCCCAGGTTGTTGTATACCTCGGCGGCTTGCGGCGTCAGTTCCAGGGCACGGCGGTAGGCGGCAACCGCATCGTCCGGCTTGCCCAGATCTTTCAAGGCCATGCCCAGGTTGCTGTGCGCCTTGGCAAAGTCGGGTTTCAGTTCCAGGGCGCGGCGGTACGCGGCGACCGCTTCGTTCAGCTTGCCCTGGTCCTTCAAGGCGACACCCAGGTTGTAGTGTGCCTCAGCGTAGTCCGGCTTCAGTTCCAGTGCCCGGCGATAGCAACGGACCGCCTCATCCAGCCTGCCCTGGCCGCTCAAGGCGACCCCCAGGTTATTGTGTGCGTCGGCGCAATCCGCTTTCCGCTCCGCGACCCGTCTGAAACAGACGACCGCTTCGTCCCGCTTGCCCTGCTCGGTCAGCGCAAAGCCCAGGTTGTTCTCGGCGTCGACGTAATCCGGATTCAGGGTCAAAGCCCGGCGGTAGCAGGCGACCGCATCGGCCGTCCGCCCCAAGGCGCGATAGACCCCGCCCAGGTTGTTGTGGAAGGCGGCCACGTTGCCGTTCAGCGCGATCGCCCGTCCGATATATTCGGCGGCCGCCTCGTGCTTGCCCGCCTGCTGGGCGATCACGCCCAGAAGATGCGTCGCATCGACGTGGTCGGGTTCGACCGCGAGTATCTGCCGATAGATTTGCTCGGCGGCCTGCAGTCGGCCGCTCTGGTGGTGCTGGATCGCGATCGCCAGGGCTTCGGAAAGGGTTGCCATAATGCTCCGTCAAGAGATGTTCGGTGCGCGAGGGCCCGCGCCATCAAGTTCCATTGTAAGGGCGCCCCGCGACTCGTCAACATCATTATTACCCTGGCATGAAAGCACCTCATCGCAACCCGAAGCGTAAGCGAAACATCCTTGCTTACGCTTCCGGTTACTGTGAGGCATCCTCGCTAACGCTTCGGGTTACGATTGCGTTTCAGCAACCTCTCGTACTGAAGCGGCTCGCCTTGCTCCCAAGGGCGATAATCGTTGGCAAACTCGATCCGCTCCGCCAGACTGGGATGGCTCGCCCGCAGCAGCGTGTAGAACATGCCGGGGCGCGGGTTGCTGAGGTTATCGCGCTGCAGGCAGACGAAAGCCGTTGCCATGGCATGATTGTCGCGGGTCAGTTCGAGGGCGAAACGGTCGGCCTCGTGCTCCATGTGGCGGCTGAGGGCCAGGCCCGCCGGCATCATCAGCAGCGTGACAATCTGCCCCAGCAAGATCAACAGCGGCAGCGAAGCCACGTCGGACAGTCGATCGAACCCGAAACCATTCCGGTTACGTCGCAGCAAGGCATTAGCAGCCCGATGGACCAAATACAGCGCGACCAGGATGCCGCAAAACCCGGCCAGAAGTCCCAGCACGACGTGGTTGAGCACGTAGTGGCCTATCTCGTGCGCCATGACGACGCGGACCTCCCGCGGGCTGAGGTTGGCCAGGAGCGTATCCCAGAGCACGATCCGCTTGCTGCTCCCCAGGCCGGTGACATAGGCGTTCACCGTCTTGGTATCGACACTCATATCGACTTCGAACACGCGGCTGCCTTCGATGCCGGCCTCGCCCGCCAATGCCAGGATTTGGGCCTCGAGTTGCTCGTCCTGCATCGGTCCGAAGCGATGGAACAGGGGGGCCACCCAGATCGGTTCGACGAGCATCACGAAGAACATCACGGGCAGCGCGAGGAGGGCCGTATATAGCCACCACCGCCGCGGACTACGCAGCATCAGCCAATACGGCAACCAGATCAGCAGCCCGCCGAAAGCCAGTCCGACAGAGCCGGCCACGAGCGTATCGCGCAGCCACTTCAGGAAGGTCTGGTTCGACAGCCCGTAGGTATGCGGACGGACGAAGCCGGAATAGAAGGCCAGCGGAAGTTGTAAGGCCCAGTATAGCAGGGCGTAGAACAGGAAGTAGATAAGCACGATGAAGAACCACTTGCGGCCGATGTGCCGGGCCAGGTTGCGCATGCGGGTGGAAAGGCCCGTCGCCAAGACCAGCGCCGGGATGGCCAGGTCGGTCGCCTGCCATGCGATCCAGAGCAGGTTGCCGCCACGGTAGTATTCCATCGCCTGGGGCGAAGGTTCGGGGACGGCAACCGGCTGGCTGCTTTCATCGACCGGGCGGCTCTCCTGCGGCACGGGGGCGGCAATCGCGGCCAGCAAGAGCAGGTAATAGGGTGCCGTCATGGGAAAATCCTCAACCGCTACGGGATTGGGAATGCGGATAATAACAGACAAATGGTTGATGGAAATATGGCATTGCCGGCGATTTCACGAACACTGGGCCAAGATCATGAGCAAGTTAGGCATTGTAAAAGATCTACGGAACAGTCAGCCGGCCCACCAGCTCGTCAAACTGCTGGCCACGCTCGCGGAAATTGCGGAATTGGTCGTGACTGGAACAGCCGGGCGAAAGAACGATCGCATCGCCGGGCTGAGAGCGGGGCCAACACCAGTTCAGCGCGTCTGCAAGCGTTGACACGGCAATCGAACAGCTATCGACGTGCGACGCCGTCAACCGCTCGTGCAGTTTACGGCCCATCTGGCCGAAAAAAGCCGCCCCCACAGTCAGCCGGCCAATGGCCTCGATCATCTCCGTGAAATCGAACCCCTTGTCGTGCCCCCCGACTAAGAGCCAAGCCGGCTGCCGGACCGATTCCAGGGCGGCAATCGTCGATTCCGGCGTCGTGGACGTCGAATCATTGAAAAACGTGCGGCCATCGATCTCCGCGATCCGCTGCATGCGTTGCGGCAGGCCGCGGAACGATTGCAACCCGCAGTCGATCGCCTTGCGGCTGCACCCGGCGCCCAGGGCGGCTGTGGCCGCACAGGCGGCATTCATGCGATTGTGCCAGCCGGGCAGGGCCAGGGGCGGAAGCTCGTCACAGTGTACTAACGGCAACACGCGACGATGCACGTTATGGGCCCACGCGACGAGTCGCCGGTCGAGCGTGTTGAGCACGGCCAGATCGTCCGGCCGTTGCCGCAGCAGCAAGATCTGCTTGGCCTTGGCATATTCATCCATGTCGGCGTGCCAGTCGAGATGGTTCGGCGAAAAGCTCGTGACCACGCCGATGTGTGGCAGGGGCGTTTCCGGCCGCAGGTACGAAAGCTGGAAACTGCTCAGTTCGAGCACGACGATGTCGTCCGCACGGATCTCGGGGAGCTGATCCAACAGGCTGCCGCCGATGTTTCCGCCCAGCCAGGCCCGCCGGCCGCCGGCCTGAAGGATGGCGACGATCATAGCGGTGGTCGTCGATTTTCCATTGGATCCGGTCACGCCGATGGCGACCGACGGGCAAGCCGCCAGAAACAGGTCGATCTCTGTCGTCAGCGGGACGCCGTTTTGCCGCGCGATTGCCAACCAGGGGTTTCCCGGCCGCACCGCCGGATTGACCACGACCAGATCAGCTTGCTGAAAATCTGCTTCGCGGTGCCCACCAAGGTGGAATGCGGCGATCGGCGTGCCGGCAAGGCTTTCCAGCGCCGAGGCGAGGACCTGCTCGTCCGCCAAATCGGTGACGGTGACAATTGCGCCCTGTGCCGAGAGCCAACGGGCCGCGGCAGCCCCGCCGCCAAAATGGCCCAGCCCCATGACGGTGATACGGCTATTGCGAAAGACCATAAGCGCATTCTTCTGGGCTAGAGGGTTGTCCCATTGCGACATTCAGTTGCGGCATTAACCGGGATATCGACCGACTCGCGCCAAGGTCGCGCGTATCTCGACGCGCACGGGGAGATTCAGCTTAAGTAACCTTTCCGTCGCACGTGCGACCGCGGTCAATGGACGGATTCGCCCACCTATCACCTGAAATGGACGTCACGTTTCGATTTCCTCATGCAGGTGGGCACGCGCCTTCACCAGTTGCACCAGGTGTTCGAACTGTCCTAGTCTCTCCAACTCGGCTGCCTCGTCGTCAGTCAGCTCGCCGGCGTTGTTGCGATTCAAGAGATAACGCGCCCGCCGCTGGGCAGCGCGGGAAGGATGAAATTGGAGGATCTCGCTCGGAGTGCTTCCGCGAGCAAATAAGTCCACGATCTCATCGTATGCCTTTTCAATCGCCGGCATGTGATTATCCTACCACACTATTGGGGAAATGGCCAGCAAGGAGGGCCGAGGATCGATCGCCAAACTACGGCACAGTTGCTTGCTGGACCATTGTACTCTGGAGCACACTGTGGCGAGAAGAGGGAAGCCAAACTTGCTAGCGGGCCAAGTACTTGTTGGTTTATGCCGCTGGGCCTGCGGTTCTCGCCTTGCTATAATACGAGTTTCGTTTTACCAGTTATTTCGTTGGTGGGAAGCCCTATGAGCGTTGCGGGACACATTTCGCTGCGAGGAGTGGCGGTCCACAACCTCAAATCGATCGACGTCGATATCCCGCACCGCCAGCTCGTCGTGCTCTGCGGCGTAAGCGGCAGTGGCAAGAGCAGCCTCGCTTTGGACACCCTCTATGCCGAGGGGCAGCGGCGCTACATCGAGAGCTTTTCGGCCTACACCCGCCAGTTCCTCGACCGCCTGGAGAAACCCGACGCGGAACGCATCGACGGCATCCCGCCGGCTGTCGCCGTGACGGGCGGCAGTGTCGGATCCAGCCGGGCGACCGTCGGCACGGCGACCGAAGTGGCCGACTACTTGCGGCTGCTATTCGCCAAGATCGGCACGGTCGTCTGCCGCGGTTGCGGCAACACGGTTCGGCGCGACACGCCGCAAAGCGTTGCTGCGCTGCTGGCCGATCTTCCCGCCGGCACGCGCTACATGGTCGCCTTTGAACTCCGAGGCAACAACCACGTATCGCTGGCCGCCGCGGCAACAGCCCTGCGCGAAGAAGGGTTTGTCAGGGCGATCATCGGCCAACAGATCGTGAATTTGGACGAGGCGGCTGGTGCCGAGTGCTCAGTACTCAGTACTCAGTACTCAGTACCGCCAAGCGACTCCGCCTACGTGATCGTGGATCGCCTTACGGTCGCCAGCGCCACGGAGCAGCGGGTCCGCGATTCGCTGGAAACGGCCTTCGGGAAAGGAGAGGGCAGATGCTTCTCCTTCGTCGAAAATGGCGGCAGCGGCCGCGGCGCACAGGTTACTATCGACAGCCGCGCGTGGCGGCGGCTGGCCTTCAGCAATACTTTGGCCTGCGCCGATTGTGGCATCGAGTATGTCGCGCCGGAGCCGAGGTTGTTCAGCTTCAACAGTCCGCTGGGGGCCTGCCCGAGTTGCGAGGGCTTTGGCAACGTCGTCGACGTCGACATGGATCTCGTCGTGCCGGACCCGGGCAAGTCGATCCGCGAGGGGGCTATTGCCCCGTGGAACACTCCCGCTTACGCGCACGAACTGGAAGAGTTGCTCGCCCTGGCGCCGGACTATGACATCCCGGTGGACGTGCCATTCTCGCAGTTGACCGCGGCTCAGCGGGGGCTGATCGAGCGTGGCGTGCCGCAGCGGAAGTTCGGCGGGCTGGACGGCTTCTTCGCCTGGCTGCAGCGGCGGAAGTACAAAATGCACATCCGCGTGTTCTTGAGCCGCTGGCGGAGTTACCGGCCGTGCCCGGCCTGCGGCGGGACGCGGCTGCGGCCCGAGGCCCTCGATACGCGCATCGGCGGCCGAAACATCGCGGAGATCACCGCCATGCAGATCGGCGCGGCTGGCGATTTCTTCCGCGGCCTGGAACTTGCGGAGGCCCAGCGCCGCATCGGCCGCATGATGCTCGCGCAAGTGCAATCGCGGCTGGGATATCTCGAATCTGTGGGACTCGGTTACCTGACGCTCGATCGGACGATTCGCACGCTCAGCGGCGGCGAAGCGCGGCGCGTAACGCTCACGTCGGCGCTGGGGTCGAGCCTGGTGAACATGCTCTACGTGCTGGACGAGCCGTCGATCGGCCTGCACCCCCGCGACGTCGACCGCCTCGTCGCCTCGATTCAGAGGCTGCGCGATCGGGCCAATACGGTGGTGGTCGTCGAGCATGAGGAAGCCATGATCCGTGCGGCGGACCATGTTATCGAGATTGGGCCCGGGGCGGGCGAGCGCGGCGGCCGCATCGTCTTCCAGGGCACGCCCGCCGAGATGCATGCCTCAGTCGACAGTCTCACGGGTGATTACCTTGCCGGTCGCCGAGGCAACGTGGGTACGAGTGCGCGGCGGACGCCGAATCATGGCTGGATCCGCCTGGCCGGCGCGCGGGGCAACAACTTGAAGAACATCACCGTGGAGTTCCCCTTGGGCATGCTCTGTTTGGTGACGGGCGTGAGCGGCGCGGGCAAGAGTACGTTGGTCGAAGACACGCTCTACGGGGCTCTCTGCCGCCGCATGCGCAAGGATGCCCCGCCGCCGCTGGAGTGCGACGACGTTTTCGGCGACGGCCAGATCGACGACGTGATCATGGTCGATCAAAGCCCCATTGGCCGCTCGCCCCGCAGTAACCCGGTGACGTACCTCAAGGTCTTCGACGAGATCCGCAGGGTGTTTGCCTCAACGGTGGAGGCCCGCACGCGCAACTACGACGCCAGCCATTTCAGTTTCAACCTCGACGGCGGCCGCTGCAGCGCCTGCCAGGGCGAGGGCTACCTGCGGATCGACATGCAGTTTCTGGCCGACGTCTTCATGCGCTGCGGCGCCTGTCATGGCGCTCGCTACCGCGACGAAATCCTCGACGTGACCTATCGCGGACGGAATATCGCCGAAGTGCTGGAAATGACGGTCCGCGAGGCATTCATCTTCTTTCGCGGGCAACCCAAGGTGCAGGCGCGCTTGAAGCGGCTGATCGACGTGGGGCTGGACTACGTGCGGTTGGGCCAACCGGCCAACACGCTGTCCGGCGGCGAGGCCCAGCGGCTGAAACTGGCCGCCTACATGTCGGCCGCCAAGCGCGGCCGCTGCCTGTTCCTTCTCGATGAGCCGACCACCGGGCTGCACTTTTCCGACGTGGTGCAACTGCTGGATTGTTTCGACGCCTTGCTGGCGGTCGGCCATTCGCTGATCGTCGTCGAGCACAACTTGCAAGTGATGAGAGCCGCCGATTATATTATCGACCTCGGCCCCGGGGCGGCCGACGAGGGCGGGCACGTCGTTGCCAAGGGCACCCCTGAAATGGTCGCCCGGAGCGAAGACTCGGTGACGGCGAGGTTCTTGAAGAAGGTGCTCTCATGATCCATGCGCCGTAGAGGGTTCGAACCAATGGAACTATTGAACTGGGAACAAAGAGCAAGGAGCGCGTATGTGGATATCGAATTCATTGAAGGCGCGGAGTGAAGGTTAACAAGCCTTGGCCGATTCTCCGCTCGCTTGAAAAAGCTGTCCCGGCACGGTAGACTTACCTCATGCGATATGAAGTCGAATTAAAGCCGAGGGCCAGGAAGGATCTGCGTCGGATCTCCAAAGCGGACGCGGCAAGGGTTGTCGACGCGCTGGAAAAACTGGCGGATGACCTTGCCGGGGATGTAAAGCGGCTTACGGACTTTGCCCCGGAATACAGACTGCGAGTCGGGGATTACAGGGTTTTGTTTGATATCGAGCAGAGCAATCGGGTGGTTGTTTATCGAGTGCGCAACCGCCGGGAATCATATCGAGGTTGAGGAGAGTGAAAATGGTGACGATTCATCCTAATGTTCTGGAGCGCGACGGCAAGAAGGCATTCGTGGTCCTTCCCTACGAGGAGTTCGTAATGATTGAGGAGGAACTCCAAGAGTACGAGGACCTCAAAGAACTGCGCGCTGCAAAAGCTGCGGAGGCAGGTGAGCCTAGTGTCCCACTCGGCGATGTTAGGAAGGAACTTGGGTTGTAGAATCGCATGCAGGGTTCTTGGCGGTACGGACCACTGCAGGGACAGACTTTTCAGTTGGCAAGGTTTCCATGCTGCCCGACCCTCCCGAGCTCTCCCGCTACGCCCGCCAGATGCGCTACATCCATCTGGGCGAAGAAGGCCAGCGCCGCTTGGCCGCTAGCCGCGCGCTCGTTTGCGGTTGCGGCGCGCTGGGAAGCCTGCTAGCCAATACGCTGGTCCGCTCGGGCGTCGGCAAGGTGCGGCTGGTCGATCGCGATTTCGTCGAACTGAGCAACCTCCACCGCCAGACGCTCTTCGACGAGGCCGACGTCGCCGGCGGATTGCCCAAGGCCGTGGCCGCGGCGGATAAACTGCGGCGAATCAACTCCGCGGTCGAAGTTGAACCGGTTGTCGCGCACGCCGGTCCGGAGAATATCGAGTTGCTATGCGCGGGCGTCGACCTGATCCTTGACGGCACCGATAATTTCGAAACCCGCTATCTTCTCAACGATGCCGCGGTCTACTTGAACCTGCCCTGGGTTTTTGGCGGTTGCGTGGGGGCGCAGGGACAGACCATGACGGTCCTGCCTGGCGAGACCGGTTGCCTGCGGTGCCTGTTGCCCGAGTGTCCCCCGCCGGGCAGCACGCCGACCTGCGATACAGCCGGCGTGCTCGCGCCGATCGTCGGCGTGATCGCCTCGATCCAGGCCCAAGAGGCGATCAAGGTCCTCAGCGGCCATCGTGAAGCGGTGTCGCGGCAGCTCACGGTCATCGACCTCTGGGAGAACCGCTTTCTGCAACTGGACGTCCGCGAGCTGCGCGATCGGGCCGATTGCCCTACGTGCAAGCAGCGGCAGTTTGCCTGGCTGGCCGGAAAGCAAGGCAGCCGGGCGGCGGTGCTCTGCGGCCGCAATGCCGTGCAATTGACACAACCCGGTCGCGACGTCGCGTTGGACATATTAGCCCAACGACTGGAAGGCATAGGCCGTGTGACCCGCAATCAGTTCCTGCTGCGGTTGAAGGTTGACGACTACGAGCTGGTGATCTTCCCCGACGGCCGCACCATTGTCCACGGGACCGACGATCCGGCCGTGGCAAGGACGCAGTATGCAAAGTATATAGGAAGCTGAATCGCACCAAAGCACGAAGTACGAATGTCGAAATCCGAAACAAGTCCAAATGTCCAAACCTGAAGGCTCAAGACAGCGGCGCGTGTTGCAGATCGGCGTTTTAGGTCATTGGGCAGTTTTTTGCATTTAGATTTTTTTCGGATTTCGACATGCGTATTTCGTATTTCTTTCGGCCGGTCTATCCTGCCTCAAAGCTCATAAACGGCCTCCTAGAATCCTTCTCACGTCGTCTCGACAGGTTGCCGATGTTAAATCCTGCCGGTCACGGATGATACGACGGTTGCGTAGCCTGGGCGACGATGAGAAAGTCGATGCCCTATACCGGCAGATCCCCCACTGCCCGTGCAATCCGCATGAGAATGCCAATCCATTCTCCATTGGCCAGGGACGGAAGACAAGACCGCCATCCCCATTGCCCCCAAGAACCTCCCCGTGGCCAGAACCAGCGACCAGCCTTCGACCCCTAGGCTCTATACCGGGCCTGCCGCCAGTGTCGAAAAAAACGCCGGCGCCGTCGTGGCCAGCCTGCCCGACCTGTTGCAAGCCTTTCAACGCGCGACGGGTTGGTCCTTGCGCTATGCGTCCGGGCCGGCGCCCAAAGCTCCGAGGAAAGAGACGGCCGAGCCGAGTTGGTCAACATTGGTCAGCACGGGTCTGGGAACACCTCCCGCGCATCTGATTCTCGGCGCCGTCGCAGGCAAAGGGAAATCGTCGCCGCTGTCGAATAGCCTCGAATCCGACACCGCCCGCCTTCTTAAACCCGCCGAAAGCGAGGTGCAGCGGCCGGTTTCTTTCGAAGTGGCTCGTGGACTGGCATCGGCGATCGGCGGCATGCTCGAAGAGACCTTGCAACTTCGCCGCGCGTTGGTCGAGCGCGAGGCCGAACTTGCCGCGGGCGTGCCCTTGATCCCGCACCCCGAAGAACCAAAACACCTGGCCAACCGGCTCGAGGCCGTTTTACGCGGCGGGGCCCAGGCCGTCGGCTGCCATGCGGCAGCCATGTATCTTCTAGACGAGGCAACCAGCAAGCTGAAATTGCGATCTTGCTGGGGACTGCCTTTGGATCGGCTCACGGCGCCCCCTCGACCTTTGAAGGGCGCCGTGGCCGATCTGGAATCATTGTTGGGGCACGCGGTCGTGCTGGAAGACGTGCCGATGATGCGCCATTGGCGGGCGCCGGAAGAGTTTGCCGCTGCCGTGTGCGTGCCTATCTCGACCTCCACGACGATCCTTGGCACATTGTGGATGTTTTCCAACGCCCAGCGCGACTTCAACGAGCTGCAGACGAATATCGTGGAAGTGATCGCCGGCCGCCTGGCTGCCGACCTGGATCGCGAGATGCTCTGGCAGGAAGGTCTTGCCGCCGCTGCGATCAAGAAGCAGATTGCCGCCGCCGGGCGGATGCAGCGAAGCCAGTTGCCGACCGTCGCCCCGCTGCTGGAACATTGGGACCTGGCCGGCTGGACCGCGCAAGCGGAGACCTTGGGCGGCGATTTCCATGACTGGTTTTGCCTGCCCGAGGGGCTGCTGGCCGTGGCTGTCGGCCATGCCATGGACGGCGGCATTCAAGCGGCCCTGGCGGCCAGCGGCCTGAAAGCGGCCTTGCGAGCACATGGACAATACTACCGCGAGGCCCAACAGACGCTCAAGCGGCTGAACCTTACGCTCTGGACCGGTTCGGCCGGCGATCAACACGCCTCGCTCTTCTACGGCCTGATCGAAACGGCCACTGGGCGCGTGACAACTGCCTCGGCCGGACATCCGGGGGCATTGGTGATTCGGCCCGACGGCTGGGAATCGCTCTCACAAATCTCCGCGCGCCTGGGCGAGGCGCCGGAAACGGTCTATGAGCAAAGCGGCTACGAGTTGCAGCCTGGCGAGACGCTTGCGCTCTTTACCGACGGCGCGTTGGAAACGCCCGGCGCCGACGGCAAACCATTGGGCGAAATTGGCATGGGCAAGCTCTTGCATGCCGCCCACGACTGGCCTGCGGCCGAGATGGTGGCAGTCCTCCGCCGCCAATTCGAAAGCTCTGCCACCCCGGAGCCAGCCCTGGCACGGAAACCTTGGGACCGGGCCGTGCTCCTGGTGAAACGCAAGTAGACGGAATCTACTCTTTTCCGTTCTCACGGCCAGGAGAAGTGCAAAGTTCTGCCGGACCGCGCAGTTCTCCTGCCCCCGCGTGGAAGTTGTTTGCATCTTTTGCTGGGATTACTTAGAATGACAACTGTGCCATTTTGTTTTGAATCCCCCGTGCGCGTACCTTTTTGCGTGTGTCGTTAGGTGTATTGGATGGTATGGGGGGTTTGATTATTGGGTTTATCGGGGCTTCTTTCTGGGAACGACAGCGCGGTCCCCGTACTGTCGAGTCCACGCTTGCAAGTTCTTGGTGGAGGACAGCGCGTGTCTACGCATCATCCGGCCGGCAATGTCCGATCTTCTTCTGAGTCGTTGTGTGAAGTGCCGGCATTCATCGCCGCACGAAAACCCGGGCGCCAGCCGCTCGGTCCCGCAGGGATGGGGTTTACCCTGACCGTGGTGGCGGTCCTCCTGGCCGCTGTGCCGCAAGCCAACGGCCAGGTGTATTGGTCCACGACCGGGACGGTCAGCGACTGGTCGCAGGCGAGCAACTGGCTCAACAGCAATAACAACAATAGTCTGCCCACGCCACTCGAAGACGCCTTTATCGCCAATGGCGGGACCGCGACAATTACTCTGCCTGGCGCCGTCTGCAATAACCTCTGGCTCGGTGACCCGGCCAGCACCACGCAAAGCGGTACGGTGCTGTTGTCCGGCATGGGCGTGCTGACGGCGGCTACTAATGAATATGTGGGGAATATCGGCCCGGGCACGTTTTATCAGTCCGGCGGCACAAACAACTTGACCAGTGCCAGCAACGCCACGCTGTTCCTTGGCTCCACCTGGGCCAATATGAGCGGCAGCGGCGGCTACACCCTAAGCGGCTCGGGTGTGCTCTCGGCGAATAACGAGCAGGTGGGCGACTACGGCGTGGGCACGTTTTCGCAGTCGGGTGGAGTGAACGCGGTTGCCAACAACCTTACGGTGTACTCCAACTCGTCGGGTCCGGCCAGCAGCTACACGCTGAGTTCAGGATCGCTCTCCGCAAACCAACTGAACGTGGGCAGCATCGGCATGGGCGTCTTTGCGCAGTCGGGTGGAACAAATACGATTGCAACGAATCTCTACGTATACTCCAACCAAGGTCCCGCCAGCAGCTACACGCTGAGTGCGGGATCGCTCTCCGCAAATGGCGAGTACGTGTGCGACAGTACCGGCGGCAGCGGCATAGGCACGTTCACGCACTCGGGCGGAACCAACACGGTTTCTGGTAACCTCACCATATTCTCCAATTCCGGCGCTGCCAGCAGCTACACGCTCAGCGGCTCGGGAGTCCTCTCGGTCACAAATAACGAGAACGTGGGCGGTTCGGGTAACGGCAACGGCCTGGGAACATTTATGCAGAACGGCGGGATGAACACGGTGGGAGGCACTCTTTGTGTGTACTCCAACTCCGGCGCTGCAAGTAGCTATACGCTCAGTGGTGGGTCGCTCTCCGCACTCAACGAGTGCGTGGGCTCATCCGGTTTTGGCTTATTCACGCACTCGGGCGGGACGAACACGGTAACCAATTATCTCACGATCAGTGGTGGCACCTACAATCTCACCGCAGGTCTCTTAGCTGCCCCGTACATCACAGCCAATGGTGTTTCCAATGGCGTTTTCAACCTCGGCGGCGGAACCCTCATGTTAGGCAGCGGTTCCAATACTACTGCAACCGACATGTCCCTGACGTTGGCTGGCGGCGTAATCTCGACGGGCAGCAACGCGGCGACGATTTCAGGCGCGTTGTCCGGCTCGGGCGCGCTGACTATCCTGGGCAGCAGCAACCTGACACTCTCCAACAGCAATATTAACACTTTTACCGGTGCGACCACGATTGGCACCAGCGCTACGCTCACGTTGCAAGGCGCTAGCGTCTTGCAGTACAGCACGGTAACGACTAGCGCCAGCAACACTTTGACGTTCAATACCAGTCAAGGCGCCACGACGTTCTACGTGGGTGGCCTCGCCGGCAGCTCCGGCTCACTTAGCCTGCTCGACATCAGCGCTGTTCCGGTCACGCTCAGCATTGTCGGCAGCGGGTCCAGTTCGTTCAGCGGCGCAATTACCGGTGGCGGGAGCAGCCTGACCGTAAGTGGCGGAAGCTTGGACCTGTACGGTAATACGGAATTGTACTCGGGCCCCACTACCGTGACCGCCGGCCTTCTCAAGCTCGATTTCAGCCAGACGGGTTCGCCGCTAACCAATATCCTGAACACCGATCCGCTGGTCTTGGGCGGCGGCACGATGGGCGTTCCGGGCAGCCTGGGCGGCGGCACCCTCTCGGTCCTGGGCATTTCCGGTACGAACATCTCGCAGACATTCAAAGGTCTGACACTCAATCAAGGTTGTTCGTCCATCATAATCGCTACGTCCGGGTCGCACGTGGCCCTGGGAACCATTTCGCGAAACCCGGGCAGCACGCTCGATATGACGCTGCCCAGCGGTAGCCTGTCCATCGTCAATGGCGTCAGCACGACCACGACCGATACCAACGGAATCCTTGGCGCCTTTGTGACGGCTACCACGGGTGGGGTGACCAATTGGGCAGCCTCCACGGGCGCAGCGGGTTATATCTTCCCGTACACGGCTTATACCGCCGTCAATATCGGCACGGTGGCGACGCTCAGCAGCAGCCAGAACGCCACGCTTACTGGCACGCAAGCCCAGCTCACTTCCGCCAAGACCTGCAATACGTTGGTACTGAGCAGCACCACAGGTTCGTTTACGATGAACAGTACGGGGGCGCTAACACTGGCGGGTGGTGGCCTGATCAATAATTGTCCCACGGGCAGTATTACCGGCGGCACCTTGGAGGGATCGTCGGGAACCAACACCCTAGTACCCCTGGAATTGATTGTTATCACGCCGCAGAACCTGACCATCGGCAGCGTGATTGCCGACAATGGCGCGCCTACGGCCCTTACCAAGGCCGGCAGCGGCATCCTGGCCCTTACGGGCAACAACACCTACACCGGCCCGACGACGGTGGGGGCCGGTACGCTTTATGTCGGCACCGGTGGCAGCGGCGAGTCGCTTGCCAGCCCGACCATCACGCTCTGCAACAACACCACGCTGGTCTTCAGTCATGCCGACGCGCTGACCTACGGCGGCGCTATCGGCGGCGTCGGCAGCCTCACCCAAATGGGCAGCGGCAGCAGCATGTTGACGCTCACGGGCGCGAGCAACACGTACACGGGGCCTACCACCGTTTCTTCAGGCACGCTGCAAATCAGCAGCGGTTCCGCCAGCGGCGACTTTCTGGCCAGTTCCGGCGTCAGCCTGAGCGGTAGCGCCGCGCTACTGATTTTCAATGGATCCGGCCAGTCAACCTACGGCGGTGTGATCAGCGGCCGCGGCAACCTGCTGCAGACGGGATCGGGCATGCTCACGCTGACCGGCAGCAACACCTACACGGGCAAGACGACCGTCTCGGCATGCACGCTCCAGGTGGGCAACGGCGGCAGCGGCGAGTGGCTGAGCAGCGGGAGCATCGCCCTCAGCAATAACGCCGCGCTGATTTTCGACGGCGCCGACCAGCCCACCTACGCCGGGGCCATCAGCGGCACGGGCAGCCTCACACAGATGGGCGCGGGCGTCCTGACCTTGTTGGGCAGCAACACCTTTACGGGCAGCACGACGATTTCGGCCGGCACGCTGCAGCTTGGCAACGGCATTGCCAGCGGCACGGCGTTGAGTTCGAGCACGGTGGCCAACAGCAGCGCGCTAGTCTTCGATCTGCCCGGCAGTTCGACCTTTAGTGGCGCTGTCAACGGCAGCGGCAGCCTTACGCAGGCCGGCACGGGCCTACTGACGCTGACCGGTAGCAACACCTACGCGGGCGGCACATCCATCCTCTCAGGCACGCTGCAATTCGCCAACAGCCAGAGCGTGGGGGGCACGGGCGCGGTGAGCAACAACGGCGGGCTGGTTTTCAGCCAGCCGGGCGCACTCACCTACGGTGGCACTATCAGCGGCAACGGCAGCATCGCGCAAACCGGCCCGGGCACGCTGACGCTGAGCGGCCCCGTCAGCGGCAGCAGTCTTACGCAGTCCGGCTCGGGCGTCCTGATACTGACCGGCAACAATACCTACACGGCCGCCACGACCGTTTCGGCGGGCGCGCTACAGGTGGGCAACGGCGGCTCGGGCGAGTCGTTGTCCAGCCCCGCCATCAACGTGGGCAGCGGCGCCGCGCTGCTGTTCAGCCAGTCCGATTCACTGGTCTACAGCGGTTCCATCAGCGACAGCGGCAGCATCACGCAGAGCGGTTCGGGCATGCTGACGCTGAGTGGCGCCATCAGCGGCACGGGCAGCCTCACGCAGGCCGGCCCAGGTCTGCTGACGTTGACCAGCAACAGCAACACCTACGGCGCCACGACGATCTCGGCCGGCACCCTGCAACTCGGCGACGGCAACAATCCGGGCAACTTGGGCACGGGCAAGTTGCTCGACAACGGCACGCTGGCCTTCAACTTGCCCGCCAACTCCACGTTCGGTGGCGTCATCAGCGGCAACGGCAGCCTGGCGCAGGTCGGCCCGAACATGCTGACGCTGACTAACAGCAGCAACAGCTATGGCGCCACGACGATCTCCTCCGGCACGTTACAACTGGGCAACGGCACGCTGGCCGGAACCGCGGGCACCGGAGCGGTGGTGAACGACGGCACGCTGATCTTCAACCTTCCCGGCAATCCGACGCTCGGCGGCGCGATCAGCGGTAACGGCACGCTGATCTTCAATCTTTCCGGCAATCCGACATTCAACGGCACGATCAGTGGCCAAGGATACCTGGTCCAAGCGGGCACGGGCGTTCTGACTTTGACGGGCAGCAACCCTTTCACGGGCAGCACCACGATCTCCGCCGGCACGCTTCAACTGGGCAGTGGCGGAACGAGCGGGATCCTGGCCGGCGGCGGCAATGTGGAGATCGATGGGGCGCTGGTCTTGAACCTCTCGAACAGCGCGACCATGAGCAACGGGCTCAGCGGCTCGGGCATGCTGCTGAAGATTAGCAGCGGCGCGGTCGCGCTGACCGGCGACATGAGCGGCTTTGAAGGCCAAATCAGCGTGCTGCAGGGGCAACTTGCCCTCGGCGCATCCACTGCGCCGGCAGCCAGTCAATATACGGTCGGCAACGGCGCCGCCTTGCAACTGAACGGTGCCACGATCGACTTGGGCAGCGCTTACGCCACAATCTGGGCCATGAGCGGCGGGACGGTCCAGTACAGCAATGCGACAATCCTCGGCGGAGATCTCTGGGGACCAGGCGTGCATATCCTTGCAGGTTCGGCGACCAATACGTTCAATAAGGTGACCATCGACAACGGGGCCGTCATCCAGCAGAACAGCCCGGCAATGTTCAAGAACGTGGAAAACAAAGGCCAGATAATCGGCAGCGGCGGTCTGGTGTTGGCCGGGGGCGATAACAACACGGGCACAATCATCCTGAGCGGCATCAATGACGTCTCATCATGGGGTAGCAATAACGGCGTGATCAGCATTCAAAGCGGCGGCTTGCTCAACAACCATCTAAGTAATCTGGTCATCGGCGGTGGTGTGTTCACAATCAACTCGGGTGGCACGCTCAACGCCGATAGCGCCGGTGAAGGGGTGATGTTGGACCTTCAGGGAGGCCTGTTGATCAACAACGGCACGCTCGTCGGCACGACCAGCGCCAGCGGCGCTACGGTCAGTGGTTCGGGGAGTTTCGGCCTGATTGACCTGTCCAACTACGCGACGCTTGCCATTACATCTACCGCGGTTGTGAATACCGCGAGCGTTGCAGTCAGCAACGGTACAATTACGGGTAACGGTGTGTTTGCCGCACCGACCACGATCAATGCCGCCACTCCGGCAACCATGTCCCCAGTCCTCACCGCTAACCCCGCATCCGCCCCGCTCACCTTGTCCGGTCCCATCGGCGGCAGCGGCGCGCTGCTGAAAAGTGGAACAGGTACGTTGATCCTCAGCGACACCAATACCTATACGGGCGGCACGGTCATCGCCGGCGGAATCCTGGAAATAGCCTGCACGGACGGCGTGCCCGCCGCGCAGAGTTTGACGGTCGACGCCGGTGGCACGTTCATCTACGATCCTTCCGCGGTTACGGCGTCGGCGGTGGAAAGCGCGGCATCGCCCGTCGCGGCCGTTCCGGAACCGTCGGCGCTGGCGCTCTTGGCGGCGGCCGGCGCGGTGGGGGCTGCTTTCGCCGTGCGGAGGCGAACACGCCGGCGGAGTATTTTAGGGCGTGACAGTCGCGGGGGTGAAAGATTGTAGGGTGAACTGGCCGGCGCAAAAGTGGGCTGGTGGGGGAAATTTGATAGCGGCTTGAACCGTGTGGTTGTGTTCCCTAAATGGGATCTGTGACTCGTCGCGTAGCGACGTTATGATGGTCGCCGTAGGTTTCAACCCACGGACGAAATTCCCTCCAGAGCTTTCCCCCGTCGCGTAGCGACGATTGAATTTCAGTCGTCGCTACGCGATGGGGATCATGGGGGGCGCATTGCAAACCGTGGATTGAGACCCACGGCTACCATCGGCGGTCGCTACGCGACCAAGTCTAGCCGACAGCAAATGGAACGAAACCGGGATAAGCCGCATGGCCTCAGCCGTGTCGCTTTCGCGCAGACCAGGCGGGACCAACGAAGCTGCCGGCACCCTCACTTCTCTTTCCGCTTCAAGTCGCCGTCGTGGTCCTTGATGAATTGGCGATCGACGGTTGTATTTCCGCGGCCCATCGTCCATAATGCGATTGGTCCACGGCAACGTCGATCCGGCCTGAAACTTCGCGCCCCCGGGTCGGACGGCCGTGCCTCAAGCAACCCCATTCCAGCGGGCGCAACAGGAGTTCCCGTGAAAAACATCGAGCAATCGCGTCGTAATTTTCTCAAGGCCATGGCCGGCACGAGCGTCGGCCTGGCCCTGGCCGGCAAACTTCAGGATGTGGCCGCCGCCCCCGTCCCGGTAGGCGGCGCCCGGCTGAAGCCGCTGGAGAAGATCCGTGCGGCGTTCATTGGCGTCGGCGCGCGAGGGTCGGGCCACGTCGCCACCATGATGTCGCTGGAAGGCGTCGAGGTCGTGGCCATCGCCGACAACCACGAACCGTCGCTCAAGGCATCGGTGGCCCACGTGAAAAATGCCGGCTACAAGGAACCGGCCGCTTACGGCCGGGGTGACGAGGACTACAAACGCATGCTCGAGCGCGACGACATCGACATCGTGATCATCGCCACGCCTTGGGAGTGGCACACGCGGATGTGCGTCGATGCGATGAACTCGGGCAGGCACGCCTTTACAGAAGTGCCCGCCGCGCTCACGATCGACGAGTGCTGGCAATTGGTTGACACTTCGGAGAAGACGCAAAAGCACTGCATGATGATGGAAAACTGCTGCTACGGCCGTGAGGAGATGTTCTGCCTGAACCTCTGCCGACTGGGCCTGCTGGGCGACCTGCTGCACGGCGAAGGGGCCTATCTCCACGATCTCCGCGGCCAGATGCACGAGTTGCCGCACGGTACCGGCTCGTGGCGGACCTGGCATTATGCCAAGCGCAACGGCAACATTTACCCGACCCACGGGCTGGGACCGGTGGCGCAATACATGGGCATCAATCGCAGCGATCGCTTCGACTACCTCTCGTCGGTCTCCTCGCCGGCGCTGGGGCGGCCGGCCTTTGCCAAAGCGAACTTCGCGCCGGACCACCAGTGGAACAAGATTGCCAAGTGGAACTGCGGCGACATGTGTACCACGATCATCAAGACCGCGCTGGGCCGCTCGATCATGGTCCAGTGGAACGAGACCTCGCCGCGGCCGTATTCCCGCATCAACCTGATCCAGGGCACGCGCGGAACTTTCGCCGGCTATCCGTCGCGATTGGCCATCGAGGGAATTACGCCCAACGCGGACGAGTGGCTGGAAGGCGCCAAGGTCGAAGAGTTCATCAAAAAATACGAGCACCCGCTGTGGAAGAAGATGGGTGAGTTGGCCAAAAAAGGTGGCGGTCACGGCGGCATGGACTGGCTGATGAGTTGGCGGATGATGGACTGCCTGCACCGCGGCGAGCCGCTGGATCAGGACGTCTACGACGCGGCTGCCTGGTCGTCGATCGGGCCGCTGAGCGAGAAATCGATCGCCGCACGAAGTCAATCAGTCGACGTGCCCGACTTCACCCGTGGACACTGGAAGTCGATCAAGCCGCTGCCGATCGTGGGCTGACTTGCAGGAGAATTGCAAAGTCCTTCGTAGTACGGAATTTATTCTGTGGCCTTGCCCTTCTTAGGGCAAAACGGAATGAATTCTGTGCTACGGAGGGGTGACTTGACTCTTTTCTTAGCTTTGCTAAAATAAACCCTTTATATGAAGGAGTACGCGATGGATCAGGTCGTAATTCTCGCCCGCGGGCTGGGAAAACGCATGCGGAAATCGGACCCGGCGGTGGCCTTGGATCCGCAGCGGGCGGCTGTCGCCGATAGCGGCGTCAAGGCCATGATCCCTATCGGCAGGCCGTTTCTGGATTATGTCCTGGGCGTGGTGGCCGACGCGGGCATCACCCGGGCCTGCCTAGTCGTGGGACCGGAGCACGGCCAGATGCAGCAGTATTACACCGACTTGCGGCCGCGGCGGCTGACAATTGAGTTCGCCGTGCAGGTGCAGCCGTTGGGCACGGCCGACGCGGTCGCGGCCGCCGAGCCGGTCGTCGGCCAGCGGCCCTTCGTGATGATCAACTCCGATAACTACTACCCGCTGGAGGCCCTCTGCGGACTGCGCGAGGCACAGGGGCCGGCCGTGGCGGTCTTCGACCAGGAGACGCTGGTGGCGGAAAGCAACATCGCCCCGGAGCGGATATCGAGCTTCTCTGTGGTCGAACGGGTTACCGAGGCCGACGGCTCCGTGCGTCTGAAGCGGATCATCGAGAAGCCCGACCCGGCTACGTTGGCCAGCCTGCCGCGCCCCTTGGGCGTGAGCATGAATTGCTGGCGGTTCAGCCCGGCCATTTTCGAGGCATGCCGCAACATCGAGCCGTCGCCGCGGGGCGAATATGAAGTGACCGACGCCGTGCAGTACGCCACCGACCGGTTGGGCGAGCGGTTCGGCGTGGTCTGGTGCCAAAAGCCTGTACTCGATCTCTCCAGCCGCAACGACATCGAGCCGATTGCCCGGCGGCTGGCGGGCGTCAAGGTCGATTTGTAAGAGGGCGACTTTATGCAACTCCGCCACGACATTCAATCCCTGTCGCAGAACTTCCAGATCTTCGCCGACTTTCAGAGCGCGGAGCCGTACGGCACCGGGCACATCAACGACACGTACGCCGCCACTTATCGACAGGGCGGCACGAGCATCCGCTATATCCACCAGCGGATCAACCAGAACGTTTTCAAGAACGCCTGCGGGCTGATGGAGAACATTCAGCGGGTCAATGATCACCTGCGTATCAAGCTCGCCAGCCAGCCCGACGTGACGCGGCGGACCCTCACGCTGGTGCCGGCCTGCGACGGGCGGATGTTCTTCATCGATTCTCAAGGCGAATGCTGGCGGACGTACGTCTTCATCGAAAACGCCCGGACCTATGACGCGGTGGAATCGACACAGCAGGCATTTCAGGCGGCCAAGGCGTTCGGCCGATTCCAGGGCCTGCTGGCCGACCTGAGTGCCCCGCGATTGCACGACACGATCCCCGATTTTCACAATACGCCCAAGCGTTTTGCCGACTTGGAAAAGGCCATCGAGTCTGACGCGGCCAATCGGGCCGCGGCGGCCCGCGCGGAAATCGACTTCGCCTTACGCCACAAGCCGATGGTCTCGCGGCTGGTCGAGTTGCAAGCCCAGGGGGTCCTGCCCGAGCGAACGACACATAACGACACGAAATTCAACAACGTGATGTTGGACGACGTCACGCAGGAGGGCATTTGCGTCATCGACCTCGATACGGTCATGCCGGGGCTGGCCCTGTACGATTTCGGCGACATGGTCCGCACCACGACCAGCCCGGCGATGGAAGACGAAAAGGACCTGTCGAAGGTCTGTATGCAGTTTCCCATGTTCGAGGCCCTCGTGCGCGGCTACCTGGCCAGCGCGGGCGAGATGCTCAACCCGGTCGAGAAAGAGAATCTGGCGTTTGCCGGCAAGCTGATCACCTTCGAGATCGGCATCCGCTTCCTGGCCGATTTCCTTGCCGGCGACATTTATTTCAAAGTGCACCGCGACGGCCACAATCTCGATCGCTGCCGCACGCAATTCAAGCTGGTCGAATCGATTGAGATCCAGGAGGACGCGATGAACCGGTTGGTTGAGAGTTGCAGTTGATTTTATCGATTCGAGTCTGTAGGCCGAAACAAGCCTGCGCAGTTCCGGCCAGATCCAGACGAAACCTGAGTACTCGGTACTCAGTACTTAGTACTCAGTACCCGCCGCCCCTTACATCCTCGGTCCGAGCACGGACGTCAAATGATGGATAATCCCCGCCACAGCACTCTGCAGCTTGCTGCCCGACGCCCGCATGATCCGGCAGTCGGCCAACGTGGGATTGAGCGCGCGGCGCTGGACAAGTTCCAGCAATTGCTCGAAGGTCCCCGCGCGGACGTCGAACATGCGGGCTTGCACCAACACGGCCGCCGGATTGAAAATGTTGACGATGGCCGCGATGCCGATGGCCAGGAACTCGATCGTGCGGTCGATCTGGGCGTCGGCGGCCAATTGGCCGGAACGGACCAGTTCGAAGGCCCGGGCAATGCTCAGCGGCGTGCCGATCTTCTCCGCGATCATGCCGGCCAGGGCGAGATCCGAGGCCACGGTTTCCAGGCAGCCGACGTTGCCGCAGCCGCATCGTCGGCCTTGTGGATCGACGGTGATGTGGCCGATCTCGCCCGCCAGCCCGCTATGTCCGGCCATCACCTGGCCGCGGCTCATCACGGCCACGCCCAGTCCGCCGGTGGCATCGACCAGGGCGAAGTCGTCCATGCCGCGTGCTTGGCCGAAGGCCCGCTCGCCCAGGCACAGGGCATCGGTCTCGTGCAGCAGCACCGTGCGCAGCCCCAATCGCTCGTGCAAGTCGGCGGCCAGGAAACGCCCGTCGAGTTGGTGCAAGTTGGCCGAAAAGAGCACTTGTTGCTGCTGCCGATCGATCAGCCCTGGGGCGGTCAGGCCCAGTGCCAGCGTGGCGGCCTGTTCCTCCGTGGGGATGAGTTGGCGGGCATGCGCGACGATTGCCTCCAGGATCGCATCGTAGTCGTCCGGCGTGGCGAAGTTCAGGACGCGCTCCGCTTGCAACTGGCCGTCGAGGCCCGTGGCGGCGATCGAGCACTCGCGGATATCGACGACCGCGCCCAGGACCCGTGCCGCCTGGTTGGCCGGCCGCAGGACTTTGGCCGGGCGGCCCAGGACCGCGCCGGGGGCCGCGCCTTCCTCCAGCAACCGCGCGGCCAAGAGCGAGCGCACGAGCTTCGACACCGTGGGAGGACTGATGCCCGTCAGGCGGGCCAAATCGGCCCGCGACAGCCCGCCGTGTGCCTGCACCGTCTCCAGCACCCGCCGCTCGTTCATCCGCCGCAGCAGGTTCGGACCGACGTGCGGCTGCTCGTTGTTGCTGGGACTTGTCGCGGGAGAAGCACTGGTATCCATGATTTCCAGGATTGTACCCGTTCACGCAGATTTTTCCAGACGTGTTACCCCGACAACAAAGTTGATCAATACCAACCCGAAGCGCGAGCGAGGGGTCCTCGCTTGCGCTTCGGGTTGGTGTCATACCACTTAACCCCAATAAAACCATGAACCTTCACGATCCCAAGTACAAGAGTTTTGCCCTCGTCCGCGAGATGTTGGAAACGCCCGGCCTGATCGGCACGTTGGATTTCCGGGCAGCGACGGACGCCGCCGCCGTGATCCTCGCGACGGGGAAACTGTTCCTCACCGGCGAGGGATCCAGCCGCATCTTCCCGGCGAAGAACCTGATTGCCGAGATCCTGCGGCTGGGCGTGCCGGTGGCGGCGGCCACCGACGGCGCCCGCCAGGCCCACGAGTACGACCTCTCGAAGTTCGTCGTCTTTGGGGCCAGCAACAGCGGCAAGACCAAGGAATTGATCTCCCTATTCGCGCAGCTCGGCAAGCAAGGGCACACGAAGCGGTTCGGTCTGTCGGCCAATAGCCCCTGCACGCTGGAAACCGTTTCGGACCGCTGCTTCACGCTGAAATGCGGCAAGGAAGATGCCGTGGCGGCCACCAAGAGCGTTGTGGAACAAGCCCTGTTCTATCGCTCGCTGATCGTCGCCGCAGAGCCATCGTCGCCGCTGGTCCGCAACCAACAGGAAGCGGCCGCCAAGGCCCGACAGGTGCTGGAAGCCGAGATCGACCCGGCCTTGATCCAGAAGATCGCCAAGGCCCCCACAGTCTACTTTGCCGGCCGCAACGACGGCGTGGCCGAGGAAATCACGCTCAAGACCAACGAAATCACGCACAAGAAGAGCGATTACCTGGAAGGCACGTATGCCGTACACGGTGTCGAAGAGGTGATGTCGGCTGATGACGTCGTGTTGGTCTTCGATCCCTTCCCGGCGGAGATCGAGAAGTTCAAGACGACGCTGGTCGACGGCGTCGGCATGACAGTCATCGCCATCGCCGCCGAAGAGACGATCCTACCCACGATCCGCATCCCCTGCGTCGAGGGCTATGCCAGTGTGCTGCAGCTTCTGGCCGGTTGGAACATCCTCGTGCAGGTCGGCGTCGGCCTGGGGATCAACCTCGACAAGGCCCAGCGGGCACGCAAGATCGGCAACGAATTCCTCGGCGGTTGAAACAGGGACTGCCTCGCCACAGAACAAGGCGTTGTGCCAATTTGAATTAGGGGTGACCGACGAATAACTTCCGGATTTGGGTGGCATGCCTTAAGCCTTCTAGGCTAGGCATGTTTGCCGCCGACATGCCTAGCCTAGTAGGCTTAAGGCATGCCACCGCCCAGCTTAATCAAAATAACTTCGACGCAACGCTCCAGGAAACCACATCATGTCCGCCACGATTCAATACACCCGCCGCACGCCCGCCGGCCTGCTGACGACTACCTGCATTGCTGAGCTTTTTGCCGACTGGCAAGGGCCGGCGGAACGTTGGCTCTTCGTGTCGCCGCACGACGACGACATCGTGGTCGGCGGCGGCCTGATTTTCCAGGCGGCAATCGCCGCGGGCGTCGAGGTCCACGCCGTCATCGCCACCGACGGCCGCATGGGCTACTGCCATATCGAGCAGCGCGACTCGATTGCCGCCGTCCGCGCGGCGGAAGCCAAACAATCGTTCGCCATCCTCGGCCTGCTGCCGGAGCGGCTCTATTTCCTGGGCTATCCCGACGGGCGGCTGGCGGCGTTTCGCGGCGCTTTCTTCACCAACGGCGATAATGGTTCGTGCGACGAGTCCTTCGGCCTGCAAATCGCCCTGACGCTGCTCTTGCGGCAGGTCCGGCCGACGCGGGTCTTCGTGCCCACCAGCGCCGACCTGCACCCTGACCACCGCATCGTTCACGAAGAGCTCATGATCAGCCTCTTTCATGCCCAGGGCGGGATCTGGCCGCAGCTTGGTGAGCCGCTTGCCAACGTGCCTGCCGTTTATGAATTGGCCGTCTATTGCGATTTCCCCGAGCCGCCGCAGATTCGTGTGGAAACGCCCTGTTCCATGCTCGAAACCAAGGCCCAGGCGATCCTGGCCTATGCCAGCCAGGAGCAGATCGCGACGCTCGTGGACCTGCAGCGGGCCGGAGGGCCGGTCGAATATCTCCGCGAACTGAATTTCCGCTTCTATACTCCCCAGCACTACAGCGAGCTTTTCGCGAGGACGACCTGATGCCCGGCAAGATCTGCTACCTCGGTGACGACCATCTGCAAGGGGCCGCAGCCTACCTGGCCGGCATCTTCTTGCACTATGGCACGGCCTTCGACCACGTGCCCAGCGCGGAACCGCCGCCAGTGGAGTTCGCGTCCATACCTTACGCGGCCTATGTGATTAGCGACTACCCTTCGCTGCGCTTGGGCCATGCGGCCATGGCGCACATCGCCGCCCGCGTGGAAGAAGGTGCGGGCCTACTGATGATCGGCGGCTGGGAGAGTTTTCACGGGCGGCTGGGAGAATATAATGAGTCGCCGTTGGCCAGCGTTCTGCCGGTACTGATGCGAGCGAGCGACGATCGCCGCAATTTTCCCCAGCCGTGTTTGATCGAGAAGGCGGCCGAGCATGAGATCCTCTCCGGCCTTCCCTGGGACCAGCCTCCGGGGATCGGCGGCATCAACCTGGTTACGGCCAAGCCGGGGGCGGAAACGCTCTTGGCCGCGGCGTCGTTTTCCGTTCTGCACACCGTGCCTCTCAAGAGTTTCAGGCTCGCAGCTAAAGAAACGGGCGTGGCGTCGTTTTCCCTTGTCCGCAGCGGGGAGGCATTCCATTTCTCTGCGGCCGATCGTGCCCCGCTGTTGATCGTCGGCCGATATGGTGCAGGCCGGACGGCGGCCCTGACCACCGACGTAGCGCCCCACTGGGTCGGTGGTTTCGTGGATTGGGGCGACCAGCGCATCGCGCAGGCGGTGGGCAGCGGCATGATTGAAGTCGGCAATTGGTACGCCCGCTTCTTCCATAACCTCGTCGCCTGGACGGGCCGGCTCGATGAGTTTCGTGACTAAAGGAACCTTAACATGCTTCATGGCAATGCAATCATCGGCCAGAGTGGCGGACCGACCAGCGTGATCAACGCCAGCCTGGTGGGCATCGTCGAGGCCGCCCGCGGACAGATGGCGATCGGCCGCACGCTGGGAATGCGGTTCGGTATCGAAGGCTTTATCAAGGGCGAGGTCATTGACCTGGGCGCGGAGGCTCCGGCCACGACCGCGGCCCTGTCCGCGACGCCCAGTTCGGCCCTGGGGAGTTGCCGCCACAAGATCAAGGAGGCCGATTTCCCCGCCATTCTCGCCATGCTGCGAAAGTTCGACATCCGCTACTACTTCCTTATCGGCGGCAACGATACGATGGACACGATCCACCGCGTAGAGGCCTACTGCCGCACGCAGGGCTACGAGTTGGTCGGTGTGGGTGTGCCCAAGACTGTCGACAACGACCTTTGCGGCACCGATCATACGCCCGGGTTCGGCAGCGCGGCCCGCTATGTGGCCATCTCGGTCAAGCAGGCCGGCATGCTCGCCCGCGACATGAAGCTGGTCGATCAGTTCGTGGTCTTCCAGACTGTTGGCCGCTCGGCTGGCTGGCTGCCGGCGGCCGCGGCCCTGGCCAAGGTCCACGAGGACGATGCCCCGCACATCATCTTGCTGCCGGAACGGGCCTTCGATCAAGACCGCTTTCTGGCCGACGTGAACGGCTGTTACGACCGCTACGGTTGGTGCAGTATCGTCTGCGGCGAAGGCGTCTGCTACGCCGACGGCACACCGATCAGCGCCTCGCGGGTGACCGACAAGTTCGCCAACGTGGAATTCGGCGCGATGGGGGGAACCAGCGCCGCCATGATGTTGCACCGCATGATCCATGCCGCCTTCGGCTGGCGGGGCGAGTTCCAGGTCTGCGAGTCGCTGCAAATGTGTGCGGCCGATCGCGTGTACCCGGGCGATGTGGAAGAGGCTTATGCCTGCGGCCGCCGGGCGGTGGAACTGGCTCTGGCCGGCACTTCCGGCGTGATGGTCAGTATCGTCCGCGAGTCGAGCGACCCTTATCGCTGGTCGTTGGGCACCGCGCCCTTGGCCGAAGTCGCTTTCGGCGCCAAGCCGATGCCGGATCAGTTCATCAACGCTGACGGTAACTTCGTCACGCCCGCCTGCATCGCGTATCTGAAGCCCTTGGTCGGCCCCTTACCGGACTACGTGCGGTTGGTCGGCGCGGCGGCTTTGCCGTAGCGTTACGTAGGTCCCTCTTGCCGAGAGGGACTATTGTGGTTCGAACCGCGGGAAAAACTCCGCCTTGATCGACAGATCGGCGCACAATGGTCCTTTCCGGCAGAAAGGACCTACCGGCACTTGCACCCGGTTTCGCTCCGAACTTACAATACTCGTTGTCCGCTTTCGCCCATTCCTCGCACGTTCAGGAGAAGAGTCATGATACGCTACCTCGGTTGCTTCGCGCTCGCGGTCTGCGGGATACTCCCTTTGCTTTCCACGGAGGCTGCACGGGCAGCGACCGTGATCGTTTACCCCAAGACGGCGCCCTTTGCGGAAAAACTCGCGGCCAAGGAAATTCGCCGTTACGTCTACCTGCGCTGTGGCACGCTGCTGCCGATCGCCACCGAGGCTGCCGCCGGCGAGCACGCGATCGTCCTCATGATCGATCCCGCGCTGGCGGCTGAGGAATTTGAACTCAAAACGGCCAACGCCGGGGCTGGCCGCAAGCTCACTATCAGCGGTGGCAGCCCGCTGGCGGTGCTTTACGGGGCCTATCAATTGGCCGAGAAACTGGGCGTGCAATTCTACCTGCATGGCGACGTGATCCCCGACGAGAAGACTTCGTTCCTCCTGCCCGTGCTTGACGAACGGCACAAACCCTTGTTTGCCACGCGCGGCATCCAGCCATTCCACGACTTCCCTGAAGGCCCCGACTGGTGGAACCAGGACGACTACAAGACCTACGTCACGCAACTCGCCAAGCTGAAAATGAATCTGCTCGGCTTGCACACCTATCCAGAGAACGGCCCCAACGCCGAACCGCTGGTCTGGATCGGACTGCCGCAGGACGTGAACGCCGACGGCACTGTGAAGTTCAGCTACCGCTCCTATTGGGCCAGCACGCCGCGCAACGGCGCTTGGGGCTACGCCGCCGCCAAGACTTCGGACTTCTCCTGTGGCGCCTCGCTGCTGTTCCCGGACGATGCCTACGGCCCGGACTGCATGAAGGGCCTCATGCCGTACCCGCAAACTCCCCAGCAGTGCAACGAGCTTTTCAACCGCACTGGCGCGGAACTGCGAGGTATCTTCGCACTGGCCCGCCGGCTTGGCGTGAAGACCTGCGTCGGCACCGAGACGCCGCTGGTCATCCCCGCCGCCGTGCGCGAGCACCTCAAGCAGCTCGGCAAGAACCCATCCGACCCGGCCGTCGTCCGCGAGCTTTACGAGGGCATGTTCAAGCGGATCGCGGCCCTCGGTTCGGTCGATTATTACTGGCTTTGGACGCCGGAGGGCTGGACCTGGGGTGGCAACAATCCGGCCCAGCTTGAGGCCACGATCCGTGACATCCGCACCGCCTGCGAGGCCCTGGCGGAAAGCGGCAAGAAGACCACGCTGGCCACCTGCGGCTGGGTGCTAGGCCCGCAGCACGACCGAGCCGCGCTGGACAAGCTGCTGCCCAAGGCCTGTCCCATGAGCTGCATCAACCGCTCGGTGGGCCACGACCCGGTGGAATCGGCCTTCGCCAACATCCAAGGCCGTCCCAAATGGGCGATTCCCTGGATGGAAAACGATCCGAACCTCGTGGCCTATCAGCCCTGGGCGGGACGCATGCGGCACGATGCCGTCGATGCCCGGCGGCTGGGTTGCGACGGGCTGTTGGGCATCCACTGGCGCACCAAGGCCCTCTCGGCCAACGTGTCCGCACTGGCCGCCGCGGCCTGGGATCAGTCGTGGGTGCCCGCTACGTACGACGTCTCGCCCGTCAAGCCGATCAAGAGTCACGGCGTGGGCGGCAACCTGGCGCACTTCACAGCCACCGTGGCGGGCGCGGACGTCCAGGCCGTCTATCAAAACGTCCGCTACGGCATGCCGGACTACAACCTGACGGTTCCCAACGGCGTCTACACCGTCACCCTCAAGTTCAATGAGCCACACTACGCGGCGGCCGGCAAGCGGGTCTTCAGCGTGTACGTCCAAGGTAAACCGGTCGTCGAGAACCTCGACATGTTCGCCAAAGTCGGCAAGAACAATGCCTACGACGTAAAGACGCCGGCGGTGAAGGTCATCGACGGTAACCTGAAGATCGACTTCTTCAGCGTGGTGGAGTTTCCCTGCATTGCCGGAATTGTCGTGGAAGGCACAACCGAGCCCGGCAGCCAAACGCCCGGCCGGTCGTTTGTGCGGAAGATCAATTGCGGCGGCCCAGCCGTGGCAGGCTACGAGGCCGATCTAGGCAGCGGCGATGCCTCCCCTGTTTATGCCCAGATTAAATCGCCCTTGGACCAGCGGGCGATGCCGATCGCCGCGTTCTATGAGAATTTTGCCTCGGTGCATTTCGGTAGCGCCGTGGCGGTCGAGGCCGGCAAGATCCTGGCCTCGGTCGACGGCGCCGGCGCGCGTCCCGACCCCGCTGGCTGGGCGACCGGTCCCGGCGATTTAAAGACTGACGCTACTCCGCTGGAGCAGATCAAGACGCGGTTCGAACACGTCGCCCGCTTCGCGGCCTTGCGTGGCAAGGTGCTCGGCGCAGGCAACCTGGAACGGTTCGACTATTGGTCGAACATGCTCAAGGCCAACGCCCTGATGTGTGAGATCGCCTGCATCCGCGGGCAGCTTGCCGCCGCGGCGAACAAGATCAATGCCGAGAAGTCTGCCGACAGCAAGAAACGGGTTGCCGGCCAGGCGCTACCCATTCGTATCGCCCTGGCCCGCAAGTGGGAGGAACTGATGGCCGCCGAGATTGCCACTGTAAGCACGCCCGGCGAACTGGGTACGATCGCCAACCTGGAGCAGCATAGCCGCATGCAGGCGGCCTATTTGACTGGTTTTGACGGCATCCTCGCGAGTACACTCGGCAAAGCTCTGCCCGGCGAGTGTGCCCCTTCGCACGAATACACCGGCCCGGCAAGGATCATCGTTCCCACCGTGCGAACTTCGGCCGTTCGGGGCGAGGCCCTGAAAGTGCGGATCATTGCCCTGGATAAGCGACCCATGAAGGAAGTGAACTTGCACGTGCGGCCGTTAGGCGGCGGCACATGGCAAGAGATCGCCGCCCGGCATGTGGCCCGCGCTGTTTACGAAGCGGCGCTGCCCGCCGCGAGCGATGATTTTGAGTACAACATCGTTGCCTGGACCGCCGATGGCCAGACATTCCACTGGCCGGTCACCGCGCCGGCGCTGAGCCAGACGGTTGTGGTTGTGGAGGAGTGACAAAATCAGGGAGTTGTACCATGCCTGAACCACCCTCGACCTTTCGCGATTTCGGCATCATTCCCGACGACCTTCCGCCGCCCGCGGAAACGGTCCGCAGTTGCCTTTCCGGCGTGGGCCTTTTCGGCCAGTATCTCACCACCGGCCTGGTGGCCGCCGCGGGCCTCGGGCTGACTGTGTTGTTCGCGTTCGCGATGCCGTTGAGTATGAGTCTGCTCGCCTGTCCGGCGGCTTTGGCCGGATTCGGCGTTTTCATCTACCTGGCAACCCGCAACGACTACGGCTGGATCGAACTGCAAGGCAACACGTTGCGGGCCAAGCACCTCTATACTGGGCGCACGGTGGAACGCGCGATCGGCGAAATCGAGAACCTGACCACGATTGTCAACCTCGTCCGCCGTTTGGAAACTGTCATTCAGGAGAAGCTGCTCGGCCGTGTAAGGGGCATCGACATTTACCTCCGCGGCCAGCAGCTTCCCTTGCGAGTCATGCGAACTAGTCCCGCCATGACCAACGCCAAGGAATTGATCGAGGCCATCGTCTACCGCATGCAACAAAGCGGCGAAATCGACTACGAGATCGTCGACTTTGCCGGCAAGCCCCTGCTGCGAAAGATCTTTTGGAAGGGTCAGCCGCAAGTCGCAAAAGCCAAGGGCAGCCCCAACGTCGTCCTGGGCTGCCTGATGGCCTTGGCGTTGATGTTTGGTACGATCCTCGCTTTCTTGGGGCGAGAGCAGCGGGAACTTCGCACGTTGGCGTCAGTCCCAGCGCATGAAATCGCCCTCAGCACGTTGATTGAGAACGGCCCGGGCGACAACCGCCACGTGATCATTACGAAATTTCAACCTGGCGGTTATGTTTCGGAAAGCCGCGACGGCGTTTGGACCGATGTTTGGATCGCCGTTTTCCCCGCGGAACCGCCGTTGGCCGTGAACCAGGAAATTGCCGCCGTGCTTCATTCCAACAGGATTCACGACGAAGCGGCGATCCGCCGCGCGTTGCAAGGCGGGCGCGTAACCGGGATCTGCTCCGTCGCTCGGGGATCGAGCTGGGGCGCGACCCTGGGGCCGGAACTCGCGAAGTCGAATCCCGGGTGTCAGCTTTCGTCGGCATGGAAGATCGAGGAACTGCGCGAACCGCCTGGCGAGGCGCAAGTGATGCAAGTTCTCGCGGGGGCAGGTGCCTGTTTTGTCGTTGTGCTGGCGCTGGCAGTTTTTATCTTCTGGCGGAATGGCGCGCTACAGGTGGCGCGATGACCTACTTATCGCCCTGCCCATTGTCCCACGCGTGATAGAGCACCCCCTTTCATTTGCGCCGTCTTGCGTGTAGAATCCAATGATGAATGCTCCCATGAAAACCAGCGTCGTTTTTTCCGAGCAAGGTGTGCGCGTCGGACCGGCCGCCTACGGACTAGGCGTATTCTCTCTGCGGGCGTTCTCGCCGCCCGAGGTGCTGGGACCGATCGAGGGCCAGGTATACGACGACGGGATCTTCGAATCGGACTACTGCATGGAACTGGGCGCGGCGGGGTGCATCGAGCCAGAGGCCCCGTTCCGCTTCTTGAATCACAGTTGCCAACCCAACTGCTGTCTTACGGAGTATGAAGTCGAGGACGAGGACGGCGCCTGCCATGCGGAACTCTGGTTGTCGGTGGTGACGGCCATCGCCGCGGGCGAGCAGATGACGATCGACTACGGCTGGCCGGCCGAATCCGCCGTTCCCTGCCGCTGCGGAAGCCCGGGATGCCGCAAGTGGATTGTGGCCGCCGACCAGTTGGGGCAGGTCGGTGAACCCTCGACCCCTGCCAGCTTGCCGGGCCGGTGAAGGAGTCTTGTTAGCGAATGGGGATGCGCGTTCAGTGTTCATCCGCCCGCCGGCCCCAGACAAGGTAGAAGAGGCCCCCGCCCGCACAGGAATAGGTCTGGGCGCGGAGCGCGTCCGCCAGGCGTCTTCGCTGCGCCATGGCCTGGCTCCAGCGCTGGAGGAAATCCCGCTCGCTGCCACCGCCGGCGAGGAAGTACCGCCGCGTGGTTGCCTGGTCCCAGATCCACCTCTGGCGATCGACGGCGTCGAGCGTTTCGTCCACGAGCGCCCGTTCGAAGGACGAGCTATAGGGCGGCAAGAGAGACCACCCGCGATCGTTCTGACGGATCTCCACCCTCTTCAGGCCGGCGCGCAGGAACAACGCCGGCAATCGTTCGCCGATCAGATTGTTGCCTTCGCCCAACGACGACTTGCCCCGCTCGCAAAGCAGTTGAAAACCGAACAGAAGGGAGGCAATGTCCGGCGGATCTCCCAGCACGATCGAGTCCACCAACGCGCCGGCAACGTTGGTCGGCTCGGCCGCAAGCACGAGACCGCCCGGACGCGTCACGCGCAACATCTCGCCCAGCGCTTGTTGGGGATCGGGCACGTGCATGAGCAGCGTCTGGCAAGTAACCAGATCGAACGTGCCGTCGTCGAACGGCAACGACTCGACCGCGGCCAGCCGGTACTGAAATCGTTGCGAAAGCCCGTTCGCCGAGGCTCGCTCCGTTGCCTTGGCCACCCAAATTCCCTCGCGGTCGACGCCGGTCACATGCGCCGTGGTGGGAAGGACCCGTGCGAGCACTCTGCCCCAGTGCCCGACCCCGCACCCCACGTCAAGGACGGTACGCACCGCGCCGATTTCCCAATGGCGTGCAACCATCTCGATGTAGTCGTCATGCCACCAGAAGTCTCTCGTGTCGCCGAAGTGTTCGGCAGAATGCGCGGAAAAGGACTTATATTCGTTTCCCATGGCACACCATTGTACCACAAGCTTTAAAGTTTTCCTTATTATCGAATTGGTCTTGACCATACGTAACGATTTTAGTATTCATCGGCACTGCGCGTCGGAGAATCAAGGCTCTTACCATCGCCTCCAACCCATCATGTTCTATGCGATGCAGTCATCGAGTGCTTATCGCACTATTGGGAATCGTCATTGCGACGATGTTGCCGGGCTGCCTTAGTCTCGGCGGCAAAACGGTTTACAGCAACGAATCGCCGCAAACGTCCGACCGCCTGTCGGCGTTGGAAAACCGCGTGAGCATTCTCGAACGAGCGGTAGCCGCCCAGCCGGTGCCGCCGGGCACGCCCATTGCGTATCCGCCCAGTATGCCCAACGGCCGCGCGCCTTAGATCTCTGGCGCAACCTTGTTCCACGGTACGGCCTGCAAACGCCACCGACGCAGGGTCGGCGGGGGCGTTCTCAGTGCCTTGCCCGCATGCCGAACTTGTTGACAATCCTCGGCCGCGGAACCATAATCGGACAAGATCGTCTTGCCCCGCCGTGTCCCACCGCGCCAGTCGCCCGCCAGGAGTTGTGCCATGTCCCCATTGAACTTCGCCCCCTACCGCCCGGGAATTCACCCGGCAGTTTTCCTCGCGCTCGCTGCCGCCTTGCTCCTGTCCGCCACGGCCAGGGCGGAGGTCTGCAATGTCAAGGTTGTCACCGATGCCAACCCGGATTACGCCGACATCGGCAGCATGATCCACAGCATCACGGACAACTGGCCGGCGACGAAAGACAAGTGCTGGGCCATGTGGTACTGGAACCATGTCGCCCGCCGCCAGACGGCCCCCATGGAACTCCACGGCCACGAAGTGACCGACCCCATCCGCCAGTTCAACGACTACGGCTACACGATGTGCAGCACGGTGGCCGGGATCAACTGCAGCATCTGGGGCGCGATGGGACTGGACGTCAAGTTCTGGGATGTCATCCTGCACACCGTCTCGGAAGTGAAGTACGACGGCAAGTACCACCTGTACGACAACTCCATGTCGGCCATCTATACGCTCTGCGATGGCAAGACCGTGGCGGGCGTCGAGGACGTGGGCGCTGCGGGGGCCTGCGCGGCCAGCGGCGGGCGGATGGAACCCGGCCACATTGTCCGTTACCATTGCCTCAACGCCACCAGCCCGAACGGATTCCTCGCCGGGGCCGATTGCGCCCGGGCCTTGAGCGAAGAGCAGCACTGTTTCAATCCCAACGGCTTGAAGTTCCGCTATTACCTGAACAACTGGGACCTGGGCCACCGCTATATCCTCAACCTCCGCGAAGGCGAAGTCTACACACGCTACTATCACCGCCTGGACAGCGCCGCCGCCGCCAAATCGGCCGACAAAGGAGACGGCCCTTTCCAGAGCGATCCGGCCTATTACGTCCCTAACCAAGGCAAGGATCCCGAGGCCGCCAATCCGCGCTATGGCATCCGCGGCAACGGCGTCCGCACCTGGACCCCGCCGCTGACGACCGACGGCCTGGCGGGCAACGCTCACGCTGTGACCGGCGCGCATGCGCTCAGCGCCGGGGGCGTTGCGCCCCTGGAAGCCGGGCGGCCAGGACAGGTCGTCTTCAAGATCGAGGGGGCCAATGTCATCAGCAGCATGAAGATCAAGGCCACGCTGCAGCGGGCGACGGAGAACGATCGCTGCGCGATCTCCGTGAGTATCACCAACGGTTTACAGTGGAAGGAGGTCTGGAAGGAACAGGGCACGGGGCGGACGCCTGCGGAAATCGCCCTGCGCGACGAGGTCAATGGGGCCTATGAAGTCCTGGTCCGCGTGGAGCTGATGGGCCAGACCGCCGCGGCGGACGCCCGGCTGCAGGATATCTCTTTCCAGACGATCACTATGCTCAACAGCAAGACGCAACCGACGTTGCGCCTGGGCAAGAACACCGTCTACGTGGGCGCCGGCGAGGCGACCGAGTCCGTGATCCTCTGGCCGGAACTGCAAGCCGACCGCTACAAGCCGTACGCCGTGGAGACAAAGAACGTCAAGACGGCCGCGCGGCATCCGGGCTACATGGGCGCGATGTTCGCCGCCAAGGGAGGCGAGGAGGCCTACGTGGTCTTCAAGCTCGACGCCCCCGTGGACATCACGCGCGTGACCTACGGCGGGCGGCTGTACAACCGCGGCCCGCACGCGCACATCGATTTCCTGCATTCCTTCGACGGCGGTAAGACCTGGACCCGCAGTTACACACTGGCCGACACCTCGCCGCCCTGGGACGTGATCCACTACGAGAAGGTGGAAGGCATTCCCGCCGGTGTTCGTTCCGTGCTGCTGAAGTACCAGTGGAACGCGGCTAGCGCCGGCTCCAATTCATGCAGCTTGTACGAGCTGCGGATGGAGGCCGATTACCGCCCGGCCGGGGCGGACTGGAAGCCCTTGGACGTGACCTTCACCTGGAAGGAGCGGCAGGCCGACCGGTCGCTGGTGACCCGCAGCCATACGCAGCTTGTGGAAAAGGTTCCCTGCACCTACACGATCGACGTGGGCGGCGACGACCACCCCATCGTCGACTCGCTGCGGTTGAACCTCACGGAGGCTGCGGCCGCTGCGAAGGCCCCCGTAAAGTACGGCTACTCCGACGGCAAGGATGCCGGCGGCGAGAAGTTCCGCGACCGCTGGGTCACCTACGGCAAGAATCTGGCCGAGGGCAAGCCTTATACTTGTACAGTCCCTTCACGCACGGGCTGGGGCGCGGGCGATCCGCAGGGCAAGGTCCTGACCGACGGCGTGGTGGCCTCGCCCTTCGTGGGCGGCGGCGCCTACCAGTTCGGCGCCCTGTGGCAAACGGGCGACAAGCCCGTGGTCACTGTCGACCTGGGGCGGGTCGAGCGCTGTGCGGCGTTCCGCATCCAGACCGGCGGCTGGCCTTTCTGGGACGCGCTCCGCGGCGAGGTGCAGGACAAGGTCGAGGTCCTGACTTCGGTCGACGGCAAGCGGTATGCCAGCCAGGGCTTCTTCGATTTCCGCCTCCGCTGGAAGGACATTCCCGCCAACGAGGCCTGGCCCGACGACGAGACGCTCTGCGGACCGAACTATCTGCTCTTCGCCCCTGCGCCGGTGGAGGCACGTTACGTGCGATTTGCCATCATGCCGGCACGGAGCTTGTCGATCAGCGAGGTGCAGGTGCTGGACTCCGTGCGGTTTGAGCCGTTCGATCTGAAGATCGCCCTACCCGACAAGGACCGTTCCGACATCACGCAATACCCGCTGCGGCACGTGCCGTCGATGCCGCGAAAGTAGGCATGGGGTCTACTTCACCGGCAGCAGGCGAAAGTTCTCGTCGAACGAATAGACCGCCGGATCCTTGCCGCCGGGCAACTCGCGCAGCTCGCGTTCGATCTTCGCCCGATCGCCGACGACAATGATCGTCAAGTGTTCCGGGTCCAAGTACTGTCTTGCCACCCGCATGGTGTCCGCCGTAGTCACGGCATGCACGCCGGGCACAACCGTGTTGAAGTAATCGTCGGGCAACTGGTAAGCGAAGAGAATCTCCAGTTGCGTGGCGACCTGCGAGGGCGTCTCGAAACCGGCCGTATAGCCGCGGGTGGCGTATTTCTTGCAGAAGTCGAGTTCCTTTTCCGTCACGGGCTGCGCGCCGACCATACCCTCCAATTCCTTAAGAAACTCGCGCAAGGCCGGAGCAGTAACGGCGGTCTGCACGCTGGAGCTGGCTACGAACGGCCCGCGCTGGTGGACGCGCCAGTCCCAGGCGCTGCGGGCGCCGTAGGTGTAGCCCTTGCGCTCCCGCAAGTTCAGGTTCAAACGGCTGGAGAACTGCCCGCCGAAAACCATGTTCATGACGTTCTGGGCGAAGAAATCGGGCGTGTTCCGCCGGGCGCCGACAAGGGCCACGTGGATCACCGACTGGGCCGCATGGGGCTTGTCGATCAACACCAGCCGGCTGGGCCGGAGCGGCGGCAAGGCGAAGTCCGGGCTGGCGGGCGGGGGAGCAGCCGACTTCCAGTCGCCCAAGGAGGCTTCCAGCCGCTGCTGGAGTTCGTCCAGGGTGATGTCGCCGACGGCCACAACCGCGGCCTGCTCGGGGCGCATATACGCGCTATAAAAACGCTTGAGATCGGCCGGCTTGATGCCCTTGATGACGGCCGGATCGCCCCATTGCGGATGACCGTAGGGATGCTCGTAGCCGTAGAGCAACTGCGTGGCAGCCAGCGAGGCCAGCACCGTCGGCTCATTGCGGATCTGCGTGAACCGGCCCATGAAGCTGATCTGCTGGCGATGGAGTTCCTCGGCGGGGAACGTTGGGTTACGGAGCACGTCGTCCAGGATCTCCAGGGCCTTGGGCAGATGCCGCTTCAACGAGAACAACCGCACGCTGGTCACGTCCCAATCGGCGATGACCGAAAGGCTTGCGCCCATGTGCCCCAACTTCGCGGCAATTCCCTCCGCCGTGCGTTTTGCCGTGCCCTCGTCCCACACGGCGGCCGTTAGTTCCGCCAGCCCCGGCGACTGCTTATCGTCATTGGCGCAGCCCGCGGGGAAAACGACGTGCAAATTGACCACCGGCAACTCATGCTTTTCCACGAGCAGCAGTTGCATGCCGTTGGAGAGCGTAGCACGCCGGATGGGCGGCAGGCCGAACTTCGGCTCTTCGGCCCCTTCCGGCAGCGATTCGCGGCCAGCGCCCTCCGCGGCGATCTTCGGCGCGAAGGCCGGCAGCGCGGGGAGTTCCTTGACCATCTCCGCACGGGCCGCTTCCGCAGGCGCCAGCGGATTGGGTCGGAGCGAGAACTCGCCGCCCGGCAGGACCTCGACGACCACGCGACCCGGTCCCAGGAACCGCTTGGCCATCTGTGTGACGTCGCCCGCGCTTACGTGGCAGTAACGGTCAAAATCCTTGGTCATGAATCCCGGGTCGCCTGTATAGACGTTGTAGAGGTTCAACCGATCGGCCCGTCCGCCGAACTCGCTCACCGATTCCAGCGACCGCACCAGGCGGGCTTCAAACGTGTTGACCGCCCGGTCCAATTCCTCGGGCGTGGGCGGTTGGGCCTTGATGCGCTGGATTTCCGCGGCGATTCCCGCCTCGACCTCGGCAATCGTATGGCCGGAGCGGATCGTGGCCACGATCGCAAATTCGCCGGTCAACTCCTGGCCGTCCTGGTAGGCCTGCACGTCCTGGGCGATCTGTTTCTCGCGAACCAGCAAGCGGTAGAGGCGAGAAGTCTTGCCGCCGGAAAGCACGTGGCCCAAGACGTCCAGCGCGGCGTCTTCCGGCGTGAATTGCCGCGGCGTGGGCCAGACCATGTACAGGCGGGCCAGCCCCACGTGGTCGGTCACGTGGATCCGCTTCTCTTCCTTCAACTCAGAGGTCGACGGCTTGGGGTGTACGACCTTGGGGCCGGCGGGGATGGGGCCGAAGTACTTTTCCACCAGGCGTTTTGCCTCCGCCGGATCGAAGTCGCCGGCGATGCAAAGGCTGGCGTTGGCGGGATGGTAATAGCGGCGAAAGAAGTCGGCAATGTCCTCGCGCGAGGCCTCGGTGATGTCTTTCATCGAACCGATCGTGGGCCAGCTATAGGGATGCTCCGGCGGATAGAGCGCCGCAAGGATCGTCTCGTGGACCATGCCGTAGGGGCGGTTTTCGTAACTCTGGCGACGCTCATTCTTCACCACGTCGCGCTGATTGTCGAGTTTCGCCTGCGTCATGGCCGGGAGCAGGAATCCCATGCGGTCCGATTCCATCCACAGGGCCAATTCCAAGTAGTTGGAGGGCACGGTTTCCCAGTAGTCCGTGCGGTCCATGGCGGTCGAACCGTTCAACCGCCCGCCCACCGACTGGATCGGTCCGAAATAGACCTTGTCATAGTGTTTCGAGCCTTGGAACATCATGTGTTCGAAGAGGTGGGCAAACCCGGTCCGGCCCGGCCGCTCGTCCTTGGAACCGACGTGATACCAGACGTTGACGCCGACGATGGGCGTGGCATGGTCTTCGTGCAGGATCACGTCCAGACCGTTGGCGAGCGTGAATTTTTGGAATTTTAGTACCGGAATTTGTGGCATGGGCTTCGTGGGAGCAGCGAGGAGGGTTAGCGAGCAAAGCGTGGCGGCCAACGCAAACATGGGGTGTTCCTTGGTATCGCGCCGGCAAACGCGAAGAAGACCGTGGCAACTTGCCCTGCCGCGCATGACAGACCTAAGGATAGGCGAAAACCGCCGCGTGGTCAACGGCACAGCAATGGGGGAGACCGGCAAATAACGTCCGGATTTGGGTGGCATGCCTTGTCCCATTACGGCTGCCGGAGCTGCGCTGCGCTTGTTCGCGGCCTACATTACTAGCTTAGCGCCCGGGATAGAAGTTCCCAGCAGATCACCTGGCCCGATCCGTCGCCAAAGAAACGGACCAGGCGCTGGACCTGGTTCTCGTTCAAGCGCCGGATCGTGTAGTTCACACGACTCTTGGGATTGTGTTCGTCGGTCGGCGGCATGGGATCAGTGATGCGGTTGGGCCAACCCTCTTCTTGAAAAGCCGCCAAGACGGCCTCTTGATTCTGCGCCGGGCAACGGAACTGCTTCACAATGAACTCGCCCACGCGCAGGACGCGGCGTTCACGATCCCAGTACGGAAGGACCGCGCGGCCAGACGAAGCCCCAGCAGGCGGTTTGCCCTCCGGACGAACCGGCAGCGCAACTTCCGGTTCCTTGCGCCGCTGCCTGGATTGGACCAGCGCCAGCCCGGCGGTTGTGAGAACGAAACAGGTGGTTTTGCAGAATGAAGTATTCAGGTTCGCAGAGAATCGCCGGTTTGTGTCGCCGGACGTCGTACACTCCTCGACAGACTCCACATATCCCTTGTGCGACAACCAGCGCAGGTCGCTTTTGAATACGCCTAGCTCAGCAAGGCTGGGCAGGCCGAGAGCGAACTGCAAGGGGTCGATTTGTAGGTCCAGTGCGCGTTGGTAGGCCCTTTCCAGGTGGATCAGGGCTGAAAGCGCCTTTTCCGGAACAAGTTGGACGGACTGCCTTGGCATGGATCGACGGACCGGCCTGTCGTGACTCAGCTACTGATATAGTTACGAGTATAATACTTCTCTCGAAAACTTCAAGCGAAATCCTGCCGAAGATGCTATGCATTGGCATTATTACGTCCACAAATTCCTATCCAGCATGCGGTAATTGATCGCCTCGTTCAGATGATGCGGCTTGACGCCCTCGGAATTGTCCAGGTCGGCGATGGTGCGGGCCACACGAAGGATCTTGTCGTGTGCCCGGGCGGAAAGGCCCATTTCGGTCATCGCCCCGCGAAGCAAATTGCTGCACTCGTTGTCCAAGACGCAGAACTGGCGCGTCTGCCGGTGCGACATGTCGGCGTTGTAACGCGTGGCCGAACCGTTGAACCGCGCGGCCTGCTGCTGCCGAGCGGCGGCCACCACTGCCCGCATCTCGGTGCTGGAGGTGCCCGGCGTGCCACCGGATAGCTCGCGAAAAGGAACGGCCGGGACCTCGATGTGAATGTCGATGCGGTCGAGCAAAGGCCCCGAGATCTTACTCATGTATCTTTCGATCTGGGGGCTGGTACAATTGCAATTCCGCCGCGAGTCGCCGCGATAGCCGCAGGGGCAGGGGTTCAAGGCGGCGATAAGCATGAAGTTCGCCGGGAAGGTGGTGCTGTTCAACGCCCGGCTGATCGTCACCGTGCCGTCTTCCAGCGGCTGGCGAAGGACTTCCAACGTGCGGCGATTGAATTCCGGAAGCTCATCCAGGAAGAGAACGCCGTTGTGGCTCATGGAAATCTCGCCCGGCGTGGGCGTGGAGCCGCCGCCCACCAGGCCCGCGTCGCTGATCGTATGATGCGGCGAGCGAAACGGCCGCACGGCCAAAAGCGGCTGGCCGGGCTTCAAGCGGCCCACCGCGCTATAGATCCGCGTGGTCTCGATCGATTCGCCGGGCAAGAGGTCCGGCAGGATCGTCGGCACCCGCTTGGCCAGCATCGTCTTGCCAGAGCCGGGCGGGCCGATCATCAACAGATTGTGGCCGCCGGCGGCGGCGACGATGATCGCCCGCTTGGCCATCTCCTGGCCGCGGACATCGCAGAAATCGACGTCATAGTTGGCCAGTTCGCGGAACAGGTCGTCCAGCCGCGACGGGGTCGGTTCGATCTCGATTTCCCCAGCGAGAAAGGCGACGGCCTGGGCGAGGCTTTGCACGGCGACAACTTCGATCCCCTCGACGACGGCCGCTTCCGCCGCGCTTTCGGCCGGCACAATCAGCCCTCGCAGGCCCTTGTCCTCGGCGGCGGCAATCGCCATCGAGAGTGCCCCCTTGGTCGGCCGCGTGGTGCCGTCCAGGGCCAGTTCGCCGACGATCGCGTACTGGGCGAGCACCTCCGAAGCGATCTGACCGCTGCCGATGAGCGTGCCCAAGGCGATCGGCAGATCGAACGACCCGGCATCTTTGGGTAGGTCGGCCGGGGCGAGGTTGATCACGATGCGGCTCTGCGGACGTTGAAAGCCCGAGTTGACCATCGCCCGCTCGACGCGATGCGTGCTTTCCTTAACTGCGGCCTCGGGCAGGCCGACGAGCACCTGT